>Ga0315287_10000113_pt1 | contig 65397 bp, 105 predicted proteins | sample YL17G11_0_MG_FD_205037 | JGI IMG/M metagenome (GOLD analysis project Ga0315287, IMG submission 205037) | Sediment microbial communities from Yellowstone Lake, YNP, Wyoming, USA - YL17G11_0 | ecosystem: Environmental > Aquatic > Freshwater > Lake > Sediment | place: USA: Wyoming | collected...
CTCCTTCGGAATAACCATTGGAGCCCTTCGGATAGACGACGGTGGTGGTGGTGGTTCGGTCGAGCAACACGACAACCTGAACGTGGCCGGAAACGTCACCTTCACCAGCGGGGCCTACACCACCACCTACCCTTTCGGCTTCCCCCACTCGCTCACCGTCGGGGGAACGGTGTTCTTTGCCTGTAACGACACGGTGGCCTTGGACTTGCTGACCTGCGCCGCCCTGGACTGTACCGGGGGCACAGGCACCCTGACACAGAACGCAACCTGGACCATCACCGGCACCGTCTTCACCCTGGATGGCGGCATGACCTTCACGCAGAACAACAACCTGCTGGACTTTACCGCCGTTGCCGGAAACGTGCTCCTCACCACCGACGGCGTAGCCATCTACTCCGCCCGGTTCGGCAACGCCGGAGCCGGGGCCGTTTTCCAGCAACAGGATGCCCTGACTGCAACCCGGGACTTCACCGTTATCGACGGCGACTACGACAGCAACGGTTTTGCCCTGGTTGTTGGCAGGAACGCCATTGTGAGTGGGGTTGGCGACTGCGATTTTGGCGTCTTCTCCTGCGACTCCCTGAACTTTACCGGGGCCACTGGCACCGTCACCCAAAGCGGCACCTGGACCATAACCAGCGCAGTCGGCGGCACGGGGCTGGTGATGGGCGCGGGGATGACCTTCGTTCACGGCCTGAACCTGATTGACTTCGTTTCAGTCGTAGTCTCCCCCAACATCACCACCAACGCAATAACCCTGGGCTCGGTCCGTGTCGGCAACGCCGGGGCAGGTGCCGTCTTCAACCAGACCGACGCCCTGGACTTGGCCGGGAACCTGACCTGCGTGGATGGGGACTTCGTCGCCAGTGCCGCCACCACCGTAACCGGAACGATATTTATGACCGGGGCCGGTAGCGTCACCCTGGTTGGCGCGACCTGTGGGAGGCTCGACGCCACCGGCTGTACTGGGGACCTGACTCTCGGCGGCACCCTCACCATCACCGGCACCGTCTTCAAGCTGGACCCGGGCATGAGTGGGTTCTTGCACGGCAACCAACTGATTGACTTTGTCGCCGTGGCGGGAACCACCGACATCTCCACCGCCGGGTTCGGCCTGTGGTCCGTGCGCTTCGGCAATGCCGGGGCGGGGGGCACCTACCGGCAGTTGGACGACTTCGGCACTTTCGACGACGCGACGTTCGTGCACGGCATCTACAACTCCAATGCGCACGCCATGAGCATCGGCGGCGATGTCGTGGCGACCACCGACGGAACCTGCACCTTTGGGTTGCTCGCCTGCCAGAAACTCGACTGCACTGGGTGCACCGGCACGCTCGTACAAACCAACACGTGGAGCATTGCCAGCACGGTGTTCACGCTGGTGGCCGGAATGGTCTTCACGCACAACAACCAGCTCATCGACTTCGTGGCCGTGGCCGGGGATGTGCTAATCACCTCTGGCGGCCAGACGCTCGGCTCGGTCCGCTTCGGACATTCGGGGGCTGGCGGGACCTACCGGCCGCAAGACAACATGACGCTGGCCAACAACTTCACCGCCCAGCGCGGCGATTTCGATGCTGGGATGTTCGACCTGAGCGTTGCCGGGACGATTTACATGAACGGCACCGGGAGCGCAACGTTCAGGGTCACCTCGGCCGCCAACCTCGACTGCACGGGCTGCACCGGGACGCTTACCTTGACGCCGGGGGGGGTGACCATAAGTGGCACCGTCTTCAAGTTGGCTGCCGCGATGGCCGTAGTACACAACAGTCAGGTGGTGGCCTTCACCGCTGTGGCTGGTGTGGTGCTCATCACGTCTGCGGGCCAGACCTTGCACTGCTTCACTATCGGCAGCGCCGGAGCCGGGGGCACCTACCGGCAGCAAGATGCCCTGACGCTGAGCGACGGCATCGACTGTTGGAACGGGGTCTGGCAGACCAACAACCACAACCTCACCCTCCTCGGCGGGGACTTGCAGTGGCAAGCCACCATGCTCGCCAATGGGTTCGTGTCCGGCACCGCCACGGTCTCGGTCGGCAGGCGTCTCATCATTATCAGCCTGGCTGCCGTCCATTCCTGCGGGACCTCTTCCTGGAGGTTCACCGGCACCGGCGCCATAATGCTCCCCGCCGGAGCCGCCAACCTTGAGTTCTACAACCTGTACGTGGCCGACCCGGGCCAAGTCACCAGCCTAGTCATGGGCGCCGGAACCAACATCGTGGTGCATCGGCAGCTTACCACCGGCAGCGGGGCCTTCTCCAAGGCCGACGCGACCAGCGGGCAAACGCTTCTGTTCGAGGCGGGGCTCTCCGGCATCGCCGACCAGTTCCATCCGGACCCGGGCGTCAGTGTCACAATGGAGGGTATCAACTGGGTGTTCGAGTGCGGCGGCGGGGTGGCCCCCGTCACCGTCGAGTTGTGGCCCTGTGGGCTCTTCACGTTGACGGCCGTGGCTGGCGTGGGCGGCGCACTGCAATTCGCCACGCGTACCCTGACCCAGAACGTGGTGGTGCGCGCCCGCAACAACTGCGTCTACACCTGCGCCAACGGCTTCGGGTTCAGCGTGCTCGACGCCGCCGCGACTGGTGCGATGAGCAAGCAGTTGGACCTGAACGGCTTCAGCGTCAGCTTCCTGGGAGGGACCACCACCAACGGCTTCAACGCCGCCAATGGGCGGGCGTGGTGGTTCAATTTCCCGGCCGCCTCGGCCTTCGTCTGTGCGGCCTACAGCGAGTACTGCCCCAACCAGCCAGCCAACATGACCCACGCGATGGCCGCCAATACCGCTTTCCAGGTGGCCGGGAACTACAGCTACGTCGGAGGCGCACTCCTGCCCCGCCGGTTCTCGATGGCGGCGGACACGTCGCGCTTGGTCGTCGGAGGCAACTACAGCGGCGCCAACATGAACACCTGGGTTGGCCAGAACGTGGGGACGGTGCAGTTCACCGCGGCCGGGGCCTTCACCATCACGCAGAACATCCAGGACACCTGGCCGAAAATCCTGATTTCCGGTGGCGGCACGGTCACGCTGCCCAACCTCTTCAACTGCTACGACCTCACCATCGCCGCGGGGCTGGTCACCGCGGGGGCGGTGCTCGTCGTCCGCAACAGCCTCGCCAATGCCGGTACGTTCACGGGCAGCGCCAATATGTACGTTGGCTCCGGCTTTATCAACACCGGCACATTCGTTGGCGCCGGGACGAACGTTATCTGCCAGGGGCCGGTTTGCTCTTTGAGCGGGTTCAACGGCAACAACGTCACGATGGACAAGACCTGCGGACGGTTGCAGTTCTTGACGAGCATGAACATAACCGGCGCGCTCGTAATCCTACCCCGGACGCAGCCGCCGGGGGTAATGGTGTTTCTCGGCGGCGGCGTGTTTGCCATTGCGAACTTCAACTCGCTTGTCACCTGCACCGACGATTTGGTGCAGGTGGTTTCCAGCGTTCCGGGGACGCAATACACCTTGAACGTCGCCGTTCTTACGAGTGCGGCCAACTGCTGGTTCCGCGACTGCATCTGGGTTGGGCCGCCCCTCGTCGGCAACCTCACCAACCGCGACCTCCGCAACAACGTCGGCATGACCCTGAACTTCCCCCCGGCCTACGTCCGGGTCATCAGCGAGGATGCCGGGTCGGACCTGCTGGCGGCCAACGCCCTGGACAGCATCCAATACTGCTGGCTGGTGGCCACCAGCCAGGCGGCGCTCGCCGCGCTGGCGGCAGCATTCCTGGCGGGGACCAACAACTGGCACCGCCGGACAGCCGTACCGCTGGCCTTCCTCGACAACCTCGTTCTGGGGACCAACTACTGGATTGGCTTGGGGCTGCGGGACGACCGCAACAACCGCGTGGCGCCCAACATCGGCGCCGGGGACTTCGCCACGGCGGTGGCGTTGACGCCCGAGTCCGGCGGTGGCGGAGCCAGCCGGATTACCGTGACCACCAAGATTCCAAGCGTGAGCTGAGGAGAGACCACATGACGCCTCCCATCAAGCACTTCGTCCACCAGCCCGGCGCTCCAATGATGGAGGAGGTGGACACTTCCGCGCAGGAGGCGGTGACCGGGGCGCCCCGCTGCAACATCTGGTGGTTCCTGCTGTTAGTCGGCGGCGCCATTTTTTGCTGGCTGCTGGGGCTGTCCGTCAAATATTTGGATATAAGCAGCCAGCGCGACAAGATTGAGGGCCGCAGCGAAGAGCAGTTCAAACACATCCTGTACCGGCTCGACGAGCTGGACAAAAAGCTGGACAAACGTGTGTCCAGCGGTAAGATGGCCGACGACTTGGCCGGTAAGTAGGAGGAGAAAAACATGCCGCTGACCCCGCACGACGAAGACCTGGTGCTCATGCCCACCCGCAACGGCTACTTCGACGACAACGTCGATGTAATCGAGGGCATGGAGTCGTTCAGGCTCGACCCGACCATCATGTACCGCCCGGGCCTGGGGGCCGATGCCGCTGCTTCCGACAACTGGCTCCAGAGCCTCCTGAAGACCGGGGCTTCGGCGGCACAGCAGTACCTGGCCAAGAAGGCCACGGACGCGACGACCTCGGCCCAGACCAAGGAGGCCAAGGAGGCCAAGGCGGTGGCCAAGGCCACCGCGGCGGCGGCGGCTCAGAAGCAGGCTGCTCTGTCCGCCCAGGCGCAGATGGCCTCGGGCCGGAAGACCCCCTCGTGGGTCACGCCGGTGGCCATCGCAGGCGGCGTGGTCGTCCTGGCCGGGCTGGCCTACGTCTTCCTGAGAAAGAAGGGCTGACATGAATGCCTACAACCTGAGAAAGATGGTCCATCGCAAGATGCGGGAGCGTCTCCCGCACGACAACACCATCTTCCGGATTCCGTCGGGGCAGACCGACATAATCCCGATGCCGGGGCCGATGTCGGGCTTCGGGGAACTCGACCTGTCCTCCCTGGTCTCCGGCGGCGGTTCGGTGATTTCCGGGGCCACGTCGCTGCTCTCCAGCATCCTGGGCTCCAAGACCGCGGAGAAGTCGGCCTCCTCGCAAGAGAAGGCGGCCAAGTCCGCCGTTCAGGCCGCGAAGATACAGGCCAAGACCGCCACGGCCCAGTCCGCCTCTGCGTTGGAGAAGGAGAAGGCCAAGGGCAAGTGGGTCACCTACGCCATCGTTGCTGGCGGCGTGGTGGCTCTCGCGGCTGTTGGGCTGCTCTTCTTGAGGAAGAGAAAGGGGTAGGGCCATGCCTTTCGGCAAGGTTGCGGGCAAGGTTGCGGCCAAGCCAGCTCCCGTGGCTCCGCCTCCCGCCAGCAAGTTTCCGGTGTGGGTGGTGCCGGTGGCCATCGGGGCCGTGGTTCTGGTGGGCTGGATGACCATCTTCTTCGTGTCCGGCAGGAAAAGGGGTTCGTAGATGTCCAGCGCCGTCGCTCTGCTGCTCGAAGACCTGTCGGCTCCGCCGATGGGGCTGCCCGTCTCCCAAAAGGCGACGTGGTTTGTGCGGGAAATTGCCAGGCTGAGGGCCAAGGCTCGGGCCATGGGGTTCGAGCTGGCGCCGCTACCGACGAAGGAGGAGCTGTCCAGGGTCTTCCTCTTTGCCCTGGACAAGGAGAAGGATTGGAAGGCTGCGCTCCCGGGCCTCGGACAGAGCGCGGAAATGACCGGGGCCGCGGGCGGCATGATGACCGGGGCTTCGGTGGGGGCCTTCGGTGGGCCGGTCGGCATCGCCATCGGCGCGATAGCTGGCGGAGCCATCGGGGCGTTCGCCGGAAAGGGGCAGTCCAAGTCGGCCGAGTCGGCCCTGAAGGCGGCCCAGAAGCAGAAACAAGCAGCCCAGATACAGGCTTCCGCGATGAAAACCTCGGCCAAGTTGGGGCTCGAAACAGCCAAAGTGAAGGCCGAGACGGCCTCCAAGCTCCCCTGGTGGGGGTGGGTGGGCTTGGTGGCCGGAGGGCTGGCATTCATGGGCGTTGGCGGCGTGGCCATCTACCGTTTGAGAAAGGACTAGGGCGGTGTCCATCTTCTCGTTCGGGTCCAAGGACAACACCGAGGAGAAGATAAAGGACTACATCAAGGACGCCAAGAAGGTCCTGGCCAGGGCCAAGGTCCAGACAGCCAAGATTGGGGCGCAGACCCAGCAGGTCGCGACGACGGAGGCCGAGGCTGGCAAGAAGATGTCCCTGTGGGCCTGGGCGGCCGTCGTCGGAGGCGGAGCCCTGGCCCTCGCGCTGCTGGTGGTGGCGCTGAAGGGCTGGAAGAAGCAAGGGGGCACGAAATGAAAGCGAACCCTGGCGAAGTCCTGGCGCTCTACTACAAGGGCAGGTATCAGTTGGCCGGGAGCATGGCCGACATCGCCGCGTTCATCCACGCCCACACGCCCCATTCGCTGAATCATGCCCTCAAGCATGAGGGGTGGAGCATCAGGCCGGTGAAGAAGAATCCGGGAGAGGGCTATCATTTTTCCAAGCAGCAGTTGGCCTTGGCTTCCGCGGCCAACTTCCGCAAGCACGGGGCTGACCGCCCGGCGACCTACCATGAAGGCAAGGCACAAGCCGAAAAAGAAGCGGTTGCAGAAATGAAGCGGCGTGGTGGCGGGGGACTTTGGCGGGCGAATGCGGCTGGGCTGCCACTCAACTGGAAGAAATCCCCGAGAATCTCGTTGTGGATGGTCCGGGAGGACGGCGGGGAGCCGTCCCCGTGGTGGGCCACGTCGGCGGACGAGGCCTGCATGTTTGCCGAGCGCGACAATGCCGGGATGGTCAACGTGGAGACCTACACGGCCCGCCGCGGGACCGTCGCCGACTACCGCAAGTGGTACGACAGGAAGAGGCGGCACACTGCCCACAACCCCATCGGCCCAGTCGAAAGCATCACCGTCGAGCACGGCAGCCAGCCGCAGCAGGCCCTGCTGGCCTCGGGCTGGAAGGTGGCGAAGGTTGAGGGGGCCAAGGCGATGATGGTGAAGGCAAATCTTGGCAGGGACGAGCATAGACTGCGCGCCGCATTAGCCGGAGTCGATATGCGCTTTGCCTCGGAGGTGCTCCGCGACCCCATGAAGGCAGAGTTCTATCGGGGCAAGCGGACGGCGCACGTTGTCTCGATGAAGCCCACCGGCAACCCAGGCCCCGGCAAGCGCCACATGGTCGAGGTGGTCAAGGCCTCGAAGGTCTACGGAAAACATGCCACAGGCTGGGTGACGCTCGTGGACGGACACATTGCGCTCCACGGCGACAAGACCGACTGCATGAGAATAGCGGAGCGGGCGGGCGGGGCGAACGTCGTTGACGGCAAGAGGGTCAGCGGCAACCCAGGCTTCCGTGCCTCTTACAGAAGCTTGGCCTACGACCGGGACCTGGGCGCTTATGCGTTCGAGGCGCCCAGCCTTGAGGAAGCGCGAGACAAGGCGATAGAGGAAGGAGTCCGGCGCGGCGCCTGGGGCTGCTGGCTTAGAGCACAGGACGAACCGAAGGGGGAGCACATCGTTGTTTCCGCGGCAAAGCGCAACCCAGCCCCCGGCGAGAACCTCCTGGAGCAGCGGACCGCCTTCCGCAGGGCGGTGGAGATGGCTCGCAAGAAGGGATGGGACCGGGTCTTCGTAGTCTTCAACCAGTCCCTCGGGCAGTACGAGATACTCGAACACCCGCCCACGATGGGCCGCTTCTGGGAGGTGGACCTCCACGAGGGCACTTCGGGCCAGGCGACCCCGCACAACAACCCCGGCGCCTCGGAATGGCAGCCCCACTACGGCAAGGTCGTATGGCGCAAGGGGGACTGGGCCATCGTGGAGCAGAAGGGATTCTGCTACGGGACCCCGTTCACCGTCTACTACAAAGGAGAGCAAGCCGGGATGAACTACGGCTCCTTTGCCCAAGCCAAGCACTACGCGCAGCAGATGTCCAGAGGCGCCTCCTCCAACCCCGGCGCTCCCTGGCACTCCCGCATGGCCCGGACCGCGGGGCATCAGCGGGCTCTGGCCAAGCGCGGCGGCAAGGCCCGCACTGCCGACGTGCTTTTGGGCGCCGAGTTGGCCCACAAGGCCTCGGCCAAGGAGTCGCTGGCGGTCGAGGAGGTGGTGGGTAGGATAAAGGGCAACTCACACGCCCTGTCCCGTCATTGGGAGCTTCCTTCCGGCAAGAGAGCGATAACCGAGAGGATTGCCTTCCTCCAGAGAATACTCGCCCAGTCCCGGATGCACGACAAGGGCTCAGTGAAGGCGTGGAGGGCAGAGGTGAAGGAGCTGAAGGCTCGCTTGGCCTCCGAATACAGCATGACCGACTTCCCGCCTCCCGGACCGCAGGCGGCCCCGAACCCCTCCCCGCGCTTCAAGGTTGTCACCGATTACAAGCCGCGCGGCAGCGACTACATCGTAGGGGCTACCTGGCACTGCACCACCAAGGCGGAGGCGCTGGGCTTCGCGCGCAAGCTGATGGACCGCTCGCGCGCCTACAACTCCACCAAGGTAGCCGTGCTGACTCATCCGGGCAACAAGCCGGTGGCTCGCTACTACAAGGAAGGCAGGCTGTGGAAGGAGTGCAAGCTGTGAAACCAACCGTGAAGCAATCCCTTGTCGCGTTCGCCGAACGCCTGGCTAAGGAGGCCTTGAGACCATGAATCCGATTACCGCCAAGGCCGCCGCCATGCTTCGCAACGGCGACGGCACCATCAACTGGAAGCTCATCGGCATCCTGGGGCTCGGCCTCGCCGTGGTGGCCGCGGTAATGGGCTACGTCAAGGAGCGCAAGGCCGATTTGAGTGGGACCGGCAAGGTCTCGGGAGGTTGACGATGAGCGCCAATACATCCGGTCCCGGACCTCCGGAACGGGATACTACCGGAGAATGTGGAATCAAAACAGGAAAGAGGGGAGAAAAATGAGCTACCCATCAGCCGCACAGTTCCCCGCAGTGGTCGTTGCCGTAGACCCTGCCCTCCAGAGCAGGTTCTTGGCCGGGGACACGAATCTGGAGCAGGTCCTCAGCCGCCTCGACCAGGTCGGCGGCGTGAGCCAGCGCGTGGCCGTCAACATGCTGACTGCGGCCCCGGTGGCCGGGGCGGTCGGAGTGTGGGCGCCCCTGGTCAACGTCTTGCTGCCGCTCAATGCGGCCTACGGCAACGACGCTTCCGACGCCGACCTCGACGAGTTCTCGGTGGACATCTACATTCCCACTACGGGCGTGTGGACTCTCACCATCGGAGCCCCGCAAGGCATAGACGCCCCCATCATTCAGCTCTTCATCGACGGCGCGCAGATTGGGCTCGTCGCGGGCTACGACCTGTACGCGGCGGCATTGGACCCCGACAGCTACATCGGCATCAGCGGGCTGAGCATCGCGGCCGGGCTGCACCGGCTGCGGATTCTCTGCAACGGCGCCAACGCCGCCTCGGCCGACAACATCGCGCGGGTAACTCAGATTGAGTTCCTGCGCACTGCCTGAAGAAGAAGGAGGAGAACACATGGTTTACCCAAACAACCAAGCGGCCAAGGCCGACAACGTCGGCGTGGACCCTGTCCTCTACACCGGGATGCTCGCCGGGTGCACCAACCTGGCCCAGGCCATCGCCAGGCTGGACCAGGTGAACGGCCCGCAGGCGAACACCTACGTTCTGCTGGCCAGCGGCTGGAGACCCATCTCCGGCATTTGGGCGTGGGCGGTGGGGGGTATAACCTTCAACGGGTCCCTCCTCAATGTCTCCGATGCGGACGGGGATGCCATCGAGATTGAGCTTCGCGTTCCCTCGACGGGGACCTATACGCTGAACCTCGCCCTCTACACGGACGGCACCGCCCCCATCATCAGGCTATTCCTCGACGAGGTGGCGATTGGCAACCCCGCCGGGTACGACCTGTACTCGGCGCCCCCCGTCTTCGCGGTCCTGCCCGTGGCCGCCCTGGCCCTGAACGCCGGGAGCCACAAGCTCAAGATTCTGGTGGACGGGCTCAATGCCCTCTCCACCAACTACCTCGTCCGGATTCCCGCGCTGTCGCTCCGGCGCACGGCCTGAAGAAGAAGGAGAAGAACATGGCTTACCCTCCAGGAAGTAACCTGACGGCGAGAACCGTCGTCCTCGACCCAGCCCGGCATTCCTCATTGCTTGCGGGGCTCACGACGCTGGAACAGGCCCTCGCGGCCGTTGACCGGTTGTCGGGCATCGGAGACCGGGCCACGGTGAACTTGCTGGCCCGGAACCCGGATGCCATAACGCCCCCAGCAGGCACTTGGGTTCGCGCCATCAACGCCACGATGCTGTGGAGCGGCGGCTACACCAACTTCGGCGCCTCGGTGACCCTCGACCAGGTCATCGTGAACCTGTACGCGCCCTCGTCGGGCACCTACACCCTTCGGTTCAACACGCCGACGGGTCCCGGCTGCGGCATTCTCATGCTGTTCCGGGGAGCGACTCAAATCGGCGTGGCCCCCGCCGGTTACGACCTCTACTCGGTGGGCATCGTGCCCGTCAACGTCATCCAGGTGGCCGGGTTGGTAATGGTTGCAGGTTCAAACCCCATCACCTTCCGCATCAACGGCAGGAACGGCGCCTCGGCGGCCTGGGACCTCTGGCTGACCGAAATCTCCATCATTCGTACTGCGTAAGGAGCCCGAGATGAACGAAGGACCAGCGCGATACTGCGCGAAGCACCAGACCTGGGACAACTGCGGAGAGCCGGTCGAGGTGGTCAAGAAGCCCGGTCACCCTCAGTCGTCCAAGGCGACGGGCAAGACCCCGCCGCCCGCCAAGCCCAAGAAGGCGGTCAAGGGCAAGAGATAAGGGGGAACGGGGCCACCACTTCGCACTAACTCAGCCGAAAGGCACTGGAAGGTGCGTGGCCCCACCCTTGTCGAAAAACCCGAAAGAGGCCGAAAAAGGCCTCACGGAGGCCCCTAAAACCCCTGGGACCCCGGCCTCCCGGGGGCAAACAGGGGTAACTTTGAGGCTGTTTTGGAGGTTGAGCAAGATGAGCAAGACAGAACACAGGCTGTGGTGGCTGCCGGATGCGGTGATGGTCGTGGGGCTGTTTGTCCTCGCGCTCTACTCCGGATGCGGTATGGGGACCCTCCCTGGCGGAGTGCCACTCCCGCCGGGGACCTCCATCGGCGGCAAGCCGGAGGCCGAGGGCTCCAAACCCAAGACCGTCGAGCAGCTCGAACAGGAGCTGGCCCAGGCGAAGAAAAAGGCGGCCGAGGCCGACTCCAAGGTCGAAGAGGTGAAGCGCCAGCTTGACGATGCCAGGGTCATCTCCCGCCAGAAGAAGCTGTGGTGGGTGTCGGGCATCTGCGTCATCGCGCTCCTGGGCTGCATCGCCGGGGCCATCTTCCTGCCCGGTGCCGCCCGGTACTTCGTTTCCGGAGCCCTGGCCTCCGCCGTGGTCGGCGTGGCTGCCTACTGCCTGGCGTGGCTCATGCCCTACATGCCGTGGGTCATGGCCGGGTTTGCGGTGGTGGCCCTCGGCGTCGTAATCTGGCTGTGGCGCCGCGACCACATGGGCCTCCGCTCGGTGGTCTCCGCAGTGGAAGGGGTCAAGGCCGAGATTCCGGGATACCGCGACAAGTTCAAGAGGTACGTCAACGGCTCGACGGACCTCTACGTGAACAAGGTCCGCGAGAAGCTCAACCTCAAGCCGAAGGGAGGAGATTGACATGTCCCGCAAAGACTACGAACTCATCGCCAGGGTGCTGGCCAAGGTCAGGTCTTCCGCCGCCCGTGCGCAGGCAAGCGACTCGGCCATCTACGCCCTCAACCAAGTTGCGGACGAGCTGGCAGACGCCCTCGGAGCCGACAACCCATCCTTCAAAAGGATGACGTTCCTGAAGGCAGCCAAGAGGTTCTAGCCGGGGGGCACAGCCATGGCTCTCAGAGATGACCTGCTCAAGCTGCGGGGCTACATCGACGCGCTGCTCGAAAGCCAGGCGGCCGTCGATGGCATCGAGGCGGTCGAGAACCCGCCCGCACCGCCGGACCCTGTCGCGGCGCTCCGCTCCATCCGCAACATTGTGTTGGCCGGGAGCGACGACAAGGCCGAGCTGATGGGCACCATGGAGGCGGAGCCCGTGGTGGACGTGGACGCGCTTCGGGAACTGGGCGTGCTGGCCTCCACGGCCAACGCCATGATAGCCGCCCGCGACTCGATTCGCGACGCAGCCCTGGCGCTGTCGGCCCAAGTGGACCAGCCCCCCATAGTCATGCCACCCGAAAAACTTCCTCCGGTCGGCGGTTGACGAGGGCGCCCTGTGTACGTCCCCTTCGGACCCGCCGCGGGCTACGACCCCACCAAGGTCGGACCGGCCTCGATGTCCCCGCCGCCCCTCACGGGCGAGGCCATCTACCAGTTGTTGCATCAGCCTCTTTGGGTTGAGAACTTCGCTAACCTGGCTGCCTGGACCGAGACCGATGCTGATGGAAAGGTCAATCTCGCCGCCGGGGTTGTTTCAATGGACGGTGGAGATGCCTGGACCCATGGAATATCGAAGACCGTTGGCATTGCGCGCGCCGAAGGCTTCCTGGAGTTCAAGGCCATTGGCAACGGAGCGGTTTACGATGAGTGGGCCGCCGGGATTCGCAGCGCGTGCGGTCTCATCCCAAACGACTCGCAGTCTTTTACCATGGTTGGGTGGCACGCTACGGGAAAGATGGATTTCTACTGTCCGTGGGCAGGAACCGATGTCTATTTCAATCACGTCTTTGCCAACGCCACGTGGTACACCATTCGGATGTATATCCTGAAGAACACTGCTGGACTGTACGAGAAACTGGCGTGGACCATCCAGGGGGGCACTCTGACGGAGGAGACTCTGGTTGGCATCGGAGAATGCACCGGCACCGCCGCTCCCGCTACGTTCTACCCATCCTTCACCCGGTTCGCCGATGCACCAACCAAGAAGGCACAGTTCAAGGAGGTCCGTTGGTGCTCCGGTTACGACATCACCGGGCAACCCCTGGAGTACCTGGCCGACGCCGGGGTTGCCCGGGTCTTTAGCGGCCTCAACTTCACGAACTTCGTCATGCCCGGCGGGCTGAGCACCGCCAACCTGATGTTCGCCTACAGCTTCGATGACGGAGCGGCGGCTTATTCGGGCTGGAAGACACTGGCCCAACTTCAGGCCGTCGGAGCGGTCGGGGGAAGGCATCGCCACATCCGGCTCAAGGTCCAGATGAACAGCGATGGTGTGACCCAGGTGTACGGCATCAACCCCAATGCCGCCGATGGCGTGGCCGACGTTCTCTCTGCCCCCGCGGTCCCCACCTGGGGCATGGGCGAGGTCTCGGGGATTCACTGATGTCGAACATTGTGAACCCCAACGTCACACTGACTTGCAACGCCGCAGGGGGAGCCCCGGTGCGACAGTACCTCTGGTACTTGGACACCACCCTGGCGGGCATCAACGGCCAGAGGGCCGCGGTCGCGGTACAGATTGCAGCCGGGACGACGCCCACCGGCTACGTGGCGGCCTCGCCACTCCCCACGCTGCTGTTGGCGCCTCCGGGGCTTTGGGGGTTTCCGCAGACCATCTACGCCTTCACCGTGGCTGAGAGCACGACGCTGGGCTTTGTACTCGGGACCGATACGGTGGTCAAGGCCGCGGGAGATGGAGTCTAAGATGGGCAACCAACCGAACGGGTGGTTCGCACCGCCGTATGTCACGGCGCAGGCGTGCCAAACTACCGGCACAATTGGAGGAGGGGCAACGCTGTGGGGCGCCAACTCCTTCTGCTACGACCCGACCGTGATAGTCGGGGGGGACCGCTACGCCATTTACCATTTCCCCAACCGAGTAGCCACCCTTCACGGCTTCATGTGGGGCACCTGTGAGCTTGTCGGCGTCGGGATGATGCCCTTCAGCATGATGCGGTTGGGGGTCGAGTTGGTCACGGTCCCGTTCACGATGGCCGATGGGGACCCGACCCCTCCGTCGGCTGGTTTTTTCAACAACCTGGGCTTCATCAATCCCCCGAACGGATTCCCCCCCCCCGGCTGGGACAACCTCTGCCCTCCGGGCCAGTCCCCGGGAGGAGTTCCGCCGGGTCCCTACTACGGCGTGAGGGTTCGGGGGTTGCTTGGCGGAACCCTCATCGTGGCCCCTGCGGGCATATACCCCTTGCGGTGGCCGTGCGTGGTTGTGGGAGTCGAGGGCTGAAGAAGGAGGGCTGTTGTGAGAAACCGAATCACCGGGATGGGGTTGGACGTTTCCAGCCTGCTGTCCACTGCCTCGGCCTTTGCCACCAAGAGCAAGCCTGCGGCTCCGGGGGCGGCGCCGATTCCCTCTCCCATGGACCTCTACAACGAGGCCGCGCCCCGGGTCGTCACGATGCTGAAGCAGTACGATGCTGCCAAGCCGAAAATCGACTTCGCGAACGAGCATTGGTGGCTGCTGGTCATCGGCTTGGGCGTCATCGCCGTGGGCGGGAGCTACCTCGGGAACGTGCTGTACCACAAGGTCCACCGTCGGGGTAGCCCGTGACCAAGCCCAACGTCCTTGTCGGGGTTCCCAAGGAGCCGGGCTCTGTTCGCCAGGGTTGGTGGGTTCTGCCAGATGGCCAACTCGTAGAGGTGGAGTATGGCCCCGACGCCGGGCATCTCGACTATCTTTTTGCCAATCTCCGCCGATTCCATTTGTCTAACAAGGACATCGTCAAGCTCGAAGGACTTGAGGTATCGGACGCGGCGTTGAGCAAGGGTGCCATCAGGATGGTCTCGGCCTTTGAGGGCGGCAGGCTCGTTATCGGCGCCGACATGGACACCAGGAGGCTTGCCAACTGGAAGAAGCTCCGCGCTGCCCTCTTGGAGATAGGGCTCCCTGCTTATACACCGGTCTTCATCTTGGACCCGTGGAAGGGTGGAGAGGAAAGCGAAAAAGAAACCACCGTTGGGGCGCTGATGGGAACCGGCGTCAAGAACAACCCCGCAACGTGGGAGAACGTCAAAGCCCTCGGCGTCCAGCTGGACTGCTACCTGACCTCGCGGCGCGACCCCTTCATGCGGCAGGCTTACGCGAACACCGTTGACCCGGTGGACTTCGCCAACGGCTCGGAGTGGTACTTGGGCGATGGCGGCTACAGCCGGATGGTCCTTAGACGCGACGGTACACTCATGCTGACCCACAACTCCATCCCGCGCACGAGGGCCAAGTGGGATGACTCCGAGGCGCTCAAGCTGCGAAAGGCCATCGAGGAGGGCATGAAGGAGTTGTACGGGTCGGAGTTCGAGACGAACCCCGACATCAGGCACAACCCCGACCTCAGCCCCGCAGACTTCGAGCGCTACGTCGCGCTCTGCAAGAAGAGATGGGGCGGCATACCTCCAAGCCCGAAGCACTTCAAGACAGTCAAGGACGTGGACGCTTGGCGGCACGGAAACTGGACCGCAGACGGCAGCATCATGTCGCGGTTCCAAGCCTTCGTCGTAATCTTCGGACGTGCCAAGGCTGAGCAAGCGATGCGCGAGCTTGAGAGTCGCTCGTGGAAATTGCCATGACCATCGAGCAGGCGGGGATTCTAACCGAGGGGCGCGGTTGACCCTCTTCTGGCTGTTGCTCCTGGTCGTGTCCGCCTGGCTGGTCTGTCGGGTGTTGGGGAAGATGGGAGGGTGGCGGTGAAGGTCTGACGCCAACCCGTCCCGGCTTTTCCTTTCTCCGGGGCGGTTTTAGGGGGCGTGGCCAGCTCCGGCGCTGGCGCGCCCCCGCTTCTTTGGAGGACCGCGCGCCCTCCGCGTGCCCTGCCCGCCCCGCCAGGCGGCGCCCCGGGCAGACCCTCCAAGGAAGGTCCTGGATGTCAGGCCTGGCGTTCCAAATTGAACCTGGGGCATCCTACAGTATGTCACTGTAATTACAGAGGATGTGCACCGCAGTTACGTGGGTTACGATTCTTCAGAGGGCCAGAGGGTGAGCTACCGCCTCCCGCAGGCGTGCGCCACAACGGGGGAACGAAGGGGCCGGGAGTAGCGGTGCGGCGCGTGCGTGCTCCCGGCCCCGTGCACTGTTTTACAGCCCGAGCCCCATGATGGTCTTCTCGCTCAGGAACTCCACGGTGTCGGCCGCGTCGTAGAGGACCTCGATGCCAAGCCTCTCGCGGACCCACTGGTCGGCCCGGGGCTCCGCCCCGCTGCCTTCGAGTCCCGCCATCAGGTGGCCAACCTCGTGAGCCAACACCCCGTACCGCTTGTTGCGGTTCAGAGCGCCGAAGGACGCCGCCAGGCAGATGGTGTTGGCCCGGCATCCAACATGGGCCACGGTCCTGGCGTCGTTGCTGTTCAAGGCCTCGGCCAGAGAACAGCCGACGTTGAGGTGCAACCTGGGGATGGTTATCTCCAGGTCGGCGGCGTGGCCACGCAGAGCCTTGACGAACCCCTGGCTGTCGGAAATGACCTCGGCCTCGGACAGCATCCTCCGCCTCGCTCTCTTGCTCCCGGCTCTGGCCACCTTTCTGCCCTGCCTTTCTGTAGGAGTCTACCCCAACCCGGCCACTGGGTCAAGACGCCTCGTCGGGCACGATGTTGAGGTTCTTGCGCTCGCGCGGGTCCCCGGACAGGATGCCGTAGATGCGGAGGTTGTCGGAACGGAACCTCATGTGCTCGATGACCATCAGACAGGCATCCAACATGCCCAAATTGGTCCTGCCGTCGCCGACGATGTCCTTCCAGGCGTTGACCATGGCGGTCTTGAGTTGGTCCTCCGTCATCCGCACCTGCTTCCTGGCCACCACCCGGTTGTTGGCGTCCTTTTCCTCGACCCACATCGTGGGATTCTTGAGCAGCTCCCTGGTGGCCACCTCGGCCGCGGACCAGGACTCCAACAGCTCCTTGGTCCACACCTCGTGCAGGTGCTGGAGCAGCTCCAAGTCGGAGGCTTCGTTCATGGGCTTGGCCGACTGGGCCTCGGGGTTGTTGGGGGCCATGTTGGCGGCGTCCGGCGACTGACCGCTCTGCAACTCTGGCAACTCTGGCATGACGGGGCTCCTTTCTGAGTCTTCACGAAGAACCTCTACGCCCGAGCCGCCCGCACGATGCGGGCAGCAAGCGGGCAAAGCGTGGTACATGAAACAGCGAACGCACCAAATCACGGGTAGTCCTGCGCCTCCCCGTGGACCCTGAGCGGGTCGTTGAAGCCGACAGCGGGCTCGTTTTTGTCCTCGACGCCCAAGGCACGCAGGTCGCCAGCAAGCCGGGACGGTGTGTCTACCATCCTGCTCTCGCCCAGCCAAACGTCTCCGTTCCTAAGCTCCAGCCCCAGGTCCCTGACAACGCCCAGCCACGCTTGGCTCTGGCTCTCGGCTTTCCTTGCGGCTTCTGCCAGGCGGACATCCAAGCAGAGAATCCGCTTACAACACACCAAGATGAGCGCTCCACTCCCAGCCATGAGCACAAGCATTGCCACACACCACACCCACTCTGGCATCGTACACGTGTCTCCTTTCTGCTTCTAGTCTACCGGCCCGCCCGTTCGGTTGCAAGGGTCGCAGAGGCTGTTTTTCTGGCTGCGCCGCAGCTTGCAGCCCTGGTCTAATCAAGCCGTCTCTCCTTTCTTATCTCTGTGGACCGTGCAATCTGTTGGGGGGATGCCAGTTCCCACGGCAATCATCCCGTTTTGCGGGCGCCGGTCCGCGCCACGGGCTGCACCACAGAGGGTTTCTTCTTTTCGGTTGATGCGACTGGACAAGTCGATGTTATGGGTCTTGGCCAAGCTGGAGACGGCTTGGTGTGACACCCTGAACTCCTTCGCCAGATTCCTGGTGGACTCACCGGCCGTCAGGCGCTCGATGAGCTGCTGGCGCTGTTGGGGAGGCAGCCTGCCGGGGATGCAAGCCGAACGCCAAAAACACAGATGACAGACCGAGGCCCTCGGCGATTTGGGGCGACCACAGGAACAGCGGGAGGTCATGGCCATCAGACCCCCACCCTCTCTGCCATCCTCACGGCCTCCTTCTCGTCCAAGTGCACGTACTTCTCCGTCGTGGTCATCTGCCGGTGCCGGAGCTGCGACTGGCAGAACTTGAGGTCCTTGGTCGCCTTCCACATCTTGCAGCCTCTGTAGTGCCTGAGCGCGTGGAAGCTGTAGGCGGCGTCGAGCTTAGCCAAGCGGGCGTACTCCTTGAAGACCCGGAGGGCGTGGCGGCGCGAGACGTGGCAGCCCGGCAGCTTGCGCGACTCGAACAGCCACTGCTGGGCTTTGGGCATGTTGAGCACGTATTCGCGGAAGAGAGCCTTGGTCGCCCTGTCCACCGCCACCGGCTTTACCGGGTGCCCCTTCTGCTTCAGCGTGGCCACGTCCACGACCCCGGCCGCCAGGCGCTTGAAGCTGGCGCGCTCCAGGCTGACCGCCTCGGAGACCCTCAGCCCGAGGGCTCCACCGGCCCACAGCAACATGAAGGCCTGTTCGTCATCCTTGGCGGCCAGGAGAATCCGGTGGAACTCCTCCTCGGTGATGAACTTCTGGCGCTCGGACTTACGGGTGCCCATCAGTCCTCCACCAGAATCTCTCGGGCCTCTGCCTTAGTGATGCCTAGCTTGCCGCACTTGACGGAACAGACGAGCCAGTTGCCCCTCGCGCGCAGTTTGGCACCGCAACCGCAACGCAGCTCAGCTCTGACCACAGCATAGACCAACACTCCCGGGAACGCGACCTTCAACCTAAAGCTCTCGGCCGCCCTGAGACGGTAGGGCTTACCCTTCATGCTTATCTCTCCACGTTCTTCAGGTACGCAGCCATCCTCTCTGGTCGGGTCTTGGTGATGAAGCACTTGAGGCAGCAGTAGGCCTTCTCGTCGAGCAGCTCAAGCACGTCCACGTCGCGGTCATCGCAACAGCCACAGCGACCATTGGCATCCACGACAAAGGGGTCGTAGGTCTTGAACATGATGTCGGGCTTGACCGGGTAGAACTCGTTGTTCACCCCTTTGACTATCCAGTCGCCAGGACTGGCGCACATGTCTCCCTCAAGAGTCCCAATCATCAGGTGCTGTCCACCAAGGAATCTGACGGCCACGCCAGCGAACTCCGCTATTTCCTTGACATTTCCACCCGACCACTGCACCGCCTCGATGACCACCGACTTCTTGCGGAACTTCATGTCTTCGTCTCCTTCGCCACGTAGACCAAGTCCCTGTACGATTCGCGGACGACTCTGAGTGACGCCCCACAGCCCGGACATTTACCATTGACTTCTCCTGAGCCGGGAGCACCACACTCACCGCACCAGTCACTGGCATCGTCTTCAAGCCCCAGGCCGCATACGGGACACGCAAAGTCCTGGGTGGCGTCCTCTCTGGCTTTGACGAAGTTCACTTGCCATCCTTCGCGTCGCGGCCCTCACCGGCAGCCTGCCCGATGAGGAACCCGAGGAAGCTCGCCCGCCCCGTGTTCAGGTCGGAATCGCACAGCCGCTTGGCCAGCTTCTCACAGCGAAGTATCCGCTCGGCGCAGTGGTTGCCGTGGTTGATGGTCTCCGCCTCTCTCAGCAACTCCTCCAGCTCCGCCAGTTGTTTCCGGCGGAACTTGCTCCAGGTCTTCATCGGCGCACCTCCAGCTTCTTGGCCTCGAAGGCGAGTATCTTGTTGCTCGTCTCGGCATCGTTCATTTGGCAGCCCCCTTGCCCTTCAGGTTTTGCGTCCGCCTGAGCCTGACGGCCTCCATTACACAGCCGACGTGGAGGCGGCGCCACCGGCCCATGCCGTTGCCTACCGGCCGAAAGGCGTCACTGCCCTTCGGGATGTACTCCCCGCAGTCGGCACACTTCTGGTCCTTGCGGGTCTTGCATAACGCCCACGGAATGGACTTGTTGTCGCCGACAAACTGGATGCGGGCCAGGCCTTCGGTGAGAAGTTCGGCTATCATAATCTGGACTCCGCAACAGCCTTCTCGACAAGGCTGACTTGGCGGTCCATCTTGCTGTAGGCGGGAAGACTAGAAGGGAATAGATACCGGACCAGCACGGCCAGATTGAACCCTTCGTTGCCGAGAGTTCTAAGCCTGTTCACTTGGTCCTCGACGCTGGGGGTCTTACATCCTATGAACCCGCAGGTCAGGTGTCCACCGGAACCCACGAACAAGGTGGAGCGCCCACAACACGGGCACGGCGTGGTGATTCTGTTCTCGTTCTTTGGCATCTACAGCTCCCTTCTTGTCCCCGTTGAGTCCTTTGGGGACATGGCTTATTTGAGCGTAAGTAGCTCATTTTGCGTGACTTATGACCTTTCTCTACCAGGTAACGCCACAGCGATGCCCGTAGCGGTCGATGAAGCATCGGCATCGCCCCTTATGGCCCTTGAGCCTGCCACAACGGTGAGGATTGGCATCCTTCTTCGACCACTTTGGGTCCTTGCGGAGAGCACCACACCGAGCGGGGCTTCGCTTTATTCTGGGCTTGTAAGAGCGCCGAGGCTTGCCGTACACCTCGATGGTATCGCCAGTCTTGGCAACTTTCCAGGCATCGTAGACGGTCTCGAACCATCGGCCCGACCTACCTCTTGAGACCAGGCGAACGGTCTTGCCCTTGGGGCGCCTCATGGCTTTGCCTTCTCTTGGGCTTTCTTGGCTGCACCAAAGCCCGAGAGCACGGACCACTGCCGCGGCGTCACCAAAGTACCAATAGCCCATGCGGGGATATGCCTCTACAGGCCTGTCCCCAGCAACCCGACAAGCCTCCCGAAGAGACGAGTACCACCTCCGCCTGCCGTTGGCGAGAACCACGCAGAACGGCTTGCCCTTGGGGCGCCTCATGGCTTCACCCCTCCTACGAGTGCACGTGAGGACGCTTTTCTCCGGGCGTGGTGATTCGAGGAGCCTGCCTCACCTCATCGCCCCGGCGGTAGGCATTCCACATGTAGATGCAAGCCCTGAAAATCTCTTCGATGCCGGTGACGGCGACCTTGTCCTTAGAGCCTAGATTCCGGCTCGGTATTGAGCCGTGGGACATCAAATATTCGCGGAGCCGGTAAGCCGGTTCGTGGTTGTTCTTGAAGCCAAGGCCGGTCTTCACCGCGGTCCAGAACTTCACCGACTCGATGGGATTCTGCTCGAACGTGGCGTACATCGCCCCCACACAGGGGGAGCGCCAGAGGTGGCGGCAAGTGGCGGTGCCGACGCGGCCAAGGATGGCCGCTATCTGATGGGACAGGCTCACGTGGTTCTTTGCCATGATGTCGGTCAGCATCATTGTGTTGATTTGCCGCCGGGCATGAGAGTCTGGCCAAGTCCACAGCCGGTATCCCTCGGACAGGCGGCCCAGGGCCTGCCTGGACACGAGGTCTTTTGGGAATGCCCGCGAGTCGTAGAGCTTGGCGTTGAGTTGCTGCTGGGCGGCGCGTTTGCGGCCCTGGTCTATGATGGCGTACAGCTCCCGGGCGTCCTCTATGTTTTTGACGACGTAGTGGGAGGTCCGGACCTCGGGGGCGTAGCCCTCGTCTTCGTACTCGAAAATCCTCATCCAACAACAGTGTTGGCCATTGAGACGGTACTTCACGCCCTTGATTTCGCAGGTGACGAGGTTCACGTCGCCCCACAGGAACAGCCCCAGCCGTGCCTGGGTACGGAGATGCTCGACCCACGCCTCGTTGAGCACACGCTCGCCAGTTATGGACGGCAGCTCAAGCAACTGGCAGCAGAAATCCTTGGTCATCTTGACCGCGCCCTGGAAGTCCGGGGTGTACTTGCACTTCTTGGTTTCCTTCTGCATGGGAGACCGCGGCCCGACCTCGAACTTCTGCGCCAGTGCAACCGTCCTCTCATCGTCCTTCGGAACCGCAAACCGAACGCGGAGATGGCGAGCCACCTGCGCCCACTGCCCCGGCTTCAAGGCCCTGCGAATCTGTTCCTCCGTCGCCGAGACCTTCAACCTCTTCTCCACCACCCTAATCATTGTTTCGTTCCTTTCTTCTCCTTCTCTTCCGGTGCGCAGTTCGGGCACAAGCCCTTCTCATTGAGGCACTCGTCACAGACCCTTTCTCCGCACTCTTTGCAGCGACCGTCCACGTGGTCGTTTCCGCAGATGGGGCATTGCTCGTCAGACATCGACAGACTCCTTCCGCCGTTCCCCCAGCTCCACCATCACCTTGAGCAGGCAGGGGAGGCTCATCTTTTTGCCCCCTCCTCCAGCCCGGGCGTCTTATGCCAGTCGGGGTCGTCCTCTCCGTTCCACAGCACCGGAGTCCACGCTTGGCCCACAACCATGGTGCTCGGACCCAACGTATAGCCGACACGCCCAGCTTGGTCCCAGCCCTGCTTGATGACCACCTTGCGAGGATAGTCAGCCCACCCCTTGGACTTCTCCTTGATGGAGGCCTCTAACTTCTTGCGCAGAGTGCACACTGGGCATGGCTCGACGCCCACCGGCAGCCAGTTGAGCGAGCAGACCGCACAGGAAACGTAGTTCACGGCTTGGGCTCCGGCTCGGCGGGCTGAGCGTCAAGGGGCTCAACTACGTCATAAGGCCCAACACCACCCCCTCTCAGACACGCGGCACAGCGATAGCGCCAGAGGCTCTCGCAGTTGTAGCGGCAACGATGCGTGGCCAAGGCCCCGGTGAAGTCAGAACACGTTCCGCAGTAGTGAACCTCGCTCATCGCCCCGCCTCCACCTTCTTGAACTGAAGGCCCCTTAGCAGCTTGCCCTCGTTACAGGAGTGTCTATGGGGAGTTGTGATTCGTCCGCCGTAGGCGCAAATGCTTTTGGCTGTCCCGTTGCCGCCCCGCGTGCACTCGGCGCAGTCCACGTAGCCGTACCTGGGCTTCGGCCGGTCGGTTGGCTTAGCTGGCACCGGGAGCCCCTTCTGCGCCCCGGGAGCTTGGTTGACGGGCATCGCTTGTATTCCACTGGGCGCGGCGCCTTGCTGGATGAAAACCAAACGGGATTTCGACGCGGGATGAGAGAACTCGAAGCTACAATGAGCCCTCACCCACTCCAGCCCCTCCAGGGCGTACCGCCTGCCCGCCCGGTCGGTGCCGTCTTCCAGGCTGACGCGCAAGTATCCGGCCGCCTCACGCATCAAGCGGTCGAACTCGGCGTTGTCGTTGGCGAGGTCGTAGGGGCGCGGCTCGTTCTTGCGTATCTGGTGCTCCCTCGCTTTACCGTCAAGTGACATTGGTGGCTCCCTCCTGCTTGGGCTCCGGCGCCGGGGCCGCCCTGACCACCACCTCCCCGCACTTCGGGCAGAGAATGCCCTCGGGCGACAGCCCCTTCAGGTCCTTCTCGTCGAAGTCGAGCTTACAGGCTTGGCAGGTGTAGTAGCGGAAGTCGAGCTTCAGGACCCGGCGCTTGTCGGCCTCCGGTTGCGAACGCAGCAGCCGCAGGTCCCCGAACGCCGGTTTGAAGTGTTGCAAGAACTCCAGGGCCTTCTCCATGTCGAGGCCCTTGGGGTTGTGGCGGTCCACCTTATTGGCGTACTTGGTCGCTATCGCAATGCGCTTCAGGATGGACTTGCCCTTGAGCGTGGAAACGTCGGGCAGGCGCACCCCAGCAACTGCGGTCATCCCGGAGACTCCTGCTCTCTCTCCCAAAGGCGGGCTGCCTCGGTGGCCTGATGCGCCGCGGATTTCCGGTCCTTGTCCACCTCAGAGCAGAACTCTTCGAGCAGCTCCACCATTTCGCCAGTGGTGGGCACCTTGGCGTTGACGGTGGCCTGCCCGGCCACAATTTCCACAAACCCCGGGCGCTGGCGGAAGAGTGTGATTGCCTCGGGGTCGATGTAGACGAACCCATCCCCCCCGGAGTACATCTCCACCCTCAGCCAGTAGCGACCGCCGGTCTTTATCCCGATGTTACTCCTCATGCGTGAACTCCTTCAGCTTGGCCGCCAGCTTCTCGGCCATGTCTTCCTTGACCTCGTAAGTCCCCTGGGCCACCCGCTTCTCTAGGCCGTCCTCATCGAGCACGAACACGGCCACCCCAATGCGCTTCAGGTTGAGCAGGTCGATGCTCAGCTCGACGACGAACGGCTTGGCGAACACCCCGGTCTTGGCCAGGGGCTCCAGCGTGCAGCGTTCCTTGATGGTAAACATCAGCCTAGTTCCTCCTCAAGAGCCTGAAGTAGCTTCTCTGCCACGAGGTAGTCAAAGTTGAACTCTTCTTGGGCGTCAATCACCGCGCCAACCATGAATTGTATCAGCTCCTCGCGCTCTGCACCCGGCGGCGGTATCTTCACCCTGGTGCCGTAGATGTTGCGGAGCGTTTTGTCGGCACGCTCCCTGGCCTCTGGTGTCGTCCTCAGAGGTGCGCCCCGGTACTTGTCGTCCACGTTACTCCCTCTCCAGCGGAATCAGCCCGACGGGATGCTCGGGACTTCCGGGGCCATCCTCCAGGACTTCGGCGTCGGCCAGCGCCGCAACGAGCACAACGCGAGCCAACCCTCGTGCACACTGTTCCGTCATCTTCACGCAGTGCTCCACTTCGCTGAACGCGAGAATGATGGCCTGTGCGCCCCGGTCGATGGCCTCCTTCGCGGGCTTCATGGCACCTGCTGCTCCGCAGGGTACTTGCCGTAAGCTTGGGCGATGAGCGCACTGCGGTCGAGGCAGCGACGCTTCTTCTCGTCCCACAGCATACACTCCTCCTGGCAGCAGAGCTGGTTCCCGGGAGGGAACTGGACGTTCAGCCCGACGGCCTGACCCTGCTCTCCGGGCACAGCCAATCCCGGGGCGGCCCTCGTCGGAACGGCCAGCATGTGGGACTGGAAAGCACGGTGGCACCACTTACGGTCGCGAATCTGCCGCTTGTTGTGCTCCTCCTGCTCGGCCGGGCTCAGCCCCATAAACTCCTCTTGCGTCAGCCTAGTGGGCATCGGATTACTCCTTCTCTGGGGCTAAGACCTCTTCGTCGCCGTCACCGTCGGGCTCCCCAGCGGGAGCCTCGCCGCCTTCTTCCTGGCCTTCCGCTTCGGGGCCTTCGTCCTTCCCAGGACCACCTTCCGTCTCCTCAGCGCCTTCGGCGGCCTCCCCCGCTTCCTCACGGCCATCCGCAGTATCTGCATTATTGCGTTTTGCGCCATCGCTACCTCCTTCCTCGCCTTCCGCGGGGTCCTCGTCTTCCGCAGGACCGTCGGGCTCGAACCCGGACTCTATCATGTCCGCCGCCATCTCGGCCGGGTCTATCCTCTCCATCTCCTCCATCTGGCTCTCCAGAAACGCGGAAATCAGAGAAGACAGGGAGATTCTGATTTTGTGAAGGTTGAACAGCTTGACCTTTGCGCGGAGGATGTCGCCCACCTGCTTACCGGCGTAGAGACACAGAGGAGAGCCCGGCATGTCCGAACGCCCCACGGTCCCCCCCTTGAGGTCCTCGAACGCCCTGGGGTCGAGTTCCTCAAGCTCATCTATTTTGCTCTCCAGGAACGCGGCGGCCAGCGAAGACACTGAGATGTTCTCCACGCCACACAGAGCCAGCTCCGACACCTTCTCCTTGAGCAGCGCCACCATCTCCGGTCGGACGAAGGTGCTGAGCACGCGGGGTTGCTTGATGGCCATCTACCGGCCCGCCTTTCGCTTGGGCGGCTCGACAGGCAACCCGCAAGCCAGAGGCAGAACGTCGCCCTTCGAGAAGCTGCACTTCCTCCACAACTTCATCGCCTCCTTGACCTCCTTCCGGTCCTTCCGCTCGGCCTCCTGCATCATCTCGGCAGCAGCCACCACCAAGTAGGTTGCCGTGTTGCGCATGAAGATGGGGCTGGAGTCGTAGCCGATGAGATGGACGGCCTTGCGGACACCCTCAAGCGTGGGCGGGGACCCGATGACCTCGATGGCCTTCAGTATCTGGCCAGTCCACACCTTCAACTTCTTGGGTTCTACCCCGGGAATCGTCCGGACTACACGCTTGAAGATTGCCACCTGCTTTTTGTCGAGCATCTACCGCTCTCCTTTCTCGGCCGAAGGACCTGAGCCCGGCCGAAAGCCTTCAGGCTTGCCGAGCCTGACAGTTATGGGTTGACCGCAGTGCGGGCACGACACGGCCGCGAAGGGGGTGGGGCTGGGCGTGGGCGGCAATCGACTGGTAATATGTTTCGCGGCAACCACAACACAAACCACAACCGCACCGAAAATCGCCAGAAAACACACCAGCTCCACCAGCGCCCACAACACCTTTGTGGCCGAGTACGGCACGAAACTACTGCGCCTTTCTGAAGGCCAAGCGGTAGGACCACTCCCTCCCGCTGCCGGGGCTGCGCTCCTTGTCCACGATGAAGAACCGCCGCAGCTCACGAAGGCGACGCAGCCCCTCCCGGGCCTCGCGCTTGAAGCCGCCCGCGGCGTAACAGATTTCCGATGGCCTGTGCCAGTCGCCATCGGCCATCAGGGCAAGCACGCCCTGCGTGGCGGCAGCCAGCTCGCCCAGGTCCTTCTCGTTGAGAATGCCCTCGCCACCGAGGGCTCGAATCTTCTGTAAGGTTAGAGCATCCACGACAACGTCTCCTTTCTTTTTCCTGTCCTGCGCCCGCGTTCCGGCGTGGGCGCTACTTCCCGAGCTTGACGCCAAACTTCCTGGCCAACTGTGCGAAGGGCACCTGGGGGTGGATGTCCACCGTCTTGCCGCTCCACGCCCAAGCCGCGCTCACAAGAAACTGCCCGTTGACCACGACCTCCACGAGAACCGCCTCCTGGCCGAGGTCGCGCAAGAGCGTGTAGCCCACCCGGTTGATGCGCTCGAAGTACTCCGCCCAGGACTCGGTCTTTTGGGGGTCCTTGGAGCACTCCCTGAAGAGCAACACCTGAACCCCGGGCTCGTCGAACTGCCGGAGTTGGCGCGCGGACATCTCCGCCGCGGACTTGTCCTTGAGCTTCTTGGGAACGTAGAGTCCGATTTGCGGCACCAGCGTGTACCCGGCCAGCGGGCGGTTGCCCCCCGCGGTTTGATAGTCGTTGGTGTCGAGCAGGACGTGCTTCACGTCCGCCATGGTGACGAACTTCCTGGTAGGCGGTAGGCGGTTGCCGACCTTGCGACCCACCCGGAACCCCACCACCAGGCGGGCATAGGTCGGGCGCCCGTAAATCTCGGTGTCCACCGGATTGAACTTGATGTCGGACTTGTCGGGCGAGAACGACATGGCGGGTCCGCTCTGGCGGTAGCAGAAAGCCCCGCCTCTCATCGGGATGATGCCGTGAGCCTTCACGGCCCCCGAGCACAGCGGGTTCTTCGACACCTTCGTCATGGCGCCCCTCCGCTTCTTGCCCTTGTTGGGCTCGACCGTTCTGCCCCATAGCTCCCGCATGAACGAGGTGCCGGGGTCGGCCAACTCGCCGCCCTCATCGGCCAAACCCATCAGCTCCTTGGCCGACACCAGCCACGGGGTATCGCTGGACACCTCGTGCAGCTCCAGCGTTTCGTTCGGCCGGGCGACCCGTTTGGCCGCCACGGCCAGGGCCGCCATCATGCCCGAGTTTTTCTTCCAAAACTCGAAGGTCACCCTCGGCATGTCGCTGTGCCCGCGGATGCGGACCCACCCCCGCTTCATGGCGGCGATGAGGAAGTCGCGCTTGACCTTCGACGGCCGGGCCTTCACCAGCTCCAGCCAGCCGCCGGGGGGCGTCATGTCCAGGGACTTGGCCCACCGCTTGTCGTCGGCCGTCATCTCGAAACCGAACCGGACCTTGCGGTCCAGCCCTTCGAGAAAGTCGTAATGGTCCTGTACAGGGATGACCTCAAGAGTCTTGGAGTCAAACCAGAAGCCGCGCTTCTCGCGCATGGTCATTGGCATCGTCCTCCTAAGAGGCCCACTCTTCGCTGGGGATGAACTCGGGAACTTCCTCGGCCTCGTCCTCGTCCTCCCGCTCGTTCTCGGCCTGCTGGCGCAGAGCCTCGATGCAGAAGTCGCGGTCGCCCTCGTCGATGAAGACCGCTATCTGCTCCCCGTCCTTCTCGATGGTGAAGACTTTCGGCGGCATCTATCGCCCTCCTTCCGCTGAGATTACCCGGGAAAACGCCCAAGTCAAGCACAATGTTATAGGATTGACAGCTCCTCCACCTTGTCGGAGACCGCGATGTCCTTGGGGGCGGTGTTGGGGGCCGGAACGTCGTCGCGGAACTGGAACTTCGCGTGCCGCCACAAGGCCATGGCAATCACCTCCGAGCAGATGAGCGCACGGCGGTTGTTGGGGATGGCCTCGCTGTGCCGCCACTTCATCGCCCAATACCCCGCCAGAAAGAAGATGCTCATCCAGTCGTAGGGCCTGCCCACGTAGCCCATCGCCGTCTTGAGCGCCTCGTTGAGCTGCTGGTCGGTCAAGAGCCCGGGCTTGATGCGGACCACCTTGTGCTTGCGCTGGTCCTTCAAGTCGAACTTCTCCAGCGGTGTCAGTGTCACGCCACCGGCCAGAGCCTCGATGGCCACGGCGTCGTTGAAGACCCAGGCTACGTGGCTATACGGACAATGCTCAATACCGCGAATTGCCCAACTAACGAGCGACCACTTCGTCGAACAGAGGATGATGTCGCCGGGCTTGAGGGGCATCGTCAGTCTCCTGTAGTACCGCACAGAAGGGAAGCACGGGGGATAAGGCTGAGGGCGAAAAGCAAGTGCTCCAGGCCGACAGGAATGGTTTCGCGCCGTAAATTGCCATCGACCACAAACGTCACGTCCGTAACAAACGCACCGTCCTCCGCCGAAAACCCTTCCACCAGACCAAGGACTTGAGGAAAGATTCGGACAAGTACACCAGCAGCTTCCCCTGTGGCTTCTTTCTTTTTCGTCCACCAGAACGTCGTGATGTGGGTCTCCGGGTCGCGGTAGTAGTTGACCTTCATGGCTCCTGCCCCTTTCGCTCCTTCTCCAGAAACCTCCTGGACTCCTTCGGCTTGAACCGGTCCTTGCCGTTGCCCTTCCAGCGCACGTCCGTGCACATCGTACAGCGGACGCTACGGCGGCAGCACTTGCGCTTGAAGTTAGTCACTAGCCCCCTCCGCCTTCAGGTTGACGATGCTGCCGAGCCAGTGGGCCTCGACGAGGTGGCCAAAGAGGCAGGGGACCTGAGCAAGGCGAGGCGCGTATTCGAGGAAGTGCACCATCAGCTCCGATACGACGCTCTTCACGTCGGCGCTGTCAGTGGCGACGTAGGCCGAGAACGTGCCGAGGCTCTCACTTCCAACGCCGTACCTGTCTATTGTGAACTTGGCTTCCCACAGGTTCATGCAGCCGTTCACTTGGAAAGCCCCTGGAACTTCTCGACCCACGCCTTATACTCGGCCACGAGGCCTGGAGGGCCGACCGGGGCGGGACACCAAGCCAGCACCTCGGTGGTTGTAGAGGTGCCCCAAGAAGGGATGCAGCCAGTGGCCATCTCTCCGTTCCACGCACACAGTATCGGCGAGCCCCGAGGGCCGAGCCTGTACCAGATGAAGCAGGGCGGCTCGGGGATGAGGATGAACGGTGGAGTCTTCACCCGCCACTGCGGAGACAGCAACCCCGCGCCCTTCAGCGCGACCAGCAGCCCGACCTGGGCGTTGCAAAGGACGGCCCGCAGGTCGGCGGCCTCGGGGTCGTTGGGGTTCTCGCCCGCCTTCACCGGGCGATGGGCACACTTGGCGCCGTACAGGTTCATCAGCGCCTCGACGCTGAAGGCGCCCAAGTCCCGAAAAAACGACTCGAATGGCTTCAGGTCTTCGGGCATCTTCCACGGTCCGGTGTTGGTCACAGGTTCACTCCTCTCGTCCAAACTTCCCGCTTGAGTATTTCCTTCTTACCGCGCTTGAAAACCATGAGCGCAACGCTTCCGCCCTCCTTTATCTCGCTGAGCCCGTAGACGACACAACCCGTGAGAGGGCCTCTCGGGGATTTCTTGCTGCGTTGGTTGGACAGGGTCAGGCTTCCGCCGACTGGAATCATGTATCCGTTCTTCGGGGAGACGTTGCTCTTGCCGGTGAACACCCTGTCCCGGCCGTTGTTGACGATTGTTACCGCGTAGTCTTCTGCGTTGACCTTGACCAGCTTGGCGCGAGGCATCAGATTTATCCTTTCTTCCCACGCATGAACATGATGACCGCCACCTCGGCGGCAATCTTCGGCGGCTCCTCGTACTGCAAGAACGTCACGGAGCCCTCGGGGATGAAGAGGCCGCAGTGATGGACGTAGTATTCCGGCAGGTTTCCGTCGGCGGCGGGGGTGGCCATCGGGATGGCCAGCAGCGGGACGCGAAGTATCTCGCCCTGCTCGGGGGCCTCGACGACGAAGTGTACGTCGCGGATGTTGTATGGCTCGTCGGATTTTATGGGGTCATCCTGGCGCCCCAGGATGCCGTACAGCTCCCGAAGCGTTGTCTTCGGCGAACAACTCCAGACCAGCTCGTGCAGGAAGAAGGGGCAGAACAACCTGTCGTGACGTCGCACCGTGGACAACTTCTCCCCCGGCCGGACAAGGAACTCGTCGGCTATGAGGAACGGAGTCATCTACTTATCCTTTCTCTACCGTTCTTGTCCACCAGCCCCCGGAGGCACAGCTCGCTGAACACCTCGGCCGCGTTGAGGACCCGGTTGGTGTCGGTGGCCTTGGGGTGCTTCCTGGAAATCTCGACGAGCCGGAACTCCTCCTGGTAGCGGCGGAACTCCGCCAGGAGTTGCACGTCGGTCATGCGTCGCGTCGCGGAGGTCATCTCTGCGACCTCACGAAACACGCCAGCAGGGAATAGCGCGAGACCTCCCCACACCACAGGTCCCAGCCCTTGAAGTCGGGCAGACGGACACACGTGATTTCTCGCTCCTTGCCGGGAGTCAGGTGCAGCGCCGCGCCCTGATTGACGTCCAGGAAGAGCTGCGGCTCTCCATTGTCGCTGGTGCTGGTCGTGGCGATGTCGCAGTGCTTCGACTCCATGTCGATGACCACGGCGGCCACGTCGAGACCGATGGCCACCACCTTGCCGCCGTTGACCCTCGGCCCACCCTGAACCACGACCTGGCACTCGACCTCGTCGCCCTTTTTCAACGCTCGCACTCCCTTATGGCATCGGCCAAGTTGACCCAAAGGTCAACCCCGCTCATCCGAGGCAGACCCTGGCGCTCCAGCTCATCGTTGAGCTTGGGGTCCACGCAGCCTTTGGTTTCCGACAGCTTCTTCGCCGCGTCCAGCAGCTTTTTCATCGGGCCGGTGTTGTCGCAGCAGTTGAAGTCCTCACAGTGATGGCACGCCTGGATATGGTACTTGCGGCACACCTCGCTCGGGGTCAGGTACATCATCAGCTCGCGCTTGCGGGCGCGCTCGCGCCTGGCTTCGAGCCACAGGCCAAAGTGCACGACGCCTTCCACAGCCAAGACGGTCAGCAGCGCACCGGCAACCATGCCGCCCAACAACCAAAACAACTCGGGAAGAGTCACGATGGGGCTCCTTTCTGTTGTACCGGCGGTGCCTCGCGCTCGGCCATCTGCTCCCGCGTCGCAGGCAACCACAATCGGGCGGCGGCCAGACACTCGGCCTGAGCCGCCCCTCCTTGTGGCTCATAGAGAATTCCTGAAAGAATATTTCGCCCCCACAGAAGGTGTGCTTCGACTTTTCGTCGAGACTCTTTCTCGGTCTCCAGCAGCCCCCGGAGGCGGGCGTTCTCCGTCTTGACTTCCTCAATCGCTCCCCGAATCACCATCACCACGCTTTCGGCGGTCTCCTTGCCCCGGTAGAAGTTCAGGACCGGTTCGTCATCGTCCATGACCAGCCAGTTGCCGTCGATGGGGTTCTGTTTCGCGTCCCAGGTCATGTCTCCTCCTTCGTCTCCTCGGCTTCACGTTCATCGTCAGACACCGAAGCCTCCAACGCCAGCTCTAGTTCGTCGATGGCTTCTCGAAGATTCTCCTGGTATTCTTGACGGCTCACGTCGCGGCCCAACTGGTCTATGAATTTGCGTATCTTGTCGGTCATGGCTTCTTCTCCCCGGCCGCCTTCTGGGCGGCGAGGGCGGAGTCGAGTCCGCAGTCGCACTTGCCGTTATGGGCTCTCGGGTGCGGCCCAAGGAAGCGAAGAGAGCCGCACCGGGCATCGTGGCGGCCGTACTTCTCCAGCGCCTCCCGCAGCCGGGCGGCGCGGGCTTCGGCCGAGTCGCGGGCTGCCGCCTCCAGACGGAAAAGCTCCTTGACCCGCTCAAGCTCCGCGTGGACCTCTCTGACCTCCAGGTCCGCGTTCGCCACGTTCAGCCGGTTGCGCTCGCGCTCTTGCGAAAGCTCCGCGCGGGCGGCCAGCAGCAAATCAGCCAGATGGTCCGCCGTGTCGCAACCGAACGGAGGCTCGCCGACCTTTTGCGCGGCGGCTATCTGCCGTTCGCCAGCGGCGCGGTCAGCTCCGCGAAGCAGCTCAAGCTCCGCGCGGACCTCTCTGACCTCCAAGTCCGCATTCGCCACGTTCAGCCGATTGCGCTCGCGCTCTTGTGCCAACTGCTCCGCCGTCGCCGAGAATAGCCGAAGTGCGGCGGCCTTGCCGTCCTCGGAGATGGCGAGGCGCTGTCGCGTCTCCACCAACTCCTGAATCAATGTTGCCCTCGTCTCGGGCTCACCCATGACCGGTCCTCCTCAAAACGCCTTGCCACCGTGGCGGTAGGGACGGTTGGCGTTGTAAACCATCTTGGCAATTACACACCCATCCAAGTCGATGCCGCGGGCCTCGCAGAAGTCGCCGATACGGATGAGTACGTCGGCCAACTCCAGCCCCACGGGGTCCACCATGGGAAGGTGCTCGTCCTTGCGGCCTGGATGTCGCAGCGCCTCCAGGGCCTCCGACAGTTCCGAGTGCATCAGGGCAATCAGCTCGCCGTCGTTGCGGGGCTCTTCCCACCAGCCCTTCGCCTTGGCCGTAGCGTGGGAATCCCGGCACAGCTCAAGAATTGTCACGTCTTGCTTCCTTGAATGGTATCGGCCCCGTGGCTGCGCTCGACCCAGCCCATCCACTGGGCACAGTCGGTCACTCCGGGGCGGAAGTCCCAGGTCTCCTCGGGGGCCTTGACAAACACGTGGATGATGTGGGGTTGCCGGGCGTCGCGGACCACCTTGAACTCCATCTTGAAGGCCTTGGCCACGTCCCGCATCAGGTCCAACACGTCACTGTTGGAATAGTTTTGCGGATGGACAGCGCAATCCCCCAGCAAAAAGCTCAGGCGGGAGCGGACGAGGAAGGCCCGCCTGACCGGGTCCACCTCCCCGGCAAGCATCTGGTCGAGCCGGGCAATCTCGCGGCTCACCGCGGGGTTGTTGGGCGGCAGGTAAGTGCCCATGTTATTCCTTTCAAGCAACGGGGCTGGCGGCGGGATTCGGAGGTTTGGCGGCCGACCCTAACTCCGCATTTCATGCCCGATTCCCGCGCTCTGCGGGCTCCCGCTTGGCGCTCGGGGCAACGCCGCGCCAGCCCCAAAACCGAGACCCTTTGCACGTTGTGCTGCACTACGTGCTGCACGTAGCGCACATCGCGATTATATCCGCGAGTGACACATCCTGTCACCCACGTTATATCGCGTTTATTCACTCGCTGGCGCATTCTGGAGCCTTTGGGTCCTGCGGGTCAGCCTGAACCGGGTTTGGGGGCTCCTGGCCAGCCTCAGCCCCGGCGTTGAGGCCTCCTGGTTCCGGCTGAACCCGGTTTTCGGTGGTCAGCACCGCCAGCACGTCGGCTACCCAGGACCGCATCGCGGCCAGAAATTGCTCGCGCCGGTTGACCCGCCAGTCCGCGACATCGGCGCCGTCGGGCAGGTACTTGGCCGGGACCGCCGACTGGACTTTCACGGCTGCACCGGTTTTCCGGAGGTCGCCGGTTCCGGCTTGGCTTCCGTCTGGTCAAACGGCAGCGGCGGTTCGTCGGGTCCGAACCGGTCCTTGGCTCCGGCCCACAGCGGGCACGCCAGGCACCACCGGGCCTTGATGAGCGCCAGGCAGTCGGCGCTGCGCCGGACCGCGCCGCAAACTTGGCGGCCCTTGCTCGGATGCTTCGCACACCAGGATTTCTTGGCGCACTGCTGGCAGCAGCACTCATACCCTCTGCGCATGGACGGTCCTTTCCTTCGCGGCCTTTTCGACCGCCGCGTGATGCTCCAGCAGTGCGTCGGTCCAGAGAATCAGGGCCAGCTTGATGCTCTCGCGCTCGCCGCCGTCGGCCCTGGAGAATGCGGCGTCCAGCACGCGGTCGAGCGACCGGTCGAGTTTTTCTGCGGTGGCCGGGCTCACGTTCACGTCGCACCTCCTCCGAACAACTCACCCTGGGCCGCGGACTTCGCGCCCTCGGAGCACCCGTCCTGGGCCGGGTCGTAGTTGGCGCCGGGCTTGGCGTCGAGGTCCGGCGGCGGGTCGCTCAAGGCCGCCAGCACGAGGCTGCCGTCCTTACCGAACCAGTATTGGTCCGCGCCGATGGGTCCGTAGCGGTTCTTGGCCAGGGCGATGTGAAACTCGCCGTCGTCGCCGCCCTCGGAGTCGGGCCGAAACATGTTCGGCCGCCACAGCAGCACGGCCAGGTCGGCGTCCTGCTCGATGGAGCCCGACTCGCGGAAGTCGCTCAACTGCGGCCTGCGGCGGGTCTTTCGCGCTGCGGTCTTGTCGGGTTCGCGGTTGAGTTGGCAGAGCACCACCACGCTCACGCCGCTGCGCTTGGCCAGGTTCTTGAAGCCCTTGGAAATTAGCGTGACCTGCTGCTGCCGGTTCTCGGCCTCCGGCCCCTCGACGAGGCCCATGTAGTCCACGAACGCCACCGAGCACTTGCCGTCGGCGGCCAGCGCCCGGGTCATGGCCATGATGTCCGAGACGCGCATGTCCCGGCCGCCCGCGGCGGAATCCATCAGCCGGATGGGCAGCCTGGCCAGGTCCATCGCCCCTTCCATGCCCCGGACCCGGTCATCCCCGGATGGCATACGGCGCAGCGCGTCCACGCCGGTCTCCAGGCGCAGGGCCTGGGCCACCAGCTCGTCCCGGTACATCTCCAGCGAAAAGAACACCACGGGCAGCCCGCGGGCCGCCATGTTCAGCGCGATGCGCAATCCCAAGGTGGTTTTGCCGGTCGAGGGCCTCGCCCCGATGACCATGTAGTCCCTCGGGTGCAGGCCGTTGGCCAGCCGGTCGATGGTGTGAATCCCGGTGGCCTCGCCCTTGGGCGCGACCTGCCGGTCGAGCAGGTCGTAGAGCCGCTTGGCGGGTTCGTCGATGCCCACCATCCCGCCCTCGGCCGAGGCCAGCAGGCCCAGCAGCCGGTCCACCGCCTCGGCGGCCAACTCGTCCGGGTCTATACCCGGAGAGAAACCGCGGCGGACCAACTCGGTGGCGATGGCGATGGCCTTGCGGGCTCGGGACTGGCGGCGGACGATGGCGCAGTAGCTTTCGATGTGCGCCGAGGTTCCCACGGATTCGGCCATGCCCGCCAAGTATGGCGCGCCGCCGACCTCCTCCAGCAGACTCTTGGATTCCAGCTCGGAGACGAGCAGGGGCAGGTCGAAGTGTTCGGCGCGGGACAGCAGCTCCACGGCGACCGTGAAGATTTTTTGGTTGGCGCCCTTGTAGAAATCGTCCGCGGCCAGGAGATAGCTGGCCGCCCTCGCGGCGTGCGGGTCGATGAGCATCGAGCCGAGGACGCAGGACTCCAGGTCGAGCGCCTGCGGCGGCAGGGTGTCAAGCAGGCTCATCGGCAGGCTGTACCCTCCAGTTGCGGTCGGAGTCCACGAACGAGAACCGCGGCATGGTCTCCAGCCGGGAGGCAGTGCGCGGGTCGAGCTTGGCCATCTCGCCGAGGCTCAGGTTGCTGGTCACGATGGTGCATACCTCCCTGGAAACACGGGCGTCAATCAGCTCGGCCAGTAAACCCACGGCCCAGTCCGAGCGGTACTCCGCGCCCACGTCGTCCACCACCAGAATACCTATGCGGCAGAACTCCTCGAATAAGTCGCCCGACTCGGAGGAGCGCATGGCATCCCCGTAGAGCCGGACAAAGTGCGCCGCGGTGACGAAGCGCGCCGAGGCGAACAGCTCGCCCAACCCCTCCAGGCACGGGGCAAAAACAGGCAACCCGGCACGAAACAGCGCGACGGCCAGCCGGGTCTTGCCCTTGCCTCCCTCGCCGGTCACGAAGAGCCCACCGACTCCCAGCTCCGGCATCCTGCCAGCCAGGTATGCGAAGTCGGCGGGCCAGGACGAGCGGAATATCCGCGGGACACCGAAGGCCATCAGGCGCTCGTCGTCGATGGCGGTCAGCTCGCGCCGGATGTAACCCAGCTTGCCGCGGAAGTTTTTCTTCTCGGCCTCGGTCTTCAGCTTGGACACGTATTCCTGGATGGTAATCACGACTTGAGCCCCTCCGCCGCCAACTTGGCGGCCTCCTCCCGGTCTTTCTCCCGGGCGATGATGCCATCCGCCGTTTTTTGGAGGTACACGCCATGCGTCCTGGCCGACTCCTTCGGAGCCGCGCGCCGCGCCGAAACGAACTTCTCGACGAAGCCTGCATCGAGGGCGTCCCGGTAGAGACCGTCCTTCCGGAAAAAGTTTTTCGGGTGCACGATGAACCGCTCCTCGACCCCCGCGGTCTCGCAGGCCAGCCGGTAGGCCTGGGTCGCGGACAGCAGGTCGGTTACGGACGCCCCGTTGCTGCCCAGGAGCTGCTTGACGGCCGTGAACGTGGCGCCCTTTCCCAGGGGTGCCCCCGGATAGGCCAACCAGATGGCCTCGAACTGGTCGTCGGTGAGGTCGGACCTGGTTGGTGCTGGTAAAGTTGAGCTGTTGGGTCCGGTATCAATGACCCCGTCGCGGTTGTTGTGTTCTTGCTCTTGCTCTTGTTCTTGTTCTTGCTCTTGCTCTTGATAAGGGAAGGTCTTACCTAAGACCTTCCGGAAGGTCTTAGGTAAGACCTTCCGGAAGGCTTCCGGTAGGTCTTTGGCAAGGTCTACAACACTCTGAATTATCAAGGACTTAGTTGGGCATTCTGGTATCATTTCAATACAGGCTCCCCATGCCTTTACGACGTTGGGACTCTCCGGTAAGTTGTACCGAAGGAAGTTCGGCAACCACACCAAATGAGCCCTCTCATCGTACACCGCGAGACCCTTCCGAAAGACCTCCAGAAGGTCTTCCCGAAGGTCTTCCCGAAGGTCTTCCGGGCCAGAAAGCTCCGACGCGAGCCCATCCAGGGTGCCCCTCATGGCCCCCAATCCGGTCATGTGAGGGTGGGTCAAAAGGAACAAAAAAGCCAGCTTTCGGCTGGCCTTCACGGACATAAACTTTTCGTCGTTCCAGATGCGAACGTACACCTTGCGGTATTTACTCACGCGACACGTTCCTTCCATGAAACGACGGCACCAAGAACACCGGCCGCGGGGTGGACGACCAGTCTGCACAAGGGGCAGCTTGGGGGTCCCGCAGCCGATGTCCTTGGTGTCGTCGGTGGATTCATCGTTCCCTTGTGCTCCTTGACTGTGTCGTCCACGAGCGACTCTATCCGGTGTCGTGTCGTTTGTCAATCCTGAAAATCCAGGAATCCGGAGACCCCGCTCGGACGCCCTCGGGGACACCCCTTGGACGTGGCCTGCAACTCGGGGGAGGTGTAGGTTTCTCGCGGGGCTCCGGACTCGTGCCTCTACTTCTTCCTGCCGTTGGGCTTATCCTTCTTTGGGTTGGAAGGCGGCTCGTACCGTTTCTGCCACTCGGTCTTCAGCTCAACCTCGATGGCCTTCAACACCTCGATGTTCATCACGTGCCCGAGCATAACCTCGTACTGTGTGGTATTCCGGTTCACGAAGATGTAGTCGGTGTAGGCCCAGTAGTTGGTGTCGCGGACCACGAAGTCTTTTACCAACTTGGTGATGGACTCCACGAGGTTATCGTGTGTCCGCAGGTCCGCGGGGGTCGGCTCCGGCTTGGGCTCCGGGCCATCGCCAGGAATGGGGACCTCCTCGTCGCCGGGGTCGGCGGCATCTTGGGGCTCCGGCTTGACTTGCACCGGACCGCCCGGCGTGAGTACGTGAGCCTCGTCCGCTGCGGCTATCAACTCGGCCGCGTCGTTGGCCGCCCCCTTGACCGAGCTGCCCACGCGTTCCTCGGTGGACGGATACTCGCGAGGGAGAAGGACGTTGAGATAATCGCGCAGAGCGCAGGCCTCGTTCTTGCTGAGGTCCACTTTGCCCGTCGCCCCGCAGATTCTAAGGGGCTGCTCCGGCGTGCCCGACAGGTCGGCGAACAGCGTCTCGCAGGCCAGCTCCGGGGTCCTGTCTCGCGGCCTGAAATACTCGTCCCACGTTAGCATGTTACTCCAGCCTCCAACTGGTCTTGCCGAACCGGATGCGGCCGAGGAAGTCCAACACCCTCATAGGATACAGGTAGAGCGGAAAGTAGTACCGCTTGCGGTTGGTGCCGCCCCCGATGGCAAAGAGGTCCGCACCTTGTTCTGCCCACAGCAGCTTCTTGCAAAACAGCGCGCGGGTCACGTCCTGTAGCCCGAAGCGGTAGCTCTCCGGGACTTGGTCGGCGTTGGTACTGAGGCGGTACTTGGCGCTCACCGGCACCAGCTTCTTGACGATGCGCCAGAGGCGCTTGACGGCGGCCTCGGGCACGAAGTGGGTCTGCTGTACCGGGTCGTCGTGGGCGTCGGCGCCGACCATCTCGGTCATCCACCATCCGCCCTTGCTGGGGCTGACGCGGTAGTTGACGCCGCGGTGGCCAACTCCGGGTCCGGCGATGCCGACCACAACCTTGGCCAGCGCCATGGCCCTCTTCTTGCCGATGCGCTGGCTCCGGAGAATCGAGTAGACCTTGTCGGCGGCCCACTGGTGGAAGTTGTACGATGACTTGTTGATGACGGGCATGTTAGTCCTTTCCTTTCTCCATCTCGGTGGCCGCGTCGGACAGCGTTGCCCGATGGGCCTCTTCCTCCTTGACCCTTTGGTTGTACAGCTTCGAGTCGAGGTGTTTGAGGGTGTTGCTCCTCACCAACTCGCTCAGGACCTTGGGTTCCAGGGCGTCAAGCTCCCAGGACTTGTCGCCGTACTTGGCGGTGTAGCCGCCACAGCGCGAGTCGGTGAGCTTGGCCGGGTTGGGCGGCGGCTTGTACTGCTTCACTTGGTGCATGTTGAGGGCCAAGCGGTCGAACTCGAACGGCACGCCGTTCAGAAACAGTTGCAGCCTCTCCTCTATGTCACGGCTCATGTCGATGCCGCTGGGGTCGTGGTCCCCGAGGTGCAGCACAACCGGTGTGGCGCCCCGGTCCTGCGCCCAACCCAGCAGTCGTTGGCCGAGGTTCCACATCTCGGTCTGGCTGGTGTAGCCGCGACAGGACAGGCAGGGCGTGTCGAGCTTGCGGCACACGGGTTCGATGACGCCGATGAGGGCGTCCTTCTCGATGAGCACGATGACCCGCTTTTTCTGGCCAGCCCACTTGTTGATTTGGAACTGTTGGGCGCAGGCCCGCACGATTTCGGCGGGTCCACTCCAGTGGTTGTTCTCGCGGACGTGGCGGGTCCTGTCCACGATACTGTTCCAGTCGATGAGCCCGGCCAGGCGGCCGTCGTTGACCACGTCGCCCAGCAGCTTATAGCTCCGCTCGGTGTTGGGCAGCAGGTTCCGGGAAACGTGGGCGTAAAAAAGTTGGCGTAAAGTCAGGTCGTAGCCTTGGGCTTGGTATTCCGCGATGAGCTTGACGGCCTGCTCGATGAGCGCCAGCGTCTTGCCCCGGAAGCTCTTCTTCACGTAGCAAATATTGGTCACTTGGTCGCCCTCCCCGTGTACCGGCGGACCTTGAACGTGCAGTCGCCGAAGTGTAGGGCGACCGTCGCCGAGAATAGCTCGGCATCCTGTTTGTGAGTGAACCACGCGATTGTCACCTTGTTGCTGCTGTTCACGACTTCCCACTCGATGTCCAGCATCTCTTCTCCTCCTTTCACAACATGCACAGAAACACGATGGCGGCCGTGACCGCTACGACGTAGCAGAGCACGGCGAACGCAATGCGGAGAGCTTTGGCGAAGAAAACCGCCGGGCGCATCAGCCTTTGCCCTGGGGGAAGTAGGCCGCCTCCGTGTCGAAGGGCCACTCGTTGAGGGAGCGTTCCCAGGTGCGCCGGAAGTGCTCCGAGCCCGGGCTCATCGGCCGCCCGGTGCTGGTGAAGAGCACGTCCACGCCGTCCGACATCCAATGTTCCTTGCCGGTCGTGGTGTCGCGGACCGCGTAGCCGCTGGCGTACTCGATGACCTTGAAGCGGTGCTTCACGCTGTCTCCTCCTTTATCTCTCCGGTCGCCAGGTCCACTAAGCCAACGTGCTGGTAGCGCCAGTTGATGTCGGTGTGCGTGTCGGGCAGCCGCGGCTTGGGAGCTTCCTTGAACGTGCACCCCGGGCCGACGGCTAAGAACTTCAGGTGGCCGATGCCGCGGCTACCCAAGTCGTGGTTCTGGTAGGCGTGCCAGCGGGCGAGGCAGGGGTTGTTGGCCTTGCACCCTTCGCACTCGCCGCAGCGGAACTTCCGCATGGCGGCCAGCGACTCCGGCTCGGGCTTCTCGTTGCCGATGATTCTGTTCATGTTGGTTCCTTTCTGTAAAAAAGGGGGCTGGCTGCTGGCCCCGCCCACCATGATTGGAGCGGGGTAGTCGGCTGCGTCGGGCGGTGAGATTTGCGAGAGCCGCCCGGAAAGCCCCTCCGATTTTCTGCCAGGACTCAGAGGCCGTCCCTTGAACAACCAGCCCCGCGCGTTCAGACGGATTGGTTTTTGAACGGTCGTCCCCGCTTCTTGGGCACGAACGACTCCTTGGTGGCCACGTCAACGGCCGTCACGAGCCAACACTCCTCGCAGGCGTTGTTGACGGGGTCCACCAGGAGGAGCTTCTGTTGGGCCAGCTTTATAGTCCTGGCGTGGTTCGCGTTGTAGTGAACCAGCTTGGACTGCAACCCCCCGGCGGCATAGCAACCGACCAACACGAGGTCGCCCGGCTTGCACCGATTCAGCCAGTCCGTTCTTAGGGCTGGGAGCTTCACGTCGCCCTCTTCGGCGTCAGGTCGGCGAAGGACCCGGCCGGGATGCTGCGGCTGGCCTTGGCCGCGACCGCGTCGCCGTTGAAGGGCTTGCGGGCCTTCTTGCGGCGGCTGGAGGGGTCCACCAGAACGTCGCCGTAGGCCTGGAACTGGCCCACCTCGGCGACGCAGAAAGCCACCTTGGCATAGAACCGGAACGCGGTCAGCAGGCAGTCCCGCACGTCCTTGACGGGGTCGTGGCCGTCGGGGAATCCGAGCTGCATCTTGTTGAAGAAGTCGAAGCCCTCCGTCTCGTACTCCTCCGTGGCCCGGAAGGAAACGACGCCGTAGGGGTGCTTGTTCTTCGGGTCTTCGGCGAGGCAGCCAAGGCTCTTCGGGCCGTAGGCGTTCACGGCCTCGGGGCTCGCGGTGGCCCGGAGGATGTCGTCGGCGGAGTCCAGCCACTTGTCCGAGTCGGCCGCGAGGTACTTCTTGGCGGCGCACGCCATGCAGCGGTAGCCGTCCTCGTCCACCGTGGCGAAAACCGCGAAGGAGTGGCTGTATTGCTGGAGCCTCTCGCAGTCAACGCAGGTGAAGTAGTCGCTCTCCTCGCCTTCCTGCCCGAAGGGGTTGCCGTACTTGTCGGCGTTCTCCGCCGCGCACTTCGGGCAGATGGTGAGGATGCCGCTCGGCTTGTCGGCGATGAGCGGGGAGAAATACTCCTCGATGTACTGGCCCTCGGCGCCCTTGGGGAACTCCTTGCAGCAGCAGTCGCAGGTCAGGGTCTTGCTCTTGCGCAGGCGCTCGGCCTCGCGCTCGCGGCGGTCGTGCATGGCGACCAGGTTCGGTGGGCTCCACATGGTAGGCTCCTTTCTTGGCGGCGGGTTTACCGCCGCGTTCCGTTGCGGCCCATCGGGGCCGCGGTAATCTTCTTGTCCACCTCGGCCAGCACCGCGGTCTTGGCGGCGGCCACGATTTCGGCCACCTCTTCCTTGGACAACAGGCCGTCCGCTATCATGCCCAGTTTGCGGTCGTGCATGGCCGTGTGGGTGGCCAGCTTTCGCTCAAACTCCGTGCTGCGGGCCACGCCCTCGTCGGAGAGCTTCTGGGCCGCCGCCTCGGCGCGGGCGACCGCGGCGTCGATGTTGCCGATGATGCTCTCGCGAATCTTGCCTCCGATTTCGCGGCAGCGGGTGTCAATCATCGCCGTGAACTCGCCCTCGCGACGGTGCAGGCGCTCGACGGCCCGCTTGATTTCCTCGGCGTCCTTGAGCGTCTCGGCGATGGCCGCCTCGTACTTGGCGGTGGCCTCCCGCAGAGACTTCTCGGCGGCGTCCATCCGGACGCCGATGCGCGTGTCCATGGCCTCGGAGTCGGAGGCGATGGCGGCCAGGGCCTCTTCCCGGTCCTTCTCCATCGTGGCCTTGACGGCGGCCTTGTGGTCGTTCAGGCTGGCCGCCAGCTCTTTCATCTTGCGATAGAGGTCCTCGCAATGGCCCAGGGCGTCGTTGACGAAGGTGTGAACCTTGAAGAGTTGAAACCACTTCACGTGCGCTTCTCCTTTCGGAAAAAGACCGGCATGTCCACCTGGAAGTCGGGACGCCGTTCGTCCGACTCAATCCAGCCTTTCTTGCCGTTACCGTTCCTCAAAACCTACCCACCTATCCGGCTTGCGCTAGACAGGCGGCGTTTGATTCCTGCTTCACCGCCGGGCGTTGCCTCCCGGCTCCACAGGCGTTTAGGCTCTCCGCCGAACTGGCGGCGAGCAGGAGATTCTTGGCGGCATTGAGGTCTCGGTCCACCTCAAGGCCGCACTCCTCGCACCGGAACACGCGCTCCGACAGTGCGAGGGTCTCTTTGATGCAGCCGCAGCTTGAGCAAGTTTTACTGGACGGGAAGAAGCGGCCAACAACAACGAGCCTCGACCCGTACCAGCCGCACTTGTACTCAAGCTGGCGGCGGAACTCCGCGAAGCCAACGTCCGAGATGGCCCGGGCCAGACAGTGGTTTTTCACCATGCCGCGCACGTTCAGGTCCTCGATGGCAATCATGCCGTGGTTTTTGGCAAGCTCCGTCGTGACCTTGTGCAGGGCGTCCCGCCTGACGCAGGAAACTCGGTAGTGCAGCCTCGCGATTTTCTTCTGGGACTTCTTTCGGTTGGCGCCGCCTTTCGTTTTGCGGGCGTGGGCTCGCTGAAGCTGCCTGAGCTTCTTGAGCCTCCTGGCCAAAGCCCGCGGGTTAGCAAAGACTTGGCCGTCAGAGGTAACGGCTAAGTGGTTGATGCCGAGGTCCACGCCGACGGGATGTCCGACATTTACGGGCGCCGACAACTCTTGCTCGATGACTACCGAAACGAACCATCGCCCGGCCCGCTCGGTGACGGACGCCGTCCCGCGCCGGCCCACCGGCAGGCGCCCGCTCTCTTTCGTCCTGATTGTTCCGAGCTTCGGGAGGGAGACGCTCGATGCGCCAATCGCGATGCTGCCGGTTAGCCGAAACCCGCCAACGCCCCGATTCCTGCTCTTGAAGCGCGGGAATCCCGGTTTCTCTCCCGCCTTCACTCTCCTAAAGAAGGCCCGGAACGCCGAGTCGAGATTGCGGAGCGCCTCCTGCGGAGCGCACTTGCTCACCTCGTACATCCACGGAAACTCGCGCTTCTTGAGGGCGTTGAGTTGGCGATGTTGGTCTATCGCGCTGCACGACCTTCCGGCGCGCTCGTACTCTTCGATGCGTCTCGCCAGCCCCCAATTCCACGCGAAGCGCGCCGTCCCGGCATGGCGAAGCAGGGCCGTGCGCTGCTTGTTGTTGGGGTCAAGCTCAACCCGGAAGGCGCGGACTACTTGCAAGCGGTCGCCTCCTTGATTGCTCGCGCCGCCCGATTCTTCGCTGCCCGCCTGCCATAGAGGCGGGCGCACAGGCTTGTCAGCACCTCGGTCACATCCCTCACCAAGTCGTCACCAAGCTCTGCCGAATCAACAACAACCAGCTTGCGCCCCGAAGCCGCCAAGGCCGACTCTATGTACTCGCACCCGAAGCGCGCCAGTCTTTCCCGGTGTTCTACCACTATCGTTTTTACTTTGGGGTCCTTCAGTAGGGCCACCAGCTTTTTGCGCTTGCCATTCAGCCCGCTTCCTATCTCGGTAACGGTCCTATGAACGGCCATTCCGCCGCTAGTTGCCCACCCCACCACGCGGGACACCTGCCTTTCGAGGTCCCGTTTTTGGTCGCTCGACGAGACCCTGGCATACACCGCCAGTTCTCCTCCGCCCACAAGGACGGGAGGATGAACCAGAATCGTTCCGGTGGGGAGTTGGGTAGACGGCAACGGCAAGATGCCAGCCTGGAACCATCTATGCGCAGTCTTGTAGTCGATGCCCTCTTGTCTTGCCCAATCAGCCAGCTTCATGGTTGCCTCCGCCCGAGAGTATACATGGGGCTTGGTGGGTTGTCAAGGGGCGTTTCTCTTCACCTGCTGTCAACCCTGCACTCCGCGACGCCCTCGGCGTCGGCGACCTCGCGGCAGCGCAGGTCAATGATTACGGGGTCCATCGGGCTCCTTTCTGAGTAATGGTGGACCTGCGGAGAATCGAACTCCGGTCCCAGGACGCTTTGGCGGTGGCTTCTACGAGCGTATCCGGGGATTCTGTTGCTCGGCTCCTCGGCAGCCGCTTCGGGGTTTGGGCCGGTCCCCGCTCCAGCAGTGGTCTTTCCCCACCAAGCCAGCGCCCTTTGTCGCCGTCAGCCGTGTGTTGGTCCCGCTTCGACTACTCGGCACCTCATCGGGCGGGAGCCCCCGTTATGCCGCGGGGCGGAGCGCCATGCGCTCGGCAGTGTCTTGACGACCCTGTTTTACGTGGCCGGGTCAACCACGGCTCGCAACCACAACCTCCCTCATCCGGTCGAAACCTTTCAGGCCCACGTGGGGGCCGGACTCCGGGTCCGGCCCCGCCAACACTGGGCAGGCCCTGACTGCCCAGCTCTAAGTATCGTCACGCTCCCGGCGCTGCGCAAGCAAAAACTTGGACGGCTTGTAGGTCCAGTCGCCCACGTGGTTGCCGTTGTGGTCCATGATACGGCCGTAGTCGCCCGTGGCGTCGCACATCTCCATCTTCGGGGCCAACTCCTGCAAGGCCGTCGCCACGTCCTCCGGCGTCTGCATGGCCGCGTTGCCGAGGCGGATTTTCAAGGTGAACATTTCCGGTCCTCCCTTAGAGCCACTGATGCCGCAGGGCGTAGCCTCCGTTGCGGTGGAGATGGGGCGTGTAGTCGCGGTCTCCGTTGACGTGGTCGGACGCGGGGCAGCTCTTCCCTCTCCGGGCGCCGCGCCCCTCGCCGATGCAGGTGAAGCCGTCGGGGTAGAGCGTGCTCGCCAGGACGTAGACGAGGTGCCAGCCCATGTCCATCCCGCAGCCTTCCACGCGGACCTCTCCGCGCTTGTCCAGGCGCCAGTCCAGGGCCTCGGCAGCGTAGCCGCTTATGGACTCCGGCCCGCCGCGCCTCTGAACCACCACGTCGATGACCCGCATCATGCCACTGCGGGACCGGTGCTTCAGAATCGTGTAGACCGTGGCGCCGGGCTTGAGCATCTTGCGCAGGTGCTTGATGGATGCCTCGCGGGCGGACTGGTCTTTCTTCGTCATGGGGTCTTCTCCTTTATGGCCAGATGATTTTGGCGTGGCCGGTTTTCCCCGGCAGGACCCGCTCGACGACTTGGTCGAGCTTACTCGCCGCCTTTATCGCCGCGTTCTTGTCGCTGGAGTAGCGGATGACTTGCCAGGTCTCTCCGTGGGGGCGCTTGAGTATGCCTCTCCAGATGTAGATGGGCTTCATGGCTTCTTCTCCTCCGTTGCTGGCCTTGGCCCCTTCGGCTTCGCTCAGGGCTTTCAGGAATGCAGCCCGTGCCGCGCGGCACGCGACCTTGAGCTGCGGATGCTGAAGATACTCCTTGTCCAACTTGTCCAGCGCCTTGATGGTGGCGTTGACGGCGTAGACTTCGTCGTCGGTCGGCATGTTATCTCCCCTCGGCCAAGTCGATGGCGATGGCCAAACTGACCAGCGCATGGGCGAGGGCCTCTTTCGTCACCTCGGCCGTTGCGTTGGTGGCATTGATTGGCTCCGCTCCGTGTTGCCACACAAGCCGGAGCCAATCGCGCGTGTTTTTGATTGTCTCCAGCGAACTCGGTGCGCTTCTCAGGAGGCGGGCTCGTCGCTCGACCTCGGACCTCCCGCGCCCCGCGCCCGATACGGAGGCCACACGGCAACCGCTTTCGTCGCGGATGTACGCGGCGCACTTGGTTGCGTGCATGGAGTAGGACCAGTTCATCGCTTCGCTCCCTTCTTTTTCGCGGCCACCAGCCCATCCACGGCCTGCGTGGCGGCCTTGAGCGTCTCCTCGGTCCCGTAGAACCCCCAGCAGGAATCGTGCTCCTTGTCTTCCTCGTGGCCGCACGCCTTGCACTTCTTGGGCGTGGTGACGGTGTAGCCGTACACGTCGCCGGAAAGGAATCGGTCGTAGACCTTGACCTCGACCTCCAGGGACTCGGCGGCCTTCTTGAGGTCCACGGCCGACAGCTTGCAGCGGCCGCCCAGGTCGTACCACTTCCGAATCGAATCCGGTGTGGCGTAGATGAACCCGACCTGCCCCGAGTCGAACTCCGCGTGACCCTGCGGCAGGAGCCCTTGGAAGCCCCCAATCTTCATCCGGAGCCCGGAGTGGTCGTATAGGAAGAGCGGCCGGACAACAACCGCGCCCAGCTCCTTGCGGAGGTGCGCCTCTAGCGCCTTCCAGCCGGAGAAGTCCTCCCGGTTGAGGGTGTGCTTGTCCCCGAGGTTGTGGCGGCCGTGGAAGCAAACCATCCGGCCAAGGTTGGACTCAAAACTCCGCGGGTCCTCCGGGCTCGGGTCGGGGTAGAGTTGAATCGTGTAGCCCTTGTACTCCTCGGTGTGCATGGGGTTCATGGTTGAACTCCTTCAAAGGCGCCAGCTAGAGCTTGGCGCCGCCAGCTTCCAGCTCGCCCATCAGGGCGGCCAGGTGGGCCGCGTAGGGGACTCCCTTCCAGGGGCAACCTACCGTCTCGCAGTCCACCCACCGCCCTACCGTCAACCGGCCCGCACAAACCGGGCAGGTCGCGAGGCACTTCTTCGCGACAGGGGCCAGCGTCGTTGGCGTTGCCCGGAGTATGCGGTGCGCCTGTACCTCGTTGGGGGGCTTCATGGTTTCCCCTTCTGAGCCGTTCGGCCCGCTCGGGGCCTAGCGGCACACAATCGGCAGGCAGCCGACATTCAGCTCCCGGCGGAGCGCCCAAATGCGCGGCAGCAGCGGCACGGCGGCGACGGGGTCGCGGTGCGTGGCCACGGCCATTTCCTTGGCCAGCTCGACGATGCAGCGCCGCTTGGCGGGCGCCTCCATGATGGTCTTCCGGCGCCACTCCCTGGCAATCTCGCGTTCCTCTCTGCGGCTCATGGTTTTCTCCTTGTCCTCGTTCCCCTGGCAGGTCCGGACGCCCGGACCTTATCGGATTTCCTGAAGGGCTTCCAGCTCCTCCGCGGTGAAGAAGGCGGAGACGTTCTTCCACTCCTTGACCACGGCCTTATAGGTCTTCTCGGCCCTGCGGGAGTCCGTCTCGTAACCGAACTCGCGGCAGAACTCCTCGAACAACCCGGGGTCGTTCTTCCCGATGCAGGCCAGCACGTCGTAGGCCCGGGGCGGGTTCCCGCCCCCGCCGTCGCTGTCGTTGAGCGACTGGCCGAAGAAGATGACCAGTCGCGCACGACCACGGCTGAAAGTGCAACGGTAGTTGTCCCGGTTGACTCCACGGTCCCTGTCCTCCTCGAAGTGCGCGCCGTAACGCAGGAACGTGGCGTTGAAGTTGATGCGATGCTCCTGTAGAAACTGTTCGGCCTTGCTCTCTTCAATGCTCATGGTTATTTCTCCTTCTTTTCTTCTGCTCGTGGCCTTGCTTCTAATCCCGGCAAAGCTTACAGCCGCCCAAGCCGTTGCATCCGCCAGCGTCCAAAATCTTGCGGGCCATGTCGCGCGCTATTTTGGCGGCTTCGCTCTCTCCTTCGCAGGCATCCAAATCGCCCGGCAGCGTGTAGCCGGTTTCTTCCGAGGCCTTTGGAGAGTGACAATGAAGGGCATGAAGGAATGCACAGGCATTAGCAACGTGTCCCTCGGCGTCTTCCCTGGTCATGTTAGCTCCCTCCCTTCGGCTTTGCTCTCTTCAATGCTCATGGTTCGTTCCCTTCTGTCTTGCCCCGCCTTCTTGCACTGCGTTCGAGCGCCGCAAGGCTCCGCCGCGCCGTCCGCAGGCGTGTGGTCAAAGCCTTTATCTTGCGCTCCAGCCTCTTGACCTGTTCCTCACGTCGTGTGATGCGTGCTTCAATGGGTTCGGGCTGGGCGTCGAAACACTCGACGCCCGGCAGTGACTTGTAGACCGAGTCGGCCATGACGAAGAGGGCGGCCACCGTGCGCACGGCCCTATTCCTCTATCTCCTGCATGTACTCGGAGGCCAACTCCAGAAACTCCGCCTCCGGCAGGGGGGGCGTCTCGGCCATGGGGTCGTATCCGACCGTGTCCTTGTACCACTCCCGGATTTCGTTCACGCTCGCGGGGAAGGCCCAAAACTTCTTGAGGCTCACCAGCTCCGCGGCCTCGCGCCTGCAAAACGCCGCGGCTCTGACCGCGGTGCGCGCCACAATCAGGGAGTCGGCCACTTTCTCCCCGACCTTGTTCTTGCCCACCACTCGCCAGAGTTTCATCATGGTTAGGCCCTCCCCTCGGCGCGGGCGATGGCGGCGCGGGCGGCATCGACTGCGGCGAGATATCTCGGCCGACGGGCAGCGAGCGGGGCGGGCCGGGGACATGCCTCTAGCATCTCCCGCAGCGCGGCCAGCATCTTCGGAGCCGCCGCGAAAACCGGCCCCAGCTCCGGCGGGCACGTCTCCGTCAGTTTGGCCAAGGGGACGCGGTAGGTTCCGCACGAGTTGACGCCCTTCCCGTCGAAATGCAGGCCCCTGTCCGGGTCGTGCAGCTCCCGGCAAACTGGGCAGGCTTTCTCCGGAGCGGCGGAGGCGGCTCTGAGCCTCTCGTATTCCGCATCTCCCTTATGGCTGCGTCTCATGGTTCACCCCTTTTCTTCTGTCCCTCTCTCCCGGTTGTTTCCGGGTGCCGCGCCCGACTCCGGGTCGGGCGCGCTCGCCGCCCGCCACGTGAAGGCGGGGACTTGGGCGGCGGCCGGGCATGTACAACGGCCCGGCCCTCTGAAGTCGTTTTTCGTTCTCGCCTTCAGGCGGGGGAGACGGTTAGCCGACAAGTCTCCGGTTCGGCGTGGTTCACCGCGCCTTGCTTCGGCGCGGCCGGTATGGGGCCTACGGCCTCCGGGCGGCCCGCGTGGCGGGATTCGCGCCCTACCGTATAATATAATGGCCTACCGCTACTTCCGGCGACTTTGTCGCCTGCCCTGCCGTGGTTTCTTCTAGCGTTCAACGCGCCCACGTTCACGGGTCCACCTACCTGCCCCGGGTTCTCCGGGGCTCCGCGGGGTTTCCGCGCCGGCGCGTTCACACTTCCGCGCCCCTGGTCTTCGGCTCCCGGTCGTTCCGTCGGGTCCTTCGACGCCTCGCCACGCGATTCATCCGGGCGATTTCTCGGCCCGGCGCGCGCCGTCTACCGGCTACCCTGCCCCTCCGGTTTCCGACCGTGCCTCTTCAGATGTCCCGGCCGTCCTGGCCCGGGTCCCGCGCGGTAGTTTCGTTGCATCCTCCGGCCGTCGCTGCCCCCCGGCCTCGGGTTCCCTCCCCGCGCGTCTACCCTAGTATGACGTGAAAACGGGCTTGTCAATTCAAAAAATCTTATAAAATTACGTGGAAGACGCAACCCACGCAAAACGAGCCGGATAAATACGCCAGAAACGACGCCCCCGGAGGCCGTTTCGGGCCGTTTTTGTAGGGTCGCGAAACGGCGCCCCCGGGCGCCCCTGGGCGGCCAAGTAGCACGTTTTCCCTCGATTTCACTTGAAATCCCTGGCCGTAGGCCTATTATCCAACGCCATGAACGCGCAACGGGACGAAGGGGCCGTGCTCCCGTAGACGGTGCAGGCCCGAGGGAGGCGCGTAGAGTATCACTATGTTTCGGGGTCTGAGCGGGTCTGTCTAGCAGCACAGAAAGGATTTTCGATGAGCGAGACGAGAACGCAACTTGTGGCGGCGCTGAGGAAGAACCTCTCCAAGGCCGCGAGGTTCCACAGTCAGGCGCGGGATTCTCTCGACAAGGCCGCGGACCTTGCCCTGAGCGATGGGGCCGCGGTGGGCTCGCCGGACGAGCCCGAGCAACCCGCACTGGACGCCTCTCCGGCGGACGAGTGGGTCCGCTTGGCGCAGCTCAGCGGCCTCACCCTGCCGACGTTGCAGAGGAGGTTGGCGTCGCCGAGCGAGGCCAAGCTGGTGGTGTCGCGCGAGGCCCCCGCCGTCTACCAGGGTCAGTCGATTTTCTGCGGGGAGTTCCCGCAGTTGACACAGGACTGGCCCTTCGACATGAACGCGCTCAAGGCGCAAATCTCCACGAATTACGGCGGCCAGGTCTGGCGGTTCAGCATCCAGGACCTCAACGGCCGCCCCATCCGCGACATCACCTTCCGGCTCGCTATACCTCCAAAGAATCCTACCCTGGAGGAATTGGAGCCCGAGGAAGACCCCCCGGAGGCCTTCGCGCCCCCGGATATTACTAGCCCGCCGGACGAGCTGGGCTCCGAGATGGACGGCATGGTGCAGTTCGAGCGCAAGCGCGCCCAGCTTGCGGCGGTGAGGAAGTCCCGCCTCGACATGGAGAGGGAGTCTCAAACCGGTCCCGTAGAGGGAAAGTTGGACCAGTTGCTCGCCGCCATGCAGCAGCGCCCGCAGGGCAACGGCAACGAGCTGGCCGTTCTGCTTCAGGCCATGCAGGCGCAAAGCTCGCAGCAGTCCGAGAGCCTCCGGCTGGTGGTGGACAGCATAGGCCAGAAGCTCAGCTCGGCCCAGGACAGCCAAGTCAAGATGTTCGAGTTCATGGCCAAGATGATGGATTCGCGGGCCAACGCCCAGTCCGAGATAACCAAAGTCCAGATGGAGAGCAAGAAGTCCGAGATGGACCTCATCATGCGCGTCGTCGGCGAGCGCCGCGACGAACACGAGATGAAGATGGACAAGGTCATCGAGCTGATTCAGCTCGGGATGCAGTTCAAGCAGGGCGCGGCGCCCGCCGCGGCGGCCGAGGAAGGGGAGGGCAAGGGCGACTGGGTGGCCTCGCTCATCAATGCCATCTCGTCCATGGCCATGGGCCAGGTGAAGATACCGGCCGACGCCCAACCGCCAGCGCTGCCCGCCCCGGCCCCTCAGCCTGCGCCGGAGCCCGTCGATACCGAGGCCCAGCGCCAGGCCATCGAGCGCATGGCTGCCAACGCCGCCAGAAAGATTGCCATGCGGGTAAGGGTCCGCAACGAGGCTCTCCGCAGGAGAGCCCAGGCTGCCGCCGGGATGGGAGTCCCGGCTCCGCAGGCCGCTCCGGTTTCCGCGGCGATGCCCCAGGGGGGCGTGGCCTCCCCGCAGGCCCAGGCTCAGGCCCTGGTCGCGGAGATTCTGACCGTGACGCTGGCGGAGCTGGAGACATGTCCGCAGCGCTCCCAAGCCGTGATGACCTGTCTCACCAAAGCCCCGCGCGAGTGGCGCGAGGTGATTGCCCTCAACGACGACGCCAGGGTTTTGGGGCAGTACTTCAAGCCCTATGCCGACCCGGTCCTGCTCGGGAAGGTTCAGGAGGCCCTGATGGTCAACCCCGCCAGGCAGAATTGGCTGATGAGCCAGGCGGGAATCCTGCGCAGCGCCATCGTCCGCGAGCGGGCCGCCAGGGCTGCCGCGGCGGCTGTTCCGCCAGCAGCTCCGCCTCCCGCGGCGCCACCCCCGGCCCGGGCTCCGGAAATAGAGGTCCCCGAAGCCGCCGCCAACGAAGGAGGGCCAGCCAATGCCTGACCAGCCGAAGTTCGCAGAAAACCCGCCGCCGTCGGGCGACATCGGCGACCAGCTCTTCGGCAAGTTCGCCAACGCCCTGGCCGGTAAGTTCCTGGGCGACGTTCCCGAGGCCGACAAGGCCTCCATCCTGGAGGACTTGGTGGACACCCTCGACGAGCTGACCGCCATCAACCGCAACTTCGCCGCCATCGTTTGGGACAAGTTCGGCGACGAGGAGACCGGGGACCTGAAGCGAAAGCCCGACCTGCGGGACTTCCTGGTGGCTTGGAATCTGGCCACGCTCCAGTTCATGGGAGAACAAGAGGAAGGGTCCGGGGGCGAAAACGGGGAAGAGGGGTTCGAGGACGACGATTTCGGGGAGGATGGTGGTCCCGAGGCCCCGCCGCCGGGTCCGGGGCCGGTCGTGGACGCCGACTACGAGGTGCTCAGGACCAAATCCGGCAAAAAGGCTTGACAAGGGCTACATCATAAGGTAAGGTAGGGATAGACAGACATTCAATCGAGGCGCGTTCAGCCCCACGACACTGCGCGGATGGTCCGCGCGGATTTGGTCGTGGGGCTGTCGTTTGAGGGGCGTCCTTGGCGACCAGCACCTACTTCCCGCTGAGATGCACGGGTCAAAGAAAGCGCGCGGGGGTCCTCATTCCCTGCGGACAGCGGCTGGCCGACCTCTACAGCGGGCAGAACCTGCACGTCGCCATCAAGTGCCCCCGCTGCGGACACCTGAACCACTTCAGCACTGTGCGTGTCGAAGTGTTGTTCCTTCAACTGCGGGCTCCGAAAGAAAGCGGCCATGCCTCTCTACGAGCTGATACCCGCCGGGTCGCCGGGAACTGAGCAGGCCCTCCGTCGGATGACGGAGCTGGCCGACAAGGACTCCCGGAACTGGGAGTTTATCAAGCAGATGTCCCGTTTGGTCCACCGCTGTCCCCACAAGGACCAGGTCGCCGAACTCAAGTGCATCTTCGACTTCTGGAAGAACACCATCCGCTACCAGCCCGACCCGCTGTCTGCCCTACAGGGATATGTTGAGCTGATACAGGCGCCCATGCGGACCATCGAGCGGGGAGCGGCGGACTGCGACGACTACTCTTGTGGTATAGCCGCCTCGGCGCTGGCCCTGGGTATGCGCCCCAGGTTCGTGGTCTTGAAGGCCAACCCCGAACTGCCCGACGAGTGGTCTCACGTGTACGCCATCGTGCAGGCGAACGGAAAATGGTACGGCATGGACCCGACGGTGGCAGGCAGCTACGTCGGGTGGCAGCCGAAGAAGTACCTGGCTCGTGGAGAGTGGAGGATTTGACGATGAATGCCTACCCCGTTGCCGGTCTCGTGCCGCTGAGAACCAACGCCGACATTTTCGGGCTGTCGGGCGTCGAAGCCCAGGCCGGGTTCGACGGCTTCGCGGTTCCCTCGATGATTACGGCCGACGAGGCCTCCCCGGTGGACATCGGCTCGGCCGAGCTGTCCTCCGCGGAGTTGCAGCAGTACGTCGCCGACGTTGCGCGCCAGAGGGTCCGCGAGAAGCTCGGCCGCACCAACCTGCCGACCTTCGGCTACCGCGCCTTCCTCGGCGGCGGGGGTCTCGGCGCGACCAAGGCAACGCGGGTCAAACCCGCGCGGCTCAAGGCCGACAAGCGCCTGGCGTTGGCGACGCGCCAACAGGCCAAGGTTGCCCAGCGTTCGTCCCCGCTTCAGGCCAAGTCCGCGAAGACCAAGGGGATTCAGCAGGGCATCGACGAGCTGGTTCGTTCGCAGGTTGCCGCCTTACAGCAGTGGGCCGAGGCGGCCGGAGGCTACCCCGAGGACAGGTTGGCCAACCTCATCAGGACCCAGGGCTACAACAAGGCCCTGGCCGTCCTCAAGCAGCTCGCCGCCCAACGAGCCCGCGGCGAGGCCGCCTCACAGAAGAAGACCAGCGCCATGGCGCTCAAGGAGCAGGGACACCAGGAGTTCCTCTCCCAACAGTTGGCGCAGTTGGCGACCGCCGCGGCGGCCAGCGGCTACCCCCAGGAGCAGCTCGAAACGCTTCTCCGGGGGCGCGGCTACAAGGGCGCCATGAGGACCCTGCAACAGCTCGCCGCCAAGAAGGCGAAGCTGGATGCCAAGGCCTACAGGCAGGTGCTCATCCAGACGGCCGGGACGGCAGGCGCCGAGGCCGCCCAGGTCGATGCCGGGGTGGTTCCTGCGGGATATTACGGGGACAGCGGCACTGCCACGGCCTACGGCTACGAGGAAGGGGGCGAGGCCCCCTCCGAGGAATACGGCGAGGTCAGCCCCTTACTGTTGGCCCCGGCCTATTCCTCATATGGGGCCGACGCCCCGGTGGCCTTCCCCGAGGAGGAGCCCGGAGAGGGCGAGTCCGACGTGACCTACGGTGGCGGCGAGCGCCTCGCCATGGACGAGAGCGGGTTTGGCCCAGGCGGTGGCAACATCGCCGAGAACGAAGAGCCCAACGCGCCCATTCCCAGCGAGGGCGAGCCCGAGGAGGGCGAGGCCGACGAGGAGTTCAGCGGAGGCGGGATGTTCGGGGTCGATGACGGCATCGGCATTCCCAGCCTGCCGGACGCCGGACTCCCCCGTGGGGTCAGGCTGGAGCCCGAGGACGAGGGCGCGCCACAGGCCTTCGAGCAGATTGACCGGATGCTTCGTCCCTCGATGCTGTCGGAACAGGCCCACGTGGGGTTCCCCTACGCGGGCGGCGGCGCCACTCCGTTCGAGCGGCGCTCCGTGAACGGTCGGGTCGAAATCCTCGACCCGTCGGTCGTGGAGCTGGATGAGGAGGACATCGTGGGCAGATACGGCGTGGACATGGTGGACTTCATGGACCCCTCGAAGATGAGCGGACTCGGCGGCTTCGGCGACTTCGGACAGCTTCCGACTGCCAAGGACTCGGCCGTGGCGGCGGCCAACGTGGCTCTGTCTTCCGTTGCCGTGCGCGAGGGTCAGCTCCAGCAGTACAGCCAGAACGCCTACGATGCGTTCATGGCCGCTTACGCCACGCTGCGCAACAGCGTCAACACCACCTTCACCGCCCTGAGTGCGGCTCCCGACTTCGACCTCGGCAAGTCGATGACGCTGTCGGCGCAGATTACCCTCTACCGCCAAGCGCTCGATTCGGCCATCTCGCAGGCCAAGCCCAAGCCGGTGGCCAAGAAACCCAGGCCCACCACGATGGTCAGGGCGCTCCCCGCGGCGGTCAAGGAGACCGTCTTCAGCAAGTACGGGCTGTACGTCCTCGGCGGCGGCGCGCTCCTGATTGGCGGACTGCTCGCCCTCAACATGATGACGAAGAGGAGAACGGCATGAGCCTTCCGATAGGGGCGACGATTTCAAAGGACGGGGCAGAATGCTATGACATCTCTTATCCCCGTCCTCCTGGCTCGATGCCGACAGGGGCAAAAATGTCCCTGACCACCCAGCAGGCAATGGAAAGGGGCGCAACCGCTGCGGACATTGCGGCGGCCGACCAAAAATACAAAACCAACATGCACCAATTTGCTCAAGAGTTGATAAGTAAGGGGATGAGTATTATTCCTTCTTCTAGGGACTACGCAGGCGGCCCAACTGTTGATGCCAAAGGCAGGACGGTTTGTATTATACCCGACAACATGTTTGCCGATTTAGCTGCGGAAATGAGGATGTTGGGCTCCCATGTTGCTCCCGGTCCCTCTCCCCGACCCGGCCCCGTTCAAGCTCCCGCACAGCAACTTACCCCTGCCGAATTGCAAAAGATGGCTAGAAACATCGCCGCGCGGCGGATTGCGGAACGCTTCCCCCCCCATCAAAAGCGACTGGATGCTCGGGCAGACTGGCTTGGGAGGGTGTCGCCCAAAAGGCAGGAGCGTTGGCTCAAGCGTCACCCCCACTCCCCTTTCTCTCAGTTCTCTACCCCGGCCACGGCCATGACTTCTGCTTCTCCCGTGCAGGGCATGTCCGGCCTCGGCTCGCTGGCCAGCGACCTCGACCGGCGCACAAAGCTCGTGGCATCCATCCAGTCTTTCTACTCGGAGGTAGGCCACGCAATAGACGGGCTGTCCAGAGGCAACTTCTACTATGACAAGGCCAAGGTCTACTTGGACACAATGCAGAAGATGATAGACACCCTCGGCGACAACCAGTACGCCATCGACCTCCAGGCGGGCGGAGCCGCCGCCAAGCAGGTTCAGTCCATGATGAACAGCTATGACAGGTTGCTGGTTCTGGCCAAGGAAAAATGGGCGGCCGACCTCCAAGACCCAACGGGAGCGACATCCGATGCTATTGACCAGAAGATTCGCAACGCCGCGACGGCGAAGACGATTGCCGCCGCCGAGAACGTCAAGTTTTGGGAGGGCGTGACCGACATCAACAACCCCTTTTCCCCTGTTGGCATTCTCGACACCATCAAGAAGTACGCCATATGGGGCCTCGTCATCGGCGGCGTGGTGCTGGCGGCCCCGGTGCTGTTCCCGGCCATCGGCAAGCTCATCGGTCACGCGCGGCAGCCCTCGGCTCCGGCGCCGGTCAAGGCCAACCGCAGGCGTTAGCCCGTGGCGAAGAAAACCAGGCCCTGGCAGTACATCAAGCGCAAGCGCAAGGCGCTGGCTCTCAACCCTCCGGAGCCCGTTCGTCGCTGGCTCGTCGAGGCCAGGGCCAAGTACCACGCTTGGCTCGAAGGTGTCGGCGGCAAGGCCAAGAGCTATGCCGTGTCCGTCTTCAAGGGTTCTCCGGGCCACAGCCAGGAAGTTGGACAGAGCGCGTTCGCCAGCCGGAAGACAGCAGAGGACTTCATGGCCGCCAAGCGGTCCGAGGGGCTGCTCACGGTTCTGTGGATGGCGACGCAAACCGACAAAGGCATCGAGCAGGTGCAGTACCCGTCCCTGCTCAACTCTCTTTTCTTCTCGGCTCTCGTGACTCCCCCAAAGGAGGTTCTCATGGCAACGGTAAACCCTTGCGGAGGCCGGACGATGAAGAAGAACCCCGCGGAGGTGGATAGAATCATCGCCTACGAGCAGGGCGAGCTGTCCCCCGCCGACACCATCCGGCTCTTCGCCTCGCTCATCAAGAGCGGGACCGTCTGGCAGCTCCAGGGCCACTACGGCCGCACAGCGAAGCAGCTCATCATGCAGGGCTACATCTCGACCAAAGGCGTGGTGCTGAAGCAGGTGGCCGACGAGAACCCCGCCAAGCCCAACCCCCTCCTCATGGTGGTGCCGAACCCGGGCGGCAAACAGCTCTACGTCGGCATGAAGTGGGGCCTGGAGCCCCCCGGCGAGGTCTTCCGGGCCGCTCGGACGCCGACCGAGGCCTCCCACTCCAAGCGCTACGACTACGTGGTCGGCCCCTTCCGCACCATGTTCGCCGCCGAGCTGATGGCGCAGTTCGGCGGCCAGGGCAATCCCCACTACCAGCACGTCGAGGATGCCGAAGCCTACGCTAAGGCCTACCGCAAGCGCGGGCTCACGACCGTCGTGCAGGTGTTGCGCTCCCCGTCTCCGCACGCCAATCCGTCGAAGGCGCGGGCCAACCCCATGAAAGTTCACAAGGAGCTGTTCGCCCGCTGGCACAAATACGTTCATCTGTTCCTGGCCGAGCATAACGCAAAGCTGTCGGATGTCACGACTCCTGTTGTGGCCTGGAACATCGCGTTCAAGTTGGACATCCCCAGGGAGGCTTACCACGTTGGCCTGAACGACAGCCACATCGAAACGGCGCTGCGAAAGCTGTTCCCGTTCGCGTGGGCGCGGAAGAACCCCGGTGACTTGTCCAGCGGCCGGTGGTGGGTTGTGGCTGGCTCCCATAGCTGGTGGTTCAATGACGAGTCGGCCGCGAAGCGTGAGGCCCGCAAATGGATGGGCGGGCGGGTTTTCGAGGTAGTGGGGAAATACAAGTTCCTGCGATGGTGCTCGGATGACAAGGGCCGGATGGTCAAGGCCAACCCCGGCTCCCTGGTGGAGGCCGAGGCCCTCCGCAGGGCAGACGCCGCCCGCGACGCGAAGCAAGCGGGGCTGCACTCCCGCTACATGAAGGCCATCGACGCCGACGACAGGGCCGAGATGGCGCGCATCGGCGCCGAGCGCGCGTCCGTCGGCGGCGCCCCGCAGTCGCGCCGGGTCAAGATGATTCGCATCAAGCCGGGGCAGTGGGGCGAGGCGGTCATGCCCTACTCCGAAGTCAACATGCACATGCGGATTGCCGGGAAGTGGATGAGGTTCCAACTACTCAAGGGCAAGTATCCGATGGTGCAGTTGTACCGCGAGGACGGCGGCCAATTCAGCGCCCCCATCACCACGGGCGAGGCTGGCATCATGGAGGACTCCAGGGGGTTCTACTACCGGCCCTACACCACTCCACTGAGCAACCCCGGCCGCGCCTACCACCGTCGCGAGGCCAAGCGCTACAGTGGGCTGCTGGCCTCCGACATCAAGGCCAAGCACAAGAGCGCCAAGGATTACTGGCAGGGCGCGCTGTCGGCCGAGGCCGCCGCCGTCGCCGCCGGAAAGGTCGTCAAGAATCCCGGCGACGACATGGGTTCCCTCTCCAAGCATCCCGATTTCCAGAAGGCCGTGGCGCTGTACCGCAAGTTCCATGGCTGCGAGCCCAAGAGCTTCAAGCGCGTCTTGCTCCCCGTGGGAGACAAGCGCAAGGTCGAGAGTCGGGGGTTCTTCGTGAGCCTCGGTAAGGCGCCCGCCGAGAGCTACACGCCCCCGGGCCGCTCTCAGAAGGCGGGGTCCACCTACGTCCACAAATACGACTCGGCTCCCGAAAAGGTCGTGTCGGCGGACGGCAAGCTCGTGGCCACCCTGCCCGGAAGGCACCGCGTGACGGATTGGATAAGAGGATAGCCGGTGGAAAGGAGAGAAAAGGCTTGACAAGGGCCGCCGCGCGATGTAAGCTGTAGTCAGAAGCAGTTCGCGGGCAGGGCCATCTGCCGCACAGCAAGACATTCCATCGAGGGCGTTGCAGCCCCAGGACGAGGCGGAAACCGCCTCCTTGTCCTGGGATTTTTTTTGGTCGCAGAACGGCGGAGGGACGAAACGTGATAGAAGCCATCGTGCTGAATCCCCCGGGAAGGCGCAGCCGCGTTTCTCAGTCAGAGCTTGAGGCTCTGGCCGGTTGGCCGAACAGAGGGGCAGCCGGGAATCCACGAAGGAGGAAGAAGATGGCCAGTTCCAGAGGGGCCGCCTGGCGGGCGGTAGTCAAGAGACACGGCGGGAACTTCAAGGCCGCCGCGCGGGTCTGGCGCTCGATGCGCAAGCCCGGGTACAAGGGCAATCCGTGGCGCGACGACCCGGTGGGTCACTCCATCGCTGCCACGAAGGGCTGGCGGAAGCGCGGGAAGCGCGCGAAGTCCCACCCCAAGAAGTGGAAGAGCCGCCAGACGCGGCGCGTCCACTCCAAGCGCCCGGTCCCCATGGTGCTCCGGCGCTACATGAAGGGCCGTCACCGCGTCAAGGTTGCGGCCAACCCTTCCCGTCGGCGTCGCTACAGCCGTCGGCGTCGCAGCGTTCGTCGCAACATCCTGACGAACATCCTGACCAATCCCCGTCGTCGGCGCAGCTACCGCCGCAACCCCGGCAACTTCCTCGCCTCGTTCAAACAGCTCCTGACGATGGACACCCTCATCGAGGGAGCCTCGGTGACGGGCGGCATGTTGGTGGCGGTCGCGGTCCCGAACCTCATCCTCAACCTCGGCCCCATGAAGAGCATGGCCTTCCTGAACGTTTTCAGGCAGAGTTGGGGCAGCTACCTGATTTCGTTGCTCGCGGCCGGGGCGGCTTCCGGCGCGGCGGCGTACTTCGGGAAGCAGAAGCTCGCCCGCGCGCTGCTCATCGGCGGCGTCGCCGGGACCATCACGCGCATCGTGTACGACGTTGTGGTGCCCAAGGCGCCGACGCAGGTTGCGGCGGCTCTGAAGGCCCCCGGCGCCGGGATGCTGGGCCTTGGCGCCAGCGACGTGGAGCTTGCGGTCGAACAGGCCGTCAACTCCGAGCTGGCCCGTCAGGGCATCGGCGACTACCTGACCCCCCTTGAGGCGGGCGCCCCGGGCATGGGCGACTTCCTGACGGTGGGCGACGCCGAGTCGGCTGGCCTGGCGCTCCTGGACGCCGACGACAGCCTGGGCGAGGGTCTCGACCCGGTCTTCTCGGCCGCTCAGGGCGATTACCTCTAACCCCAATCCCTACCCCTCCCCCGGGGTGTGCCCGGGGGAGGGGCGGGAAACGGCCATAGCCCTTCGTGGGCGTGGCCAACGATAAGGAGACGTGAACATGGCAGGTGCTGCACAGGGCATCGTTTTGAGCCGCCCCGCTCCGGCCGGTTACGCAAGGGCACTGCGCAACCCGCTGTACGACACCGACGTGCTCCCCGCTGGCGCAATCAACCAGCAGATTTTCTTCCAGCGCCCGCAGGGCCAGGCGAACGCGGCCGGTACGGTGAAGACCGAGGCTGATACGAACCTGACCATCGGCGGACAGCTTGCGCAACCCCAGATGTTCGATGTCTTCGGCTTCCAGGCCGAAGTCCTCGGACCGCGGGCTGCCCCGAGCGTCCCGGTGCTGGCCGACTTCCGGCTGGTGTACCTGGAGGGCGTGTTCAGCTTCACCTTCGGCGCTCAGCGCCGCTGGCTTGAGCTGCCCATGACCCGCATCCCCCAGGGTCCCGCCATGAACACCGGCGGCGCCACGGTGGCGGTGCAGAACGTGCAGTGGGGTTGGTCCTCGGTGAAGGAGTTCTACCCCTTCGTCAAGCCGACCGGCAAGCCCTACCGCATCAAGGCGGGCGAGACGTTCCAGGTCGCCTTCCGGTGGCCGAACGCCAACATCACCTGCTCGGCCGCCACCCTGGTCCGCGCATACGTCGTTGGCATCTACTACATCGGCCTGTAGAGGCCGGTGTGGTCTCGCGTCCTGACTGGAGCGCGCGGGATTGAACCATTCCCAGTAAAGCAGAAAAAGGCAGGGGAGGGCGGCGACAGCCGCCCTCCCCGCAGCCTCGAAAAGCAAGACGAGACATCGCGAGCCCATCAGGGCCAACTGATGAAGGAGCCGCTCAATGAGCCAGGTAAAGACCTTCGCGCGTAACAGTCAGAACAAACTCATCCTCAACCCCCTCAAGCTCGACGCCCAGTGGTTCACGCTGGTCCCTGACGCCACACCGACGATTGCGCTCCCCGCCCCCGTCGTGGTGGCCAACGGTGTGACCAGTGGACCCATCGTCTTCACGGTGGGGCAGGACGGGCCGTTCGAGGGGGCTTATCTCACCTGCCACCGGCGGGCCACCGTCGGCTTCGCCGAGAGCTTCCAGAACACCCTGGTGGACATCTACGACGAGGGCGCCAAGCGGAACCTGATGAACCAGCCCATCCACATCGACTGCCTCTTCGGCAAGACGATTGCGGCTCCCGCTGGCACGGTCGGCATCGGCCCCCACCTCCTGGCCGAGAGCCTCTACCTCAATCCGCAGCGCACCCTCACCATGCGCTTCAACAACAACGGCGGCGGCGCAGGCGTCTCCCTGGACTACTGGCCTGCCATCCACGGCACGCGCTACTACTCCTACGCCAACCCCTCCCGCGAGCTGGCTGTCGCGGTCGAGAAGCGCGCCGCCCGTGCCCGGGTGTCCTCGCCGTTCTGGCTCACAACCGACATGGGCATCGCCGCCCAACCCGCCGCGTCGCTGGCCAACTACCAAACCACCGTCACGGCCGACGGGCACTTCGAGTGGTGGAAGACCACTTACGTGGCCGACCAGGACTTCCTCCTCTCCTTCATCGACCGCCGCAACGGCCGGTCCATGTCCAACAACCCCATTTACTGCCGGGCGGGCATGGGCACGGCGAGCTTCCCGTTCATTCTGCCGGAGCACACCCTGCTCCAGGCCAACTCGCAGTTGCAGTTGGTCGTCCAGAACCTTGCCGCGGCGGCCACCCTGACTGCCTACATCACGCTCTGCGGGCGCCGCATCTACGTCGCCTGAGCGGTACGAAAGGAGAGCCGCCGTGAGCAAGATAAAAGGTCTCGGGGATTACCTGGAGCAGTCCTTCTCGCACCAGGCTCCCGGGAGCCGTCGCCCGCTGCCGCCCTCCACCCAGGAGGGCGTCCTTCCCGGGCAACATCCCGTGGGCGTGCCCGAGGACGTGCCCTTCAAGTGGGTCAAGGAAGTCACCTTCGACACGTGGGAAGCCTATGCCTTCCTCGTGACGGCTGTTGCCGCCATCAGGCTCGACGCCCCGCAGTTTTTGCGCCGAGGGCGCCGTGCGGTGCTGCTCATCAACAGCAACGTGGCCAACGCCGTGTGGATTGGCCACAGCGGTTCGGTGGCCATCAACAACGGTTGTTTCCTCGCCAGCGGCGGCGGCGCCATCTCGCTGCCCCTGAGCGAAAAGGCGCAGATTTGGGCCATCGGGGCCGGTCCGGCAATAGTGAGCATCGTGCAGTTCGCGTGAGGGCGGAGGACGGGAGGACTGTGTGCGAGAATACCTCTTTGCCGCCTCCACCGGCTTTTTCGTAATCGACAAGCCCGCGTCCTTCGACTGGCATTCGGGCGAGCTGAGCCAGGGCGACTTCGTTCTCGTTCGCGCCACGCGGCCCACGCTGCTCAAGGAGTTGGCCGACCGCCACAACGACCTGGTCAACCGCCGCTATCGCCTGAAACAGCCGCTCCAGTACAGCGGCATGCACAACATCTGGCTCGACGGCGTGCTGGAGAAAACCCCCGAGCGGGACTGGCTGCCCGTGCCGGAGTACGTCGTGCTCCGGACCGGCCGCCGCTGCAAGGAAGAGGACGAGCTGATGGGCTGCGTCATCGAGGGTGACCGGGTCTTCCATACGCCCCAGCCCTCGAATCCCGAGGCCAAGGGGATGCTGCTGACCATCGTGTCCATCGACCCCCGCCACTACACCATCCAGAGGGACCTGACGCTCCAGGAGGCGCTCACATGTCCGCGTACCTGACGACCGGAACCGGGACGCCTTACGCAACGATTCAGGCGGCTGTGAACGTAGCCCAAAGCGGCGACACCGTCGGTGCTGGGGCCAACGCGGGCAATACCTACCCCGAGGCCATCACCATCGCCAACAAGTACATCGTCCTCATCGGGCTCATCGAGAATCAGGGTGTAGCCCTGCCCGGCGCGGGCGGCGGCGCCGCGCCCACCGTGAACGTCACCGGGACCGGTGGCGTCATCCTGGAAAACTTCAACTGTTCCAACGTCGGCTCGGCCCACGCCGACGTGCTGACGCTCAACGTCTACCAGCACTGGGTCCGCCGCGTCCGCGTGGTGGGGACCGGTGGCAAGGTGTGCTACCGTGCCCAGTACATGGAGAACAGCACCGCCCGCGGCGGTCTCGACGGCTTCCGGCCGAGCTGCCCGGGCCAGAACATCCTCAAGCACGTGTCGGTGGTGGATATGCAGGGCTACGGCGTATTTGCCAACGCCAACAACGGCGACTTGGAGGCCTGCCTCGTCTACAACTGCCTGACCGCCTGCGTGGCCAACGCCATCGTCACAGTGAGCAAGTGGAACTGCGTCTCCGACGGCTCGCCCATCGGCGCCTCCGGCCGCAACTGGGTCCCGCTGCTCGACTACGCCTTCGTCAACTACGCGGGCGGCAACATCGACATAACCGCCGCCTCGACGCTGTGGTTCATGGGCATGTCGCCGCTGGCGGTGGACATCCGCAACAAGCGGCGGCTGCGCTTCACGACCCTGCCCCGCATCTACTCCGGGGCCTTCGACCCGTGGCCCGCCAACCCGGCGTTCCTGACGGGCACCAGCGCCATCAGGGCGCTGTAGGAGAGGCGATGGTTGCCTGGCTCAAGCGACAGCTCCAGCGGCTCTTCGGGGGCGAGGGGGTCGTTGTCGAGCCCGTCGAGCAAATCTGCCCGACCTGCGGCCAGGTCATGCCCGCAAAGGAAGTGGACACCTTCGACTACCAGAACTGGACTCCGGAGCCAGCGCCACCGGACAAGGTCGAGCAGGCCGACCAGAAGATGGACCACGTCTTCTCGGCGGGGACCTACTACCACGTGGCCAGCCGCCCCGCCAGGGACTTCGACCAGTACCCCGGCGGCGAGGGCAACCCCGAGGACTTCGCCATCCTGAGAAGCTCGCGCAAGCTGCCCGACCAGTCCGACGAGAACGGCCGCTGTCGTCAGCTCGACCTCGACAAGCTCGAAGAGTTGGCCGATAAGTGCTACCTGCTCACTGCGCACGGAGAGTCGCCCCTGGAGAACGTCTTCGATGCGGACAAGCTCGACGACGAAGAATTCTCCGGGCTGTGGTTGGAGGGGAACGAGAAGGACCTCGCTTATTGGAGCAAGATGGCGGCCGAAGAGGCCGTGACCGTCGCTGCCGAGCCCGGAGTCGTCAACCCTGGGCTCAAGGTGCGCTGATGGCCGCCCCGAACATCTGGACCGTGGGGACCGGGAAGGTCTACGCCACCATCTCGGCGGCCATCGCGGCAGCGGGGACGGTGGCCGGAGATGTCATTGAGGTATATGATACCGCAGGACACACCTACGCGGAACAAGTCTCCTACTCCAAGACCCTCCAGATAATCGGGATGCTCGGGTGGGCCGGGCTGACCATCACTTCAAACAGTGGGGGCAATGTCACGGTGGGGCTCAACGCTTTAGGCGCACAGATAGAAAACTTCACCATCATCAATACCAGCGGGGCGGCCAACTCGCGTGCCCTGGGCTCCAATGTGAACGTGGTTTGGGCCAAGAGCTGCCGCCTGACTGGCTCGTTATTTGGGTGTCTGGTTGGCGCGGGCGGCGGCCCCTACCTGCATCTGCAAAACTGTCTCATCGACAACAACAACCAGTGGGGAGCCTATTGCGTGAACGCAAGCAACGGGCTCATGCTGCATCATTGTACCGTGGTGAAGAACGTGCTCGGCGGGGTCGGCCGGTCCGCCGGATGGATAGGGCCGCAGGGTTGTTTGGCCGCGGGGAATGGGGCGGGCGGCGATTATAGCATGGTGACCGGGTATCCCTATTGGAACGTCTCTGGCGACCTGACCGCTCCTGGAGCAGGCTCGGTCACCGGATTCAACACCGCCGACTTCGTCAACTTCGCCGGTAACAACTTCGGAATCAGACCGGGCGCCAGGCTCACGACGCTGGCCCGGCTGCCTGGCTATTCGGTTTGGGAGGTGGTCAAAGACATTACCGGCCGCCGCCGCCCGACCCGGGAGCGTGTAATGTTCGCCGGTTGCTACTACTGCTTCGAGCAACCCACCTGGGGCGTGGGCGAGATGTCGGGGATTGCCTGATGAGCAACATCGTCCGCCCCAGCATCAGGCTCACCTGCAACGTCCCCGCGGGCACGATAAAGTGCTACCTGTGGTTCGTCTACACCACGCTGGCCGCCATGAACGCCGGGCAGGCCGCCGTGGACGTGCTCATCGCCGCAGGCCAGCAGGTCACCGGCTACACGGCCTGCTCGCCACTGCCCACGCTTCAGCTCGCGCCGGGAGCGGGCTGGGGCTTCCCGCAGCAGATTTGGGCCTTCGTCGTGACTTGCAGCGTTGACGACGAGGTGTGTACCCGCGGGCTCGACTTCGTGACCAAGTTCGTCGGCGACGGGTGGTAAGGGGCTGAGCGATGGCCGCAAGGC
>Ga0315287_10000115_pt1 | contig 64980 bp, 56 predicted proteins | sample YL17G11_0_MG_FD_205037 | JGI IMG/M metagenome (GOLD analysis project Ga0315287, IMG submission 205037) | Sediment microbial communities from Yellowstone Lake, YNP, Wyoming, USA - YL17G11_0 | ecosystem: Environmental > Aquatic > Freshwater > Lake > Sediment | place: USA: Wyoming | collected...
CTGCCTATAAAATCCTTTGCTTTGTTGCCCTAAGAATGGAGTTAGGATGGAGATGTTCACCTTTCGGCCAGAAACTCTCGTTTATCGCATCTCTCGAGAAATTTACACAAGATACTTGACACTACCACTTTGTTCTTGGTAGGAACGAAAAACAACTTTTACCCCAGGGATTTGTTCCTGGTAGGCACGACTTTGTTCCTGGTAGGAACGAAAATGTTCTTAGTAGGAACAGATTTGTTCTTGGTAGGAACATTTATGTTCTTAGTGGGCACAACTTTGTTCTTAGTAGGAACAGAAAATAACTTTTACCCCGTGGATATGTTCCTGGTAGGCATGACTTCGTTAGCAGGAACGACTTCGTTCTTAGTAAGAACAGAAAAAGAACAATGAACCCGTGATTTTGGTTCATCTTCCCCTGGCCGGATGATTTAGGTCACACTGCCCTGTTGTCAAATTACTTTTTTGATACTTTAATTAAGACATGATAAAAAAGGTAAAAAAATGGAACTGACCATAAGTATATCCAAAGATGAAGAACGCTTCACCAGGGATGAATTTGGTCTCTACCTGGCGAAGAAAGGCTTTATGAAAAGGCTGATCGAGATAGAGATGGCGGAAAAACTGGCCGCCCGGAGTAAGCTGACAGATAGCGATGTGGACGATTTGTCCCAATCGGTAAAAGAGATTATCTACCGAAAAATCAAATCCTCATAAGATGCAAGCCTTCGTTCTAGACACCAATATAATTTTTTCTGCCCTTCTCAAAAATTCTGCGGCCAGGAAAATCATTTTGTCCGATACCTTCGATCTCTTTGTCCCGGAGTTCTTGTTTACTGAGATAGAGAAACATGAAGATGTAATCTTAAAGAAATCGGGAATGAGAAAAGATGATCTGGAATTTTTACTACTACCAAGATCCTGGGCCAGGTTTATGCCGGCTAGGTTTTAAAGCGGTTGGATGATTTAGGTCAGAACCCCCTTGACTTTCGAGGGGTGGCGGAGCCTGGTTCGCTTCGTTCTTCCTGCACCCAGGTTACCCCCTCCCGTTGGATTTTACGGCCGGTTCATTGAAGTAATGACCCCATTGTTAGGGGGTTTTTCCTTCCTAACGCCGTTGGGGCAGGAGGGCGGCAAATCCCGGGGTCATGCTTTCCGTAAAACCGGTCTTATCCCTGATGATCAAGAATACGGCCAAGTTCTCCCTTTTGGCCAGGGCCAATCCTTGTTCCGGGCCCAGGACATTAATGGCTGTGGCCATGGCATCGGCAAAGGTGCAGGAAGGATGAACCACGGTCACGGAAGCCAGGCCGTGGGTGATCGGCCGGCCGGTTTGTGGATCGATGGTGTGGGAATAGCGGATACCATCCTTTTCAAAGTAATTGTGGTAATCGCCGGAAGTGGCCATCGAGCTATTTTCCAGCGGCACGATGCGCTCGATTTCCCCCTCCCGGTCCGGCACGGCAATACCTACCTGCCAGCAGCGGTTATCCGGGTTCTTCCCCCTGGCCCTGACCTCCCCGCCGATCTCCACCAGGTAAGCGAAAATTTTCTTGCTTTCCAGGTATTCGGCCACCTGGTCTACCCCATAGCCCTTGGCAATGGCCGATAAATCGCAATAGATCCCCGGTAACTCTTTCCTGACCGCCGGGGGCGATAGGCGCACCCCGATCTTTTGGTAGCCGGTCAGGGGCAACAATTCCCGGATTTCCTCAGCGTTTGGGGGCGTGTCCCGTCTTTTCCCCGGGCCGAAGCCCCAGAGATTGACCAGGGGCCCGACCGTGATATCGAAAGCCCCGCCCGATAACCGGCTGACGCGGATGGACTCCGCCATGACAAAGGCCAGTCCCGGGGAAACCGGGAACCAATCGTCTTTTGGGTAGCGGTTGAAACGGGAGAGCCCGGAATCGGGCATATAAGTGGACATCTGCCGGTTGACCCGGTCTAAGACCTGGTGGATACCGGCCTGCACCTGGCCTTGAGACAGGCTGACCGGGCCGCCGCTGTACTTGACGGCAAACAGCGTGCCCATGGTCTGCCCCTGGATGACCTGCATCTCCCTATTCTTGGTCGCCATTTGGGGGGAGCAACCGGAAAGGGTAACCACCAATGCCAGGGCCAGCGCCCCTGAGCGGGACCATCGATATGACCGTTTAACCATTTGACCTCCGGCCTCTAATCTATCACACCCGCTTCATCCTGTCAAACCGGGCACTGGCGAAAAAACTCTCTATCCAGGCCGTCTTACGGCAAATCCTCGAATGGTATAAAACCAATCATCCCATCTGGTTCTCCTGGCTCGAGCTCGCCGACACCTGAGCGGTATCTACCGCGATACATCGATAAATTGGGGCGCGGCATCCCAATGGTCTGCAAAGAAGCGGAAAAGAACGGCAAAGAGGTCTTTTTCAAAGAACTGGGAGAGGAGTTTCGCGTCACCCTCTTCCTGTGACCCATAGAGCCTGATGTACGGCTCCAGGTATATTGGGTATGATTTTATTATGCCCGGGTGGCAATGGAGAGAGAAGGGGCATGAATTGGAGAGATGCGGTTATGGCGTTTAAGACTGTGCCAGAGGTCCCAATCTCGTTGAAGGTTTAGCCAAAAGACCGGATCGACGTTCAACGCCTCACCTATAGTAAGTGCATCATCAGAAGAAACACGACGTTTACCATTTATGATTTCATTGATTTTTGCGTAGGGCCAGCCGAGATGACGAGCCAATTTTGACTGGGATATACCCAATGGCTCTAAAAATTCTTTTAATAACATTTCCCCTGGATGAGTCGGTGGTCTATTCTTAGGTAACATAATCTGACTTCCTAATTATTCTTATAGATCAATACTCGGGGGGGAGCTCCTTGATCTGGGTAAAGGTAAAGACCGGGCCGTCTTTGCAGACAAAGTACTTACCGACATTGCAGCGCCCACACTTACCGATGCCGCATTTCATCCGGTTCTCCAGGGTGGTATAGATCACCTCCGGGGTAAACCCAAGCTTGGTCAGCACCGGGAAGGTGAACTTGATCATGATCGGGGGGCCGCAGACAATGGCGATGGTGTTGGCGCTTGAAGGGGCAACCTTCTCGAGCACGGTCGGCACAAAACCGATCTCCCCCTTCCAATCCTCTGTCTGCCCACCCGGGTCTACGGTGGTGATCAGCTTGACATCGGGCCGCTCGCCCCATTCCTTGAGCTCGTGCTTGTAGACCAGGTCGGCCACGGTCCGGGCACCGTAAATGATGGTCACATCTTTAAAATTCTGACGCAAATCAAGGGCGTTCCAGATGACGCAACGCATGGGCGGGAGGGCAATACCGCCGGCAATGAAGAGCAGGTTCTTACCCTTCCACTCGTCGAGGGGGAAGATGTTACCGTAAGGGCCACGGAAACCGATGGTATCGCCTTCTTCGAGATTGGCCAGGGCACCGGTTACCCGGCCGGCCTGGCGGAAAGTGCATTCGATGTAGTCTTTGCGGGTGGGCGAGGAGGCGATGCAGAAGGTACACTCCCCTTCGCCGAGCACCGAGTACTCGCCGAATTGCCCGGCTTTGAAAGTGAATTTCTTGCCTTCTTCTTCGTCTTTAAATAACAGGCGGAAGGTTTTTACACCCGGGGCCTCAGCGGTGATTTTATCGATTTTTAACAGGTAGGGTTTATAGACATTGGCTTCGCTCATGATTTTGCCTCCATGATGGCTGTCAAATGCTCAAGGATATTCATATCTACCGGGCAGGCCCGGGAACAACGGCCGCAGCCGACGCAACCGTAAACGTTCAGCCGGTCGGGCATATAGGAAAATTTGTGCATGATGCGCTGCCGCCAGCGGGGCGGCTGTTCTTCCCTGGGGTTGTGGCCGGAGGTATGCAGGGTAAAGGCGGAGAACCCGCAGGAATCCCAGCAGCGGAGGCGCTTGCCCTTCTGGGTGCTGCCTTCGTCCTGGATATCGAAACAGGCGCAAGCCGGGCAGACAAAGGCGCAGGCACCGCAACCGAGACAGCGCCCGGCCTGTTCCTGCCAGAGTGCCTCGTTATTGAAGGCTGTCTGCAACTTCTGTGCCAGCTCCTGGCGGTCGAAAACTTTCTCGATCCTGGCCAGGTACTTCTGCTTGTCCACGGTGGGGGCGGCCTGGAACAGGTCTTTGGCCATTTTTACGATCTCCTGGCCCTTTTCGCTGATGATCTCGGCCAGGTAGTCGCCGTTATCGATCTCGGTCAGCAGGATATCGCTACCCTGGGCTGCGCCGGGATCGCCACCGGTCGAGGTGCAGAAACAGTATTCATCGCCTGTTTTGCAGGAAAGACCGATAACGCTCGTCCGCTCCAGCCTATCCAGAAAGAGTTTATCCTGGTAATCCCAGGTAAAGATGGCTTTCAACGCAGAGATGGCGGCCGCATCGCAGGGGCGGACGCCGAAGAGAACGACCTCGGGGAGTTTGCCGCTATCCTTTTCAGAGATGTTCATCCCCTCTTTTTCCTTGTGGAAGCGGAACATCTCTTCGACTTTGGGGAATAGGGAAAATTTGGGGGATTGGACGGTCTGCACATAATCGGCCATCACCTCGCCGGCTGAGCTGACGGGGGCAAAATCGGGCTCCCCGTTTCTCTGGACCGGGGCATAAATTTTTCTACCCTGGCCGGTCAAAGCCTGGAACAATTTATCCAATGAATCTTTTTTTAATAGTTTCTTTTCGATTTCCATGGGCTCACCTGATAAAGCTTTCCTTGTCGTCTGGTTTAAAAGTGGATAGCGCAAAATCGGCTTTAGCGGCCATACCGGCCTGGGTGCCGAACTGGCGCAACACTTCCTGGCTCATCTTCATGGTCAGGAGATGGATGGGTAGACCGAGCGGGCAGGCGCGGCCGCATTCGCCGCAACTAACGCAGCGCCCGACCAGGTGCATGGCCCGCATGATGTGCCATTCGAGGTTGCCGAGCTCATGGGCGGCCACCGGTATCCATTGCGGTTGGTTGCACTCGACGGTGCAGCGGGAACAGTAGCACATGGGACAGGCGGAGCGGCAGGCATAGCACTTGAAGCAGGTCGATAATTGGTCCTGCCAGAATTTCCAGCGTTCTTGAAGGGACATCTTGTCGAGCTTCTCGATGATCTCCCGGTCGGCTGCCGGTATGTCGTGTTTCTGCTGGCCGGCGAATTGTTCCATGTCCGGGAAACTACTCATCTGCTGGACTTTGCCGTCCGCCCCGATGCCGAGCACCACCAGGTCGCCATCGGCGAACTGGTATTCGGAGGCCAACTGCAGGATGGCGCGTAACGTGGCTATTGGGGCGACGATGGCCGGCTTGCCGAGTTTCTTGATCTCATGCTTGGTCAGGTAGAGGGCCAGGTTGTGGGTGCAACGGTCATCGTAGAGCAACCGGTCTACCTGGCCGGCCTCTTTGATGAATATGGGCCGGACTTTCTGGCCGGTGCCCTGGCCATAACCGATCACCACCTGGACGGTGTTGCTATCTAAAAGCTCTTTGGCTTTACGTCTTATTTCTTCCATGATTCTTGCTCCTTCATTCAGGCGATTTCGGCCAGGGCTACCTGTTGGTAGCTTTCAAAGGGTCCGAGCTTGCGAATGTCTTCCACGGTGGAGTTGACCACCTCGGCCCACTTGGCCCCTTCGGCGGCAGATACCCAGGAAAACTGGACACGGCGGGTGTCGATACCGAGAAAATCCAGGAGCTCCCTAAACATCATCCAGCGCCGCCGGGCATGGAAATTACCGGAGGTGTAGTGGCAGTCGTTGGGGTGGCAACCGGAGACGATGACACCGTCCGCTCCCTGGGCAAGGGCTTTTAGAAGCAGCATAAAATCGATACGGCCCGTGCACGGGAAACGGATGATGCGCACATTGGGCGCATATTTGATGCGGCTGGTACCGGTCAAATCGGCGCCGGCATAGGTGCACCAATTACAGACAAAGGCGGTAATTCTGGGTTCAAATTCAGGCATATTGTTCACTCCTTTCAAGCAGGCTCATGACTTCGACAAACACCTGCTCGTTGGTATAGCCCTGGAGGTCGATGGATTTGGAACGGCACAGGGCCACACAGGTGCCGCACCCCTGGCAGAGCCCGGGGTTGACTTTGGCCACGGTCTTGATCAGTTTGCCGTCCCGGCCGCGGATCTCTTCCCGCTCGATGGCCTGGTATGGGCAGGCGGACTGGCACAAGAAACAGCCGACACAGGTGGAAAAGAGGGGGGGTGCGGTGCGGTTAACCACGGCAATGATCGGTTCCCGGGTGAGCTCGTCCTGGGAAAACAGGGCGGCCACTTTACTGGCTGCACCGGAGGCCATGCTGACCGAATCGGGGATATCCTTGGTCGATTGGCAGGCACCGGCCAGGAAAATACCGGCGGTGTTGGTCTCGACCGGTCTTAACTTGGGGTGGGCTTCGGCAAAGAATTTATGGGCATCGTAACTGACATGGAGCTTCTGGGCGAGTTCTTCGGCACCGTCATTGGCCACACCGGCGGTGGCCAGCACCACCATGTCGGCGGCGATTTCCACCGGCTGGGCGCCGAGCAGGGTATCCGCCCCTTTAACGATCAGCTTACCGTCTTGCTCATAAACACGCGACACCCGGCCCCGGATGTATTTGACGCCGTCCTCTTCGATGGCCCGGCGGACAAACTCTTCGTACATCTTACCGCCGGCCCGGATGTCCATGTAAAAGATATAGGGTGTGCCGTGGTGGACTTTGTGCTTGTAGAGCATGGCGTGCTTGGCGGTATACATGCAGCAGATGCGGGAACAGTAGTCGATGCCTTTGGCCGGGTCGCGGGAACCGGCGCAGGCGATGAAGACGATCGTTTCCGGTGTTTTACCGTCCGAGGGCCGTTTCATCTCGCCCAATGTTGGGCCGGAGGCGGAAGCGAGCCGCTCGAATTGCAGACCGTCGATGACATCTTTATATTTACCATACCCGTATTCGGGGAAGAAGTCGCTGTGCTTGATATCGAAACCGGTGGCCAACACGATGGCGCCGATATTAACCTCGACGATCTCGTCGGCTTGGTCATAACGGATGGCTTTGGTGGGACAGACCTTTTCGCACAGTTTGCATTTGCCCTTCAGGTAATAGGTGCAATTTTTCTTATCGATGACCGGTTTGTTGGGAACTGCCTGGGGGAAAGGTACGTAAATGGCGGTACGCAGGCCCAAGCCAGCGTTGAATTCGCTGGGGATCTTTTTTATCGGGCATTTTTGCGTGCACAGGCCGCAGCCGGTACAGAGCTTTTCATCGATGCTCTTGGCTTTTTTACGGATCTTGACTTTGAAGTTACCGATAAAGCCTTCCAGGCTCTCTACTTCGGCGTAGGTGTAGAGGGTAATATTGGGGTGCTGGGCCACTTCCACCATGCGCGGGGTGAGGATGCACTGGGAGCAATCGAGGGTGGGGAAGGTCTCGGAGAGTTGGGACATGTGACCGCCGATCGAGGGATCCCGCTCGATCATGATCACTTTGTGACCGGAATTGGCGATATCGAGGGCGGCCTGGATACCGGCAATGCCGCCGCCGACCACCAGGGCCGTCTTGGTGACCGGCACCTTGATCGGGTAGAGCGGCTGGTTGCGTTTCACTTTCTCCACCATGATCCGTACCAGGTCGATGGCTTTATCGGTGGTGATATCGCCTTTTTCGTGCACCCAGGAACAGTGCTCGCGTAAATTGGACATCTCGCAGAGAAAGGGATTGAGCCCGGCTTCGGCGCAGGCGCGGCGGAAGGTGGGCTCGTGCATACGCGGCGAGCAGGCGGCCACGACCACTCCGGTCAGGTGCTTCTCTTTAATGGCATCTTTGATCATGTTCTGACCGGGGTCTGAACACATGTATTTGTAATCGACCGAATGGGCCACGCCGGGGATTTTGCCGCAGGTCTCGGCGACCCGGGGGCAATCCACGGTGGCCCCTATATTTTCACCGCAATGGCAGACAAATACTCCTATTCGAGCCATGTTTATTCCTCCATCTGCCCGCTCTGTTGGGCAGGATTCTCAATGACAACGGCTGCTTTTGTTTTTTCTTTGAAGCGTACCGGCACCATGTGGCGTTGCAGCCCCAGGGATTTTTCCGGCAGGCCCATGGCCAGGCCGAGGGCCTGGGTGATGTAGATGGCCGGGATGGAAAACTTCTTCTTGGCCGCTTTATCGATGGCTGCCCGGCGCATGTCCAGGTTGGAATGGCACATCGGGCAGGCGACCACGATGGCCTCCGCGCCACGCGATTCTGCATCCTGCAGGATCTTGCCGGAGAGCTTGGCCACCAAATCGGTGCGGGAAACCGAGAAACCGGCTCCGCAGCATTCGACCTTAAAGGCCCAGTCGATGGGGTCGGCGCCGATTTTTTTCATCAGCACATCCATGGTCTGGGGGTCTTCGGGCCGGTCAAATTGCAGGATCTTGTGCGGCCGCACCAACAAACAACCGTAGTAGCAGGCCACTTTGCGGTCGAAGGGCTGGGTGATTTTCCCGTCCAAAGCGGGTACCACGTACTTGTCGAGCATCTGGATGATGTTTAAGATGCTGACTTTACCGGTAAAATCCATATCGATTATCTTATTTACCTTTTTCTTCAGCTCTTCGTCTTCCAGCAATTCATGGCGGGTGACCGACAACCGACTGTAACAGGCGGCGCAGGGCACCACGAGCTCGGTCATACCTTCCCGCTCGGCTATGGCCAGGATGCGGGCCGGCAGGGCCAGGGAAAGTTCCTTATCCAGGTTGTGGGCGGCGGTAGCGCCGCAGCAGTTCCAATCGGGCACCGGCTCGAGCTCGATGCCCAATGCCCGGGATACGGCCATCACCGATTCATTGTATTCGCGGGAAGAACCTTCGAGTGAACAACCGGGGTAGAATCCGAGTTTCATTTGTCCTCCTTCTTGAGGGTGCGGTTAAAGATGCGGGACAGGCGCAACCGGTCTTCGATCAATTCCGGGATCAGCCCTAATTTTCCTTTAAAGAACATTTTCGGGGCCAGGGTAATATCCTGCAAGAGTTTCAAGGTGCGGACCTTATAATCGGCGATCAGGCCGATTTCGTAAAGCCTGCCGGTCTTCTCGATGGAATCGAGGAAAGCCTTGTGGAAGGCGATGATCTGCCGGGCCCGGGGATTGACCTTCTTTTGGCGGATGGCTTGCTGGCGTAGGTAATCCATGGCGATCGGGATATCGATCTCCATGGGACAGCGGGCGATACAGGTCTCGCAGGCCAGGCACAGCCAGATGGTGTAAGAGCGCAGCACCTTGTCCTCGAGAACCGGGTCACCGGTTTGTAACATTCGCAAGAGGAGGCTGGGCGGGTAGTCCATGTCTTCGGCCAGCGGGCAACCGGCCGAACACTTGCCGCATTGGTAGCAACGGGCGATTTTTACCCCTGTATGTTCGAGTACATAGTCAGACAACGTTTTTGGCCCATGATGGCCATGAGTTTCGGTTGACATGCAATGTCTCCTTTAATGTAAATCGGGTGTTCTCATTGGTGGTAAACCTATGGAAAACCTGATGTTACCGCTATAAATAGAATTTTGTTATAGAATGTAACATTAAATCTTTAGGGCAGATTTTATACCTTTTCGAGCGAAAAATCAAGGGGGGTAAAAAAATTTTTCCCCTGGATTTTTTTCTTTTTCCGGGTTGACTTATCTTTCTTCATCTCATATAATCTTTATCTGCTTTTTGGCTAATAAAATTTAGACACAGGAGGCGTAACCTATGAATCAAGGACTTAATCTCTGGGGTTGGTTTTCCTGGGCTATTGCCTGGGGGTCGATTATCGGCCTGACGGTTTACTGTTTTTACCGGGTTTTTTCAACCAAGAAGAAACCGGGCACCATCGATGTGACTGCCGGCGGTCGCGATTACTGGGCTTCCCGGTTCGGTTTGATCATGGCCATGGCCGGTAATGCCATCGGCCTGGGTAACTTCTTGCGGTTCCCGGCCAAAGCGGCGGCCAACGGCGGCGGCGCATTTTTGATTCCTTATTTTTGCGCCCTGATCTTTTTGGGCATCCCGATGATGTGGACAGAATGGGCCATCGGCCGTTATGGCGGCGCCCGCGGCCACGGCTCCACCCCGGGTATGCTCGGCCTGATGTGGAACAACCGGGCGGCCAAGTACATCGGCGCTTTCGGTATCTTCCTGCCTTTTACCATTGCCGTCTACTACCTGTTCATCGAGTCCTGGACCCTGGCCTTCTCCTTCTTCTCCGGTACGGGCAAATACTTCGGTGCCACCACCCGGGATTCCATGGGCCAATTCCTGAGAGGCTACCAGGGGGTGGAGAGCAACAGCTATTTCTCTTCTTTAGTCCCGGCGTTGATCTTCCTGGTGGTGACCCTGGCCATCAATTACTATTTCAATTACCGGGGGATATCCAAAGGCATTGAAACACTGGCCAAATACGGTATGCCGATACTCTTCATCTTCGGTATTATCCTGGCCATCCGCGTCCTGACCACCGGCACCCCGGACCCGGCCCACCCCGAATGGAACATCGCCAACGGCATGGGGTTCATGTGGAACCCGGACTTCAGTAAATTAACCCAGGCCTCGGTCTGGCTGGTCGCTGCCGGCCAGATATTCTTTACCTTGAGCCTGGGACAGGGTATGATCAATACCTATGCCTCCTATGTGCGGGAAAAAGACGATATCGCCCTGAACGGGCTGAGCACCTCGGTGACCAACGAATTTGCCGAAGTGGTACTGGGCGGTACCATTGCCATCCCGGTGGCCGTGGCCTTTTTCGGCCTGGTAGAAACGAAGATCATTGCCCATGAAGGGGCATTTAACCTGGGCTTTCAATCCCTGCCGGTCATCTTCCAGAAGATTCCCCTGGGCCAGATATTTGGGGCCATGTGGTTCCTCCTGCTGTTTATTGCCGGTATCACATCGTCTGTGGCCATGACCCAGCCGCTGGTAACCTTCATGCAGGATGAGTTCAAATGGACCCGGAAAAAAGCCGTCAATATCACTTACCTGGTTGTCACGGCCTTAACCCTGGTGGTGGTTTTCCTCTTTAAGTACCGCTTCTTAGACGAGCTCGATTTCTGGGTGGGTACGCTGGGTATCGTGATCTTTGCCGTGCTCGAGATCATCATCTTCTCCTGGATATTCGGCGTCAAGAAGGGCTGGCAGGAGCTCCACAAGGGTGCGGACATCAAGGTTCCCACTGTTTTTAAATTCATCCTCAAATACATCACCCCGGTCTACCTGCTGGTGATCCTCGGTTTCTGGACTGTCCAGGATGCGATCCCCAAGCTGTTGATGAAATTTAACCCGGAGAGCAGCGAGCTAAATCTCTATACCCCGCAGAACAAGCCCTATCTCTGGCTGGCCCGGGGCATGATCGTTCTCATCATCATCGCCACCCTGTGGATGGTGCGCATCGCCTTTAAGAAAAAGAGGAAAAAAACCAGCTAAAAACCTTTAAACCAAGATTTGGTTAAAAAGGCGAAGAAAGTTGACGCTTGCATTTTTTTATGTTATATTAGAAGTAATCCGTTAATCGGAGTTGGATGGCCAATGGCTATCGGAAAAACGCCCGCAAGGGCGTTTTTTTTTATGGGAGCAATTTTTTACCATAGCCTTGAATAGTGCCATTTTGCGAGCGGAGATATTTCTCCTCAAATAAAAGATGTCGAATCTTATCTCCGAACGTTTCACGTTTGTCGGTGATGAGTTTATTATCCAGTAATATTTCCCGTCTTGATGGGTGGGCAATCAGGTCTGCCAGTTGTAATCCCGCAATATTGGTCGTTTTGGACTTTACTTTCAATTCACTTGAAGTGAGTTTATCCTGGAAGAGTTCGGCAGGGACATTTTCCGTACCGGTATCATAGAGGCGTCGGTATGAATCTTTGAGCTTTGCATCTTCCTTCCCGCCCCTGGCTTCCACCATCACATCGCCACGATGATTCTGGTAGTGCAAAAACAGGACGAATCGTTCCAGCATGACTGCCAGGCAATAGTGGTAAGGGTGATAGCGCCAGGTAGTATACCGGTCACGGTGAGTTTTCTTATCGATCACTACGGTGATCACCTTAAACTCCCAACGTCTGAGCGCCTCCAACATGGCCTGGTTGAAGTTCTTTTCGATTTCTTGGTTCCACAATATATGAAACGGTTTTCGACGATTGATAATTTCTTTGCGATGCAAAATCACCGGTTCATCAGGATCATTCTGGAAAAATTTTCGTTTGATGGCATCCATCTCGGGCTGGAGAGTGCAGGTGATGTAATCTGATTCTAAAATGACACCGGTCAGGCTTAAAAAGCGCTCATTGGGGTCGTCCGCATGGGTCATATCGTGATTGCCCGTCTCATCGATGTAAATCCTGTACAAGCTCATGTACCATCCCCTTTCATATAGCCGGAGAACTCTTTATCGATAAAGGTTTTATCTACTTTTTGCGTGTGCTGATCATCTCCATGTTCTTGAATTCTTTGCCGGTGGCGATATCGACCATGAACATCTCGAAGAGATATTTGTCGGCATTGATGAGGGTGGTGGCGATCTTGACGCCGACCTTGCCGCCGGTCATGAAATCGTCCCATTCGCCGGTCTCGGTCCTGATCTTGCCCGTTTGATCCAGGGTACCGGCGGTCAGGTAGAAACCGGTCCCCGTACTGTCGATCCACAGGGTCATGAATTGCTTCTTGTAATTGTCGTAACCGATGATCATCATGCCATCATAGGGCATACCCATCATGTTGCCTTTGTAATCGCATTTTATGTAGCGCCCCTGCATGATCATCTCACACTTGATCTCCGAATGGCCGGTCGTGGGCTCGGCACCGGGTTTCGCCCAGAATTTGCCCTCGGCCTGCCATTGACCGGCAAATAACTCCAGGTGTTTGTGATTGGCCCCTGGAGTAGAGTACTCCAGCCAGAGTTTCATCATTTTCTGCTCTTCTTCAGATGGCTGCTGCTGGCCAAGGAGCACCGAGCCCAGCGCGATGTTTAACAAGAACATAACGACCCAAACAACAATAAAATGTTTACTATTTTTCATATTGTCTCCTTCTCTGGCAGGAGTATAGCTTATAAAAAAGCTGGGGTCAAGGTCGATGAATTCGCTGCTTTTGGGGGGTTTCTCATTGCCGGGGTAGTATGTTATAATGGGAGAATGAAAAATGTAATGAGGTTACCGATGAGAAGGATATTAATTATTTTATCGATTTTTCTGGCCCTGGCCGGGGGTTTAATGGCCGCACCGGGTAGCGAATATTTTAACAAAGGCATCACTTATATCTTGATTAAGGATATCCCGATGGCCCGGAGAAACCTGGAAATCTACTTCTCCCGCTCACGGAGCATACCGTTGCGCAATGCCTTCATGCAATTAATTAATGGAGAAAACCGGGAAGCCATCGACCAGCTCGAGACCTACCTGGATATGAACCCCCGCTCCCCGGAAGCACTGGTCGGTATTGCCCTGGCCACGGCCGAAATGCCGGTCTCAAATACCCTTGAGGTATTGGACCGGACGATCCGCCTGGACCCGAATTTTTCTATCGCCTACCTGTGCCTGGGGATGGAATATCTGAAGAAAAAGGATTATCCCAAGGCAGAGAAAAACCTGAACATTGCCATCAATAAGGCGAAAATACCGGAATACAAGATTCCATTGGGCGAGCTCTACCTATTGCTCAACGAGTTCCAGGACGTAATCAACCTGGTAGCCGGGGAAGCCAGCCGTTTCCCCGATAACTTTTATTTCAATTACCTGCTGGCCAGGGCCTATTTCAAGTTGAATAGGCTGAGCGAATGCGTTAAATTCCTGGAACTGGCGATCGAGGCCAAACCAACCGACAATGATGCCAAACTGCTGATGGCCAGGTACTATGTCAACGCAAAAGAGAGCAAGAAAGCCAGGTCCATACTGGAGAGCCTGAAATTCGAGCAATACAACCGCGAGTACATCAAGACTTATGCCCAGGTGCTGCTGGAGCTCCGGGATAACAAGGTGGAGAACCATCTCTACGAATTCTTCGTCCAGGATAAGTGGGATAGGGATATCAACCGCTTTATGGCTATCTACTTCCAATGGAAGAAAGGCAAGGGTAATATCCAAAATTGGATTACCCGGGCAATCCTGAGCGGCAACCCGGTGGCCGAGCTTAAGACCCTTTTCCCCGGGCCCTACCAATTCCCGGAATACCCGAGTATCCCCTTTTTTGAAGTCAAGAAGATCGAGTGGTTCTCCGGGGAGCTGCTCATGGTGGTGGGGGTGGAGAAGAGCGGTGAGAAAGAGAGGTTGTTCCTGGTCGATCCGGTTAACCGAAAGATTATGCGTGCGCTGGATTACCGGGGTAGGTTCCAGGCCCTGACTTTTTCGGCCGACCGCGCGCATATGGTTATGACCACGGTAGAATCGTTAAATGAGAGCATTAATCTCTATGCCATTAAATATGACGGCAAAAATATGATTTTAAAGCCCATTTTCTCGAGTCCGCGTTCCATGGCGGCCGCGGCCGTGGGTTTCGATCTTTCCGGTACCCTGGCCTATATCACCAATGCCGCCATCTCGACGGTGGCTTTTGAATCGCCTTTTTCCCTGGTCTCGCCGCTGGGCAAGAAGACGCCGGTTTACCCGGGTTACCCTTTCCCGGTCTACAAATACAACTTCGCCACCGGTACGGTGGGGGAGATCAACGACCTGGACCAATTAAAGCGCATAAAGCTCAAAGAGGTGCAGAAATATTACCTTGTTTCCGATGCCAACCAATTGGATGACAGTGTGCGGGAACTGATCAAACTGGGACTGAAACTCGATATCACCTCGACAGAAGTAATCAAGATCTACTTTGCCGAGGATCTATCCTCTTTTGTCATTTACCTATCCGATTTACAGAATGCTTTCCAGGCAGCCATCTACGATAGCTTCAATAACAAGTCGGTAAAGATCGATGAGACGATGTTCTTAGGCAAAGGCAAGTATGCCGAGTTGCAGATCCTGGAGTTTAACCCTAAAAAGAAGAGACTCTTGTTCTTAACCAGGGGCCAGGAACGGAACCTGATCCGCTTCAATTACGAATCTTTCTTGCATTCCGGGCTTTCCAGCGGGGTGAAGGATTTTTGTTGGGATGAAGAATCGGATATGATCTATGTGCTGACCGAGCGGAGCAAGAAGTTATACTTCTCCGAGACCGGCCTGGAGGTCATTTCCCTGGATCGTTTCTCAAAGAAGCGAATCAGTACCCGGCGGGATCTGGACCAGATCGTGGGATGTTACGGCCTGGATGGGGTCTTATTCTCGACCTACAATGGCGAACTCATACAAATGGGCGAAGACTTCAAATTTGAATACCGGGGCACCTCGTTTTCCGGTTGTCCCTATGCCCTGTCGCCGGATCAAAAGAAGAAGGCCGCTTTCATCAATGACCGCCTCTTCCTGATAGAGTAAAGAAAAATACCGGGAAAGGATTTACCGGGGGTTTCTTTAATGGGCAGAACGCAGGCATTCCCGAGGGTCAAGCTTTTTGCCGGCTTCATCTACCGGGATAGGCAAATCTATGGGCAAATAAAAGAGCGATTGGCCGGCCTGTTTTCCCCTATCGACCTGGAGACCGGGGAATTCCCCTTCCAATTGACCGCTTATTATAACGAAGAGCTGGGAAATCCCCTGTACAAGAGTTTCGTCTCCTTCAAAGATTTAATCGACCCGGTGCGCCTGCCGGAGATCAAGATCCTGGCCAACCGGATCGAACAGGAGACGGCCAGGGAACAAAAAAGGGTTATCGACATCGACCCGGGCTTTCTCTCCAGCAGTAATGTCATCCTGGCCACCACCAAGAACTACTATCACCGGGTGCCTTTGCAGCAAGGTATCTACGCCCATATCGAGTACGTGATCAAGAAGAACCGGGTAACGATGCTGGAGTGGACGTATCCCGATTTTAAAACGCCGGCTTACACGGAATTTTTCAACCAGTTGATCGCCGTTTACAAACGGGATCTGAAAGAACAGATAATGGGAGACTAAAGACACATCCATGGCCACCGCAGGAATAAAACCAAAATGGAATAAGGCCCATATCTGGGCTTTTACCACCTATTTTACCGAGGGTTTCCCTTTCTCTATCATCCGTACCGTGTCCTCGGTGTTCTTCCGGGACATGAAGGTATCGCTGGAGGCCATCGGCCTGACGCCGCTCTATGGGTTACCCTGGATACTGAAGTTCCTTTGGGGGCCGCAGGTGGACGAGTACAGCACCAAGAAGAGGTGGCTCTTATCCATGCAGGCCGGCCTTTTGGCCATGATGTTGGCGGCTGCCCTGCTCGCACCCCTGGATATCGGCGTACCGGCTATAGCCGTACTCTTTTTCATCGGTTCGATAGTGGCTGCCACCCACGATATCGCCATCGACGGTTATTACATGGAGGCGCTGGACAAGGAGGGCCAGGCGAAGTTTGTCGGTTACCGGGTGATGGCCTACCGCATCGCCATGATGACCGGCAGCGGGGTGATTGTCTCCATCGGGGCCAATTGGGGCTGGTCCTGGGCATTCCTGGGCGCTGCCCTGGTTTTCGGTCTATTCTTCCTGTACCACTGTTTGTTCCTCGATGAAGTGGAATCGCCGGGCAAGAGTATCCGTGTCCTCCTTTTCAGGGGCATGAAGGTCAGGGCTATTTTACTATTTTTATTCAGCCTGTTTTTCATCATCGGGTTCCGCTATTTTTTTCAATCTCCCTTTTATGGGCGACTGAAAGAGTCGGTGCCCCTGCTCAAAGAGATCGGTTTTCCCCATTGGGTGGCCCTGCTGCTCCTGGTGGCCCTGATCGTGTTCGGGCTGACCGGTAAGAAAATAAAAGCCCGGCTGACTCGCGACCCGGATTCGTTCTATGGCAAAGCTTTTATTTTATTCATGGAACGGGAGAAAATATCCCTGATCCTGACCTTTATCATCCTCATGCGCGTGGGCGAATGGGCTTTAACGACCATGGTCGCCCCGTTTATCGTCGATCTGGGGCTCAAATTTCATTACGGTTGGATTTCCGGCCTGGTGGGTATGCCGGCCGCTATTGTCGGGGCCATGCTCGGCGGCTGGATGATCTCCCGCTTCTCATTGAAGAAAGTTATCTGGCCTTTTATCCTGATCCAGAACCTGACCAATGTGCTCTACATGATCCTGGCCTTCTACCTGCGCCCCTTCATAGAGGCCAACACCGGCGCAGCGACCCCCATCTCCATCGGGACGATCAACCTCGGCTTGGTGGCGTTTGTTCATGGTTTCGATCAATTGGCTGGCGGCCTGGGCAATGCGGTGTTAATGACCTACCTGATGCGGATCTGCCACCAGGAATACAAGGCGGCCCATTATGCCATCGGTTCCGGGTTGATGAATCTGGGGGGGCTCTTTACCGGGGTGGCCAGCGGTTTTATTGCCGGTTGGCTTGGTTATGGTTGGGTCTTTGGGTTTAGTTTCCTGGTTTCCCTGCCGGCCATGTTCTTCATTCCCTTCCTCCCTTACCTGTAAGATAGATTATCTGCCTTCAAACCTTTCCAACCGGATGATTTAGGGTTATTAAACGATCTTGACAAAACGGGGATTTGGGGGTATAATTCCATCTAATTTTAGGTAAAACGTTTTTTATAGGAAAGAAAAATGCCCCAAGAGTTAACTCCACCGAGGCCGGTGGAGTCTATTGAGCCGAAACAGACACAAATGGTCGAGAAAGTTAGTCCACTGGTTGTATCTCCCGGCAATCACGTCCCAAAGGGCAATACTGTAGCAAAAAATTTGGGCCCCGTCCAGAAGGACGGGTCCCGATGAGGAGTAAAAGCATGAGTTTTAAAAAATTATTTAAAACCTCCCTGGTAATTGTCATCGGCGGCTTTGTCGTTTACAAAGTCATCACTTCTAAGAACTCACTGTTGAATTTCCCCACTTTTTAGGCTAAAAATTATATTTTCTTAAACCAGAAATGATCGATGACCCGGGTCCGGGCGTCTATCTCGACGGCATTCTCCAGGCTGGCGGTAATGTAGACTTTGGCTTCCATCACCGCTTCCGTCAAGGGCAGTCCCCTGGCCATAAAGGCGGCAATAGCAGCAGACAGGGTGCAGCCGGAGCCATGGGTGTTGACACCGGAGATCGATTTTGCCGGGAATACCTTCATTCCCTGCCGGGAATAGAGCACATCGCTGGCTTGATCGGTGAGATGTCCCCCCTTGAGCAGCACCGGTACCGCAAACCGGGTAAATAAATCTTTGGCCGTTTTCTCCAGGTCTTCTCGCGTTTCCAGGGATACGCCTTGCAAGATTTCCGCTTCCGGCATATTGGGGGTGATCAAGCTGGCCAGGGGGAAGATCTCAGAGGAGAGTGCCTCTATGGCCTGGTCCTGGATCAATTTTCCGCCCGAAGTGGCGGCAAACACCGGGTCAACCACCAGGGGAATGTGGCGAAATTCCCGTAATACCCCGGCTATGACCTTGATGATGCCGGCGGTAAAGAGCATCCCGATCTTAATGGCTTTCACCGGGAAACCCTGTAAGACGGCCAGGAGCTGTTCTTTTACCACTGCCGGTCGGATCGGTTCTATGGCCCGGACCTGGGTCAGGTTCTGGGCAGTAACGGCGGTGATCACGCTGGTGCCGAAAACATCCAGGGCAGAAAAGGTTTTCAGATCGGCCTGGATACCGGCCCCACCGCCGGAATCCGATCCGGCCACGGTTAGGGCCACCGGTAGGCGGTTGCTTAACTTGGCTTCCTGGGTCATGGTTCTCCAAAACCTGTCATTTAATACCCGGATTATACCATATTTATGATATAATATGACGATTTTTTCTTTCTATTTATCAAAATGGAGCACTAATGAAGATTTTTACCATTGGCGATAGCGTTTCCCAGGGGTTTATGTCTGGGGCTGCGGCCCGTACCGATCTCTCATATTCCAGCCTACTGGCACGTGCCCTGGGGCTTTTTCCCGGTTCTCGGAGTAGCGGTAAGACCGACTACTTCTACCCGGAATGGAAGAAAGGCGGGTTGCCGATCAACCTGGAGGCTATCGTGCGCCGGGTCTGCCAACGCTATGGCCACGATATCTCCGGGCTCGAATGGGTGACCGTGCTACAGACCGTTAACCAGGTACTGAACGAATCGGAAAAATATTATGAGCGAGGAGAAGGCAGTGCGGACCGGCGTTACCCGGGAAAAGTACCGTTCTTTCACAATATATCCAGTTGGGCGTTCCAGGTGGCAGATACCTGGCTGGTGACACCGGAGACCTGCATAAAGGAAATTATCGCCCAGGCGTATAAGAGCCAGGATAATTGGTTTTCCTGCGCCAATGCCGCTTTTTACCGAACCGCCCTGAAAGTGCTCAGCCCCAACCTGGACTGTAACTTCAGCCAGTTGGATTGGCTTTCGCTTCATGCGGGCAGGGAGGGGGTGGAAAACCTGGTCTTGTGGCTGGGCATCAATAATGCCCTGGGCACCCTGGTCACCCTGCGGATGCGCCAGACCCCCAATGAACCGGGACGGCGGCCACACACGCTGAGCCATGAGGAGCGGTGCCGGAATGGCTGGAACCTCTGGCACCCGGAAGACTTTAAGGCCGAATATACCGAATTGCTCGACCGTGTCGACCGCATCATGACCGAACGGAATCGCTGCCGGGATTGGCGGGTCTTTATCGGCAACATCCCCCACATTACCACTGCGCCTCTGCTGAAGGGGTTCGGCCCGGTCATCCAGGGTGGGGATGGAAATATCTATTTCCCGCACTATACGTTCATGCTCCTGGACGAGAATTTCGCCCTCCAGGACGGCACCTATCTGAGTTATGAAAATGCCCGTCATGTCAATGATTGTATCGATGAGTACAACCGTATTATTAAACGATTGGCAGAGGAACGGAACGGTATTCACCTGTCCCAGGGAGAAGAGGGGCCTTATCACCTGGTGGATATCGGTGGGGCCTTTAAGCAGATAGTCTTAAGCTGCCTGGGATATGGCGATTATACCTGGCCCGGACATTTTCCCGCTATCGACCCGCCGGTTAACAGCCGCTATTATCACACCGATACGGAGGGAAGATTTTGCCAGGGCGGTATTTTCAGCCTGGATGGGGTTCATCCCTCGGCTATCGGCCAGGGTTTGATCGCTTCCGAGTTCTTCAAAGTGATGCAAGCGGCCGGCCGGGTATTCCAGCAACCCCTGGACTGGTTATCTATCCTCAAGAGCGATACGCTCTACCAACGTCCCATCGGCATCATGCACGAGCTTTACCGGCACCAGAATCTCAGTGCTTTGTTGATCAAGAAGCTCCAGACCCTGGTCTTCCAGCATTTTCGGCCGCATCATTAAGGGGATAGTAATCTCATAATCCGGTGGCTGGCGGCCTAAAAGCAGGGATAAAGGTCTTTAGAAAATGAGGAGCAAGCCGAGGAGCACCCCGAGAACGGAAAAATAAGCCCAGATACCGGAGATGGAAATCACATTCAGGGTGATCAACAGGAGGACCACGCCGATGATTAAGACCAGCCAGGCAAAAACCTGGACAATGCCGCGCCGGCTGATGATCTCCAGGATACCGAGGATGATCAGGATAATGGGCAGCCACCAATTCTGGTAATTAGGGATAACATTAAATTGTGCCAATAAAGTTAATGCGCCGAATAAAAGTAGCGCCAGACCGATGAAAACGACATCTTTTCTGTTAGTTGCCATAGATAAACCTCCGCTCGTAATTTTTTTTCTTTTGCATGGTAAGTATTAAAGCATTCATTTTTTCATCCAAAAGGATAAAATTTTAACTGATAAAAATTTTATTTGCAACGTTTCCGGGAATTTTTTTAAAAAATCAATCGATGACACCGATGGCATTCTCTACTTCCCGGACAATCTCCCCATGGACGACCAGGTGATGGACTTTTTCGATATCCCGGTAGAGGATGCGGTCTTCGTCCCAGAAAGGAACATGGCGACGGATCGCCCGGTGGGCAGCCTGCGTGCCTTGACCCGGCATATGGTCCTTAAGGTGGAAATCGATCCCCTGGGCGGCGCATAGCATCTGGATGGCCAGCACCTGCTCAACATTCTTGACGATCTGGGCCGCTTTCCGGGCGGCGATCGAGCCCATGCTGACATGGTCTTCCTGGCCGGCAGAGGTGGGGATCGAGTCGACGCTGGCCGGATGGGCCAGCACTTTGTTCTCCGACACCAGGGCAGCAGCCGTATATTGGGCGATCATCAGGCCGGAATTCAGGCCGCTGTTGGGGGATAAAAACGGGGGCAGGCCGCTCAAATGGGGGTTGACCAGCCGGTCGATGGTTCGTTCGGCCACGTTGGCCATTTCGGCAAGGGCAATACCCAGGTAATCCATGACCAGGGCCAATGGTTGGCCGTGGAAGTTACCGCCGGAAATGATCTCCCCCTCCGCCGGGAAGAGCAGCGGGTTGTCGGTGGCCGCATTGATCTCGATGGCCAGGACCCCGGCGGCATAATCGATGGTATCGGCAATGGGCCCGAGGATCTGGGGCAAACAGCGCAGGGTATAAGCATCCTGGACTTTGTGACAACCGCTATGGGAGGCAATAATGCGACTTTCCTTGACCAGGCGCCGGAGATTGGCGGCCACTTTGACCTGGCCGGGATAAGGGCGCAGGGCATGGATCTTTTCATCGAGGGCTTTATCGGTTCCTTTCAGGGCCTCCAGGCTCATGGCGCCTGCCACCTGGGCGTTCTTCAGGAGCAACCGGGCATCCTCGACCGCCAGGCAACCGAACCCGGCCATCATCTGCGTACCGTTGATCAAACCCAGGCCCTCTTTGGCCAGCAAACGGATGGGTGCGATACCTTTTTCTTTCAAGACCCCGGCGGCGGCTACCCGCTGGCCGGACGACCAACATTCCCCCTCGCCCATGAGTACCAGGGCCAGGTGGGCCAGGGGGGCCAAGTCGCCGCTGGCGCCCACAGAACCCTGGCAAGGGATAAAGGGGTAGATTCGCCGGTCGAGCAATTGGAGCAGGCGCTCGATCACCTCCAGCCGTACGCCAGAGTGACCTTTGGCCAGGGCATTGACCCGCAAAAGCATGATGGCCCGGGTTACATCTTCATCGAGGGGCGCACCGACACCGGCCGCATGACTCCTGATCAAGTTTTCTTGGAGCCTGGCCATATCGAGGGCCGATATGGAGGTTTGGGCCAGCTCACCAAAACCGGTATTGATGCCGTAAACCGAGCGGTTTTCGGTCGCTATCCTGTCTACCAATTCCCGGGCTGCCGATATCTTTTGTACTGCCTGCCGATCGAGTTCTACATGTTCATATTCCCGGCTCACTCTCCGTACATCCGGCAAGGTCAGCCGCTGACCATCGATGTTTACCATGCCTGGCCTCCTGTTGGCTAGCTAGCTAAATTCTTTTCTCGATTACCTGTTCTTCTCGTTCTTTTCCTGGGCCAACCTGGCTTTCACGAGATCGGTGGCTTTGCGGAAATCGATCTTGCCGCTGCCGCTCTTGGGAAGCTCCGAAATAACCAGGAACTCCTTGGGTAAAGCGATGTTGGGGAGTTTTTCAGCCATTTTTTTGAGGAGCTTCTTTTCATCTACCGGCTGGGTGGTGGTGGCCACGATCTTTGCCCCTTTGTGGTAGTCGGGCACTTCGACCACGCAGCAGTCGATATCGACCGGCAGTAATTCGGTCAGCACGGTTTCGACCCGCACCAGGGAGACCATTTCTCCACCGATCTTAACAAATCTTTTCAACCGCCCGCGGTGCCACAAGAAACCGTCCTCATCGAAGGCACCCATGTCGCCGGTGTCGTACCAGCCGTCCTTCATCCTTAATGAAGTCTCTTCCAGGTCATCGAAGTAGCCTTTCATGACCAGGTCGCCTTTAACCAGTATCTTGCCCTCCTGTCCGGCGGGCAGGGTCTCGCCGGTACTGATATCGGCGATCTTGACCTGCACGCTGGGGAAAGGTTTACCGATACTGCCGGGCTTGTTATCTTTACCCATATTCAAAGATATGACCGGGCTGGTCTCGGTGCAACCGTAACCCTCGTAAAGGATGAGGTTATGCTTTTCCAGGTACTCTTTGCGCAGCCAATCGGGGGTCTTATCTGCACCGGCCACAGCCAATCGGAGCGATTTAAAATCCCCGGGTTGGGACTGGCGCAAATAACCCATGAAGAATACCGGCGTACCGACCATAATGGTGATCTTCTCTTCGCGGATGATTTCTACTACTTTCCGGTATTCGAGCGGGTTGGCATAGGTAATAGAGGTGAGTCCCCTGATCAGGGGGAGCCAGAAGTTTATATTGTGCCCGAATACATGAAAGTAAGGGAGATTGGAGAGCAAGATGTCGTCATCGAGGAGTTCTAGAACGTGGTAGACATCTTTGATATTGGAAGAAAAATTCTTATGGGTCAACTCTACGGCCTTGGGGTCTTTTTCACTACCGCTGGTAAAGAGAATGACGGCATCGTCGTCTTCGTGCCCCTGGTGAACCAACTTCATGAGCAGGCCCAGCGGTAATTTGGCTTTTAGGGCGGCCTGGAGTTTATCTTTGATCGTTACTTTAGCCATGATGTCTTCGAGGCATATCATGCCGGGCAGCATCGGGCAGTTGATCTTCTCCAGCAGCGCCCGGGAGGTGATAACCGTTTTAAATCCACATTTCTCCTGGGCGTATTCGATGTTTCCCTGGGCGCCGGTCGAATAATTGATCATCACCGGTACCCGGCCGGCCAGGAGCACGCCCAGGATGCTCAACATAGAACCGGCCGAATTGGGAATCATGATACCGATGAAACCTTCATCGTAAACCTTGAATTTGCGGGATAACATCAAAGAAGCGATCAGGGCTTTTTCAAAGGTGACCCGTTTGTCGGTCGAGCGATCGATAATGGCGAGCTTTTTTCCTTTTTTCTTGGCTGTCTTAATGAACTCATGGTGAAGTATCATAGAAAACACCTCCATATCGTGATTTCTTACACTACGGGGTTTACTATATCACAAAAAAAATTTTTTTCAATATCCAGGCCCGGGGAAATTTCTTTCCTGGCCGGGGAGAACCAAAAATCGGCCAGGAAAAATTTTAACAGGGGTTGAATTCAGGGAGAAAATCCTATAAAATAGCCTCTTCGGAGGTAACAAAATGGTAAATTATGAACAATTTTTTTCTGCCAGTGCCAGGGGCATGAAGAAGTCGGAGATCCGGGAATTACTTAAGCTGACCAGTAACCCCAGCATCATTTCCTTTGCCGGCGGCTTGCCGGCGCCCGATATGTTCCCGGTTGAAGAAATAATGCAGACCACCCAGGAGGTGCTGGCCAGGGATGGCCGCAAGGTCTTACAATACGGTGCTACCGAGGGGTATACCCCGCTCCGGGAAGAGCTGGTCAAGATCATGAAGAAAGACGGCATCGAGCTCACCCTCGATCAATTGGTGATCCTCACCTCCTCGCAGCAGGGCCTGGATTTGATCGGGAAAGTCCTGGTCAGCCCGGGCGATATCGTGATGATGGGACGACCCACTTATGTCGGCGCTATCCAGGCTTTCAATTCCTACCAGGCCGATATGCGCGGCATCGATCTCGATGACGACGGCACCGATGTGGGCCAGCTCGAAGCGGAGATTAAAAAACTCGTCGGGGAAAACAAGAAACCCAAATTCATCTACGAGGTGCCCGATTTCCAGAACCCCTCCGGCATCACCATGACCCTTGAGCGACGGAAGAAGTTGGTCGATCTAGCGGAAAAATACGATCTGTTGATCGTGGAAGATTCGCCTTACCGGCAGCTCCGCTTCGAGGGCCAGCACGAGCCGCCCATCATCAGCCTCAATTCCGAGCGGGTCATCTCCCTCTACACCTTCAGCAAGATCCTCCTGCCCGGGTTTCGGCTGGGCTGGATAGCCGGTCCCGCCGATTTAATCAACAAGGTGGTGGTGGCCAAACAGGGCGTAGACCTATGTGCGCCCCCCTTCAACCAGGCCATTTTTGCCGAATTCATTAAGAAGGGCCTGCTCGAAAAGCAGATCGACAAAATCATCGTCGCTTACCGGGAAAAACGGGATTACATGCTCCAGAAACTGGAAGAGTACATGCCAAAAATGGAGGGTCTGAAATGGACCCGGCCAAAGGGCGGCCTATTCCTGTGGGTGACCCTGCCCAAACGGATCGACACCTGCACCATGTTCAAAGAGGCGATTGCCAAAGAGGTGGCTTATGTGGTCGGTTCTGCCTTCGATCCAGCCGGGGAAATCCGCAACACCATGCGCTTAAATTTCTCCTATGCCTCCAAAGAGGAGATCGATAGAGGCATCAAGCGCCTGGCCGAGGTCATCAAGGCCCAGTAACCAGACCCATCCGGACTGTGTACTATATAGCCCCCCTGTATCCCCCAGCCCCTTCTCCCGCTTGATGCAGGAGAAGGGAAGCGCCCACAAAGTAAGGTGGGCGATTGAAATGAACGCGAGCGGGTGTAGCGTTCTACCCTTGTAGTCTCATCCTTAATTTTGCAGAGACTATGGGTAAGGGCCAGTATTCGGGGATGTGGTTATTCAGGATAGCAGGAAAATTGCCAGGGGCCGCATTTGCAAGTACAGCTTCCTTCCCCGCTGACACATTTACAGTTGGGGTCGCATATACACAAACAAAACCCTGATCCGCAGAATGTACCGTCAGCGGATGTTTTGACTGCACTGCCGGTCATTATAAAGATCGACAGTACAACACATAAAAGTAAAAAAACTAAAAAACTTAGTTTCTTCCTTTTTTTACTCATTAAAACACCTCCTGGTATATCCGTAAATCTTCTTCAAAAGCGTTAAAATTCATGAGGATTTTCCCTGACCACCTGAAGGTATTGAGATGATCTTCCTTTTTAAAGGTGATCAGTTTCCTCATCTCACCATCCTTGTTGTATATCACCCCACCGTAAGCATGACCGACAAGAATATCTCCCCCTTTTACTGTGTCAAGATTGAACACAGAAAAACGGGTATGAAACCGGTTACTGCTAAACGATAACTGGTCATCTTCTGGTGGGATTCTGTCGATTAACTCATTACTGATCTTTCTCTGCCAGAGACACTTTCCCCGGGGATCATATTTCTCCAGGTTTCTTTTAAGGAAGAACAGGACGATAATGTGGTTGTGATCGTCGAGGCAAAAATGAAAATTGGAATATAATGCGTATTTCACTCGATCTTTGTGTATTTCCGGGGGATATGGAATCACATCTCCTATCTTCTTACCCTGGGGAGTATAGATCGAAATTAGGGTATGGGTGGTGGGATTAATTTCCTTCACATAAATCGAACCTTTATCCCCGATGTCGATTTCTGTACACCTGGACGCGGTTCTGAATTCGTCCAGGGCTTTACCGTCCAGGTCAAAGATCTTTACCCCGCCGTAAACGCCATCCGCCACATATATGGTATCCCGGTATATCTTCATTTTACCGGGTTCGGATAACTCTCCTGGACCCCGGCCTTTTTTTGAAATGACCCTGATGAGCTTTCCCGATAAGGGATCGACTTTAACGATATGGGCAAACTGTAAATCGAGAAAGTAGTAATATCCCTGGTTGTCGATATCGATCCCAATGCAGCCGTCCATGTAAACATTGTTTTTCATCATTTTCAGATAGAAATTCTCGCTGCACCCCTGGTCGAGAATAACTTTATCGACTGCGGATAAAAAACCGGTTAAACAGACCGCCAGCATGATAACGATTATCTCTCTTTTGCCTTTCGCGTTATTCTTGACCATCGATCTTATTCTCATTCGCTAGCCCTCGCCTGGACTTTATAATCTCTTAGCCTTAAGATGCGATTATAGCAAAAGAGAAAACGGAAGTCAAGGAATGGGGACAAAAAATTTGCGAGAAAGATAGGGGCAGGGGTGGATTGCCATTCACTCCATTCGGCGGCCAGGAGATTAGCCCTCACCCCCATGTTCTATTATAACGCTAAAATCAACTCCTGAAGATTCCAATTTCATCTGAGGCAAGACAAGGCTTTACTCCGCGCTTGAAAGTTACCCGCTCAGAGATGGAAGAAGAGGCCGATGGAGAGGCGGGTGCGGGTAAAATCGGAAAAGTTGAGGAAACGGATATCGCCGCGGAATGACAGCATGCTGGTCAGGAAATAGTGGATACCGCCGCCGACAAACAGGTAGGTGTCGTATTGGCCGAACTTAAGGGTAAACTTCTCAAACTCGGCCCCGGCGCCGACAATCGCATAGGGGGCAATATGGCCGAACTTCTTGCGCAATTTTACCCCCACGGTCAGGGACTCAAAAGCGCGCTCGCTCATATTGAAATACTCGACCTCGAACTTGAGTAGCGGGACAATGAAGCCAAAACCGGCGGAAAGACCGTAGATGCTCTCGCCGGGCTTATTGATGGTGCCGCCGATGATGCCCATCTCGACCGGGGAAACGAGCATCGGTCCGATGGTTAAGAGAACCATGAAAACCGCAATTTTTTTGATCATTTTAATTTTACTCCCTGGAACAACGGTCGCCCATAGTTATCCATTTCGATACCCTGGAGCTTGGTGTTGACGTACACGGCATACCGAACCTGGAATAAGGGGAGGATAAAGCCGTCATTGCCGATCTGCTCCATGATTTTGGCGACATGGTCGACGAGGAGCTCCTCGTTCTTTAAGAGCTCAACTTCATCGAGTTCATTGATCAATTTAAGATACTTTTCATTGAACCGGGTAAAGCTCATCTCCTTGACGATCTTCTTGATCTTTTCCTCCAGGGGCATGCGTTTGGTAAAGACTTTGCTGAGCAGCAAGTAGTCGATGGAGGTGTTGCTCATGAAGCTTTCCAGCATGTTGTCATCGAGGTAAACGGTCTCGATGGGGATCTTTTTTTTCTGGGCGAATGCCTGGAAATCCTTTTCCATGGAGATGAGGGAATTGGATACATAGAGCTTGACGGTGGAGAACTGCAAAATTTTCCGGATCTGGGCATCGGAGAAGATTTTAACCTGGAGGGAGATGGGCGATTCTTCATTGGAAGTATAGGCGTTGAGGGCAATGACATTGGGGGATTGGTAAAAGCCGCGCAATAGGGAGTAGAGGGCGACGCGGATATTTTGCCCCACTTGTTCCTGGGGAAAAACGATGTAGGTGTTCTGGAAGATCCCGGCGTCGAATGCCTGGTAATCGAGGAAAACCTGCCCGGGCCTGGAGATAAAGACATCGGGGTAAAACTGGTCGGAAAAGATGACTTTGACAGAATCGATGTAGGTGCGGCCGCCGGCATAATATTTATTGGATTTTAATAGGATGTATCGACCTTCGGCCCTCTCTACCGGATAGAACATCCCGGAATAGGCCCGCGTTGAACCGGAAATAAGGGCGAGCTCAGGGGCGGTCATCAGGCTGATAATATCGGGTGTATCGTAGAGGAGCCCGATGATAACCTGGTATTCGTGGGCATTGATGGTCTTGATAATACTGCGCAACCTGCGGGCAGAAGACAGGTTCATATCGAGGAATACGCGGATAGAGTTTTTCACCTCTTTCTCGCTGATGGGGTCGCCATTCGAGAAGCTGAGATTGTCTTTCACCGTCAGGACAAGGGTTTTGCTGGATTTGTCATACCGGTAATCGGAGAATAGATGGGAGATTATCGAACCGCTCTCGTCCAGGTAAAAAAGGTTTTCATAGAGTAAGGAGTAAAATATCAGGTTGGAATAGTCGGATGGCGTGAAATCATAAGAGGGGGGCGGATTGAGTTTGATGGTGATCTCGCCGCCGTACTTTATTTTTATGGCGGCTACGCTGAAAATAACAACCAGGATGAGGACCAGGATTTTCACTGCTTTACTCATTTGTTTTCCCCCAGAATTGCAAGCGGAAGGCGCTCTCCTGTATTTCGCCCACACTGAGGTAGAGCCAGAAACCGGGCTGGGATTTCCAGGTGCCGGCAGAGATGAAGATGATTTCTCCTTTAACGGCCTCTTCGTAGACCAATTGCCGGCCGCCCCGCCCGATTCGATAGAAGTACAATTTATCATTACCCCGTGAATAATTGCCGACAGCCAGCCATTTCCCGGATAAGGCCGAAAGGGACCCGCCCCTTGGGGTTTCCTCTATGGCCCACTCGTTAAAATCTGCGGCCAGGTAGCGGTAGCGGTAATCTTTATCGATCAGGTGGATGGAGTCGAGCACATCGTCCTGGCAGGCAAAAGCGATGGCATAGAAGGGGGGCACTGTTTTTTCGTAGAGCTCGCCCCGGGAAATCTGCCCGGATGAATCGACCGGGGCGAGTAAAACCCGTCCTTCAAAGGAGTTTTTGCCCTCATCGTAGCGGGCGCCGACCAGGTAGAAGTTATTGTTGAATTTGGCGTACTGGAAAGGCACGAAATCGACCTTGCCGCTTTCTTCCCATTGATTGTTCTTGTGGGAAAAGATTTTGGCGTAAGGGGCAAAGTTACCGCCCAGGGTCAGGGTCAGCACATCACCGCGGTAAAAATAACCGAGTTTACCTTCGGGCTTTAATACGGGGAAATAGGGTCTTCCCCATTTGAGTTTAAAGGAAAAAGTTTTGGCCAGGTTATTGCCGGAAACGCGGTAAATCTCCAGCTTTTCCGGATAATAAAAATAATAACGCTCTTCGCCGGTTGCATCTTTGATGGTGATAAAGTCGAGCAGGTCGATATCGGCCTCGATCTCCATCACCCGGGCAAACCCGGTGGAGCCGAAACCGTAATCGGGGCTGATGAGTATCTCGCGCTCGCCCACCGGTATAGCCTCCTCCGCGTATTTGATAGATACGATGCGGTCGAGGGAGGTGGAAAAAATGACGGTGCCGGCGCCGATCTTGTCCCGGTTGCGAATCAATTTGATGTAGATCAGGTAATTCAATTTATCGAGGCGGCTGAGGTTGAACTGCCCCTCTTTCAGGGAAAAATTGACCATCAGGTCGCTAAAGGTAAGCTGTTTGTTGCCCGGCTCGATTTTTGAGACCAGCAACTGGTAGAATTTCTGGGCCACGGTTTCGCCCAGGCCGGAGTAATTTTCGTATTTGACCACCGCTGTCCTGATATTGTACTTGTCTTTGAAAAAATCCAAGATACCGGACACGGTTTTATCGGCCAACTTTTCCATCCCGGTGGCCCGCAAAGGGTGATGGACCTGGGCTAAAAGGGCGAGGATGATGAGAACCAGGAAAAAATTTCTGTACTTCATTTGTCCCGAATATCTATTTTTTCTTTACTACGATCTGCAAGTTGAGGTTGATTTTGACTTCCCCCTGCCCCTCGGGGATTTCGATACGGATCGGCACATCGAAATCTTTGGTCTGGATGGGAACCGGCGTTTCGGGTGTGGCGGCCCGGGCTACACGGGGTGTGTTTTGCGCTTTTTCTCTTGGCGGGGCCGGTTCGTCCGGCTCTACATCGTCCACCAGATCATCGAGCTCATCCCTGATTTCGACTTCCGGCACCTCGAGATCGGCTTCGCTCTTCAGGATGTTGTCGTCATCGAGCTGGAAGATATCGGCATCGGCCAATTCATCGGTCTCCTCTTCCGGCTCGCTCATGGGCTGCGAGAGCTCGACCACCTCTTCCTTATCCGTATCTTCCCGGGACATATCGTCCAGGTGATGACTGGTTCTCACGTTTGCCGGTTCCTTGCGGCTGACGGCCGCCGCCTCTTCCCGTGAGAACATGACGGTCTTATCTTTCTGGAAAATGGAGAGGCGGTTCTTTAAATGGATGATGACCATCTTCATGATGGCATGCAGGGCTTCTAGGACATTTTCGCCATTTGTGGCCACAGTGGGGAAGAAGGGTTTGTTATCGGGGTTTAAATCCCGGTTCAGATCGTCGATAGGCGAAGTCTCGCGTAAATCCCGCTTGTTGTACTGGAGAATAATGGGCGTATCGGCATAGGGGATATTGTTCAGGCTGAGGTTGATCTTGAGGTTCTCGAAACTCTCTCTATTTTGATCACCCATGACCACCTGGGAATCGGCCACGAATACCACGCCGTCCGCCCCTTGCAAGACCAGCTTGCGGGTGGTGTCGTAAGAAACCTGCCCGGGAACGGTATAGAGCTGCATCTTGATAGAGTAATCGCCGAGCTTACCGATCTCGATGGGTAAAAAATCGAAGAATAGGGTGCGGTCGCCGTCCGTATCCAGGGTGATGAGCTTACCCTTTTTTTCGAATTTCTTGCTGGCATAGATGTATTTTAAGCAAGTGGTCTTGCCGCTCAGGGCCGGTCCATAATAAACGATTTTGACCGTAATCTCTTTATTATTGTAATTTACAAAGGCCATGGTTAAAAGGGCTCGTCATTTTCTTCATAAGGAAATTCTTCCACCTGCATCTCCGGTGGGGCCTGGGGGTCTTCGGTGGCGGGGGCTTTCTTGTTGTTATATCCGTAGCGGGTCCCGCGCGCCCCTTCGTCCTGGGTGTAGGTGCTGTCTTTGTTCGATTTCTCCAGCGGCACCAGGGTATCCACGTAGATCTCGGTGGATCTCCTCTCCTGCCCGGTTTCCTTGTCCTGCCACTTCCGGGTGCGCAGTTTACCTTCGATCAACACCATGATGCCCTTGGACACCGAACGCTCGACTTTTTTGGCGAGCTTGTCCCAGGCCACGATGTTGTGCCATTCGGTCATATCTTGCCACTGGTTGTTCTTATCCATATACCCTTCGCTGGTGGCCAGGCTGAATTTAGCCACATCCCGGCCAAGACTGGGAATATGGGTAATCTCCGGTTCCCGGCCCACCCGGCCGACCAATATCACACGGTTTAAACTCCTCACATAGCTCATGGTTATTCCATTAATTCTTTAATTTTTTGCTGGGCCAGGGAAGCCTCCTCCGATAGTGGAAACTTCGAGGTCAATTCTTTTAAGACCTCTATCCCCTCCGCCTGTTTGCCCATCTCGATCAGGGCAAATCCCTTTTTTAGCGTGGCATCCGGTATCTTATCGCCGTCGCCGTAAGAATTGGCCAATTGGGTAAACGTATTGACCGCCTCCTGGTACTGGCGCTGGGCATAATAACATTCACCGACCCAATAGAGGGAGTTATCGGCTAACGCATTGTTGGGGTAGTACTTCAGGAATTGTTTGAACCCCTCGATGGCGAGCGCGTAGTTTTTCTTGATGTAATCGGAATAAGCCGTATAATAGAGGTTTTCCGGCGATTGGATAGCGGCGTTCTCGCTATCTGCGCCTTCCGTGCCGCCGCTTATTCCCGGGGGGCCGGCCACCGGCATCTCGGTTAACCGGTCGTTGATTTTGGCGAGGTTGTTCTTCAGGTCGTTGATCTCTTCTTTGATGAATTGCAGGCTGAGCAGGAGGTTTTCTTTATTTTGGTTCTCATCGGCCAGGTTCTTTGTGACCGCACTCACTTTCTCTTCGACGACCTCCAGTTTCTTTTTTAAAGCCGTCAAATCATTAGCGAATGCTTCCAGCCGGTCTTCTACTCGCTGTATCGCCTCGAGAACGGTCTTGGTCTCTTTTTTTACCGGTAAAAGCGGCAGGGTCACCCATAGACTCAAGCCGATCAATAATACCGCACTCTTTTTCATTATCGGTGTTGCCTGTCTTTTTTAGCCTATTTTTTTATAATGACAGACTCGGCCCGCCGGTTTTGGGAATGCTCGTCTTCGGTCACCGCATCTTTGGCCAGCGGCTTGCTCTTGCCGTAAGAGATGGTCTGGAGCCTGATGGATGGTACGCCCAAAGATACCAGGTAATCCCTGGCCGCTTTGGCCCGGCGCTCGCCCAATGCCATATTGTACTCGATGGTGCCCCGCTCGTCGCAGTGACCCTCGATAGAGACGATCACACTGGGGAATTTCAGTAGCCAATCGGCATTTTGCTGCAGATTGGGTTTCATATCATCCCGGATGAAGTACTTATCGAAATCGAAATAGATCGTTTTCAGGTAGCCCTGCCGGTTCATTTCTCCCAGGGTCTGTTTCTCGAAAAGCTCCTCTTCGGACAGGGTGGGTTTGTCGATCCTCGGTGTACCCTCTTCGACCTTCTCCACATCGGATACACCCCCGTCAGGGCCTGTCTTTACCGCTTGTTTCTGCGCGCATGCATCAAACAAAAAAACCAGGCACACAATGGCCAACAGGATAATATAAAATCTCCTCATGAGAAGTCTCCTTGTTTTTGTTTTAGGTTTTAAATATAATATACAATCTCATTTTTGTCAAATGCCCGCCCATTACCTGTATCGTACCCCTGGGGAGATGATTTTTCGAGGACAACTTTATTTGAAGCGGGTTTTAAGGTATCGGCCAGCCGGGCAGGGGAGCGGCAATTTTAAAAAAATTTAATTGGGGCGAGAGCCGAGCCCGTACCTGTAAAAATTACGGGCACGGCGCTTCATGATCGAACGAAACATGAAGGGCCTCGCAGGTACGAGTTTCTCTTTGAAAAGACGTGTTTGCTTTTAATCATCCTTGGGCATGCTGTTCCTACCCTTTGGCACCATACTTGTTAAGTATTGCTCGCCCCTTCTCCGTCAACCGGTATTTCTGATTACGACTGCTAGGCTTGTCTGGAATAGTTCTTTCAATAAATCCAGCATCCAGCAACGGGTTAAGATAATTAAGCTGAAAAGTTTTCCAATGTTTCAGCTTTAGCATTGCCATGATTTCTTTTGAGGAACGCGGTTCCCGACAAAATTCTCCTACTTGTGCGGTTACTTGTGCGGATACTTGTGCGGTTACTTGTGCGGTTACTTGTGCGGTTACTTGCTGGGTGCTTGCTGGGTGCTTGCTGGGTTCTTCGGTGGCGACTTGGGCCTCTGACTGGGCCCATGACTCGAATTCACCTATGCCTCCAAATTCAGGCACCTTGACGACGATTTTAAACAAATCGCCTTCGATCAGCTCGGGATCAGCACCTCCATATACCTTGCCGTACCGCATCAACTTACGCATGCCGGAACCGAGCTCGTCGGCGCGGCCGATCTGGCGGAAGAAGGCCGCGATGACTGGGTTCTTGGGGAACGGTGTGAATGTTTCCGGGTTCAAAACGCCGAAGCCGTGCGGTTTATTGCTGTTTTCGGTACACACCTGACCACGCTCGATAATCATCTTAGCGGGAAAAGCGTTGGTGTATTCCCGATGGATCAAGATGTTCGAAGCGACTTCGCGGAAGATTGCGTCACGGATGCTGATGCTGGTCGTACCTTCAAGATAGAAGGGATCGGGCAGATGTTTGGCGACAAAAGCCATGATGCGGTCGTAGCTCTCGACCAGGTTGACGTCCACGAAATCCCGGTCGTCATAGCGGTCCAGGTTCACCTTGCGCAGGATCAGGTCGGTGCGGTGGTGCGGTACCGCTGACAGTAATGGCGACCGTTTGCCGAGGAGCAATAAGCCGGCAAGGGTCACACCGCTCTTGCCGGTTTCTGGATCTGTCTGATAGAGCTGTGCGCTTTTGAGCAGTTCCATATCGTCCATGTTCCGCCAAGGATGGTCTTCTCGACGCAACACCGCGATCTTGCGGCATTTTGCAAGCAATTCAAGCTCCAGTTCGTCCAGTCCGGCATATGGGTAAATCTTGTTCTCTGAATAATTTGCCTGTTTACGCTGGTAAAGGTCAGCTACCTGGCGGGTATTGTCTGTAATGTCGAGATCACCGTCCTCATTGCGGTCATAAATGCGGCCATTACAACGGTGGACCTGGGAACTCTCCGGAACATAAATGTGAAGAATCGGTTTCCCTTCCAGCGTCATTTCATCTACTGAAAGATAGGCGGGCGGGTGTAGCTTCTGCGGGTTGTTGTTGGCAGTCACGAAGTCCTTTTTCATCTGTCCGATGGCGCCGGGGGCAATGCCTTGCACCTCTCCCGAATCCTGGACACCGAGCAGAATCGTCCCTCCATGCCGATTCAGAAAGGCACAAACTGTCTCGTAGACATCCCGGCTGAGACTGTTCCGGCAGGTTTTGAACTCGGTCGAAATGCCTTCCCCCTTGCGGATCAGTTCCTTCAATTTGCGTTCATTCGCGTCCATTCAAGGTTCCTATTCCAAAATGATTCGTACCTTGCCAGGTTCTTTACAATAACCCCATCGCGGTTGTACAAGTCGGTAGCCTGCTCCATCCTACGCATGACTTGATCCGCCAATGGTACTGACATTACTTCTCCTTTATCTGTTCCGACGCCAGCGACGACGATATAAAATCGCAACTAACCTCATGCGATTTATCTGATCATATATCATACAATCGCCATCCAAGTCAAGGATTTCACCGGCAAAATTAAGACTATTAAAAATGGCGACCCTGGGGAAATGAAATATCTCACATGGCCGGTAGATCAGGCTGGAATGGGATCAGTGTTTCATGAGCCCGACGACGAGGAGGCGGATATTTTTGACGGCTTTCATGATCTCCCGGACGATCTTTAGCTTCTGCTCTATGTCTACCGGTACGGCCGGGAACATCTCGCCATCGCCGCACATGAGCCAGTTGAGGTCTACGCCGGTTTTTCGCCTGACCCTTTCAAAGAACCAGGGGGCTTGGCCGGCGTTGGTTCTTCTCATAGCGGGAAAGCAGGCTACCGGAGACATCTACGGCCTGGCCAAACAGGTTAAAAGAAAAGGCAGTGTTATCCCCCAAAATCATTTTGGCTCGTCCGTGAACCGGGATAAGGCCATGGTTAACCGATCCTTTAAAACCATTTCATACCTGGATTTCCAAAAAATAAACTATCTCCAACCGGCTGATTGGGGACTATTTTTTCTGCCACTGGGGCATTTTGTTCTCGCCGGTCGAGGTCAGTTGGCGGACATTGGCGCCATCGTAATCGACCGAGTACAACTGGTACTTACCGTTGCGGTTGGAAGAGAAGACCAGGTGGCGGCCATCCGGGGACCAGGCGGGGTTCTCGTTCCGGCCGGCTTTTTCGGTGAGCTTGATGATCGAGTTATCCTTAAAGTTGTAGGTGTAAATATCGAAGCGGTTTTCGATGCGGGACACATAGGCCAGCCGGGTGCCGTCGGGCGACCAGGTGGGGTTGTCATGGTAAGCGCCTTCGGTGGTGATCCGCCGTACATTGGTGCCGTCGATGTCCATGATGTAAATCTGGGGGGTGCCCGACCTCTCGCTGGTAAAGGCGATCTCTTTACCGTTCGGGCTAAAAGCTGGAGAGGTATCGATGATGCGGTTGAAGGTGAGCCGCGTCTCTTTACCGGACCCCATCTCCCGCAAATAAATTTCCGTGTTATCGCCGTTCTTTGAGGAAGTGTAGACGATTTTTTCCCCTTCCGGCAACCAATCGGCCCGGTAATTGATGCCGCCCCGGGAGATCAATTCGGTCTTGCCGGTGTACAGGTAAAAGAGGTAGAGATCGGGTGCGCTGCTCCGGTACGAGGTGTAGAGGATCTTTTCCCCATCGTAACTCCAGGAGGGCATCAGGTCGATGTAATCGTTGAAGGTAATGCGGGTCTGTCGCTTGCCGTCGTAATCCATCATATAGATTTCTTCGTTGCCGTCCCGGTTGGAGACGAATACGATCCGGGAAGTAAAATAAGGTCGCTCGCCAAAGTATTTCATCATCTCATCGGCGGCGCGGTGGGCGATCAGCCGGGCCAATTCCTTTTTTCCGCCGAAGTTTCGACCGAAAATGAAACGCTCGCTCCGCACATCGTAAACTTTGAAGGAGAAGACCAACCGGTCTTCGGTCGAGATCTCCAGCTCGCCGGAAAACAGCACATTGGCCTGGATGGAGGCCCAGTCTTTAAATACGATGCGGGCCGGATCGAACTTCGGGATATAGCTGTAGTGTTCACGCGGGATCAGTTTGAAGACCCGCGAATAGGCCAGGTCATAAAAGAGCGTATCGTGGATTTCGTCCCTGATGGCGTTATCGAGCTGGGAGCCCCTGGCAAAGGTAATGGCCGGCAAAGCCACCGGGATCGTCGGCATGCCCTCGGTAATCCTGACCCGCACTTCCTGTTGCGAAAACGCCGGGGTTATCGCTGCCAGGACAAAAACAACCGCCAAAAATCTTCTCTTGAAAATTGTATTCTTCATTACTTCTCCCATGCAAATTCAAAATGCACCCCCAGGTAGCTATAGGGGAAATCATAGGGTAGGGGCGGGAAAGGGGAAGCGTCCCTTACTGCCCGTTGGGCCGACAGGTCCAGGGCACTGATGCCGCTCGCCTGCTCCAGCTTGACCTCATCTACCCGGCCATTGCGCATAATCTTGAAGTAGACAATGGCCACGAATTTCCCGCGTAGCCCGGGCGAGGCCAACGAATTGTACCAGGAATTGGAGACTTTAGTCTTGAGCGTGTCGATATAGTAAGCGTAGGGGAAATTCCCGCCCGGGCCGCCGTCTCCCCAGCCATCGCCAAACCCGGAACCGGTACCGGTGCCGGGGCCTGTCCCCGAGCCGGTGCCGGTGCCGATGCGGATGGAGGAATCGGACACATTCCCGGTGCCGGTCCGCGTTGCCCCTGGCTGGGCCGGGGTGCGACCGGTTTCTTTCCTGACCACGGAGATCAGCTTATCTTCTTCCTTCTTCTTTTTATCGGCCTTTTTCGTCTCTTTCTGCCCTTTTTTCGATTTATCCGGGTAGCTCAAGCCGGAGTCAGGGACTGCTGCTGCCTCTTTCTGGACAGTCAAATCCTTGAGCCCGCCCGTACTTGTTTGTCCCGCCGGCCCCGCGGGGCTGCCGCCGGCCGGTTTGCCGTCCCCGGCCCCGCCCCCAGGCACCTGAAAAAAATCCACGTAATAAACGGTCTCTCCCTTTTTTTGGGCCATCGGCCAGGCCGGCCCATAAAAGGCCAGGGCAAACAGGGAAATATGGAAGATTACCGATAATACGACGGCCCGCTTGAACTTCATTTCTTCCCTTTTTCCTCTTCGACGATAATGCCGATCGTTTGCACCCCGGCCTTGATCAGCATGCCCATCACGTTTGTGACATAGCCGTGCGTCAGCCCCTTATCTGCTTTGAGAAACACCACCTTCTTGGGCTTGTTGTAAAAGTAATCCTTCAATTTCGATTCCAGTAAATAGAGGTTGACCGGCTGCTCGTCCATATAGATGTAGCGGTCTTTGGTAATGGTGATGACCATGCCGCCCGAGCTCGGGTTGGCCTCTGTCTCGATGCTGGGCAGGTTGACCTGGATGCCCGACTGCATCATCGGCGCCGTGATCATGAAGATGATGAGCAAAACGAGCATCACATCGACCAGGGGGGTGACATTGATCTCGGACAGGTTGGAAGAGAGGCGGCGGCTCTTGTTGGCATCGTTTTGTCCGACCTGCATTATCTAAGGCCCTCGCTGACATTTAAAAATTCCAGGGTAAAATCTTCCATGCCGGCGATCAGGACTTTCAGCTTGTTCAGTAACAGGTTATAAAAGATGACCGCCGGGATAGCGGTAAATAGACCCAGGGCAGTGGCGATCAGGGCCTCGGCAATGCCGGGCCCGACGGTCACCAGGCTGGCCTGACCCATGCTGGCAATCTCCTGGAAGGATGTCATAATGCCCCAGACCGTACCAAAGAGCCCGATAAACGGGGAAACCGAAGCGGTGGTGGCCAAAAAGCCATTCAACCTTTCCAGGCGGGTGATCTCCAGGTTCGAGGCCCGCAGCAATGAGCGGTGCACGCTCTCCAGGTCGATGGGGTCCTGGTTTGGCCGGCTACCCAGGCGGGCCGACAATTCGCGGTACCCGTACTTGAATATCTCGGCCAGCGGGCTGGTCGGTTGGTGGGCGGCAAACTTACCGATATCGGAAAAATTCTTGTTCCGGCGGAAGAACTCGACAAACTTCAGGGAATTCTTCCTGGCTTTCCGGTACTCGCTGAGCTTAAAGATGATGATCGACCAGGAGATGATCGAGAAGATCAACAGGATCGTCATGGTCAATTTTCCGATCGGGGTGGCATCCTGGATCAGGGTGACGATATCGCCCGTTCTATTGACTGATGATGCGGTTATCACGGTTAGCAGTAGGTTTTTCATATCAGGTTACTTTACCACAATTCCCCCGATAATTCAACCTCCCAAAACCCTTCATGAATCGCCCGCCGATGATGACAGGTATGGGCGGTGCATAAACCCCGCCCCGGCCAGGTTCATTCCCCCAGGCGTTTGCTCCAGGTAAGACCGCTCATTTTTAGCGTTGACTTTAGGATGCGGGTATGGAATAATAATTCTTTAAAAACAGTTTAAACAAGGACGGCAAATGGCTAAATTTAAGATGATCCACCATGTGGATCAACAGACGATCGATGAGATGTACCGGGCCTATGCGCCGGTGTTTATCCTATCTACCGGCAGGACCGGGTCGAAGTTTATCGCCCGCCTACTTGAGCAGGCGGCCAATGTGAAGGCATTCCATGAACCCAGACCGACCTTGCAATACTTTTCCAACTTCGCTTTTCACCATCAACATGAGCGGCAAATCCTGACCCGCCTGATCGACGGCGCACGGATGGAAATGATCCTGGAGGTCTTTATCCAGGATAAGGTTTACGTGGAATCGAATCAGTGCCTAACATTCTTTGCCCCGGAGCTCGCCAACCTGTTTAAGGAATCGCGCTTTGTCCACTTGATCCGCCACCCGGGAGATTTTACCCGGAGCGCGGTGCGCAAGGGCTGGCATAAGAACGATTCTATCTGGGAATCTGGGCGACTGAGGATGGCCGACGAGACGACCTGGGGCAATATGGACCAGACCGGGCGGCTGGCCTGGTTGTGGGATACCACCAACCGCTTCATCTCCGGTTTTATCCGTCAACTGGAACCGCACCGCACTTCGGTCTTCAGGATCGAAGACCTGGTATCCGATGTGGAGGGCGTGCGGGATCTCCTTGCCTTTGTGGGTGCGGAAGATGTCCCGGTCGAGAAAATCCAAAAGATGCAGGAGGAAAAAATCAATGAACCGGTGATCCTGCCGAATGAGCCGCCGAATATGCAGAAAGTGCCCGATTTCCCGGAATACGGGCAATGGCCGGTAGAATCCAGGATCCAATTACAGCATTATTGCAAGGAGCTGACGGCTGCCTTTAACTATGATCTCTGAGCAATGTCCCCGGTTGTCCGTTATTGTGGCCAATTATAACAAGGTGGCGTTTATCCGCACCTGCCTGGATAGTATTCTTTCCCAGACATACGTGAACCTGGAAACCGTTATCTGCGACGATGCCTCGACCGATGGGTCGAAGGGGATCGTTGAAGAATATGCCCGGATTCATGGGGAACGGGTCAAGGGCCTATTTTTAACCGCCAACCGGGGGGTGGCTTATGCCCGGCACCAGGCGATCTGTGCGGCCGGTGGCGAGTACATTACTACCTTAGACAGCGACGACTATTACCTGGATGCCCGGAAGCTGGAAAGGGAAATGAACCTGGTCCTGGAGTTCCGGGACAAGCATGGGCAAGATATCCTGGCTTTTTCGCCGGTAGCGATGGTCGATAAAAACGGGGCCGCTACCGGCCCGCTGGCCCGCGGCCTGCCGGTCAGGGAGGGCCGTATCCTGGGGAGTATTTTGGGCCGTTCCTGCTTGATCCCGCGGGACTTTATCCTGAAGAAGAGTGCTTACCTGGAAGTCGGCGGTTACGATTTTTCCTTGAAAACCCATGAAGACTGGGATTTAAAAATCAGGTTGGCCGGGGAATATGAATTCTATTGCACCGGTACACCGGGCGTGGCTTACCGCAAAGCACCGGGTGGGCTATCTTCCTTTCATTTCCAGACTGCCCGCAACCTGTGGCAGGTTTTCCTCCGCCATATCGAACGGCTACCGCGGGCGGACCGCTGGCTGGTGGCCGGGGATTTTTTTGCTTTTCTCAACCGGAGGCGGCGTTACTTAAAAAATGAGCACCGGCAGGAAGTCTGCCAACGATTGGCCAATGCCGTGCTGGGCGGGCTGGGGCGCATGCGGTTTAGGTGGCTGATGATGCGGGGAAGATGATGAAAAAAAATAACCCGGTGTTTATCCATTCCCTGTTCCGCACAGGCAGCACCTATATCTGGAATAAATTTCGCCAGCACCCGGATTTCTATTGCTATTATGAACCTTTCCACCAGGTTTTGGCCGACCTGGACTACCGGCACCCGGAAGTCTGGCGGCATGACCGCGATTGTACCCAGACGATGCGGCACCCCGAGCTGACCCAAAATTACCTGGAGGAATACAAGAAACTGCTTCGGCCCAACCGTAAGGGCGTGCCGTATTTCCAGAAATCGTTCAGTTTCGACGACTTTTGTAACACCGACAAAGACCAAAACCCGGCCCAGGAGAAATATGTCGCCTTCCTGGTCCGTCAAACTGAGGAAAAACGGGCCCTCTTGCAGTTTAACCGGAGCTCGTTAAGGATTTCCTGGTTCAAGGCGTATTTCCCGGGGGCCATCCACATCTACCTGGTGCGCCACCCCGGCGATCAATTCCAATCCTACCTGGACATGCAGGTGCTCCACAACCTGGACATATTCCTGGTCATGGACCTGCTCCTGACCGGGGTGAACCGGCAGGCCGATGTCTTTTTGCCGCTGGCCGGCCAGGTGCCCTTGTTCGAGTATCATGCACCCCTTTTCGACCAGGAAAGATTGTTTTACAGCCAGGTTCTTTCAGCCTATTCAACGGCTGAGAAATATTTCATCTTCTATTACATCTGGTTTTCGGCCTGCCTGGAAAATGCCCTGTATGCCGATTTTTTGCTCAGCATCGACCGGTTGAGTGCCGAGCCTTTGTACCGGGAGGAATTTAACCGCTTCTTAGATAGCGGCGGCGTGCCGGATACCGATTTTACCGATGCCCGGGTCAAGCATTACGAGAAGCCGGTCATAGGGGCTGCGGAAATGGCCGCTATCGAAGAGACCGTACAATCGCTGGTGTTCAAACGGTACAGCGACGAACAGCGCATCCGTATCCTTTCTCACCCGGGCATCTGCGGACTGGAATACCTTAACCTGGATCAGGAGAGAGTCAAACGGCTCCTGGCCCGCGACATACCGGTCAAGAGCAACCTGGGGGAGGTTTTCCCGGACAAGTACCGGATTATCTTAAACACCTGCGCCGGCACCCTATTTAAACAGGCCGGCCAAATCAAGCAATTACAGGCGGCCCAGCAGAAGCTCCAGGAAAAACAACCGGGGAACTGCGGAGAGGAAAAATCGATCGAAGAGGATAGATGTCATGAATGACCCGAATGAATTTAAAGAGGTAAAACCGATCACCATTGCCCACGTTATCAACCCCTTTACCGTTGGCCGGAAGTCCGATCTATTTCTTGCCCAACCGGTGACATTTGCCACCATGAAAGCGGCCAGGGAAAAAGTTTTGGCCGCGGTGCCGGATATTGCGGTCGAGCTCTTTGCCGCCTGTTTCCCGGAGGATCAAAAAATGGTCCCGGATTACTTTACCCATCTCCCCCTGCTCTCCAGGTCGATCCTGGATTTGAGCGTGGACCGGCCGGCCAAACAGCCCAGGAAGTTGCCCTTGCTCAGGGATATCCTGGACCGGCTCTACCGGCAGAGTACGGCCGATTATTTTATCTATACCAATGTCGATATCGCCCTCATGCCCGAGTTTTACCTGGCAGTGAAGAATTTTATCGACCAGGGTTATGATGGCTTTTCCATCAACCGCCGCACCATCGGCAAACGCTATTCGCGACTGGACGACATCCCCCGTATGATCGACGCGGCCCGGGAAGGGGAAAAACACCCAGGGTATGACTGCTTTATTTTCAAGCGCGAGGCATATAACTCTTACCGGCTGGGTAGCGCCTGCATCGGTGCCAACTGGGTCGGCCGGATTTTACTGGCCAATGTCATGGCTTTTGCCGAGAAATTTCAAGGATTTGAAGATCTGTGTTTAACCTTTCATATCGGGGATGACCGCGGTTGGCTCGATCAAAAACATAGCGGTTATAACCAGCACAATGAAAAGGAGCTGCTGGCCATTTTGCCGGCGCTGCTGGCCGGGGAGAATACCCATAACCGGGACACCCTGCGTGGTTTTTTAGACTATCAACTGGAACTGGTCAAGGCCCAGCAGCAAATCCCGTCGGATATTGTCGCCCAGAATACCATCGACCGGCCATTGCCCGATAAAGCGGAGAACATCTATCATACCGAATTCCGGCCAGGCGCCTCCTGGGAACAGTACGACCGGCAGCTCTTGCGCCAGGATCCCATCTTCGTGGTCGGTTATCCCCGGTCCGGCACCACCCTGGTCCAGGCATTGATCTCCACCCAGGACGATATCGTGTCATTCTATGAGACCCACTTCTTTAACCGGGTCAGGAAAGCCGTTGTCTTACAGGACGACAAGCTGGTACCGGCCTGTATCGACGAATTGATTAAATTGGTGCGCCAACGGGTGGCCTTCTCCACAGAGGCCGAGGCCCATATCCGGAAGCTCGTCTCCACCACCGGGTTATCGGTCAAGATGTTCTTTGAGAATATCGTCATCGATAATCTCATCGACCGTATCGATTACCGGCAATTAAAAAATGTCCGCTGGATGGAAAAGACACCCGGCCATATCATGTATCTTGAAATCATTTTCCGGCTCTACCCGGCGGCCAAAGTGATCTGCGTCATGCGGGACCCGGAAAAAGCCATCATCTCACGCCGGAAAAACTTCACTTTTAACAACGAAACCGGCTGGCCGATCGAGAAACATGTCGAGAAGTGGCTGGATAACATCCTTGAAGTCGAGAAATTCAAGAAGACCCATCCGCAATCGGTGTTGATCGTCAGGCTGGAAGATATCACCCGCGATACCGAAGCCGGGATGCAGCAGATCTGCCAATTCCTGGGCATTCCCTTCGATAAAGAGCGCCTGGTCAATTACCGGGAAACTGCCAGGGACCTCTATTATCCCTGGGAAACCTGGAAAGACAGCGCCAGGCAAGAAATCTCCCCCGAACAGGCCCTGGCCAAACATAACCGCCTATCGACAGCCGACCGGTCCAGGCTCTACGACCTGGCCGGCAATGTCATGAAACGCTATGGTTACTATTCTAAATTGCCCTCGATTAAAGCTATCGCCCGCTGGGCGGTGCGGAAAAACGTGCGCCTGGCAAAAAACCTGGCCCGCAAGGGGCGGGTAAAATATTACGAAAATGTCCTGCCGCTCTTTAAGATATATCCCGGTAAGATCAACCTTTCCGACCAATTGCTGAATTTTTACGGCCAGCACCGGAGCGGTTGGATCTATGCCGTTCGCTGCTTGAAAGAATTGCACAACCCGCGCGGGCTCTATTTCGATGCCTTTATCGAGAGGTCTTTTGCCTGGAACCCCGCTTTCATCCGCCCCATCTTGCAGCCCTGGATCGGCGTTATCCACGTGCCCCCGCACATCCCGGACTGGTTCCAGGGCAGCCAATCCAATGAAAACATATTCAAGACAGAGGTATTCCAGCAGAGCCTGCCTTTCTGCCGCGGCCTTTTTACCCTATCGCTCTACCACCGGCTCGACCTGGAGCAGAAGCTCGCTGTCCCCATCAACCACCTCTTATTTCCCACCGAGCCGCCGGCACTGAAGTGGACCTGGGAAAGGTTCCAGTCAAACCCCGATAAGAAGATCGTCCAGATCGGTTGGTGGCAGCGAAAAATTCACTCCATCTTCCAGCTCCCGATCCGGCCCGCCGATTATGAAAAGATATTCCTGAAGATCAACTATTTCGACTGGGATTACCTCATCCGGCAAGAGCGGGAAATCTTGATCCAGGCAGGTACTTTCCAGGACGAGATGTACCGGACGGCCAGGACCGTCGATTTTATATCCAACCCCGATTACGACCGGCTCCTCTCGGAAAACCTCGTATTCATCAACCTCTACGACTCCAGCGCCAACAACACCATCATCGAATGTATCGCCAGGAATACCCCCATCCTGGTCAATCCCGTGGGCGGAGTGGTGGAATACCTCGGGCCCGATTATCCCTTTTACTTTACCAACCTGCAAGAGGCGGCCCAGAAAGCCCTGGACCTCGAATTGATCTATGAGGCCCACCAATACCTGTGCCATCATCCCTTTAAAGAAAAATTTTCCGGCCGCTACTTCCTGGAGAGCTTCAAGGAATCGGATATCTACCGGAGTTTATTGTGATCCAGGGAAAATAGCAGCATGATCGCCTTTTTCAGTCGTTTTTTACCCGACCCGAATTCCGGCGGCGGTTGCCGGAGAGAGGCCCAAATGGTCGGGGCATTAACCCCCCTCCAGGCCCGTTTCTTCTCCTGGCGCGACTCTGCCTGGTTCATGGGCAAACCCTCCCGGTTCTCCAACTACCTCAAACTCGTATTGCAGAAGAAATTCCACCCCTACCGGGATTTCTGGATCGACTTCTACATCGATCCGGGCTTCCGCATGAAACTCATGGCCACGGACTGGATCAAGACCGTCAAGCAACGAAAAGACATCGATCTCGCCATTATCGATGATCCCCTCTACTTCTACCCGCTGGTCGAGTACCTGGACAAAGCCGGCATACCCATCGTCGCCCTGTGCCAGAACATCGAGAGTCTCAGCTACAGCCAACTAAAGAGCAAAAACCAGGCCCGCCTATTCGATAAAGAGATCGATCTTTTCCGCCGCTGTTCCCTGGTCGTCACCATTTCCCGGGAAGAGACCCTGCTCTTGAGAAATTTCGACATCCCGGCCCTCTATTTTCCCTATTACCCGGTGGCCACCATCGCAGAGCGGATGCTCTCCATCCGCGAGAAACGGCAAGAAACCGCTAAAGAGCATTTCCTGCTCATCGGCAATGCCGGCAATAAAGTCACCTTAGACGGCATGACCGCCGTCATTCAATATTTTAAGAACCGGCCCCAGCTCCTGGGAAAAGAGAAACTCCTCGTGGCCGGGTACTGGAGCCCCAAATTTCTCAAGATTAGCGGCGGCCCGAATATCGACATCCTCGGGGATATCCCCAACGCCCAGCTCGACGAGATACTCTGCCGGACGCGGGCCATGCTCTGTTACCAGGAGTATGGAGCGGGCGCCCTGACCCGCATCATGGAGATGCTCCTGGCCGCGGTGCCGGTCCTGGCCAACACCCATGCCTGCCGCTCGTATTACCACTACCGGGGAGTGACCGAGTTTTCCAATCTCGACGATCTCGGCCGCATCATCCTTCATCCCCCCGACCTGCCCATCTCGCCCAGGTCGGAACTCATCCCCCCGGACAGCGCCCCGCTTATCCGGCACATCAAACCCCTCTCAGAGAGCAGGATTACCCCCATTCGCAATCGATCGGCTGATTTAAGTGAATAATGGTGCTTGAAATTAGTTGCTTTTTCTTATAAAATGGGTACATGACAAAAAGGATTTCCCTGATGGGAAAAACCGGACCAAAATGGGTCCCAGGACCGGGGATCGCCATCCTTTATTGCCAGAAATTCCAGAGAGGAGAAAATATATGAGTACTTTTAGAAAAATCATCGGTGTCTTCATCATGATTTTCTTTGCCATTCCCATCCTTTTCGGTGTCATTTGGGCGGTTGGCCTGACCCGGGCGGTGGTATCGCCCGAATTCCTTTCCGATATGCCGCAGGAGATCATCGCCCAGGTACCCGAGGTGATCGACCTGACGCTAAAAGCGGCCGAAGATGAAGAATTCCATCTAAAACAGAATACCCGGGAATGGATCAAGGCCATCCGGCAGACAAAGACCACGCCCCGGGCAGTGCTGGAAGAGACCGGGCTTTTTAAGTGGATGCAGAATGAATTGACCGTCTTTTTCCAGGAACTGGGCGAGATGTTGCGCGGGGAAAAAGAGATCCGTGCGTTGAAACTGGACATGAAACCGTTGAAACAGGCCATAAACCACCCGGCCCTGGATCGCTACGTGACCGAGGTGGTTTCCGGGCTCCCGCCCTGCGATATCGGCCAGCTCCCGGATTGGCAGGACGTAAACTGGCAGCGGGGATTTTTCACCTCGATACCGCCCTGCCAGCCCGATCCGGCGGTTGTCGGCCTGGCGCTCGCCTCCTGGCGCAGCCAGATGGGAACGGAAATTCCCGATGAAATCGATACTTTCAATAAATGCAACAATTTTCCCCGTGGGTTTCGCACTGCCCAGGTAATGATTTCTCTTACCTATTTACTCTTCTTGATCCCTATCGTGATCATCGTTATCGGTTCGTTGATCGGCGCCGGTTCCAGGCAGGGGTTCTTCCAGTGGTTTGGCCTGACCACCATCATCGGCGGTCTCTGCGCCCTGGGTGCCGGCCTGTTGGCGCAAAAATTCGCTTCCCTGGCCACAGATTGGTTTCCTTTCGAGTACTCGCACCGGTTTTCGGTCGAGTTCCAGAACGTGGTGTTGGGCAAGATGGGGGGTATCTGGACAACCGTTACCGACCGTTTGTTCCCCCCGGTGGTGGCTGTGGCCGGTGTGGTCTGCATCGTCGGTTTGGTGATATTCGCCCTATCGTTTGCCCTATCTTCAAAGGAACCCAACCCGGAACAGAAACCGGCGGCAGTCTAACAAGCACACCGGCAACGCATTCATCCTGATCCGTCTCGATCACTCGTAGCGGAGGGCCTCGATGGGATTGAGCCGGGCCGCTTTGCGGGCCGGGTAGAAGCCGAAAAAGACGCCGACCGACCCGGAGAAGAGAAAAGCAGCGATGATGATAATGGGGTCGACGATGAGGCTGCTATTGATGATGCCGGAGATGAGCTTGCCGAGCCCCAGGCCGGAGAGTATCCCGATACCGCCGCCGATCATGCTCAGGATAATGGCTTCAATCAGGAACTGGATCATAATATCGCCGCCCCTGGCACCGATGGCCATACGGATGCCGATCTCCCGGGTGCGCTCGGTAACGGACACGAGCATGATGTTCATGATGCCGATGCCGCCGACAAGCAGGGATATCCCGGCAATGGCGCCCAGAAGCATGGTCAGTACTTTGGTGACGCCGGTAACGGCGTCGATGATCTCGGTCTGGGAACGGATGGAAAAATCGTCCTCATCGCTGGGCTTGAGTTTATGGGCTTCCCGGAGCAGGGCAGTGGTTTGCTCCATGGCAGCGGGCATCTTTTCGTTAGAAACGGCGCTGGCCGAGATGCTGTTGATGGTTGTGCCATCGGTCATGCGGTAGAATACGGTGGTGTAGGGGGCGAGGATGATATCGTCCTGGTCGCCCATGGTGGCCTGCCCCTTGGAACTCAAGACGCCGATAACGGTAAAGGGGACGTTGCCGATACGGATCCTGGCCCCAATGGGGTCCTGGCTTTTGAAGAGCTCTTTGACCACGCTTTTACCGAGTACGGCGACTTTCCGGCGGGAGCGGACATCGCGGTCGGTAAAGAAACTCCCTTTTTCTATGGGCCAATTCCTGATCTCCAGGTATTCGGGAGAGACACCCTGGACATTGGTAGACCAGTTGGAACCCCCGAAAATGATCTGCCCGCCGGCATTGACAACCGGGGAGACATATTTGAGGTAGGTGCCTTCCGCCTGGAGTTTTTCCACATCTTCCAGGGTCAAGGTGTTTAAACTGCCGGCACCGTGACTGACTCCGCCACGAAAGCTGTGGGCGTGCCGGACCATGATCATGTTGGTGCCGAGACTGGAGATTTGACTCTCGATATCTGCGGATGCGCCTTTGCCCAGGGATACCAGGGCGATAACGGCGCCGACGCCGATAACGATACCGAGTACGGTTAAAAAGCTACGCATCCGGTTTTTCAGGATGCTTTTAAAAGCGACTTTTACCAGGTTTTTCCATTTCATTTGGCTTCCTCCTCAAGGATCATTGCCCCATTGCTTATAATCGCTTCCGGGGGCCGGTAATTTTCCAGGTCTTTGGCGGCGATATGGGGATGGGGGTTGACCTGGTCTTTAATTTTCAATCCATCCTGCATGACGACCAGTCTTTTGGTGTATTGGGCAATGTCTTTCTCATGGGTGACCAGCACGATGGTAATGCCCTGGCGGTTGAGTTCCTGAAATAGGGCCATCACTTCGATGGATGTACGGGAATCGAGGTTGCCGGTCGGTTCATCGGCCAGCAGGATAGCCGGCTGGTTGACCAGGGCCCGGGCAATGGCCACCCGCTGTTGCTCGCCGCCGGACATCTGGGTGGGCTCATGCTCGAGCCGGTCGCCCAGGCCGACGTGTTGCAGGGCTTCTGCGGCTGCTTCCCGGGGATCTTTCACCTGGGGCTGGCGGTTGTAGAGCAGGGGGAGCTCGACATTCTCTAAAGCGGTCGTCCGGGAGAGGAGGTTGTAATTCTGGAATACGAAGCCGATCTTCTGGTTGCGGATGTCTGCCAATTGACGGTGGCTGAGCTGGTTGACCTCTACGCCGTCCAGGTAATATGTTCCACCGCTGGCGTGATCGAGGCAGCCGATGATATTCATCAGGGTGGATTTACCGGAACCGGATGCGCCCATAATGGCTACGAACTCCCCCTGGCCGACCCGCAGGTCTAAGCCCCGCAATGCGTGCACATCGACGCCGCCCATGTGGTAAACCTTCTTGATACTCTTCAATGTGATGATATCCATTTTTTACCTCCCCGTATTTTAACGGGGACCGCCCATACGCGGCGGCATGAACAATGATCCCCTGGGTTGAGAGTTGGCTTGCTCATCTGTTTTGATTTTATAGGCGGTCAGGACTTTCATGCCTTCTTTGAGCACGGAGCTAAAGATAAGCTCGGTCATTTTACCGTCCGAGGCCCCTTTCTTGAACATGGCCATCATCGGTAGGCCATCGGTATCGAGAAAGAAGACGCGGGCCAGGTCTTTGGGCATATTATTGTTGAAGTTCATGCCGCCGGTCATCATGTTACCGGTAGCCATACCCGTGCTCCCGCTATTCCCGGCCCCTTCCCGGCTGCCGCCGGGGTTCTGCCGGGAAGCGAACATCTTCTTCATTTTCTCCATCATGACGGTACGGTTTTTCGCCATGAATTCTTCCGGCAACTGGAAATTGATGGCGCTATTGGGCACCAGGAGCACATTCTTTTTCTCCTCGACCAGGAAATCGACGGTGGCCGTCATACCGGGCAGGAGTGTACCTTTTTCATTGGCCGCATCTACGACCACGATGTAGTTGACGACATTCTGGATAGTGGTGGGCTGGAGCCTTACTTGCCTGACTGTACCGGTAAACACATCGTCCGGGTAAGCCTGCACGGTGAAGCGTACATTCTGGTTCACTTTGATCTGCCCGATGTCGCTCTCATCGACATTGACTTCGATCTGCATGCGGGTCAGGTCCTGGGCGATGATAAAGAGTTTGGGCGCCTGGAAACTGGCGGCAATAGTCTGCCCGGGATCTACGGCGCGTTCGATAACGGTGCCGTCGATGGGGGAACGGATAACGGTATAACCGAGGTTGGTGCGGGCCTTCTTGAGGATAGCTTCGGCCGTGGTCAGGTCCGCTTTAGCGGTCTCGAAGCTGGTCTTGATGGTTAAAAATTCCATTTCCGAGAGGTGCCCTTTTTCGGTCAGCGGTTGGTTTCTCTTGACTTCGACATCGGCCTGGTTGAGTTTGGCTTTGGCCCGCATCACGCCGGCCTCGGCATCCTGGACAGTGATCTCGAACGGGGCTTTGTCGAGAATGGCCAGTACCTGGCCTTTCTTGACCTGGCTGTTGAAATCGACCAATATCTGTTCGAGGATGCCGGAAACCTGGGAACCGACTTCTACGGTCTCCACTGCACTGAGGGCGCCGGTGCTGGAGACGATATTTTCTATGTCTCCCCTCTTGATCTCGGTGTACTCTAAACCGCCCTCCTGTTTGGATTTAAACAGGTAGGGGATGATGATGCCCCCCAGCACCAGTATAATGACGATGCCGATAATGATAATAAGCTTTTTATTTTTCTTTTGCATGTTATTCTCCTTTATTCTGTTTCCATGATTTTACTGCCCCTGGTTTAACAGGGCGAGCATGGCCTCTTCGTTTCCCTGGTAGAATGCCAGGGCGATGCCGCGCAGCACCAGGTTGAATTTGGCGCCGATCCAGGCCTGGTGGGAAGTGAGGTAAGAGGCCCTGGCCAGGATGAGCTCGGCCATGGTGGCGGCGTTGACGTTGTAACGCGATTCGATGCTGGCCAGTGCTTCCCGGGAGTACTTTAACTGGTTATCGCTGACCTCGACCTGCTGCCCGGCCGTCTGAAAATCGGCGATGGATTGGGACACTTCGAGGTTGACCTGGTTCTTGAGCTTCTCCATCAGGATCTCTTCGTTCTTGAGCCGGATGCGGGAAGAAGCAACGCTGAGGCTGGTCTTGAATTTATCGAACAGGGGCAGGGAGAGGGACAGGCCGAAAGAGCGGTTCATGTTCTTGTCGAAGAGCTGGTCTGAAAAATCGAGGGCTTCGCTCTCGGAACTGTAATTGGAACCGAGGTTACCGAATAAAGAGAGCTTGGGCCAGTAACCGGCGCGGGCGGCAACGACCTCTTTTTGAACCGCTGCCACCTGCAACGCCTGGGCTTTCAGGTCAGGCCGGCCTTCGAGGGCCTGGCTGGCCAGGTTATCTTTATTAAAGGTTTTTACTTTTTCGATCAACCGGTCTACACCGGGGTCTGCGACCTGGTAGTTGGTGTGGGGCTCTATCCCCAGGGTTTGCAGTAAAAGGAGTTTGGCGATATGGGCGATTTGCCTGGCATTGATGAGCCGGTATTGGGCACTGGCGATCTCCGCTTTTTGCTGGTAAAAATCGGCCACCGGCCGCTTGCCGGCCCGGTAGAAGCTATCGATACGCTCCAGTTGCAGCTCCTGGGCTTTCATGTTTTCATCTTCCGCTTTGATGAGCTCAGCGGCGGTGATGATATCGATGTACCGCTGGATGGTCTCGAAGATCACGGTCTGGCGGGAGCGGACCAGGGTGCCCCCGGCTGCCTGCCGTTCATAATCCGATTGCTTTAATGAAGCGGCATCGTAAAAACCATTAAACAGGTTGAGGTTGGCGGACAGGCCGAGGGTGACGGAATTGGAATCCTGGGTCCGGTATTGACCGCTGGATGCATTCAACTCTTTGCCGGAGCGACGAGTGGAATTGGCCGTTAGGCTGAGCTCGGGCAGGAAATTGGCTTTTCTTTGCTTAAAAGCGATCTTTGCCAGGTCGAATTGGTTTTCTACCTGCTTGAGGTCCGGGTTGGCGGTGAGGGCGATAGAAATGGCTTTTTGCAGCGTCAGTATTTCCGCTTCCGCTGCCAGGCCGGCACCGCTGAATACGTAGATGCAGAGCAGCGCCAGTGGGAAAAGTTTTCCCAATCTTTTGGACATGTTGCCTCCTTGTCCGGTCATTACGTGTCTTTAGACCGGCTTGTAATATGTATTAAACGGCGCAAATGTTAATGAAGTATGACCGGGATGTTACAAATTGTAACTTGCTGGGTTAAACCTTTCCTGTCCCAGGAGGCAACGCCGGGAGAATAGATGGGGGAAGCTGGTGAAAAGTAGGATGCCGGGGCGTCTTAGAGACGCCCCGGCATTTGTATACATTTGAAACGAATGGGCTTAGAGGATATTGACCGTATAGTCTTCCACTTCACCATAAGTGAAAGTACCGCAGTAGGTAGGATAACTGCCGTATCTCATGGTCACCCTCATGCGGGTAGTACCGGTGAGTGCGGAAGAAGAGGTGGTGAAAGTTCCGGTTACGGAGGTCGTGCCGCTCTTGGAGAAGACCTGTTCGCCGGTATCGGCGAAATCGCCGTCATGGTTATAATCGATCCAGATTCTCCAATATTCGGTATAGATTGTACCGGAATAGCCGGTATTCAGTGTAACGCTGGCCGAAGTGCCGCGGGTGAGGGTTCCGACCGTGGCGGTAAAATCGGAATAGGGGGAAGCCGTGGAGGATTTGTCGATATTGGCCACCCGCACCCGGGAAATCCACTCATCGGCCTGGCTGTTGCCGGAAGAGGTGCAATAGGTGAGGCCCGTTGGGTTGACGAGGATATAGTCGAGTTTGGTTTCCCCATCGCTACCGGCCGAGTTGGTGGCGGTCAGGCTGACGTCGTAGCTGCCGGCCGTATTGTAGGTGATGACCGGGTTCTTGGTCGAGCTGGAAGCGGGGGTACCGCCCTCGAGGGTCCAGGCCCAGGCGGTCGGTGTATTGGTGGATTGATCGGTAAAGGTCACGCTCTGGCCAACGGTGATGCTGGTGGCGCTGGCCGTGAAATTGGCTACCGGTGGCTGCGTGCCGCCGTCTACGATATTGGCCGTATAATCTTCGACTTCGCCATAGGTGAATGTTTCGCAAGAAGTCGGTTGGCCGCCGTATTTCATAATAACCCTCATACGGGTGGTGCCGAGAGTGGCGCCGCTGGAGACAATGAAGCTGCCGCTGACTACGGAGGTTCCAGAGCCGCTGAAGACCTCTTCGCCGGTATCGGCAAAATCGCCGTCGCGGTTGTAATCGATCCAGATCTTCCAGTATTCGGTGTAGGTGGAGCTGGAAAACCCGGGGGTAAGGGATACGTTCGTCGAAACACCGCGGGACAGGTTAACGGTGGTGGCGGTAAAATCGGAATAGCCGGCCGCGCCGGAGGTCTTGTTCATGGCGCCGACCACGACACCGGCGATCCATTCGTAACTAAAGGTGGTGCCGGTGGCCGCGCAATAACCGGTGGGCTGATCGACCACGGTGATGTAATCGGTCTTGGTCTCGCCATCGCTGCCCTGGGCATTGGTGGCGGTCAGGCTGACATTATAGGTGCCGACCGTGTTGTAGACCACACTGGGGTTCTGGGAACTGCTGCTGGTCGGGGTGCCGCCCTCGAAGGACCAGGCCCAGGAAGTGGGACTGCCGGAAGAGGCATCGGTAAAATTAACCGTGCCGCCGATGGATACGGTGGTCGGGCTGCCGGTAAAATTGGCTACCGGGGGCAGCGGGGTGGAGCTGGGCCCATTGGGTGTACCGGGGGTGCGTAACTGCACCGAGGCATCGCCGAAGCAGACCCAGGTATCGGCCATGTCTGAGCCGGCCGTGCCGTTGATATCGATCATCTTGAATACGCCGTTGATGAACACGCCGCCGAATGTCCGCTTGGGACCGGAGCTCGATATCAGGATATCGGCCATCTCATCCTGGGCATCCATGGGCGGGTTCCAGGATTGGTTGATGGTTGAACCGGCATGGGCCACTGCTCCGGCCGGGTTGGTGCCATTGAGCTCACGCAGCCAGTACTCGCAGAAGCAGGTATAGCTCTTGAAGTTTCCGACCTGGCAGGCCACCGAGTAGATGGCCGGCAGCATGTTGTCGTTGGTCAGGGCGGCTACCTGGGCATTGAGGAAAGACCAGCCGCAGTACCAACCGTCATAATTGCCATGACCGCAATAAAACATGGCGCCGGTGCCGTTGTTGACCAGGGTGCTCAGGTTGGCAGCGGTGCCGCCGGTCTGGTAGTTCTTGGAGATGGTATAACCGTAGTTGGTCAGGTCGGTCATGATGTAGTCCATGTGGGTGGCATCGTATTCACCGAGATGGCCGGGGCCTTCCGCAGAGGCCATACCGACAGCGCGGCGGAACCAGGTGGCCGAGGAAGAAAGGTCGCGCTCGTAATAGATGGTGCGGTCGACCTGGGTGGTGACATGGGCGGCGGTTTCGGCAGAGAAACGGCCGACAAAGATATCCGCATAATGGTCGCTGCCGACGATGTAGGCATAGTTGGCATCCGAATCACCGGCAGTGGTGCTGGAAACGGGTATCTGGGCATTGTCGCCGACGAGCAGCAGGAAGACCAGGCCGTTGGTGGTGTAATAGTTGGCCACATAGGTCTTCAAGGCAGCGGCGCTGCCGATGGTGGCATAGTCGACCAGGCTAACGTTGTAGCCATAGCTCTGTTTCCAGGTTACGAAATTGGCCATCTCATCCATGAAATCGCCGTAAGAGACGATCAGCATGTTGCCGATGTTGGGCAGTACAGGCGTATACTGGAGAGAGGAATTGGATTTTTCCAGGGCATTGAAATTGATGAAGTGGCGGGCGTAGACGCTCTTGAATTCGTCGTTGAGCTTGCTGTAATCGAGCGGCTCATGACGAGCGAATTCGTTTCCGCCCTTATCGCCTTCCTTGTAAACCTTGATGGTGATCGAAGAATAAACGCGGAGCCTGGCTGTTACCGGGTTATACTGGAAGGGATAGATCAGCACGGCCTGGCCGCGGAAATCCCTGGCAATGTAGGGTTGCCCGACATCTGCCAGTTTCCCCGGGAAATAGGCGTCTTTTTGGTAGACATTGCCGTAGGTGTAGGGGATTTTCTTGGGATTTACCGTGCGCAGCAGGTTGCCCTTAGAGGGGACAAGATTGACGTGATCGAGCTCGGTATAGGTGGAATCGATCACCTGGATCTTCATCTTTCCCCTGTCCGGGACAATGACGGCCTCTGAGAATTTCAGCAGGTCCGGGTTGCCCTTTTCCAGGAGACGGGCGGCGCTGGGGGCGCTCAATTCGACAGCGGTGCCCTGTTGGGTCTTTACTCTCTTGACATCGTAGGAATCGAGCTGGAATTTAATCACCGTCTCGTTGGGCGATGAAGAGATGAGCTTGCCCCGGTTGGCCTTCTTTTCTGCAAAGGCAAAGGTCAAGCATAAAACGAGTAAAAGCACGACGAAAAATTTGCATCTTTTCATGTTGTAAGCCTCCTCATGATTGTATTTTTGTGATAAATTTTAACTCTGATCGAGGGAACATAAGCCTTTGTTTGTTCATTGTGGTAGTCATATGTTCAATTAAAATTCCCGGGTAAAACAAGATAATACTATAGTACACAACCGGTTGGGATGCAATCCATCGAAAGTTGTATTTTGGGTGCCCTTCAGGCCACCAACTAAAGTTGTAGGGAAGCGGGCAAGGTTGTACCCACGATTCCCCGGCCAATTCCTCAAAATTTTTTTACTTTAGTGATCCGCGTCAGTTGGAAATTTGAGAAAAGTACAGGTAAAGATTCCCGCCGTTTGCGGAGGCAATGTCCGTTTTCCCATCCTTATTAAAGTCTCTGGCCCAGGTGTAACCCGGGACCATTACGGGATATGGGGCCTACCATTACTGGATATGGGGCCAAGACTTACGATTAATCCCTTACCGGCCTCACTACTTGGTGGAAAATGGGCGGGTACCGGGAAGCCTTCCGCCAAAGCCGCGGGGGCCAAGGACCGTGCAGAGAAAGCTGGCAGGGACAAATGACAATTCCCGGGTTGATGGGAAAAGCCGGGAAGATGTGCTGGGGTGTCAGGGGTACTGGTGTCAGAACCGCAGATTAACCAGATTCGGTTGATTACGCAGAATAGAAGGAGTTACAGAATCGCTTCTATGTTCTTGGTAATCTGGTTCATCCCGGCGCCGCGTAAAAAATGACGCCGATCTACACGTATTATATCGCGCCGCTGGATAACACCGATACAGCCGACGTATATTGATCATTTTGACATCAGATGACCTAAATGATAATCTAAGCTTCTTTTATCTTGAAAAGGTCATTCTGAATGTTTTTTAGAATAGCTTCATATTTAACTTTTAGATTTTTGTATTCTGGGCTTGCATTACTCATGCCATCTAATTGATTTTTTATATTCATGGCTTTTTCTCTATATGAGAAATCATTATACAAACTTACTGCATCTATTAAGGACGCCATTTGCATTTGCTGGTTGGTTGTTTTTATATGAAAGAATCTGTCAACAATATCAATGGAGTCGGTTTGAGGTTTGAATTTTTTGAATTCATCATGAGGGGTTCCATCCAGGTAAATTGTTATATATGGATAATTGACATCCGCTGGTATAGTTGCATTTTTTGGTACAAGTTTCCCTTTTTGGTCCACATTATAATTAGTTAAAATATGTTGTTCATGTTCATCATTAACTAGTAGGATTTGGCCTGACAATATTTGAGGCATACCTGCAAAATCGAAGGTTAATTTCTTTGATTCCCTAAAGAAAGGGGAGCCATCAAAAATACTTTCACCGATTTTGCCAATTAGCTTTGAAATAGCTCCTCCAGCAAATAGAAATTGACTTGCAGTCGCAAAAATAGGCAAAGCTCCTGCTGTATTCATACCCTCTCCGATTTGGTCAAATATCTCCTTATTAAATCGATCCAGGATCATTTCTATTGTTAGAATTGTGTATGACTCAGTTAATGAAGGTGAATAATAAACCAGTGGTGTACACAGATCAGTAGCAGTGAAATCGACATGATCTTTATTTTTTGCTTTCTCTATTAATAAGTTAATAGCTCTCGGTGCAGGTTTGCTTTCAATTATTGATTTAATTGCACTTGTTACAAGTAGATCGTTTTTGCCGTTATCTCCCAAATAAATATGCTGAATGTATACAGTAAGAGGTTTACCTATACCAATGGGTTGTGGCTCGACAGTTTCTCCTCCAGCCAAAGTAAAAGTTCTAAAAAGTGAATCGCAGCTTATTTTAGAACCCCTTAGGTCAAATTCGAATCGTTTGTTTTTGGGTTCCTTAATAAAATCTGATATTTGCCCTTGTTGATTTAATCTTTCATACTCATCAACAGAAACCAAGTTTTTTCCAATTGAATAGATTATAGCCATTTTTTTCTCCTTAATAAGTGAAAGTTTTCGGGGGGATTGCTTTCAAACCCATACGCACGGCCAAGCACACCTAAAAACTGCGGGATAGATCCGGCGCCCATGGGGCAAACAGGGGACGCCCAGGACATCCGCAAAACCTGGCGAAACACCCGCCATCGCCGACGGCCTTTTGGGGTCGGCACTTTTTTTCTTTCTTCGCTTTTCATCTGACCGGTAATATTTTATATGAAAAGCAATTTTTTTTCAACTCCAGGCTTCTCCCAAAATCATCCGCCTGGTTTTGGCGGTTAAGATGATTTGGGTCATCTCTTCTTATTGACAATGACTCGTGTCACGTTCGGGTGCTCAGGATTTATCTTCTTTTTTGCTGAGGGCGGCCTGGAAGAGGTCGCCGATACTGGAGCCGCCGACCTTCTGGATGTTAAACCTCGGCCTTGAGAAGTCGTTCAAGGTGGCGGACACCACCACGGTGACGTTGTTTGTCGATGGCTACAACATCACCAACAACACCACCACGCTGAAAGTCAATGCCCGTTTGGGTACATCCGCTACGGACGAGATACTGAGGATATTGAACCCCGGTATCTTCCAGTTTGGTATCCGGGTAAACTTCTAATCGCACACTAGAACCAGAAACTGATAAACAGGCCCCCTGCCCGCCCGGGTGGGGGGCTTTTTTTTACCCTTGACATTATCTTCTTACTGGTCTATTAGATATTTTTTGAAGATGTGAAGTTAATGGTCTTGACAGGCATTCACAGAGGAAAATGGGGCTTGGCCCCGGAAGCGCATCATACCAGATTGTTTTTTAGAGACACTGGATAAGCGGCTTAAGGGAGTTGATCTCCTGTTGAATTCTCTTTTTTACTCTCCTGAAGCAAGAATTGTTTTCTTATTTTCAGTACATGTTAAGGGGTCATTTTTTTTCATGCTCAACTGGGGTGAACTTCATTCATCGCTTACGATTAATCCAGTGCCGACCTCACTACTTGATGGAAAATGGGCTGTCGCTGGTCTCGTCCAGCGTTAAACCTGTGTCCACACCGGTTATTTTTATCTTATAATTCGTTCCCTGCGGATGATTCGCCGGTATTGTCCAGGTGTATTTACCTATTGCCGCCGGGGTGCTTGCCATAATCACCGTTTTCAGTACAGTTCCTTTGTACAATTCGATCTTGACATTGTCGATGCCGCCGGAGCGCCAGGCGATGTCATAACTCTGTTTCACTCTCCATACTTCGCCCCCATTGGGTGAAAGCAACGCGATGAAGGGGCCCGGTTTTATGGAGAAAGCCCTGGATAAATCTTTCGCTATCACCCCGGCATCGATACCGGTCACTTTGACCTGGTAATCGTCCCCGGCCGGCATTCTATCGGGTATCGCCCAACTGTATGCCTGTGTGCCCGCGGGTATAAAAGACGCTATCACACTAAACGATCTCCCGCCTTTGTAGAGCTCGATTTTAACATTATCAACTTCGTAAGCCTCCCAGGCAATGGCGCAGTCTCTACCCATCTGCATACTGGCTCCCGCAACGGGCGCGGTCACTTTAACGCTTCGCACCTTGAGATCGAGACCGGTTTTAAGGTCATCGGGCCGAAATACCAATGAGCCGGCCACATCGTAACTCTTGTTATTTGTACTGTTCAAAAGTTTGAATTTGACGGTTTCTCCACCGCTATTCCCCAGGATAGTGGCGAAATAAGAGCCATCGGATTTAACCGGGCTGATGGACCTGCCGTCCTTTTCGCCGTTCGGCCCGAGACTCGCCAGGTAATAACCGTCTGTATTCACAACTTTTCCTTCAAAATAGACTTTTCCCAGGGCCACCATGTTATACTGGTTGCCTTTCATCACTGGCCAAGTAACAGCCTGGGCTTTCGTCACGGCGGTTTTCCCAGCCGCTAGGCCGGGGAATGTGGATTCTCCCTGCGGGTACACAAGGACGCCGGCTTGATTCATCGATATCAAATACCCTTTGTTGGGTTCCATTTGCGTAAGATCGCCGAAAAGAGTCGATCCAATTTTAATGACCGATTGGGTTTGGCTCTTGACCTGGCTGACCGGGTCCATGATCGAATTGACCGCGTCTGCTACCGGCTGCGAGAGGGTGGGCAAATACGCGCTCCAGTTCCACCCGGTTATCAATGACAGAGGTGTATTATAGGGAACGGTCATGCCGGTAACGTTGAAGGCGCAGACTTGATTGGTTTTGACCTTGTACATGAGGCCGTCGGCAATGCCGCTCATGCCGGTTAAATCGCCGATCCAGGTTCCGCCGGTATAAATGGCCGCCTGGGTTTGACTCTTGACCTGCTCTATGACGCCGGGCATTCCGAATACCGCATTAAATGAAGTATCGGTGGGCAGGGTATTGAAGGATATCCAGTTCCAACCGTTTAGCAAGGCAAAATTCTGCGCTCTGAGGCCGAAATGGAGAGGCAGGCCGTCATAAACTCCGTTTTCGATAAAGGGTATGGATTCGCTGCCGTCGATGGCGGGGCCGGAGGGCAGGGGCCAGAGTTTGAAGGTGATGGTTTCGCCGGAGGTTTCATCGCTGCCGACGGTGATATAATAGTTGCCATTGGCTTGCACGGCAGCGATTCCCCGGCAATCGGAAATTCCGCCGGGGCCGAAAGCCCCGAGCCAATCGCCTGTGGCCGCCGGGTTATTGCCGTTATAGGCTTTGCCGTAGACAATCATGTTGTTTTGAAAGTCTTCCAGGGGAATCCAGCCCGCTGGGTTGGCGTGGGCGAAATTGGCGGTAATGATCATATCGGCGGTCACGTTGGTGACGGTTAAGGGATTGTCGGTGGTGGTAACGAATCCGCCGGTGCCGGTCCAATTAACAAAGTTATAACCGTCATTGGGAACTGCCTCGACCGCCGTGCCATTGCCGCCATGATCGATATTCTGGCTCGTTATACCGGTTAAGCTCCCGCCATTCCCGGCGGCAAAGTTTACTGTATAAATCGAATTACTGGAAATTTTCGCCACAAAGACATCCATGGTCCCATTTTGGGTCAGGTCCGGCCCGACAGTCACCGGGAACGTGGCTTGATCGGAATAGGTAGACCCCATCACATAGGCGCAGCCCAATCCGTCCAGGGCTATACCATTGCTAATATCATCACCGGAACCACCGATATACCCGCAGTAATCGAGCGCGGTTCCAGCGGCGTTGACCTTCGCTACAAATGCATCCTGACTTCCATTGAAAGTTAAATCAAGTCCTGCTTTAGCCGGGAACGTGGTTTGGTCGGATTGAGTTTTCCCGACCACATAAGCACAGCCCGATGCGTCCACGGCGATTCCTCTACCATCTTCATTGTCTGAACCTCCGATATACCCACAGTAAATCAGCCCGGTTCCATCGGCGTTGACCTTGGCCACAAAGGCATCATTACCACCTCCATTGTAGGTCAAATCGGGTCCGACCATCACCGGGAAAGTGGCTTGGTCGGAATTAGTATACCCCGTCACATAAGTGAAGTCCGAGGTGTCCACGGCGATTCTAAAAGCATAATCATCGCCTGAACCGCCGATATAACCGCAGAAGTCCAGTCCGGTTCCATCGGATTTAACTTTCGCCACAAAGGTGTCATACAACCCGCCGTTGAAAGCCAAATCCGGCCCTCCCACTACAGGGAACGTAGTTTCAGTTGAATTCGTATGACCGGTTATATAGGCGCAGCCTGATGCGTCCACCGCAATACCATAACACTTTTCATCACCTGAACCGCCGATATAACCGCAGAAATCCAGTCCGGTTCCATCGGATTTAACTTTCGCCACAAAGGCGTCATAAGACCCACCGTTGAAAGCCAGATCCGGCCCCCCGGTCACCGGGAACGTGGTTTGCATGGAAGTGGTATACCCGATCACATAGGCACAGCCCGAACCATCTATCGCGATACTTGTGCCATAATCCAGATCTGAACCCCCGATATATCCGCAGTACACCAGTCCGGTGCCATCTGCCTTGACCTTGGCCACAAAGGCATCTACATAACCCTCATTGAAGGTCAGATCTGGCCCCCCGGTCACCGGGAACGTGGTTTGCATGGAAGTGGTATACCCGATCACATAGGCACAGCCCGAACCATCTAGCGCGATACTTGTGCCATAATCCAGATCTGAACCCCCGATATATCCGCAGTACACCAGTCCGGTGCCATCTGCCTTGACCTTGGCCACAAAGGCATCACGATTATCGCCATTGTAGATCAGGTCCGGGCCGACGGTCACCGGGAAGCTATTTTGGGTGGAAGTGGTATACCCGGTCACATAGACGCAACCCGATTCGTCCACAGCGATTCCAGAGCCTATGTCATCTACTGAACCCCCGATATACCCGCAGTAAACAATAACCGCCGGGTCTAATATTAATGTTTGTTTGGGGTCGTATTTACCTACTGAAAATCCATAAATTACATCCTGGGTTTCCTTGCCACCCTTTCCACTTTCAAGCGCATACTTTAATGCCACACTTTCGCGCTTCCCGGCGATCTCCTGCCAGGCCACCGGTGTATCGTCGGAAAATCCACCCAGCGGCGTTTGTACTTCCAGTTGGCCTTGACGATTTTCTTTCACACTTTCTGCGCCCCGGTATGCCAGCTTGATTTGAGATGGATCGGCGCCCGGATGCACGATGAATTCATATTTCAGCTTGTTGACCGTGCCGTAATAGACCAGATCTATGCCGGGCCAGAGTTGACGGTAAATGATTTTCGACGCCGCTTCAAGGCCGGTTTGCCAATCTTTCGGCTGGCCTTTAAAGTACGACACCGTTGTCCCACTCTTTTCCAGGCATTCGGGCTTCACATCCTTCCTGGCATTGACAAAATCCAGTTTAACCACCCAGCGCGAAGACTGACCGGATAGGGAATAGGTCAGGCCGGTCGAGGTAAAGTAAACGCTCTTGTCTTTTCCCTGGAGGTAAAAATAGACCGGCTGGTCCATCTGTCCTTTGTTGGGAATGAAAGCCAGCGGCATCCGGCCATAATCTTTATCGATCATTACTCTCGCCTGCCCGGTCCCATTGTTTGCAGCCTGGGAAAAGCCTTTCCCCGGCTGCGCCTGAAATTGAATGGATGAATCCGTAAGCATACCTACCATTAAAACTGCAATCATTAAGCCCCATTTCTTCATGATAATGCCTCCTGTCAATGAAATTCATTCTATCTGTTTTCCTTTCATTTGTCAATCCCCCCAAGATTCCCCAATCACTCGATTGCTTTGTAGGGAATTCTTTGTCTCTTAGCCGGTAGGTACGCCCTCATCTCCTCTCCTCTGCCGGGTATGGGCTGCCCGGGCCACCGGGACCGGGGGGGCATTGTGGTAAAAGAGCATGTGATAAAACGGTTCCCCGGTGTCCTGGAAAGTGAATGCTGCCCGGCAGAAGAATTCCATCAAGATGCAGGAGAGAAATTTCCCCTGGCATGAGGATTCTATCAAGGTCCGGGAGATGATTTTTCTCCGGTCTAACTGTTCTACCAGCTCATAAAAGGTAAATTTTCCCCGGCAAACCCGAAATGTTCGGACAAATGAGAGAAATTATCTCCGGCATTTCTTGACCGTTAAGGAAGACCGGAGAACTTTTCTCCAGGATGTGCCGGCAGTCAAGATAAATGTGATAACGGCCGGGAAGCATGAGATAGTATTTCTCTTCCACATGATGACTGTTCGGGTACATAAGATAACGGTTCTATTAAATGAGGTGATTTTTCTCTTCCATGAGATGACGGTTATCTTCAATGAGGTGATGGAACAGCAAATTTTTTTGGCAAACATGAATGGCAAGGTGCATGAGCCACTGGTCAAGGTGAATGTACTAACTGCCGGGGAAAATGAGCTAATCTTTAGCCATGCTGATCCGGTCGGTTAAGGAGTAGGAGATAACTGGACCCCAGGATGACCGGACCGTCGGGCAAGTTTGATCAACCATTCAGCAAGCTTGGTTAACCGGACCGCAAAATGACCCAACGGCAATCATTGCCCCCGCCTTGGTTGTGTCAGGCGGCGCTTCATGTTTTCGTTTCACCGTTCGGCAATTGACCGGCAAACGGCTATGGCTCCTTAATTGAACCCCTCTACGGCTTGACTCGCTCGATCATAAAGCGCCTATTCCCCGGACAGTATCACTCTTATATTCTGTGTAATCTGGTTCATCCGGTGAATCTGCGGTTCAGACACAGGGGGCACGGCGTGCCGTGCCTCGAATCTCAGGATTTCTTTGGCAGTAGTTGAAAAATCGGGGGATTGCTATTATAATAAAGCATGGAACAAATAAACGGAGCTGCCGGCCATGAAAGCAAGGTTCATTAACCCGGCCCAGATGCAGGCGTATGAGGACAGTCTCAAGATATACCGTGACTTAAAAGGAGTTATCGACACCTCTCACGATGAAGGCTATGATGAGGGTCACGAAAATGGAATAAAGGAAGGTGTAAAGATCGGTCTCAAAGAAGGCGAAGAGCGGGGCATAGACAAGGGGCGAAAGCAAGAAAAAATCGATATGGCCCGGCTGATGAAGCAAGAGGGCGAGCCCATCGAAAAAATCGTCCGTTATACCGGCATCTCCCCGGCCGACATCGAGAGCCTTTAACTCATATACACAGACCGAACGCATAGGTTTGTCTTTTTTGAGTGGATAATTTTACTGTGTTTGCGGAGACAAGGGGATGATGGCCGTCCGGCGCTTCGGATGATTTGAAGAGCTTACTGGAGGGCCTGACCCGGGAAGTCGGCAATGTGGCCGGGCAATTGGAGAAAGATAGGGCCGAAGAGCTGGCCGAAGATCTCCGGGTATTCATCGAGCAAGCGATTAAGGAAAAACCCCGGAAGAAATTTTGGCAACCGAGTGCGGAGGGGATCAAAGAGGCGGCGAAAACGGTCGGCGAGATCGGTTTATCTGCTTTAAAGAACCTGGATAAGATCATACCGGTCTTAGAAAAATTGTCGGTCCTTTCATCATGAAGCGCCGTCCAGCCGATCCCCGAGCGGAGTCGTAATCGCTGGCTCCCCTGGCCGGGCGGGAGGGTTTCACAGGTTTTCGTGTCATAGCCCCTATATGAGACCCAAAACTTAGGGAAAATGCAATGGCTTATTACTCAAAGTTTTGTAAACGCTCGATAAAGTGCACCTTCACAGGGGGTTGAATGTATGTCATGATAGTTTCCTGAAATTTTATGCCGGGGAGGAAACTGTCGTGAGCGGAGCGAATGGCGAAACAAGGCGTCAATTCTACCAAAATCATATTGAAACCTGGAAGAAAAGTAAGAAGAGCATGGCGAGCTATGGCAAAGAATCCGGTTTGAGCTACCATGCTTTCCAGTATTGGTTGAGAGTATCGCGAATAGATACCCGCGCTTTGGTAGTGTACAATAAGTTGTGTAAATTTGACAGGAGGCAGAAAGGTGCATATACTCCAGTGTTTAGAAAAATTTACAAATAAGGAGGATATGCACCCATGAATAACATGGTCATTTTACCAAAAG
>Ga0315287_10000116_pt1 | contig 64754 bp, 56 predicted proteins | sample YL17G11_0_MG_FD_205037 | JGI IMG/M metagenome (GOLD analysis project Ga0315287, IMG submission 205037) | Sediment microbial communities from Yellowstone Lake, YNP, Wyoming, USA - YL17G11_0 | ecosystem: Environmental > Aquatic > Freshwater > Lake > Sediment | place: USA: Wyoming | collected...
GCGGGGCGGCCCCGTTATCTTATGGGCGTCGGGTTCCCGGAGGACGTCGTCGGGGCCATCGCCCGTGGCGTGGACCTGGCCGACTGCGTCGCCCCCACGCGGATGGGACGCAACGGCGCGGCGTTCACGGACGACGGCCCCGTCAATATCCGGAACGCGCGGCACCGGGACGACCCCGGTCCGCTCGATCCGGGGTGCGACTGCGAGACGTGCACCACCTTCTCGCGCGGCTACCTGCGGCACCTGTTCGCCGCGGAGGAGCTGCTCGGGCTGCGACTCCTGTCGCTGCACAATGTGCGGTACCTGATCCGGCTGTCGGCGCGCGCGCGGGCGGCCATCGTGGACGGCAACTTCGAGGGGTGGAGCCGCGAATGGCTCGCCCGATACCAGGCCAAGGAGCAGGCGTGACCCATCTTCCGATCGCGGCGATGCTCGCCCCGTCCGGCCAGCAGAGTGGCGGCGCACTCTACATGTTCCTGATCCAGATCGCGGCGTTCATCGCGATCTTCTACTTCATCCTCATCCGCCCCCAGCGGCAGCAGGCGAAGAAGCACGAGGAACTGCTGAAGGGGCTCAAGAAGGGTGACGAAATCGTGACGTCGGGCGGCATCGTGGGCGAGGTCGTGCACGTCAAGGACAACCTGCTCACCATCCGCTCCGGGGAGTCGAAGCTGGTGGTGGAGCGCGAGCGGGTCGCCAAGGTGACGGCGAAGCCGACGGGGTTCTCCGCGACGTGAGCCTGCGGCCGATCCACGTGATGGGCTCGCCCGTGCTCCGGGAGCGGGCGAAGGAGGTCACGGCGCTGGACGAGGAGGTGCGCGAGCTCCTGACCGACCTGTACGACACCATGCGCGTGGCGGACGGCGTCGGCCTCGCCGCCAACCAGATCGGGGTCGCGCGGCGCGTGGCGGTGGTCGCGATGGACGGCCAGGACTACACGCTCATCAATCCCGTCCTGGTCGAGCACGAGGGGAAATCGAAGCAGGAAGAGGGCTGCCTCTCCATCCCCGACATCTACGCCGACGTTGTGCGGCCCTCCCGTGTGGTGGTCGAGGCGGCAGATGAGAACGGCATTGTCCGGCGCATCGAGGGCACGGGGCTCCTGGGCCGCGCGTTGCTGCACGAGATCGACCACCTCGACGGCATCCTCATCCTCGACCGCGTGGGGCCCCTCAAGCGCCGTCGGCTGAATGCCGAGTGGCAGAAGTCCCGCGAAGGCAAGACCGGCTTCCTCCGCGAAGTCACCCCGGAGGGTGCCAGCAAGGGGTAGACCGTGCGCGTCCTGTTCTACGGCACGCCCGAGTTCGCGGTGCCCTCGCTCCGCGCCCTCATCGGGGAAGGATTCGACGTCGTGGGCGCCGTCACGCGCCCCGACAAGCCGACGGGACGCCACCGCTCGACCCCCAGCCCCTCGCCCGTGAAGGTGGCCGCCCTCGCCGAGGACCTCCCCGTCTTCCAGCCCGAGACGCCGTCGTCGGACTCTTTTCTCGAGACCGTCCGCGCTCTCGCGCCCGACTGCGGAGTCGTGATCGCCTACGGTCACATCCTCCCCGAGCGGCTCCTCGGCGTGCCGCGTCTCGGCCACGTGAACGTGCACGCGTCGCTGCTGCCGCACCTCCGGGGCGCCGCGCCGATCGAGCGGGCAATCCTGGAGGGGTGGACGGAGACCGGCATCACCATCATCCGGATGGACGCGGGAATGGACACGGGCCCGGTGCTGCACCAGGCGACCACGCCCATCCTCGCCGACGAGACGGGCGGAGAGCTGCGCGCGCGGCTCTCCGAACTCGGGGCGCTGGCGCTGGTCGAGGCGTTGACGCTGCTGGACGAGGGTGGCGCCACTCCGACGCCGCAGGACCACACCCACGCCTCCTACGCGCCGAAGCTCAAGAGCGAGGAGGAGCGGATCCACTGGACGCGGAGCGCCGCCGACATCGCCCGGCAGATCCGCGCCTTCGACCCGCGGCCGGGCGCGTGGTGCGAGAGCCGTGGAGCGCACCTCAAGCTCTTCGGCGGGAAGTTGGTCGCGCGCGCCGGCAGGCCGGGCGAGGTGCTTGATGCGGGCGAGACGCTGGCGATCGCGTGCGGCGAGAGCGCCGTGGAGATCGCGGACGTGCAGCCCGCCGGCAAGGCGCGAATGACGGCTCAGGCGTTCGTGAACGGCCGCAGGATCGCGGTGGGAGACGTGCTGGCGTGAGCGCGGCGCTGCCCCGGCTCCACGCCGTCACGGACGACCGCGTGAGCGGCGCGGCCTGGTTGCTCGAACGGGCGGCGCTGCTCGCGCGCGCGGCGGGGGCGGAACTCGCCGTGCACCTCAGGACCCGGACACACGAGGGGGGGGCGTTCCTCTCCCTCGCGCGGGCGCTGCGCGCCGCACTCGAGCAGCACGGGAGCTGGCTGGTGGTGAACGACCGTGCCGACGTGGCGCGGGCCGCGGGGGCGCATGCGGTCGTGACCGGCGGGCCGGGCCTCGTCGCGGACGACGTGCGGCGCGCGGCACCGGGCCTCGTGGTGGGACGCTCGGTGCACGGCGCCATGGAGGCGCGCGCAGCCGACGACGAAGGCGCCGACTTCCTGATCGCCGGGGCGGTGTACGAGACCCCGACGCACCAGGGGGAGCGGGTGTCCGGACTGGCGGTGGTGCGGACCGCCGCCGCGACGGGCCGGCCGGTGATCGCCATTGGCGGGGTGACGCCCGAGCGCACCCCCGAGGTGATCGCGGCGGGCGCCCGCGGGGTCGCCGCGATCCGCGCCCTGTGGGACGCCCGCGATCCCGCGGCCGCCGCGCGCGCCTTCCTCGCCGCGCTCCCGGCCCGGGGGACGCTGACACTCAGCGTGAACGGCGAACCACGCGAGACGCCGGCGGGCACGACGCTCGCGGGGCTGCTGGCGCAGCTTGGCCTCGACTCCCGTGCGGTGGTGGTCGAGCACAACCGCCGCATCGTCCGGCGCGAGGGCCTGGCCGAGGCCGGCCTCGCCGAAGGCGACGCGGTCGAGATCGTCCACTTCGTCGGCGGCGGATGAGCACCGCGTGAGTGACCCCATGGCGTATCGGGACACCCCGCTCGTGATCGGCGGCCGGACCTTCGGGTCCCGGCTGTTGGTCGGCACGGGCAAGTACAAGGACAACGCCACGATGGCGCGGGCCATCGAGGCGGCGGGCGCCGAGGTGGTGACGGTGGCGGTGCGGCGCGTGGACCTCGACCGCACCAAGGAAGAGGGGATCCTCTTCCACCTCGACTCGAAGCGGTACTTCCTCCTGGCCAACACGGCCGGATGCTACAGCGCGGAGGACGCGATGCGGTACGCGCGGCTCGCGCGCGAGGCGGGCTTCAACGAGTTCGTGAAACTCGAGGTCATCGGTGACCAGGAGACCCTCCTACCCGACGTGGTGGGCCTCCTGGAGGCGGCGCGGCAGCTGGTGAGCGAGGGGTTCAAGGTGATGGCCTACACCAACGAGGACCTCATCACCGCGCTGCGGCTGGAGGACGCGGGCTGCGTCGCCGTGATGCCCCTCGCCTCGCCGATCGGCTCGGGGCTCGGCCTGCTGAACCCGTACCACGTACGGATCATCAAGCGACGCCTCAAGGTCCCCGTCATCGTGGATGCCGGCGTGGGCACCGCCTCCGACGCGTGCGTCACGATGGAGCAGGGGGTGGACGGGATACTGATGAACACCGCGATCGCCGCGGCGCAGGACCCCGTGGCGATGGGCCACGCGATGAGACTCGCTGTCGAGGCCGGGCGCGCCGCGTACCTCGCCGGGCGCATGCCCCGGCGCGAGGTGGCCGTGCCGTCGAGCCCGACTACGGGGATGCTCTCATAAAGCGCCTCCTCTGGCTGGTCCTGGGCGTCGCCCTGATGGCGGGGGCGGGCTATCTTGTGGCGGCCCTGCTCATCTTTCCGGCGCCGCTGCTGCCCAACGAACGCGCCGTGCCCCGCCTGCTCGGCCAGCCACTCGCGGCGGCCCAGGCGGCGCTCGTCCGCTCCGGTTTCGCCGCCCTCGTGGCGGACCGCGAGCGGCACCCCACGGCCCCGCCCGGCACGGTGATCTGGCAGGACCCGCCGCCCGGCGTTGCCATGCCGCGGGGCGACACGGTGGCGCTGACGCTGAGTGAGGGCCCGCCGCGCGCGGCGGTGCCGGACGTGCAGGGTCTCGACGCGGATCTTGCGCGGCGGCTCGTGTGGGGCGCGGGGCTGCGGGTAGAACAAGTGGACACGGTGCCGGGTAGCCAACCCGCGGGCATCGCCGTCGGCACGACACCGGCGGCTGGTGACAGCGTCATCACCGGCGGCGCAGTGGTACTCCATCTCTCGAAAGGCACGCGGTGAGTGTCCGGCTGGCCCCGAGCATCCTGAACGCGGATCTCGCGCACCTCGCCGACGAGGTGGCGCGCGTGCTGAACGGCGGCGCGGACCTGATCCACGTGGACGTGATGGACGGCCGCTTCGTGCCGAACCTCACGTTCGGCGCGCCGGTCGTGCGGCACCTGCGGCGCATCACCGACGCCCCGCTCGACTGCCACCTGATGGTCGAGCACCCCGAGGACTACATCGGGCCGTTCGCCGACGCCGGCGCGACGATCCTCACGATCCACCCCGAGGCGACGGTGCACCTCGAGCGGCACCTCGCCGAGATCCGCCGCCGCGGCATGCGGGCCGGCGCCGCCCTCAACCCGGCGACGCCGCTCGCCGCCATCGAGGAAGTCGCGGCCGACCTAGACCTACTCCTCGTGATGTCGGTGAACCCCGGCTTCGGAGGGCAACCGTTCTGGGAGCCGGCGGTGGAGAAGGTGCGCCGCGCGCGGGCGCTCCTCGACGCGAAGGCAAGCCGCGCGATGCTCGAAGTGGACGGCGGCGTCGCCCGCGCGACCATCGGCCGGCTGGCGGCCGCGGGCGCCGACACGTTCGTCGCCGGCCACGCCGTCTTCACCGTCTCCGACCCGGCGGCGGAAGTGCGCGAATTGCGGCGGCTTGCCGAGGCCGGCGCCGCCGGAAGGACGAGCGGGTGAAGAAGCAGTGGGCCGCCGTGGGGATCATCGTCGCCGTGCTGGCGGCGGGCGCCGTGCTGGGCGTCAGGCTCGCGCCGGCGATCTTTCCGGTGGAGGTGGGCTCGAAGGCGCCATCGTTCACCGCGACCGACCTCGCCGACGGCCGCACGAAGACCCTCGCCGACTACAAGGGTCAAGTGGTGCTGCTCAACGTCTGGGCCACGTGGTGCCAGCCGTGCCGCGTCGAGATGCCTTCGATCGAGCATCTCTACCAGGAGTTCGGCCCCCAGGGGCTGAAGGTCGTCTCCATCAGCATCGACGAGGGCGGCGCCGATGTCGTGCGCGAGTTCGCCCGCGAGCACAGCCTCACCTTCGACATCCTGCACGACCCCTCGCGGTCCATCGAACGCATCTACCAGACCACCGGCGTCCCCGAGAGCTTCGTGTTGAACCGTGACGGCAGCATCGTGAAGAAGGTCATCGGCGCGGCGGAGTGGGACGCCGCCGTGAACCGCGACCTCGTCCGCCGCCTGCTCGCGCAGCACAACTGATCGCGTGGACCTCCGGGGGGCGTTCCTGCGCCACTGGCCGCTCAAGCTGACGGCGCTCGCCCTCTCGGTCCTCCTCTGGGCCGCTGTCGCGTCCCAGGAGGTGACTAGCCAACTCGTCGCCGTGCGCGTCGAACTGGAGTACGACGACAGCCTCGAGCTCGCCCGGCCGCTGCCCTCGGTAACCGCGCTCGTCACCGGCCCGGGCCACGAGATCATCAAGCTCTACAACACACCGCTGGTCCTGCGCGCCGCCATCCCCGAGTCGGCGGCGCGCCGCGCCTTCCGCCTGCGGCTCACACCCGAGCTCCTGCAGGTGCCCGCGAGCACCATGGTCACGGTGGAAGAGGTGGAGCCGCGCGACCTGTACGTGAGGCTCGCGAAGGGCCCCCAGCGCTCGTGACCGCGGCGCCGCCGCGCACCGTCCTCGGCCTCGAGACATCCTGCGACGAGACTTCGGCCGCCGTGGTCCAGGACGGCCCCGGCGGCCCATACCTCACCTCCTGCGTCATCCTCTCGCAGGACGTGCACCGCGTCTACCGGGGCGTCGTGCCCGAGCTCGCCTCGCGCGCCCACCTCACCGCCGTCGGCGATGTCGCCGACCGCGCGCTCGCCGACGCGGGCCTCACGATGGGGGAGGTGGACCTCTTCGCCGTCACGGAGGGGCCGGGCCTCGTCGGCGCCCTGCTGGTGGGGGTGAGCTACGCGAAGGGCCTCGCCCTCGCGACGGGCACGCCGCTGGTCGGCGTGCACCACCTGGAGGGCCACCTCTTCGGCACCGCGCTCGAGGATCCGGCCGCGGTCCCACCCTTCGTCGCGCTGCTCGTTTCCGGCGGGCACTCGATGCTGCTCGACGTGCCGGCGTGGGGCCGCTATCGCCTCCTCGGCGAGACTCGCGACGACGCCGTGGGTGAGGCGTTCGACAAGGTGGGCTCCCTCCTCGGCCTCGGCTACCCGGGCGGGCCGGCCATCGAGCGCGAGGCGGCCCGCGGCGACCCGGCGCGCTACCGCTTTCCGCGGCCGATGCTGCACGGCGGCCAGCGCCCGGGCGACAACGACTACTTCGACCTCTCGATGAGCGGACTCAAGACCGCGCTCATCCGCGCCGTTCGCGCCGCCGGCGACATCGACCTTGAGCGCGCGCACCTGGCGCGCGGCTTCCAGGACGCCGTGATAGACGTGCTCGTCGCGAAGACGCTCCGCGCCATTGCCGCCACCGGCCGCACGCGGGTGGTGCTCTCGGGCGGCGTGGCGTGCAATCAGGCCCTGCGTGCGGCCCTCGCCGCCGCGCTAGCCGAGCGTGGGGCCACGCTCCACGCACCGAGCCCCCGCATCGCCACCGACAACGCCGCGATGATCGCGCGCGCCGGGCTGTTCCGCGCCGCCGAGGCCGGCCGCCCGGTGGACGCCGCCGCACGCCTGCCCTTCCCCGGACTCGAGCGCCCATGACCGTCTATCCGTTCGTCGTGCACCTCGGCACCTTCACCATCACCGGCTACGGCATCATGATGATGGTGGGCTTCCTCGTGGCCGGCTGGATCTACGCCCGCGAGCTGACCCGGCGCGGGCTCGACAGCGCCATCGCCTGGGACACCGTCGTCTTCGCGATCGTGGGTGGGCTGCTTGGCTCGAAGACCTACTACGCCATCGCGTCCGGTCACATCGCGGCGGTCTTCACGCGCGGCGGGCTCGTCTGGTACGGCGGGTTCTTCGGCGGCACGGTGTTCGTCTTCGGTTACATGTGGTGGAAGCGCCTGCCGATCCGCGTGCTCCTCGACGGCGTCTCCCCGTCGCTCGCGGTGGGCTACCTCCTCGGCCGCGTCGGCTGCTTCCTCGTCAACGACGATTACGGCCGGCCCACCGACCTGCCGTGGGGGATGGTCTTCCCGCGCGGCGTGCCGCCGTCCACCGCGGCGAACCTGACGCAGATGTTCGGTGTCGACCTGCCGCCGGGCACGCCGCCCGACCAGCTGATGGCGGTGCACCCGACCCAGCTGTACGAGATCGCCCTGACGTTCGTGGTGTTCTGGCTGCTGTGGCGCTGGAGGGCGCACCGGCATGCTGCTGGCTGGCTGTTCGGCGTCTACCTCATCCTCTCGAGCGCCGAGCGCATCATCGTCGAGATCTTCCGGGCCAAGGACGATCGGATCCTGGGGCCGGTAACCGTGGCGCAGCTTCTCAGCGTGGGGCTCGTAGGGCTCGGGGTGTTCTTGATGCGGAGGTACTCCGCGGAAGAGCGTGAGGAAGTAAGAGGTGAGAAGTAAGAGGAGACGCGAGACCCCGCGTCCCGAGCCTCCTCTCACCTCTCACCCCTGAAGTTTCACCATCGTCGTAGCCTCACGCCTGGCCCAGCGGCATCTGGCGCTTTGGCAGGGTCACAACGACAGTAGTCCCCTCTCCGACTACGCTCTCGATCCGAAGCTCTCCCCCGTGCCCCGCAGCGATCCGTCGCGCGATAGGAAGCCCCAGTCCCGTGCCATCGGGCTTCGTGCTGTGCAGGACCGACCCCACTTCAGCCAGGTCGCGTGACTCGACGCCCCGACCGTTGTCGCTGATCCGGACGACGACCCGATCGTTGGCCGAGCGCACCTCGACCCTCGCCCGCCCTCCGGCATCCAGCGCCTGAGCGGCGTTCAGCAGGAGATTCAGGAATAGCTGTTCCAACGCCCCGGCATCGCCGTCCACCTCCGCCGGCTCCGACTCCAGCGCCAGCGGCTCGAGGGTCGCCTCGCTCGCCACGAAGGATGGCTCGGCGCTCTCCATCGCCCGCCGCAACAGGGGCGCCAGATCGACGCGAACCATCGGATTCTGCCCGCTCCGCGCCACGCGCAGCGCGCCGGTGACCGTCGAATCGAGCCGGCGCACGGTCTCGAGGGTACGCGTCACGAGCGGCGTCGCGGCGCTCTCGCCGGGAAGCTGACGCACCGCATGCTGGAGGTCGATGCGGATAGCCGTCAGCGAGTTCCGCACCTCGTGAGAGAGAGAGGCGGCGAACTCGCCGACCGCGGCCAGCGCCCGCTGCTGCGAGAGTTCCGCGAGCGTCCGCCGGAGGCTCTCCGTCATGGCATTGAAGGCCTCCGCGAGGCGTCCGATCTCATCGTGGCCGCTCACTTCGACCCGTCGCCTGAGGTCTCCGGCAGCGACCGCCTCCGCCGCGACGGCCATGCGCCCGAGCGACCGTGTGACACGACCCGTGAGGATCGTGCTGACCATGAGTGCGATGAGCGCCACGCCCAGCAACACGCCAAGACCGAGGCCCGCGGCACGCTCGAACGGCCTCACAAACGGAGCGGAGGTCGCCGCGAGCACGAGGCGCAGCGGCGGGGACGCGAGCGAGCGCGTCACAATCTCCCACCCCGGATGGGCGGCGGGCGTGGCGAGGTCCAGCGAGTCGGGGGCGGATGAGAAGAGCGTGCCCCGCGCGTCGAACACCGCGAACACGGCGCCCGGCACGAGATGCTGGCCGGAATCGGAGGCGAGGATGGCGGACAAGCGGACACGCGCACGGAGCGTTCCCAACACCCGCCCGTCCTCGGACCGGACGGGCATCTCGACGGGAAACGATCGAGACAGGACGGGCGGGGTGCGTGAGAGGCCGCGGGCGGAATCCGGCGACCCGGCTCCCTCCATTTCGCGGAAGGACCAACGCTCGCGGCCACTGCCGTCCACGTAGCTGACTGACGGAATCGCGCCGTGGATGGCGGCGACAAGCCGAAGGAGGTACTCGGAATCCGGCATGGCGAGGCGAGCGGGCGGCACGGCCAGCGAGGTCCGCACCACGGAGTTGTTAGCGAGCAGCTGCAGCTCGCCGTCGCGCAGCGTCCACTTCGCTCGTGCGTCGGACGCGATGCCGCCGACCGCCGCCTCCAGCTGGCCGCGGAGGAGCGCGCGTCCCGACCGGACCGCCGTCCCCGTGAGCCACCAGCCCACGATGGCGAGCGGCAGCACGGCCCCGAGCAGCACGATGAGCAGGAACTTCGCGCGCAGGGACGCCGCCTTCATTTCAATCCGTACTTCTCGATCAGGCGATTGAGCCTCGGGCGGGAGACGCCCAGGAGGTCGGCGGCCCGTCCCTTGTGGCCGGCGGCGATCTCGAGCACCCGGGCAACGTGCACCTTCTCCAGCTCAACGAGGGAGAGAACCGGCGCCTCGCCCACGTGCCCGGGAGAGGACATCGACAGGTGCTCCGGCCGCACGACCCCGCCCGACGCGACGACGACGGCGCGCATCAGGCAGTTCTCGAGTTCGCGGACGTTGCCGGGCCAGCGATGCTCCACCAGTCGCGCCAGCGCCTCCGGGGAGAGGACGACGGGAGGCAGCTCGAGGGCGGCGCTCGCACGCCGCAGCATGTGCTCAGCGAGCAGCGGGATGTCACCGCACCGGTCGCGAAGCGGCGGAATCGTGATCTCCACGACACGCAGGCGATAGTACAGGTCCTCGCGAAACCGCCGTTCCGCGATCATCTCTTCGAGATTCTGGTGCGTCGCGGCGATGACGCGCGCGTCGGTCCGCTCCGTCTCCTCCGATCCCACCGGCTGGAAGGTGCGGTCCTGGAGGACGCGCAGGAGCTTGGTCTGGAACTCGAGGGATGTATCGCCGATCTCGTCGAGGAAGATCGTCCCCTTGCCGGCGAGCGCGAAGCGGCCGCGGCGGTTGCCGATCGCGCCGGTGAACGATCCGCGCACGTGGCCGAACAGCTCCGATTCGAGCAGCGTCGACGGGAGTGCGGCGCAGTTCACCGGAACGAACGGTTCCGCCACCCACGTCGAGTGGGCGTGGATGGCGCGCGCCACCAGCTCCTTGCCGGTCCCGCTCTCGCCGCGGATGAGCACGGTGGCGTGGGTGGCGGCCGCGTGGCCCACGACTTTATAGATGTCGATCATCTGCGGATCGTGTCCGACGAGATCGCAGTCGGCGCCGAGGGCGGCGGTGGCGTGCAACCGGCGGCGGGACTCGCGGTCCTCGAGCACGCGGCCCAGGGTCTTCAGGAGGTCGTCGAGGTCCAACGGCTTGACGAGGAACTCCACCGCGCCGTGCTTCATCGCCTCGACGACCGTCGGCATGTCGTCGAAGGCGGTCATCAGCACGATGGCGATGTCGGGCGCCCGCTCGCGGAGGAGGCGCAGCAGCTCCAGCCCGCTCACGTCCGGCATCCGGACGTCGCTGATGACAACGTCCGGCTCCGAGCGGGCGATGAGCGCCAGCGCCTCCTTCGCGTCCTCGGCGACGCTCACGTCGAACCCCGCCGAGGTCAGCGCGTCGTGCAGCGCCACGCGGATGGTGGCATCGTCGTCGACGATCAGGACCTGCTTGGTCATGCGCAACGATGCATCATCGGCGCGGCGTACGCGAGGGTGCGCCGGGGACGGCGCCCCGAAGGTCGACCAATACGAAGGACCCTGTGGAGGGCTCGGGTTGCACGCTGTACACCACCGATCTGCCGTCCGGAGAGGCGGACACGGTGGTCACGCCAGCTTCCTGGCGAGACTTGCCGACTTCGGCGAAGACACGCGGCGCGTCACCGTTGAGCGGCACGCGATACAGCTTGATGTCGGTCTCCCCGCTGGGGTGGCCGAAGACGAGCAGCGCGTTCTCGCCCGGAAGGAATTCGGCGCGGTACTTCCAGGGGTTCATCTCAAACGGCAAATCGAGCACCGTCCTGGCGCTGGTCTCGATCGAGAACACCTCCACCTGGTTGGACTCGGGCCTTCCCCGATCAACCAGTAGCCCTCCGATCCACCGGAGGTCGTTCGACACCACCGCGTTGATCAGCTGGGTCCCAGACGGCACGCCGGCGAGTCGGCGTATCGGCCCGGTGCCGAGGGGCCTGAGGAATGCCGCCGAGTCCGAGCGGACGAAGATGTTCGAGCCTCCGACGAATTGGAACCCAGTGCGGGTGATCGGCAGATCCAGCAGCTCGCGGCGTTGGCCGTTCACCGCCACCTCATCGACGCTCACGCTGGGAGGGACACTCCCACGGCGAATGGATATGAGATCGATCGCCTGGCCATCCGCGCGCCACTGCCCGTCCCCGAAGACACTCGCCGTGTCATCGAGAATCGTGCGACTCGTTCCGGCGACGACGTCGAGCAGCGACAGCCTGTGCCGGTCAGGGCTCATGAATGCCATGGAGCGCGAGTCCGGCGACCACTTGACTCCCCACGAGTTCCGCAGCACGTCAGTCTCTCGAAACACCCGAGGATTGGTGCCGTCGGCGTTCATGACGGCAAGTGACGTCCTACCGCCATCACGCACATGGAAGGCGATCCGGTTGCCGTCAGGAGACCAGCGCGGTTCATCATCGGATTCGCCGATGAGCGGCAGCCGTCTCGCGTTCCCCCCAGCGACCGGTCGCACCTCGATCATCCTGCTATCCGTTTCCGTCCACCAGACGAGGGCGCTGTCGCCGAGGACTAGGTCCCAGATGTGCGGCCCGACCGGGAGCGGGAAGTGCCCGACCTCTCGGCCCGCCGTATCGATGACCGTGCCCTGGTCACCGGCAGCTATCGGGTTCTTCATCGGCACCAGGACGAGGTGGCGTCGGTCCGCGGTCATGCCGGCAAGGAACTCACTTTGTGAGCGGATCACCTCCGTCGTGCCCCCATCGACTCGAATCTTGAGAATGTTCCACCCGGTGCCTTCCGGAGCTGGCCCGTTGACGTAGATCGTCCTTCCGTCAGCGCTCCAATCGAACGCGAACAGCCCTCTCGGAAACCTCGCGACGACGCGCTCCGGGCCGCCGGTCGAGGGCACGACCGAGAGGTTCATCGCTTGTCCCGAGTCGATGCCTGCGAACGCGATCCACCTCCCGTCAATCGAGATCTGGACGGAAACGCCGCCGGTGTACGCGCTCACCCGCCCTACCGACACGCGCTGGGCGGGCCCGCGCGCCCTACCGGTGTTCGCGTCCACCGGCATCGCCCACACGTAGTCTCCCGACCCGCCGTCCCCCGCGCGCGCAAACGCGACCATGTCGCCCCTGGGCGACCATCTCAGCGCCTGCGCGCTGCCCTCGGCGAGGTCCCACGACTGTCGGCTGGCGACATCGTACATCCGCAGGTTCCTCGGCGTGGCCTGCAGGATGAACCGCCCGCTCGGCGACGTACTCATATCCCTGACGCCGCTTTCCCTGAAGGAGGCGAGTGTTCTGAAGGCGGGCACCTGTTGCGCCGCAAGGACAGCCGAGTGAAGCGCGAGGGCGCCGACGACGATCGGCACGAAGCGAAGGCGAGACATGGCGACGATCTCCCGGAAGCGGTGAGGAGTGCGCCGCGTGGGCGGCGGCCGGCGGATCGAGTGCCGTTCGGCGATAGCGAATAGGACAACAAGTGTGCCGCCGGAGGCGCTGCGCGCAACCCGATGATGCTCTTGGAGTTGCCAGAATCGAGCGGGCGCCGTTGATCCGCCAACGTTGAACGGTTCGTTCAATCGCTGCGCGCAACATGTTACCAGGTAGGGCCTGGCGCGATGCGGTTCCCTCGCTGACTCGGTCAGCCAGAGCACGGGGTGCTGCCCCAGAGTTGTAACGTTTTGCTGGCGGTCCTGTAACGATCCATTCAATCGCCGCGCGCCTCCACCGCCACAGGCCGGGTGGCATTCCCCTTCTTCTCGATTCGCTGTACCGTAGGCATGGGTGGTGTCCTCCTCGCTATGAGTGACAGTGCAGGGCTCCTGACCTAAGTTGAGTCTTGCGCTGTTGCCCCTTGCTTTTTGATGCAATCTGGCATATAGTTATTGCTACATATGCCAACTCATCAGCTGCTGCCGCGCCTTCCGCTGTTGCCGCCGTCCGCTGAGGTCCTCAGCCCGGATCTGGCCGTGGCTCGTGACGGCAAGATGGTGGTCCTGTTCAACGCTGGCGGCGCGTTCTATACCTGCGCCGCGGACGACCAGGCGGGGTTGCGCCTGGCGGCGAGCATCGCGGCGCGTCTGCGACTTGCTCCGGTCACCACGCTCGCGCGGCAGTTCAAGGTGCATCGCGCGACGGTCCACCGCGCGCGGAGGCGGATCGAGGAGGGCGGAGTCGCCGCGGTCCAGCCGGGCAAGCGCGGTCCCAAGGGTCCCCACAAGCTGACGCCCGAAGTGCTGCGCAAGGCTCAGGCGGCACTCGAGGGTGGCGCGTCCCAGCGGGAGACGGCACGGCGCGTGGCGGTCAGTCACTTCGCGATTTCCCACGCGATTCGCCAGGGACTGCTGCGCAAGCCGGTCGGCACGCAGGCCACGATCGCAGGGGTGGACGAGCCCACTCTCTCGCGCCCTGTGGAGCGAGCGGCAGAGGATCACTCGTGCGAAGCGGGCGTGGCGGTGAAGCGGACCCTGGAGCGTGCGCTCGCGTGTTCGGGCAAGCTCGCGGAAGCGGAGCCGGAGTTTGAGGCCGCCGAGGCCGTGCCGAATGCGGGTGTGCTGCTCGCCCTGCCGGCGCTCGAGCACGAGGGGCTGCTCGCGGTGGGCGCGCAGGTCTACGGCGGGCTCTCCAACGGCTTCTTCGGCCTGCGCTCGGTGCTGCTCACCTTCGCGTTCATGGCGCTGCTGCGCATCAAGACGCCCGAGCAGCTCACCGGGCACGACCCGGGGACGCTCGGCCTCCTGCTCGGCCTCGACCGCGTGCCGGAGGTCAAGACGCTGCGCCGCAAGCTCGCCGAGTTGGGCGAGCGCGGACTTGCTCGGACGCTCATGACGACGTTCACCGAGCGGTGGGCGAAGGCGCAGCCGGAGGAACTCGGGATTCTCTACGTGGACGGCCACGTGCGTCCCTACCATGGGCGCACACACGTCCTGCCCAAGCAGCACGTGCAACAGCGCGGGCGTCCGATGCCCGGCACCAAGGACTTCCATGTCAACGACCGCACCGCGGAGCCGCTGTTCTTCGTCACGGCCGAAGCCACTGAGGGGTTGCTGGAGACGCTGGAGGAGAAGCTCCTGCCGGAGGTGCGGCGGCTCGTCGGGCCGGGCCGGCGAGTGACGATGGTATTCGACCGCGAGGGCTGGAGCCCGAAGCGGTTCGCCAAGTGGCGGAAGCAGGGCTTCGACGTGCTCACCTGCCGCAAGGGGAAGATGGCGACGTGGCGGGCCACGTCGTTCCAGAAGAGCAAGGGCAGGGTGGCGGGAGAGCTGGTCGAGTACACGCTCGCCGAGCGTGAGGTGAAGCTGTCGAACGGGTTGACCGTGCGCGAGATCAGGCGCCTGGCCGAGGATGGACACCAGACGTCCGTCATCACGACGAACAAGAAGCTGGCCACGCTCGCGGTCGCGCACCGGATGTTCTCGCGGTGGAGGCAGGAGAACTTCTTCCGCTACATGCGCCACGAGTTCGCCCTCGACCACCTGTGCACGCACGAGGTGGAACCCGCCGACCCGCAGCGGCTCGTGACGCACCCTGGCCGCAAGGCGCTGGAGAAGAAGCTGAAGGGCCTGCGCGCCGCCACGACGAGGCTCTTCGAGCGGCGCGCCAAGCTCACCGCCGGCGCGAGGGCACGCGTCGAGGGCAAGGCGCTGACGCCGCAGGAACTCGAGCAACGAATCGCGCAGCAGGAGTCCGCTGCCGATCGGCTCGCCGCGCGGATCGCGAAGCTGCCCAAGCAAGTGCCGTTGAACGAGAGGCTCGACCCGCAGCAGATCGTGCAACTCGAGCGCGAGCGGAAGATTCTCATCGACACGATCAAGATGGCCGCGTACCGCACGGAGACGGCGCTGACGCGTCTCGTCGAGCCACTCTTCGCGCGGCACGAGCACGAGTCGCGGAAGTTCCTGAAGTCGATCTTCCAGGCCACCGCGGACCTGATCCCGGACCCGCGCCGCAAGAGCCTCACCGTCCGCTTCCACGGCCTCGCGAGCCCGCGCGCCACCCGCGCCCTGGCGGAACTCTGCGCGGTGGTCAACGAGCGCGACTGCGTCTACCCCGCGACCGACCTGAAGCTCCGATTCAAAGCCCCGGCGTCGCAACAATGATCACCCCAGGGTCAGGAGCCCTGCAGTGAGAGATTCGTCCGTAATGAAGGTAATCGCGCTTGCCGCTGCTGGAATCCTCCTCTCGAGCTGCGAAGCTGCCCGGAATCCGGTCAGCCTCGAGAGTCCGAGTGCGAAGGTTCAGCCGATGTGCCAACTGGGGTGTCAGGGCGATGGTGACCCGAACTTCTGGGCGCCAGGCATCTACCTCGAGGGAATCGACCCGGGCTACTGCGCGGCAGGATCAGACACCGACGGCGACGGTCTCGACAATTTCTGCGAGAAGATGCTCTCATGGGCATTCCGACCTGAACTGCGGTACTGGGATCAGGACGACGTTCGACGAGAGCCGTACTGGGCGGCACGCAGTCTGAGTCCAGACACCGTGAGGATCATCTATCTGCTGTCGTACTACATTGACCTTGGGGCCGCCAACTCGACCTCCTGCTGGAACTCCTGGGGGTGGTTGGGACTCTTGGGCTACGACGTGGCCAAGTGGTGCAACGGCCACAACGGGGATTCGGAAGCCGTCGTTCTTGACGTGTCCTACGACCACCAGACCCAACACTGGGTACTCAGGTACGCGAGTGTGTCGGCTCATGAACACTATCACTACGCCTCGCCCAACCAATGGGGTGTCGCGGCTCTCACCTACCCCGAGCACGACGGCGGCTACCCTGCAGTCTACGTCTCCCAGAAGAAGCACGCGAACTACTATGCCGTATCGGCGTGCAATAACGGCGGCCCATACGTGCGGATCATCGGCGGGGAGATCTATACCGATGACTGCAGCGCAGTGAACACCGCGGCGCGACTCGAGTGGAGCAACGGGTGGAATGTCGGTAGCAGCGCGAACCCTCCCAGCACCTGGCTGGTCAACTGCGTCGAGAGCCGCAACCCGGCCTACGAGTACTACGGGCAGGGAAAGCAGGAGTGCTACTGGGATGCAGTGCCCTTCAGGGGCTGGGTGCCAGACCAGATAGGAGGAGGTCAGGCAGGCGGCTACGACCTCCGGCTCGCGTACTGGGGGTTCTAGACGCATCCGGGGTCGGCCACGCCGTGATGCGCGGACGACCGACAAGAGGGCACTCCGAACCGTAAGGACTGCTGCCTGTATGCGCGTGCCGCTTCTCATCGCCATTCTGCTCGCATGCGCAACCGCGCCGCTGACGGCCCAGCGTCCGTTGCTCTCACAGCCGCTCGACAGCGGTGTCGTAGTTCGGTTGCGGCTCGGCGCCGGAGCGCGCGAAGCTGGCCGACTGGTGACGCCGTTCGCGCCGGACTCCACTGCCCTTAGGTACTGCCCCTGGCCGGCGCGGCCGTGCGCCGTCGGCGACGATCGGTACATCGTGCGGCCTGCTTCAACCGTGCTCGCACTGGAGGTCCGTCGCGGGTCGTACGCACGCGTCGGTGCCGTCATCGGCACCGCGCTGGGAGTGTGGGTTGGAGCCTTCCTGGCGACAGGAGGGGTCAGCACCGACACGGGAAGTACAGCGACGCTTCGAGGCGTACCCCTTGTCCTCTCCGCGGCGGCGAGCGTCGTAGGCGTTGGTGCGTTCGGCGCGATGATCGGCAGCGCCTTCTCGCGATGGGAGGTGGCCAAGTAGCACGCCCTCCGGGCGGCGCTTGGTACGGAGGCGGCTCTGGGAACTCACAGTCCCCCAGCATCCTGTCACGCACCCGTCTTCGCAACCACACCTAGTCCGCCTCGGCGTGCTCCGGCCGCACCAGGAAGGTCCAGGCGAGCGCCGCGAGGAGAGCCGCGACGAGCACGCCCTGCGCCGCCAGCGACTCAAGGGTGGAGTGGATGCCGAGGAAGGCGCTCGCCGGGACGGCAGGGACCGGCGTCGCGCCGAGCCACGAGCCCTCCTGCAGCTCGCTGACGCCACGCCCCACGACGACGACGGCCGTGAAGAGCAGCGACCCGGTCACACCGAAGAAGGGCCGGAGCGGCACACGGACACCGAAGCGCTCTGTCGCGACGAACACCGCGACGAGCGCCGCGACGACCACGACAAGGCCCGCCGTGATCGGCGCCGCCCCCGCCGCACCGCCGGTGCCGTGCAACGCCTGGTAGAAGAGCACCGTCTCGACCCCCCTCGCGGTACACGGCGAGGCCGGCGCCCCAGCGAATCTCCCGCTTCCGCTCCGCGGCGCGCGACTTCACCACGACCGCCACGATCGCCCCGAGGATCAGGATCGGCTCGAGGCCCTCGCACGCCAGGAGGAGAAACCTCTCTGCGAAGAGGCCCGATGCCGACGGACGATCGGCGAGCGCGGCAGCCGCTTGCGCCAGAAGTCCCTCCAGCCGTGCGTGCCGCGCCCGGAGGTCGGCCGCCCCCGCTCCTCCCACTACCGCTTGGCGAAAGCCCGCGAACTCCGGCTCCGCGTCGGCCATGAGCGAGGGTCGCATCGCGCGGAGAGCGGGCTCGAGCCCTCGAACGCCAGGTACGACTCGAGCGCCTTCGCCCCCGCGCCGGCCCCGGTCCCGCACCGCCGTGCGCCCGTCGGCAGCGGCCGGCGCAGCGAGCGCCGCCGCAACTGCGAGCGCGAGCACAAGCGGCTGAACGCGGCGAACCGACGCCGCGGCCGAAGATCGGCGAGGCGCCCGGTCGGCCACGCCGCGTCCGACCGCTCCAAAGCGCTCATATGCGAGTATTTCGTTCATCTTTCCGGAGGAGACGTGTCCGGGGCCTTGGCCAGCGGCAACCGATCTATTCGATGACGACCACCGCCGCAGCCATGCCGCCGGCATGGGTGAGGGAGAGGTGGCAGCGGCGGGCGCCGAGCGTCGCGAAGCGCTCGGCCGCCTGGCCGTGGAAGCGGAGAATGGGACGCCCGTCGGCGAGTTTCTCGACCTCGATGTCCTGCCAGCCGATGCCGCGCGCCGTCTCGTCGCCGCTCAGAGCCTTGTAGGCCGCCTCCTTCGCGGCGATGCGCGCGGCGAGATGGAGCGCGGGGGCCGCCTGGGTTTGCGCCAGCGCACGCTCTCCCGCCGTGAAGATCCGCCGCATCGCGCGGTCGCCGTGGCGGACCAGGAGCTGCTCCACCCGCCCGATCGGCACGATGTCGATGCCCACCCCTATGACGCTCACGCTCGGCTCCCGCTGCGGAGGACGAAGAAGCGCCGCCGGTAGCGCACGCCGTCGCCGCGCGTCACGACCACGATGTACGCACCGTTGGCGACCGGCTCGCCGGCGCGCGTCGTCAGATCCCAGCGATGGAGGCCGGGATCGGCCGGCAGCGTCTCGTCGGCGACGAGCGTGCCGTAGAACGAGAACACCTGCACCCGCGCGGTGCCCTGCCCCACGGGCCAGGTGAACACGATGGGCGCGACGCGCACGGGGTTGGCGGACACACCGAGCGGGTTGCCCTGCGCCGCCACCGCGGCGTCGAACAGCCTCGTGTCCGCCGCGCCCACCGCCAGGGCGTCGAGGTACCACGGCATCCCCTCGGCCACGAACCGCACGCGGACGGTGGACGCGCCCTCCGCCACCGTGAGCGGCACCGCGACCGGATACCATTGCGTCGCCGCCCCCACGATGCGCCACACCTCCGTCCACGTCGTGCCTCGGTCCGTGGAGGCCTCCACCACGCCGGCCAGCGACTGATCGAAGATGCTCCCGTCGTGGCGGGTCCAGAAGAAGAGGCGGAGGCCACGCCGGCCCGCCACCGCGATGTCCGGCGACGTCAGCATCGTGTGATCGCCGTAGTACGCGAGGCTCCCCTCCACGAGCGAGTCGTGGACGACCTCCATCCCCACCCACGGCGAGCCGGCCCACTCGCCGCCGTCGCGCCCCAGCACTTCCACCGCCAGTCCCAGGCGGCCGACCCGCACCGCCTGCATGCTCGCGAGCCCGGGGTCGGAGCTCACGAGGCGGTGCAGGTAGCGACCCACGCCGAGCGTGTCCGCGACGAGCGGCACGCCGCGGGAAACGCTCGTGCCGGTGGCCACGTCCAGCGTGAGGCTGCCCGCCGAGGCCGGCGCCGTGACCACGACGCGGGGCCAGACCGCCTCGATCGCCGCGTCGTACGCGCTCACGCCGGACGCGCCGGTCGCGTGCACCGGGTCGCCCGCCGCCTCGATGGCCGCGAGCGCGAAGGGGAGGTTGTCGCGGAAAACCCGCTCCAGCAGCGCGTCGTCGTCGGGGAACTCGAAGCCGTAGTACGCGCCGCCGATGCAGCAACCGGCGGTGAGCTCAGGGATGAAGGCGAGGGTGCCGAACTCGTGGTAGGCCCAGCCGTCGTAGTCGCCGTTGGTCGGGTAGAGGAGCCACCCGGGGCCGGGCGTGTAGGCGCGCAGCACGTCGGCAGGGAGGCTGTCGCGCACCGCGGGGAGCACCGTCGTGCCGGCGAGCGCCGCGAAGATGGGCTGGTCGCCCGTGACGATGCCGGACGCGTGGGACCACGGATAGAGCACCGCGCCGGTGTACGTGTGGTACGAGACGCCGACGATGGGCGGGTGCGCGCGGTGGAACGCCGCGACGGCCCGCGTCTCCGGCTCCGATTCCGCGGCGGGGCCGCGGTACGTCTCGGATGACGGGGCCGGGCTCGAGCCGCCGTCATCGAAGGCGAAGAACCCCGCGTGGTTGCGGTTGAGGTCCACACCGAGGCTGCCGCCGGGGTTGCGGCTGCGATTCTTCCGCCACAGGCGCGTGGTCGTGAAGGTGTACTGGTAGCCGTCGGGGTTCACGACGGGGATCACCCACACGTCCCGGCTCGCGAGCAGCGCCGCGCCGCCGGGACGCGCGGAGAGCGAGTCGGCGAGGAACCGCACGAGGCGCAGCGCCATCTCCGTCGCGGCCCACTCGCGGGCGTGGTAGGTGGCGAGGAAGAGGACGTTCGGGCGAGCGGAGCCATCGCCGCTCGGCCCCACCTTCACGGCGAGGATGGGCCGGCCCTCGTAGCTGGCCCCGATGGAATCGACGGAGACGCTCGTGCGCGAGGCCGCGAACGCGCGCAGGTACGCCGCCACCCCGCGCGCCGGATCGTCGAAGTCGCGGTACACCGCGAATGCCGCGGGTCCGAGCGCCGCGCGGCGGGCTTCCATCGCCGCGACAAGCGGCTGGCGCGGAACGTCTTCGGCGAACCAGCCGCCCGCGGCCAGCAGGGTCCGGTCGCGCGCCGAGACGACGGCCACAACGGTCGCGCCGCCGTCGCGCTCGCGGTGCACTTCGACGACGTCGATGCCGAGCCGCCGCACCGAGTCCACCGCGGCGAGCGTGCGGAGCGCGATGCGCGCCGTCACCAGCTCCTGGGCAGCGAGCGGTGCGGCCGAGCACGCGATGACTGCTGCGAGCACCAGCGCCCCCCGCGGGCGCTGCGTCGCTGGCCCCGCGCGCCCCGTCCCCCCGTCCCCTCTCACGACTGACCTCTCACTCCCTCACCGAACACAGCATCCAGAACCTCGCCCGTCTTCGAGAAATCCTCGAACGCCGCATGCGCGCCGGCGGCCATCAGCGCGTCCACAGCGTAGCTCCCAGTCGCCACCCCAATCGCCCTCGCCCCGATCCCGCGCCCGCACGTGACATCCGCCGGCGTGTCGCCCACGATGACGACGTTGCCGCCGGCGAGGTCGAGCCCGAGTTCCTCGCGCGCCCGCCGCTGCGCGACGGCCGGCAGGTCTGGCCGGTGCGCGCTGTCGGAGCCGAAGGCGCCGATGCGGAACCGGGCGATGTCGAGGCCCCCCGATGCCAGCTTGAGCCGCGCGCCCGGCCGCACGTTGCCGGTGAGGAGCCCGCTGACGCAGTCCGCGCGCTCGTCCAGCGCGGCGAGCAGCTCCAGCACGCCGGGAAAGACGCGCGTGCGCTGGGTGGGCTGCGCGAGCTCGTCCTCCAGCAGCGCCACGTACCGCTCCAGCACCCGGTCCACGACGGCCGCCGTGGGCGAGAGGCCCGCGCCCTCCGCGAGCCGCGACACGATATCGCCGTCCGTGCGGCCGTCGAAGCGGAAGCCCTCGATGGGGCCGGCCGTGCCGAGCGTCTCGACCAGCGCACGGTGGATGGCGCGGCGCCCCGCTCCATCGGTCCACAGGAGCGTACCGTCGAGGTCGAACAGGACGAGTTTCACGAGCGCGTGAGGTAGATGCCGCTGAAGATGCCGCCGGCGCCGATCATCTGCCAGAGCGTCGGCGTCTCGTGCAGGAGCGGCCAGGCGATGAGCAGCGTCAGCACCGGCGTGAAGTTCGAGTACGTGGCGGTGCGCGTGGAGCCCAGCCTCTCGACCCCCACGTACCAGATGATGAACGCGACCACGAGGGCGAACAGCGCCGAGAAGACGACCGCGCCCCAGCCCGCGGCCGGCACCGCGGGGAGATCGTGCGCGAGCACCGACGGCGCGCCGATGAGGATGAGCGGGAGGCTGCCGATGGCCATCGTCCCCGCGGTGCTCGTGAAGGCGCCGTAGCGGTCCACGAGCGGCTTCATCCCCACGGTGTACCAAGCCCAGCACACCGTCGCGAAGAGGATCAGGAGGTCGCCCGCCACGGTGTTTCGGAAACCAATCTCCTTGCCGCTGCCGAGGACGATGCTCGCGAGCCCCACGGTGGAGAGGACGAGTCCCGCGATGTCCCGGCCCCTCAGGCGCTCGTGCCCGTGCCAGTGACTCATCAGCGCGGTGACGATCGGCACACCGCCCATGATGAGCGAGGCGTTGCCGGCGCGCGTGTGCGCGAGCCCCTCGATGAACCCCACCTGGTAGATGGTGTTGCCGAGCACGCCGAGCGCGAGGAAGCGGCCCCAGTCTCCGCGGGCCGGCATCCCGCGGCCGAACCGACGGGCCACGAGCAGGATGACGGGTGTCGCGATGACGAACCGCAGGGTGTTGAACTCGAGCGGCGAGAAGTGCGCGAACGCCGCCTTGGCGACGATGAAGTTCACCGCCCAGATGAGGGACATCAGGGCGAGCAGCGCGTCGGTGGGGGTGAGGCCTCGCGGGCGCCCCGCGGGGGAGGCGGACGTCATAGAGGGGGAAAGCTAACGGACGCGGGCCGGGGGCGCGCGCGGTTGCTTTCCTTGGCCTCCCCCTGAACCTTCAAGGCAGTCGCGGGGCCGTCGCGCTCCGGCCAGAGCCCCACTCGTTGGCCGGCCCGGCTCAGGTCCACCGCGACCCGGAGGCGCATCTGCTCTATCCCATCGCCATGGCCGTTGCGCTCTTCTTGCCCCAGCAGACGCAGCGCGCCGAGTCGCTCGTCGTGGAGGTCGAGGGCCGCGTGGTCGTCTTGCGCGCGAGCGACCTGGCCGCCCTGCCGCGCGACAGCGTGCGCGGCGCGGTGCACGACGAGCCGGCACACACCTACACCGGGTACCACCTGCGCGACCTGCTCCGTCGCGCCGGCGTGGCCACCGACAGCCTCGGCGGCCCGGCGCTGGCCCGGCGGGTCGTCGTCGAAGCCGCCGACGGGTACCGCGTGATCTTCAGCCTCTCGGAGTTGGATCCGAGCCTCGCCAACGGGGCAGCGCTCCTCGCCGACTCGCGGGACGGCCAGCCACACCCCGCCGGCACCGGCCCGTGGTACCTCGTGGTGCCCACCGACGGACGGCCCGCGCGGTGGGTACGCGGCGTGATCCGCCTCCGCGTGAGGGGCGAGTAGCGAGGGAGCGAGCAGTGGCCCAAGTTCCCGAGTCGGTCGCCGAGTTCCTGCGCGGCAAGCGCATCGCCGTCGCCGGCGTGTCGCGCGGCCAGCCGCAGTCGGCGAATTTCATCTTCCGCAAACTGCGCGACGCGGGGTACGAGACCTTCCCCGTCAACCCGCGCGCCACACCTGCCTCACCGGCGGCTGCCCGCTGATGTACGTCGAGCCCGTGGATATCGTCCACCGGTGCTTCCGGTGGTGGCTGCGCTGGCGGGGCCGCGTGCCGGGGTGAGGCGGCGCCCTTGAACTTCCGCGGGCCAGCCACGCCATTTGTCCGCTGGCCACACCGATGCCTGAGCCGCTCACGAGGAGACCGTATGCGCCCGTCGCTCGCCCTGACCACGCTGCTCGCCTGTCTCACCATCGCCGCCGCAGCCCACGCCCAGCGGCCCACGCGGCCCCAGCCGGACCAGGGCCCGCCCGCCGCCCAGTCGCAGCAGCCCGCGCGCGCCGCCGACAGCGCCGCCCGGCCCGCGCCCGCCTCCCCGTCCGCGGAGCCGCGCGAAGAGGCGTCGGTCACCGAGCACACCATCCGCATCGGCGGCCAGACGATTCCCTACCGCGCCACCGCCGCCACGATGCTCCTCAGGAACGACAGCGGCGTGCCCATCGGCAGCCTCTACTACACCGCCTACACGCGCACCGACGTCTCCGACAAGAGCCGTCGCCCGCTCGCCTTCGTCTACAACGGAGGCCCCGGCTCCGCCTCCGCCTGGCTGCACATGGGCGCCTTCGGCCCGCGGCGCGTCGTCACGAACGACCCGTCCTCGACGCCGCCGGCGCCCTACCAGCTGGTGGACAACACCAGCAGCCTCATCGACGTCGCCGACCTGGTCTTCATCGACCCGATCGGCACCGGCTTCAGCCGGCCGGTCGGACGGGGCGCCGGACGGGACTTCTGGGGCCTCGACGAGGACGCCGCGTCGCTGGCCCAGTTCGTGTATGCGTACGTGAGCCGCAACGGGCGGTGGAACTCGCCCAAGTACCTGATCGGCGAGAGCTACGGCACCACGCGCTCGGCGGTGCTGGTGAACCGGCTGCAGTCGCGGGAGGGGATGGATTTCAACGGCGTCGTGCTGATCTCCTCGATCCTCGACTTCGAGACCACGTCGTTCGCGCCGGGGCACGACATCTCGTACGTGATGTACCTGCCGTCGTACGCCGCGACCGCCGCCTATCACCGTCTCATCCCGCAGCCGGCGAACCTCGCGGCGTTCCTCGACGAGGTGCGTCGGTTCGCGGTGAACGAGTACGCCGACGCCCTGAACAAGGGGTCGGCCCTCGGCGCCGAAGAGGCCGCCGCGGTGCGCCGTCGCCTCGTGGCCTACACCGGCCTCAGCGACGAGTACCTCACGCGCGCCAACCTGCGCGTCTCCCTGCGCCAGTGGATGGCCGAGCTGAACCGGGCGCGGGGCCAGAACACCGGGCGGCTCGACTCCCGCTTCACCGGTCCGATGCTGAACCTCCTCGCCGAGGGGGGCGAGGGGGATCCGCAGTCGCGCGCCATCACCGGCGCCTACACCGCGGCCATCAACGCGTACCTGCGCGACGAGCTGCGCTTCGGGGGCGACCAGCGCTACAGCCTGAGCGGCGGTGTCCAGTGGAACTGGAACCGCGCGCCCGCGGGTGGTCCGGCCGGCGGGGGCGGCGGGCGGATGGGCTCGCCGTACGTCGGCGGCGATCTCGCGCAGGCGCTTGTCTCGAACCCGAACCTGCGCGTCGAGGTGGAGAACGGCTACTACGACATGGCGACGCCGTTCTTCGCCACCGAGTACACGATGGACCACCTCGGCCTGCCGGCGGAGCTGCGGGGCCACATCACGATGAAGTACTACGAGGCGGGCCACATGATGTACCTGCGCGAGCCCGACCTCGTGGCGCTCAAGAACAACGTGGCGCAGTTCATCGGCTCCACGTCGCGGCGGCCGTGAAGGGAACGGGGCGAGGGCGCCGGGGCCCCGCACGAGGCGGCGGACCCCGGCACATCCCCGCCGCACCGTAGCCCCGGCGGGCCACGGCGCCCATATTTGACCGAGCCCCCTCCATCGAGGTAGTCGCCGTGCCGCAGCGGATCAGCCGCATCGCGTCCACGCTCGCCCGCCGTCCCGTTCTGCTCCTCGTGACGCTGTACGTGGCGATCGGCGCCATCGCGGCGATCACCGTCAACCTCCTGCCCGCGCCGCTGGACCGCGCCGTCGAGGCGCTCACGGGAGGCAGGGGACTGGGCGTGTTCGAACCCAACTCGTTCGGGCGCGCCGCTCCGCTCCCACCACCCGAAGCCCCGATGTGGGCCATCGCCACGCTCGCGATGCTCGGCGCAGGACTCCTGGCGCTGCCGGTGGCGTGGCTCTACACCATCACCCGCCAGAAGCGCGGCTACCGGCAGTCGGTGGTCCAATCCCTCATCCTCCTCCCCGTCGTCGTGGCCGGGGTGGTCGTGCTCGTGAAGTTCAGCCTCGCGCTCGCCTTCAGCCTCGCGGGCATCGTCGCCGCCGTGCGGTTCCGCAACACGCTCGAGGACAGCAAGGACGCCGTCTACATCTTCGTCGCTACGGGCGTCGGTCTCGCGGCCGGGGTCGAACTCACCGTCGCCCTTGCGCTCTCGCTCGTCTTCAACCTCGTGACGGTGCTGCTGTTCGAGTTCGACTTCGGGCGGACGCCGGCCCGGCTCGAAGGGGACATGGCGCAGGCCCACCTACGCCGCGCCCTCGCCACCGCGAACCGCACCAGCCAGTTTGTGGCCCGCCTCGACCGCGAGGTGCTCGAGCAGCTGGCCCCGGAGCAGCTGGAAGCGCTTGCCGACCGCGCGTGGCGGCGGCGCAAGGACTCCGAACCCGACACCGGGGAGGATGAGGGACCGCGGCACGACGCCGTGCTCCGGGTGCGGACCGATGGCTCGGCCGGTTCGCGCGAGGCGGTGGAGCTGGCCCTGGTGCGGTGCGCCAAGAGCTGGCACTGCGAGCGCGCGGAAACGGGGTCGGACGGAGCGCAGGTGATCGAGTACGCGCTCAAGCTGCGGAAGAGCGTGCAGCCCACCTCGTTCCTCGACTCCGTCCGGGCGGAGGGGGCGTCGGGAGTGCTGGACGCCGAGCTGAAGTGACCCCTCACCGGTGTCGGCTGGGTGCGCCCGCCGCGTGGATGCTGGCGGCGGCGCTCACGGCCTCGGGGACGGCGCGGAGTGCGGCGGCTCAGTCGGCGCAGGGGACGTTCTTCCAGTCCGACTCGGTGCTCGCGGTCACGCTCCGCACCGACCTCCGGACCCTGCTCCGCGACCGCGACACCGCGAACGCCGAGTGGCGCGCGGCCACGCTCACCTACGCCGGCCCCGACAGCGCGGTCACCATCCCCCTCCGCGTGCGGACGCGCGGCCTCTACCGGCTCACCAACTGCGAGTTCCCGCCCATCCGCCTGCGCTTCGGCCAGAGCGACGTGCGCGGCACTCCGTGGGACGATCTGCGGCGCCCGAAGCTCGTGACGCACTGCGAGAACCGGGACGAGTACGAGCAGAACCTGCTGCAGGAGTATGCGATCTACCGCGTCCTCCGGCTCTTCACGCCGGTGAGCTTCGGGGCGCGTCTGCTGCGCGTGACCTACGAGGACTCGGCGGGAAGGGTCCGGCCGGTGACGCGGTACGGGATCGTGACGGAGGATCCCGAGCGTCTCGCCGAACGGCTGGGTGGCACGCTGCTGGACAGCGCCGGCATCCGGATCGTCAGGCTTCAGCAGTCCAACGCCGTCATGCTGAGCGTCTTCCAGTACTTCATCGCCAACACCGACTGGGCGATAGCGTTCCTGCACAACATCTCGCTGGTACGGATGGCGGACGGACTCTACGGGGTGCCCTTCGACTTCGACTGGACCGGGGTGATCGACGCGCGCTACGCCCGCCCCAACCCAGTGACGCGGCTATCGTCGGTGCGGGTGCGGCTCTACCGTGGGCTCTGCCTGCCACAGGAACGGTTCGAGCCGGTGCTGGCGCGGTTCGAGGCCCTGCGGGACACCATCGCCGCGGTGTACCGGGCCGTTCCCGGCCTCGAGCCGCGCGTGGTGGAGCGGACCCTGCGCTACTACGACGAGTTCTACCGCGACATCGTGGACCGCACACGTTTCTTCCAGCGGGTGATAGAGCCGAACTGCGGGGTGTGACGACATGGACAGCCACCGGCCGCTGGGCCGCTCGCCGATCCGCATCTCCGCCATCGGCCTCGGCTGCTGGCAGTTCTCCGAAGGCCAGGGCCTCGGCGGCAGCTACTGGCCCGCCCTGCCCCGGGACACCGCGAACCGCATCGTCGCCGCGAGCCTCGCCGGCGGCATCAACTGGTTCGACACCGCCGAGATGTACGGCGGCGGGCGCTCCGAGACCGTGCTCTCCGCGGCGCTGCTCGCCGCCGGCCGGAAGAACGGCGACGTGGTCGTAGCCACGAAGTGGATGCCAGCGTTCCGGACGGCCCGGTCCCTCAAGACCACGATCGGCGAGCGGCTGGCGCGCCTCGCCCCCTTCGGCATCGACCTGCACCAGGTGCATCAGCCGATCGCGTTCGCGACGGTGGCCGCGCAGATGGACGCGATGGCCGAACTCGTGGCCGAGGGGAAGGTCCGCACCGTCGGAGTGAGCAACTTCTCCGAAGCCCGGATGCGGGCCGCGCACCGGGCGCTCGCCGCACGCGGCATCCCGCTCGTTTCGAACCAGGTGCGCTACAGCCTCCTCCACCGACGCATCGAGCGGAACGGCGTCCTCGACGCCGCCCAGGAGCTGAGCGTCACCATCATCGCCTACTCGCCGCTCGCGCAAGGCATCTTGTCGGGGAAGTTCCACCGCGACCCGGAGTTGATCCGCTCGCGCACCGGCCCGCGGAAGTGGATGCCGGCGTTCCGGCGGAGCGGGCTGGAGCGCAGCCGGCCGCTGGTGCGGGTGCTCGAGGAGATCGCGACCGCGCACGGCGCCACGCCCTCGCAGGTCGCCCTGAGCTGGCTCGTGAACGCACACGGCGAGACGGTCGTCGCCATCCCCGGTGCCACGAGCGTCGCGCAGGCCGAGGAGAACGTGCGCGCCCCGGACCTCGCGCTCACCCCCGCCGAGCAGGCGCGGCTGGACCAGCTCTCGTCGGCGCCGTGAGACGCTCGTCGCCGCTCCGCCGCACCGCGTTCGCCGCCGCGCTCGTGCCCGCACTCTGGGGAGTCTTCGCGCCCGCCGTCGCCCAGGACCACCCCACCGGCCCCCTCGCCGCGCGGATCGCGCCGCTGCTCACCACGCGCCCATATCGGTTCGCGACGTGGGGTGCGCTCGTCGTCAGCCTGACGACCGGCGACACGCTCTTCTCGTGGCGCGCCGACCGACGGCTCATCCCGGCATCGAACGCCAAGCTCTTCACCACCGCCGCCGCGCTGCACTACCTCGGCAGTGTGTTCCGGTTCGTCACCGTGCTCTTCGCCGACGGCCGAGTGAACAACGGCGTCCTGTTCGGCGACCTCGTGCTCTACGGCACGGGCGACCCCACCTTCGGCCTCGACACGGCGAGCCTCGCGCCGTTCGCCGACAGCGTGGTGGCGGCGGGCATCCGCCGCATCCGGGGCGACGTTGTCGGCGACGCGAGCTTCCTCGGCGCCGAACTGACGGGACCCGGCTGGTCGCCGGACAATTTCATCCAGTCGTGGGCCGCGCCACCTTCGGCGCTCAGCGCGGCGGAGAACCGCATCGTCATCGTCGTGATGCCGGGCGAGCGGACCGGCGACGCCGCCCCCGTCCTCGTGGACCCGCAGAACGACTACTACGCCGTGGTGAGCGTGGTGGTCACTGGCCCGCCGCGGAGCCGCACCCGCATCGAGGTGAACCGCGGCCCGGCGCGCGGCGTCCTCGAGTTGAGCGGCATCATCGCGCCGGCGCGGGGACCCTGGCGCACCAGCATCTCCGTCCCGGAGCCCGCCGTCTTCGCGGCGGGGTTGCTGCGGCGGCTCCTCGAGGCGCGGGGCATCGTCGTGCAGGGCGGCGTCCGCTCGGAGACGGAGGACGCGCCGGACCGCGCGCAGCAGATGCTCGCCGCGGTGCGCGGCCGTGGGGGCGACCCCTTCGCGAACGCCATCGCCGTCCGCCGCTCGCCGCCGCTCGACGACCTCGTGGCGATGATCAACCACCGCAGCCATAACCTCTCGGCCGAGTTGGTGTTTCGCGCCATCGGCCGCTCCGTGGGCCACGCGGGCACGTTCGCGGCGGGCGCACAGGCGGTGGCGCGGTTCCTGCGCGAGCAGGTGGGGCTGCCCGCGAGTTCCTTCCAAGTCACCGACGGCTCGGGCCTCTCGCTCCTCGACGAGGCCACGCCGCGATCGCTCGTCCAGCTTCTCGCCTACATGCAGCGCACGCCGGAGCGGCGCGTGTTCTACCGGTCGCTGCCGGTGGTCGGTGAGGGGATGACGTCGCGGATGATGGGAACGCCCGCCGTGGGCCGCCTGCGGGCCAAGACGGGGACGCTGAACAACGTGTCGGCGCTCTCGGGCTACGTGGATGCCGCGGGAGGCGAGCAGCTCGCCTTCTCCCTGATCGTCAACGATCCGCCGTCCGTCCAGCGCGCCCGCGACACGCAGGACACGGTCGGCGCCCTGCTCAGCCTCTTCGACCGGCGGGACCTGCCGCCGGCGGCGGCCGCTCCACCCGCCGCGCCCCCGCGAAGGTCTCGCGCAACCACGCCGCCTCGGCGCTCCCGCCCGCGAGCGGCGAGCGGCACACGCCGCCCGTAGCGGCGCTCGCGTGGACCACGTAGCCCGCGCCGTCGGCAATCGCGACGTGCGTGATGCGGTCCGGCGCCGAATCGCCCACGAGCCTCCGCCGTCTCGCGTCCCCTCTCACCCCTGACCTCTCACCCTTCGCACCAAAGAACAGCAAATCTCCCGCCGCGAAGTCGCCGTTGGCCGCCGTGGCCTGCACTGGCTCGCCCACCTCGGCCTGCCGCGCGCTGTCGCGCGGGAGACGGATGCCGCGCACGCGATACGTCGCCTGGACCAGTCCGGAGCAGTCCACTCCCCACGTCGTGGTCCCACCCCAGCGGTAGGGCGCCCCCACGAAGAAGGCCTCCGCCCACCGGGCCGCCGACATCGCGCGGGACTCCTCGCGGAGCGCCTCGTCGTGCGCGACGCGGCCGCTCACGACCCGCGCCACGCGGCCGTCGGGCAGCCGCACGCTGCCGTCGTTCTCCAGAACCAGGCGCGCGCCGAGGGGCAGGAGCAGCCGCTCACGGCTGCCCACCGCGAGCAGTGCGCCGAGGCTCGTCGCCTGCGCCTCTTCGCGCCACGCCGCCACCACCAGCTCCGCACCGAGGAGGAGGTGTCCGCGGTGCACCCACGCAGTGTGCTCGTCCTCGCAGCGCACCCGCAGGAAGGGCGGGCGCTCCTCGATCACCTCGAGCAGGTGGCCGAGCGGGGCTTCCGAGGTGATCTCCGCGCGGTGGTCGGGGCTGCCGTGGAGCGGCGCGAGGGCCGAGGAGACGAGCGCGCCGCTCATCCGGCGAGTCCCGGAATCCCGTCACGGCCGCGGGCGGCGCGGACCGCGCGTTCGACCGCGGTCTCGCTCACCTGCCGCGCGAGCTGCTCCACCTGGAGGGCATTGCCGGGGGCCGCGCCGGCGGAGCACGCGAAGAGGATGTCCCCGTCGAAGGCGGTCCCCACCGGTACGATGCGCCGTGCCAGCCCGTCCGCCGCCGCCCGCGCGACGCCGCCGAGCGCGAGCCGGTCGAGGGCCGCGTTCGTGGCCACGACGACGAGCGTCGTCTGGTGCGTGGCGCGGGAGAAGACGCCGAACGGCGTCCCGCCCTGCGCCAGGTACGCGGCGCCGTCGGCGAAGCTCCCGTCCGCGGCCCGCGCCCCCGCGATGATGCGCCCGATGGCGTCCGTCACGTCGCCGAAGCAATTCACGACGGCGAGTGCGCCGACCACGAGGTCGCCGACGCGCACCGACCACGTCCCCACGCCACCCTTCATCGCGCGTCCCGGACCGAGCGCCTTGCCCACAGTGGCCCCGGTGCCCGCGCCCACCGACCCCTCGGCCACGTCGCGGCCGGCCGCGGCGCAGGCCGCCTCGCCCAGCGCGGCGTCGGGCCACGCGTCGAAGCGCCCGCATGGGGCAAGGTCGAACACCACCGCCGCCGGGACGATGGGGACGGTACCCGGTCCCACCGGGTAACCGCGCCCCTGCACCGTCAGCCAGCGCGCGACTCCGTCGGCGGCGGCTAGGCCGTACGCGGAGCCACCCGCGAGGAGGATGGCATCCACGCGGCCGGCGAGGGATTCGGGGCGGCAGGTGTCCAGCTCGCGCGAGCCCGTCGCGCGGCCGCGCACGAACGCGGTGCACGGCATCCCGTCCCGCGGCGCGAGGACGACCGTGCAACCAGTGCCGCCCGGCTCGTCGCTCGCGTGCCCGACCAGCACGCCGGGGATGTCGGTGATGGATGGGGCCACGGATGGACCTCCCCGGGGGCGCCTACGCCGGCGGCGGCGGCGCCGGTTTGTCCTTCGCTGCCGCCAGCGGCGGGAGGTTCTCCGGCTCTGGAAGGCCCTTCGTCCCGCGGCAAGCCCGGCACACGGTGATGCCGCGGAACTCGCAGATCAGGCAGATGAACGTCCCGCACTCGTCGCAGGGATAGCCCTCCGACGCCCGCTCCTCGTTACCGCACGAGCGGCAGATCATCATGTCGCGTTCGGTCATCGCACCTCCCTTAGTCCGTACACCTTGATCTTATTGATGAGTGTCGCGCGCGAGATCCCCAGCTCCTGCGCCGCGCGCGTGCGGTTGCCCTCGTGCCGCCGCAGCGTGCGCTCGATGTGGCGCCGCTCCACATCCGCGAGCGAGAGCGGCGGACCGCGCGGCGGTCCCGGCGACCGTGGCGGCTCCGGAGACCGCGGCGACGCTTCGGTGGAACGTCCGGCCACCTCGGGCGGCAGATGCTCCGGAAGCACGACCGCTCCGCCCCGCGCGCGCAGCAGCGCGCGCTCCAGCACGTTCCGCATCTCCCGGGCGTTGCCCGGCCATTCGTAGGCCACGAGCCGCTCGAGCGCGCCGCCGTCGAGTACGGCCGGGCTCCCCGGCATCTCGCCGAGGAGTTCCGCGAACAGGCCGCGCGCCAGCGCCTCCCGGTCCTCACGGGCCCGCTCCCGTACCGGGGGAAGATGCACCGGCACCACGTTCAGCCGGTAGAAAAGGTCCTCGCGGAACTGTCCCCACCGGACCGCGGCGCCGATGTCGTGGCTCGTGGCCAAGATGGGCCGCACGTTCACGCGGATCGCGTGGGTGCCGCCGACGCGGCACACGACCCGGGTCTCGAGCACCGCGAGCACGTCGGGCAGGAGTCCCGGCGGGAGCAGGGCGATCTCGTCGAGGAAGAGCGTGCCCCCGTCCGCCAGCTCGAACAGGCCGGGCACGCGCATGCGGCCGCCCGCGTCACCGCCGCGCTCGGCGCCGAACAACTCCGCCGCGAGCGCCGCGGCGTCCGGCGCGGCGCACTCGGCCTCCACGAACGGTGCCGGCGCACGCGGCGAGGCCTGGTGGATGATCCGCGCCACCCGGCCCTTCCCGGTCCCCGGTTCCCCCGTGAGGAGCACCGTGCTCCCCTCGGCGGCGGCGAGCTGCCGCAGCTGCGCCGCGAGCGCCCGCATCCGGGGCGAGACGCCGAGGGCGTCGGCGCTCCGGTCCAGCCCCGCGCGCACGCGCAGGAACCCGCACCGGCGGTACCCGCGGACCTTCTGCAGCACCCGCGCCGCCACCGCCTCGAGGTGAGCCATCTCCATCGGCTTGGTGAGGATCTGCTCGGCGCCGAGCTGCATCACCCGCACATCGGGCTCGGCGAAGCCGTGGCCGATCAGGAGGACGAGCGCGGCGCCCCTGCGGAGAAACTCCTCGTAGGCCAGCGTGGAGGCCGGCCCCGGGAAGTGCAGGGTCAGGACCACCACATCGGGCCGCGTGCGGTCGAAGGTCTCGAGCGCGTCCTTCCCGCTCGGCGAGTGGAACACCTCGTGGCCGAGCCGCTCGAAGCGGTCCGCCAGCGCGTGCAGCGCGGTGGGGTCGTCGTCGACGAGGAGGAATGTGCCCGCCACGCGGCTCAGGCCAGGAGATCGGGGCGCATGCGGATCCCCTCGACGGCGGCGTCCACTTCTGCCGGGCCGAACTGCGTATCGCGTCCCTGGACGAGTTCCTGGATGACCGCGGTCGGTTCCCGGCGCTCGCGCCACGGCCGCGCGCCGCACATCGCCGAGATCGCCGCGGCGGCGCCGAGCGCCCGCGCGATCGGCGGGATGTCTTCGCCGGCGAGGCCGCCGGGATAGCCGCTGCCGTCGTAGCGCTCTTGGTGCGCCGCGATCGCCGTGATGATAGCGCGGTCGGCCCCGAGCCTCTCCACCCAGCGGGCACCGAGCGTGGGGTGGACGCGGATGAGGTGCTGGGTCTGGCGTGCGAGTTGGCCCGAGCGCTGCAGCTCGGTGGCCGGGACCGCCAGCATCCCGATGTCATGCACCCGCGCGGCGAGGACCAGACGCTCGGCGTCAAGGCCCAGCGATCCGGCCAGCACACCCACGAGCCGCGCGGTACGTGAGGAGTGCCCCACGCGGAACGCATCCGTCCGCTCGAAGGCGCTGACCATCTCGCCGAGCACCAGGAGCGCTGGGCCCGCCTGCCGCTGGACCTCCACCGCCGCCACCGTCTGCCGCAGCGCGCGCAACTCCGTGGCCACCGCGGCCTCGCGTTCCACCTGCTCCGGCTGGAACGGCTTCACCACATAGCCGGCGGCGCCGCGCTCGAGCGCCCCGACGGCCCCGGCCACGTCGCCCGGCGCCGCAAGGATGATGACCGCCGGCGGGTCTGGGAGCCGCTGTGCGGCATCGAGCAGGTCGAGGCCGCTCGCGCCCGGCATCTGCACGTCGGTGACGAGCAGGTCGAACCCGCCCGCCGCCAGCAACTCCAGTCCCTCCGAGCCGGAGTGCGCCGCGACGCAGGTCGCGCCGGCTCGTTCGAGCTGGCGAACGACCAGTGCGGCAATCGCGCGCTCATCGTCCACCACGAGGACGTGCCGGCCGGCGAGGGGAGAGGGCATCGGCGCGAATGTAGTGCTAGGTCCCGCGCGGGGCGAGGACGTGGAGGGCACGGGGCAGCAGCTCCACCGCCAGCGGCGTCGAGCCGCAGGCCTCGCCGTCGGCCTGTACCGGCAGAGGGGGCTCGGCGCTCACCCGCAGCGTCGTGGCGCGCAGGAAGGTGATCCCTCCGCCACCCTCGGGGTTGCGCAGCAGCATCTGCCAGAGCACGCGCGCGGCGCCCGGGAACGATGCGGCATCGAGGATGGCCACGTCGAACACCCCGTCGTCGGGGCGGATGTCCGGCCGGATCTGGAGGAGACCGGGGATCAGCTCGCCGCAGTTGGCGATCAGGATGACCGCGGCCTTCGCCTCGTGCGCGGTGCCGTCCACCTCGAGCTTCAGCTGCGCCCGCGTGATGGAGGTCGCGAGGCCGACGGCGGTGGCCACGTACGCCCCCATCCCGAAGGCACGCTTGTGGTGCGAGGCCGTGTCGCGCATCAGCTCGGCGTCGAAGCCGGCGCCGCACGCCACGGCGAAGTGGCGTATCCCTTCGCTCGTCGTGAGGCGGCCGATGTCCAGCGGGCGCGGCGTGCGCGCGAGGATGACCTCGGTGGCGGCGCGCCACGAGCGGCGGATGCGCAGGTTGCCGGCGAGGAGGTTGCCGGTGCCGGCGGGCAGCAGGCCGAGCGGGTGCTCCGTACCGATGAGCGCCGCGGCGACGTCCATCGCAGTGCCGTCGCCGCCGTGGGCGATGAACAGTTCGACGCCGTCGGCCAGTGCGGCCCGCGCGAGCCGCTCGCCGTCGCCCGGGCCCTGCGTCCGGGCGATCTCCACTCTGAGCCCGCCCTCGGCCAGCCGCTGGCGCGCGGCGAGGAGGTGGGCCTCGTCGGACCGCGCGGCTGCCGGGTTGGTGATGATGACCGCACGCGTCACTGCACGCCCCGCTGCCAGAAGAGGTCCACGCCGATCTGGTACGGCGCCGAGGGCCGCGGCGCCCCACCCACAGCCCTGCACTCCTGCAGGAGCGGCTCGAGGCTGGCTTCGACGCGCCAGCGGGGGTTCAGTCGGTACTCGATGCTCGCCCCGAGCAGCTGCCCCGACAACCCGCGCCGCACTTCACACAGCGGCGCGTTGAGCTTCAGAAACGTCCGCTCGCCGATCTGGGTCCCCGCTTCGACGCGCGTGCTGCCCAGCCGGTCTCCCGCCGCGCCGGGGTGGATCGCAATGTAATCGAGCGGCAGGCCGAGGTTCGCCGCGAGGGTCTGCGCCAGCTGTCCGGCCGCCACCGAGAAGCCCAGCCCGACGACAGCTCCCGCGAGCACGGCCTGCTCGCTGCCCGTCCCGGTCGCGGCCCCGACGAGATCGAACGACGGCCTTCCGAACAGCAGGTACGAGACGATCTCGGTCTCAGAGAGCGGCGGCCGCTGGTCGCTCTCGAGCGCGAGGCGCGGCTCGAGGAGTGTGCCGCCGATCCGGGCGCGGACCGTGAGGTCGGTGCCGCGCACGGTCCGCACGGGGTGCTCGGCCACGATGTCGAGCCGCGGGTTGAGATCGGGGGTGCCGAAGAAACGCACCTCCCCACGGCTCACCTGGAAGTCCTTCGACGTGGCGCCTCCCAACGTCAGCCGGTACGTGCCCCGTGTCGCCCGCAACGTCCCGTCGAGCCGGTAGGGACTCAGCACGCTCTCGACCGTCTTCGAGACGGTGAGGTCGCCCGCCAGCTGGATGTTGGCTTCGGTCGACCGGAGCCACACCGAGGGCCCCATCGTCACGGTGAGGCCGTCGATCCGCAGGCTGTCGAGGAAGACGTTCTCCACCGAGGGGCCCAACTCCGCGGCGCGTACGAGGTTCGAGTCCACGACCGCACGGAACTCGGGGTCGTCGAGGTTGACGATGCGCTTCTCGACGAGGTCCGCGAACGCCAGGAACCCCTCGTCCACCGTCAGAGCGCCGGTGAGGCGCGCCCCCAGGAACGGGCCCTCGAGTCGCAACCGCCCGGTGCCGGTCAGGCCGGCGAAGTCGCGGCGATTCAGCGCCTGGAAGCCGCGCGCGTCGAGGGCGAGATGCAGGACCGGCCGCGTGAGATCTTCGAGGACGACGTCGCCGCCGACGTCGAGGGTGCCGCCGCTCCGGATCCGCGCCTCCGCCAAGTGGATGGTGTCGCCCTGCGTCTCGATCCGCAGGGTGATGCCCTCCCACCGCTGGCTGAGCGAGGGGAGCGTGAGCGCGCCGGCGGTCACCACCGCCCGCCCCGAGAGTGCGGGCCGGTCCCAGGTGCCGCGCACCCCCAGATCCGCGGTCAGCGTACCCCGCACGCCGGTGACGAGGGTCGTGAACGCGTCCACCGCCGAGAGATCGGCGGAGTCCGCCCGCACGCGGAGCTCGAGCGGCCCGGGCAACCGGCGGTGCTCGACCGCCGTGAGCGCGAGGTCCAGCGGCAGCGATCCGCTGGCGCCCAGCACCCGCACGGCGCCGCGCCACAGCGCGCCTTTGAACGTCAGGCGCTGGTCGCCGTAGTTGAACAGCCCGTCCACCAGCGGCGTGTGGAACTCGCCGAAGCGGCCGTCGGCGAGGGAGACGTAGGCTTCCACCTCCGGGGTGGCGGCCGATCCCGCCAGCCGCGCGGAGATCGAGAGCCACCCGCCCACGCCCGTGGTGTCGCGCTGGACCAGCGCGTAGACATCCCGCACCGGGACGCTGTCGGCCGCCAGACGGAAGTCCCCGACGCCGCGCACCGGCAGGCTCCCGTCCGCCCGTACGATCCCACCTGCGCCGGAGCGCAGAACCACCGAGTCCACCACCACGGAGTCGGGGGTCGCGACGAGGTGTGCCGGCCGCACGAGCGACCACGTGCCCGAAGGGAGGTCCAGTTGCGCGGAGTCGAGCCGCACTCGCAGGTGCGCCGAATCCGCCGCGGCGACCAGGACCGCGCGCACCGACGACTCCAGCGGCAGGCCGGCCTCGACGCGCACCGCCACGCTCTCGAGCGGACCGGCTGCCGTGAGCCGCAGCCTTCCAGAGCTGAATCCGCCCGCGGCGAGCGACTCCGCCTCGATGCTCGCGCGCAGGCGTGGCCCCCCCTCGATCGAGCCGTAGGCGCCCTCGGCGTGGAACGCGACGGCCCGGAAGGAGCCGTAGCCGACGCTGGCGAGGTGCAGCTCGCCCCGGAGTTCCCAGCGCTCCGTGGTTCCGCTGATGCCGCCGACGAGCTGTCCGTCGCCGTCGAGGCCCATCGGGCCCCCGGTCGTGTCGCCCGCCTGCGTCCGCAGCCACCGCGCGAGTGGCGCGAAACTCCCGAGCGTGTCGACGCCGAGCACGAAGGTGATCTGCCCCGGCGGACTGCCCGGCCGGCCGATGGCGCCCACCGCGTCCAGCCGCCCCCCGGGGTGATCCGCGTACAGCGTATCGAGCCGGATGGTCTCCGCGCCGAGCGTCAGAGCGAGGCCCGCACGGCTCAGCGTGACGCCGGCCGCCTTCGAGCGTTCGAGGGCGACCTGCACGTTCCCCGTGGCCGGCGCCAGCGTGTCCAGTGTCGGCACGATCAGGTCGGTCGCGAAGGTGCCCGCGAGCGACGTGGGGGGCGCCCAGGCGAAATGCGGCGCGACGTCGAGCCGGTCGAAGCGGCCCCGGACCTGGATGCTCGCCGCCGCGTCGAGCGCCCCGACCGTCCCGCGCGCCTGGACGCGGCCCGCGGGCCCCGCCACGTCGGCCAGGAGCGCGAGCGCCGTGACCGGCCCCTCGAGGCGCACGCGGCCCGCGACCGCGCCGCGCAGCGGGATGCCGGTGTAGGTGCGGGCGAGATCGTCGAAGGAGAGCGAGTCGAGCGCCAGGTCGGCGACGAGCCGCACGGTGTCGGCGAGCGTGAGCCGGGCGGAGCCGCGCGCGGTGGACGCCGGACCCCCGCCGTCGGAGTGCGTCAGCGTGCCCTCGAAGGCCGCGTCCCTCCACGGACCGTCCAGCGTGCCCTCGGCGAGCACGCGGCCGTGCAGATCCACGGCGGGGACGATCCGCTCGATCGTCGCCAGGCTGAGGTCGGCGCGGCCGAGCGCGAAGCGTCGGAACGCGAACTGCTCCGCTCCGCCGAACGCGAGGCGTCCGCGGCCCAGGATGGTGCTCGTCGGGCGGCCGGGCGCCGCCGCGTCCGTGAAGGCGAGGTCCACCTGCACGTCGAGCGCGGAGAGCGGCCCCGACCCCCGCACTCGTCCACGCACCTCGCCACGGAGCGGCAGCGAGTCCACTAGTGGCGCCAGGAGCGCGAGATCCAGCGGCGCGGCGGTGATGTCCAGCGCGCCGATCCGGGCACCGCCCCGCTCGCCGAGCGCGATATCGACGGAGCCGCGGACGCGGCTGTTGTGGCTCCAGACGTCGGCCCCCCGGATCGTCCACGCCGACGTGCCGTCCGCGCGCTGCCGCACCCGCAGCTGGAGCGCCCCGCCTCCCGTCGCAGGCAGCGCCGGCAACAGCGCCGCGAAGTCCTCGAACCGGAAGCGCTCGGCGTTGACCGACAGCTCGAACGCCGTGCGCGGTCCGCCGGTGCGGACCACGCCGTGCAGACTGAGTACGCTGCCGGGCAGCTCGAGGGCGTCGAGCGCCACGCGGATGCTGTCGCGGTCCACGAGGAGGTGGCCCCAGCCGCGGGTGACGTGCAGCGCCGGATCGGCGAGGCGGAAGGACACGTGCCGTACCTCGGCGACACTCGCCGTCGAGTCCGGATGGGAGGCGCGCAGCCGCCGCAGATCGAGCTCCACTCCCGCCAACCGCAGCACCCGAGCGTCCCGTCCGTGCGGCCGCACCACGAGCGCTCCGTCAGTGACGCGCAGGTCCCGGAGGTCCACCAGCGGCCGCGATCCCGCGGGGGTGGTGTCCGTGCCGCCGACGCGGAACAGCCGCTCGACGTTCCACCGGCCCGCCGAGTCCTGCTCGAGCCGGACCGTCGGACGCGAGAGCCAGACGCCGCGGAAGGCATAGCGGCCCCGCACCAAGTCGACCAGGCTGAAGCTCGCCCGCACCCGCGAGGCGGCGAGGACGAGACGCCCATCGGCGTCGTCGAACTCGATGTCGCGCACCTCCACCGTCCGCCACAGCGACCCGCGCACGGCGCCGACGCGCACCGATCCGTCCACCGCGCGCCCCAGCTCGCGTAGCGCCACGTCGCGGAGCAGGCGTCCGCCGAGGCCCGAGAGCACGAGCAGGGCGAGCAGCCCGAGAAGCACGACCACGATCGCCGCGGCGCCCGCCACGAAGACCGTGAACACGCGGCGCGCCACTAGAAGGCCTGCCCAACGCTGAAATGGAACCGCAGCTTCCCGAAGAACGTGTCGCGCGGGCGCGGACCGCCGTAGTCGTCGGACACGAGGTCGAGGCGCCCGGGGGCGGTCTCCGTGGGCGGCACGGCGACGTACAGTGGTCCGCGCAGCCGCGGGTAGTCGTTGTACGCGACGTCCACGCGCAACGGCCCCAGCGGCGTGATCACCCGCAGCCCCGCGCCCGGCGTGAGCCGGAAGCCGGCGGAGACGAGGCCGCGTTCGCCCTGGTCCCACAGCCGGCCGACGTCCACGAAGGCGGCGAGCCGGAACCGGCTGGGCCAGATCGGGGACGGGAAGCGCAGCTCCGCGTTGACCAGCACCACCGCGTAGCTGCCGACCGGCGACGTGCGGAGACCGAGGAGCACCGTGTCGCCGCTCGGGGCGTCCACGCTCAGGCTGTCCGCCACGTAGACGACCGGCCCGAGTTCGTTGCGGCCGAACCCGCGCACCGTCGAGGGCCCGCCCGCGTAAAACCGCTCTTCCGGAGGCACGAAGCGGATCGCGGAGTCGGCGACGAACGCGAGTCCGGGCCGGATCACGCCGCCCCTCACCCGGAGCGCGAGGACCCAACGCCTGAGGCCCGGTACCCGGTGATACCACGTCGCCTCGCCGACGACCTTGTTGAACACCACCAGCGAGTCGGAGCCGATGAACGGCGCGGCGTGCGTGAACTCGACCGAGTAGATGTCGCCGCGGGTCGGATCGAACGGGGAATCGGCGCGGTTGCGCGACGCCGTGACGATGATCGTCGCCTCGCGCCGGCGTTCGGAGAGCAGCGCGACGGTGCTCTGCTCGCAGCGGTCGAAGAAAGTGCAGAAGGTGGCCGGATCCGCCTGCGTGCGGCCGTAGCTGAGCCGGTACGCCACGGTGAGGGGGATGTCGCGCCCCACTCCGAAGGTCATGGCCACCGAGCCGCCGACCCCCTGCCGCTCGAAGGCCTTGTACTCGGAGCGGCGCTCCGCGAACGCCGACACGGTGAGGGCGTTCCGCCGCGCCAGGAGTGAGGGCTGGGTGAGCGCCACCGACCCGACGTAGTTCACGCGCTCCGAGAAGGGGTCGTCCCGCAGGGCGGTACAGAACGTGTTCCTGAGCCCGAAATCCGTGGGACTCCCGACGCCGATCTTGGAGACCTTCGCCGCGAGGTCGAGCCGCCGCGTCCCGCCGAGGAAGCCGGCGGCGGACCACGTGCCCTGCGTGCGGAGGCAGTCGATCGTCCCGTAGCCGGCGCCGAGCCGGAAGCGGTCGCGCGGCCCCTCGTTCACCTGAACGAGCACGCGCACCAGCGAGTCCACACCCCCCACGGTGGAGTCGGGTGCGACCCCGACGCTGGCGAAGCCGAAGAGGTCGCTCTGGTACAGGCTCCGTTGAGAGTCGTAGAGCGCCTGCTGGCTGAACCACGCGCCCTCGCGGGTCGCGAGCGAGCGGCGGACGGTGCGCACGCTCACGTCGCGCGCACCCTCGACGCGGATCTCGCCGACGCGGGCCCGCGGACCCGGCACGACCTCGAACCGCGCGGCGGCGAGCCGCGTGGCCCGGTCGACGTCGAAGCCCCGGTACACCTGCACGAACGGGTAGCCGCGGTCGCGCAGCAGCAGGCCGATGGTGTCGGCCGCACCCTCGAACGCGAGGCGGTCGAACGGCTGGCCGGCGCGGAACGAGAGCCGCCGCAGTATCGTGCGGGCGTCCAGTACCCCTTCCGTCCCGAGCACCGCGATGGTATCCACTCTGACCGGGAGCCCTTCGTCCACCCGGAACGCCACGGAGACCGCGCGTTCGCTGCGCTGCACCACGGTGTCCACGTGGGCATCGTAGTAGCCGCGCAGGCGGTAGAAGAGCGAGAGGCGGAGCACGTCGCGGCGGAACTCGAGTTCGTCGAACAGCCGCCGCGTGCCAAGCCCGAGGTGCTTCAGGACGGGGAAGCGGTACGCGAAGCCGGATGCGCTGGTGTAAATGCTGGTGCGGAGCGTATAGTCGTCGAGGGCCGTGTTGCCGCGGATGCCCACAGCGGTGACGGTGCGTTCGGGGACCTGCGCGGCGAGCGGGGGCGCAAGGAATGCGGCGGCGACACACATCCCCGTCCCGGTTCTCCGGAGCGCCCCGAAGAGCCGTGAAACGACGCACCTCACGCGTCGCACCCGCAGGGCCGGCCGGCCGGGAACCGTCGCAAATTGATACACCGCGTCAAGGATGTTAACCATTTGATGGGGCGGAGGATACTGCGGATGGGAGTACCGATGCGGCCGGTCATGGTCCTGCTGTTCACGGCCGGGTTCCAGGCGGCCCAACCCACGCCGGCCGCCTGCCAGGCCGGCGGCGCCGGGCGGTCGGTCGCCGCCGCGCCCGAGGCGCTCGCGAGCCGGCGGCCTTCGCTCGCAAGGAGGCTGAACCGGCTCCTCGACGAGGCGCCCTTCGACCGGGCGCTCTGGGGCATCGCGATCGCCGACCCGAGCGGGCGCGTCGTCTTCGAGCGCAACGGCGACCGGCTCTTCATCCCGGCCAGCAACACCAAGCTGATCGTCAGCGCGGTCGCCGCGGCGCTCCTGCCGCCCGGGCACCGCTTCCGCACCAGCGTCTACGCCGGCGGCCCCGTGGACGGCGGCGTGGTGCGCGGCGACCTCGTGCTCTACGGTCGCGGCGACCCGACCCTGTCCGGCCGCTACTACGACTCGGTCTCGGTGCCCTTCGACGAGCTGGCGGACTCGCTCCGCGCCCGCGGCATCACGCGCGTCACAGGCGACCTCGTCGGCGATGCGTCCTACTTCGACAGCGTGCTCGTCCACCCCTCGTGGGAGGGCTACGATCTCAACTGGTGGTACGCCGCTCCCGTCACCGCCCTAGGATTCAACGACAACAGCGTGGACTTCCGAATCACTCCGGGCGCGTCCGGCGGCCCGCCGGCGATCACCCTCCGGCCCGACCTTGGCGTGGTGCAGTTCACCAACCGCGCGCGCACCGTGCCCGCGGATTCGCCGCGGACCATCGACTTCTTCCGGCTCCCGGGGACGAACGTCGTGTGGGCGGAGGGCGACGTGCAGACCGACGCGCGGCCGTGGACGGAGTACTTCGCCATCCACGACGCGCCGGCGTGGGCGGCCACCGCGTTCCGGCGCTCGCTGGAGCGCCGCGGCATAGCGGTCGAGGGCCGCGTCCGAACCACCTACGACTCCACGGCGTTCGGGGCGGCCCGCACTCAGCCGCCGCTCGCCGAGCACCTCTCGCGCCCGCTGCCCGACATCCTCCGGCCCATCCTCGAGTCGAGCCAGAACTGGTTCGCGGACATGCTGCTCAAGACGCTGGGGCGGGAGTACCGCGGCAGCGGCAGCTTCGCGGCCGGCCTCGACGTCGAGCGGCGCTTCCTGATCGACTCCCTCCGCGTCGATTCCACGCAGTTCGACGTGGTGGACGGCTCGGGGCTCTCGAGCAGCGACCTCGTGACCCCGCGCGCCTTCGTGCAACTCCTGCGGCGGATGCGCGAGCATCCGCGCGCGCAGCCGTTCCTCGAGGGCCTGCCCGTGGCCGGCCGGTCCGGGACGCTGCGCTTCCGCTTCCGCGACACGCCCCTCGAGGGCCGTGTGCGGGCGAAGACGGGCTCGATCAGCCGGGTGAACGCTCTGGCGGGATACCTCGAACTCGACGGCGGACAGACCTGGACCTTCTCGATCCAACTCAACCACCACACCGGCAGCACGCGCGACGCCCTGCGTCGCATCGACGCCATCGTCGCGGAGTTGGCGCGCTAGGCGCCGCGACCCGCGCCACGCCGGTCGCACACCAGGGGGCACCGTGACGGACACCGCCGAGCTGCGGCGCATCTTCGCCGCCCAGCAGGCCAACCGCTGGCGAGTCGCGCGCACCGCCGCCGCCGAGCGGATCGCGAAGCTCGAGCGGTTCGCCCGCGCCATCGCGGCCCGGCGCGAGGAGATCGCCGCCGCCGCCCACGCCGACTTCCGCAAGCCGCCCACCGAGGTCGAGCTGACGGAGGTCCACGCGGTGCTCGCGGAGATCCGGCACGCTTGCCGGCACCTCCGGCGCTGGATGCGGCCGCAGCGCGTGCGTACCCCGCTCCTGCTGTTCGGCACGGCGAGCGAGATCCGCTACGAGCCGCGCGGAGTGGTGCTCATCCTCGCGCCCTGGAACTACGCCTTCTCCCTCATCGTGGAGCCGCTCGTCGCGGCCATCGCCGCGGGCAACTGCGCGGTGCTGAAGCCGTCGGGGAAGACGCCCCACACGTCCGCCCTGCTCAACCGGTTCATCGGCGAGCTGTTCGACGAGGCGGAGGTCGCGGTGGTGGAAGGGGACGCGGACGTTGGACAGGCTCTTCTTGACCTCCCCTTCGACCACATCTTTTATACGGGCAGCACGCGTGTCGGGCACACGGTGATGGCGGCGGCGGCGCGACACCTCTCCAGCGTGACGCTCGAGCTCGGCGGCAAGTCCCCCACCATCGTGGACGAGACGGCCGACATCCGCGCGGCCGCCGAGCGGGTCGTGTGGGGCAAGTACGTCAACGCCGGCCAGACCTGCGTGGCGCCCGACTACGTGCTCGTGCACGCCTCGCGGACGGCGGAGTTCCTCTCCGAGGCCAAGCGGGCGCTGGCCGCGCTCTACGGCGGCACCGACGCAGCACGGGCCACCACGCCCGACTACTGCCGCCTCGTGGACGAAGGCGCGTTCAGCCGGCTGAAGGACGTGCTCGACCGCACGGTGGCGGGAGGCGCGCTCATCGAGGCCGGCGGCCAGTCCGACGCCGCCGAGCGCTACCTCGCGCCGACGATCCTCTCGGGCGTGACATTCGACGCGCCCGTGATGGCGGAGGAGATCTTCGGGCCCATCCTGCCGGTGCTCACCTACACCGACCTCGACGACGCCCTGGCGCGGATGCGTCCCCTCGGCAAGCCGCTGGCGCTCTACCTCTTCAGCCGCCGGCGCGCCGCCGTGGAGCACGTCCTCGCCAACACGACCGCCGGCGGTACCGCCGTCAACATCACGCTGTTCCACTACGCCAACCCCAACCTCCCCTTCGGCGGCGTGGGCGCGAGCGGGATGGGCAGCTACCACGGGATCCACGGGTTCCGCACCTTCTCGCACGCGCGTGCCGTGCTGCACCAGCGCGTGCCGGCCCTGGTACGCTTCTTCTTCCCGCCCTATTCCGGGGCACTCCCGAGGCTCGCGCGGCGGATGCTGCGATTCCTGGAGTAGCGGCGGGCCGGACTGGACGCACTCCCGGGCCGGGCCGTACCTTGCCCCACGTGAAGATCTACACGAAGACGGGCGACGGCGGCGAGACCGCGCTGATGGGCGGCGACCGCGTATCCAAGGACCACATCCGCGTCCACGCCTACGGCGAGGTGGACGAGACGAACGCGGTGATCGGCCTGGTGCGCACCACGCCACCGACCGACTTCGCCGCCGAGTTGCTGGCCGCCGTCCAGCGCGACCTGTTCGCGATCGGCGGCCGGCTCGCCACACCGGAGCCGGACCGCCTCAAGGAGCCGCAGCGTGAGAAGGTCGCCGTCGCCGCCGAGCGCATCGCGGCCCTCGAACGCGCGATCGACGAGGCGGAAGGCGAACTCCCGCCGCTGCGCGCGTTCGTGCTGCCTGGCGGGACGCCGAAGGCCGCCGCGCTGCACCTGGCGCGGGCGACGAGCCGGCGCGCCGAACGCGCCGTGGTCCACCTGGACCACGTGGAACCGGTGCCATCGGAGATCCTCGTTTACCTGAACCGTCTCTCCGACCTGCTCTTCACGCTGGCACGGCTCGCCAACCACCGCGCCGGCACGCCCGACGTGACGTGGTAGGCCGCGGTCTGGGCCTCCTGCGTGACGCTGGACTCGAGGCGATGCGGGGCGACAAGTCTGCAGGCGATCAACGCCAATCGCTGACGACATCTACTACTCATCTTGTCAACATCTCGACGACTTCAAGGGGCGTAACCAACTGTCAGACAATATCTTAGTTGCTATCTGGCCGCTGTCATCGTAGATTGCCGATGTTCAAATGTTGACGATTTCCAGAAGTCTCTGCAATACAACAACTTCGTGATGTGGATAATTCTTGCTTATTGACAGCGGGTCCGACACCTCCCACTATGAGCGCCCGTTCGGGACGGCCTGTACCCAGCCGAGTTGACCAGAAAGCGCGAAGGGAAAGCGGATGCTCCGTTCTCGCGACGCCAGGGCCAAGGGGTTCTTCCGTCAGTCGTCGTCCGGCGCCTTCGACCAGTACCTCCAGGACATCCAGAAGCTCCCGCTGATCCGCGACCCCGCCGAGGAGAAGCGGCTGGCGCGGCTAGCGCAGAAGGGCGACCCGGCGGCGGCCGAGCGGCTGGTGACGGCCAACCTGCGCTTCGTCATCTCCTACGTGAAGAAGTACCAGGGTCACGGGCTGGACCTGTCGGAACTGGTCGCCATCGGGAACGAGGGGCTGCTCAAGGCGGTCCGGAAGTTCGACCCCGACCAGGGCGTGAAGTTCATCTCCTACGCGGTGTGGTGGGTGCGGCAGGCGGTGCTGAAGGCGCTCGCCGAGCAGACCCGCAGCGTGCGGATTCCGCTCAACCAGAACGCGCACCTCATCAGGATGTCGCGTACGGAGACGGTTCTGGCCCAGGCGCTGGGCCGCGAACCGACGGATTCGGAGATCGCGCGGGCCCTCGGCGACTCGGTGGACAACGTCCGCTCCGCGCGCCGGATGACCTCGGCGGAGCTCTCGCTCGACGCGCCGGTGGACCGGTCGGATCGCGACGCGGCGACCCTCGGTGAGCGTTTCGCGGGCGCGGAAGGCAACGAGATCGAGGCGGCGACCGACGCGAACCTGATGCGCGGCTTCATCGAGCAGGTCTTCAAGAAGTACCTCACGCCGCGCGAGCGGAAGATCCTCTACCTGTATTACGGCCTCGAGGAGGGTTCGGAGGCGATGACGCTGGAGAAGATCGGGGCGCTCATGGGGGTCACCCGCGAGCGCATCCGGCAGATCCGCGAGCGTGCCTTCGAGAAGCTCCGCGAGTGTCCGGACGGCCGTGCGCTGATGAGTTTCTGGCGGGCGGCATAACCTTCCACCCTTCATCGCTACACACCCCAGTACGCCACGGGCGGCTCGCGCGAGCCGCCCGTCGCGTCTCCGGGTGGCGCCGGCGCTCAGTCACCCGCGGCCGGCGCGGGCGAGATCGCCTAGTGCGCGGGCCCCACGGTGACGTGCCCGATCCGCCGGAGCAGGCCCTGGACGCGGGTCTGCACCGCGTCGAGGTACGTGTAGAAGACGGGCGTCGCGTACAGCGTGATGATCTGCGAGAAGGCGAGCCCGCCCACCACCGCGAGGCCGAGGGGCTGCCGGGACTCCCCGCCCGCACCGAGGCCAAGAGCGATCGGAAGCGTCGCCATCAGGGCGCACATCGTGGTCATCATGATCGGCCGGAACCGGACGCTGCACGCCTGGACGATCGCGTCGCGCGGGGACTTGCCCTCGTTGCGCTCGGCGTCGAGGGCGAAGTCGATCATCATGATGGCGTTCTTCTTCACCAGGCCCACCAGCATGATGATCCCGACGAACGAGAAGACGTTGAGGTCGGTCTTGAAGATCATCAGGGTGACCAGCGCGCCGAACCCGGCGAAGGGGAGCCCCGAGAGGATCGTGAGGGGATGGATGAAGCTCTCGTACAGCACGCCGAGCACCAGGTAGATCACGAGCACGGCCAGCAGGAGGAGGAAGAGGAGCCCCGCCTGGCTCGACTGGAACGCCTGCGCCGTGCCGCCGAAGTTCGTCGTGATCGACGAGGGCAGCGTCTGGTTCGCCACCCGCTGCACCTCCGCCACCGCCTGGCTGAGGGCGACCCCCTCGCGCATGTCGAAGGAGATCGTGACCGAGGGGAGCTGGCCCGAGTGGTTGACGGAGAGCGGGCCTACCGCCAGCCGCGAGCGCGTCACCGCCGCCAGCGGCACCAGCGTGCCGGACCGGGCGTGAACGTAGAGGAGGTTCAGGGCGCTGGGGTCCCGCTGGTACCGGGCCTGCATCTCCATGATGACGTAGTACTGGTTGTTCGGCGTCAGGATGGTCGAGACCTGCCGCGCGCCGAACGCGTTGTAGAGCGCCGTCTCGAGCGCGTCCACGCTCACGCCCAGCGCCGCGGCGCGCTCGCGGTCGATCTCGACCTGGAGCTGCGGGTTCTTGATCTGCAGGTCGCTCGTCACGTTCTGCAGGACCGGGACGTCGGCGAGCCGCTCCTGCAGGAGCGCCGCGTTCTCGTAGAGCGCGTCGATGTCGGGGCTCTGCAGCGTGAACTGGTACACCGCCCGCGAGGAGCGGCCGCCGATCCGGATGGCCGGCGGGTTGTTGAGGAACACCTGGATGCCGGGGATCTGCGAGAACTTCGGCATCAGCGAGCGGATCACGCCGTCGGCGTCGAGCCGCCGCTGCGAGCGGGGCACGAGCCGGATCGAGAGCCGTCCCGAGTTGCCGCCCCCAACCGACGCCATGAAGTCCGCTACGTTCGGGTCGTTCTTCAGGATCTCGTTCACCTGCAGCTGGTGCCGCACGACCTGCTGGTAGCTGGTCCCCTCGGCGGTCTCCATCGACCCCTGGATCATCCCCGTGTCCTCGGTGGGGATGAAGCCCTTGGGGACCTTGATGAAGAGCACGACCGTGGCGACGAGGACGACGAGCGAGAACGCCAGCGCGCCGCGCCGCCGCTCCATCACCCACTCGAGGCTCCGCTCGTACGCTCCGAGCACGCGCTGGTAGACGCGCTCCGACGCGGCGAACAGCCGCCCGTGGTGCTGCTCGCGCTGCGGACGCAGGAAGCGGCTGCCCAGCATCGGCGTCAGGGTCAGCGACACGACGCCGGAGACCAGGATGGCCACGCCGATCGTGACAGCGAACTCGTTGAAGAGCCGCCCGATGATCCCGCCCATGAACAGGATCGGGATGAATACCGCCACGAGCGAGAGCGTCATCGACAGGATGGTGAACCCGATCTCGCGCGATCCGTCGAGCGCGGCCTGCAGCGGTGTCTTCCCCATCTCCAGGTGGCGGACGATGTTCTCGAGCATCACGATCGCGTCGTCCACCACGAAGCCCACCGCGAGCGTCAGCGCCATCAGCGAGAGGTTGTCGAGGCTGAAGTGGAGCAGGTACATGACGCTGAACGTCCCGACCACCGACATCGGCAGCGCGAGGCTGGGGATGACCGTCGCCGAGACGTTCCGCAGGAACAGGAAGATCACCATCACAACGAGGCACAGCGTCAGCAGCAGCGTCGCCTTCACGTCCGAGACCGACGCGCGGATCGACTCGGAGCGGTCCCACAGCGTCCGGAGCCCGACCGAGGCCGGGAGCTGGGGCTTCAGCTGCTCGACGAGGGCCTGGACGGCGTCCGAGACGGCGACGGTGTTCGTGCCCGGCTGGCGCTGCACGGCGAGGACGATGCCGCGGGAGCCGCTGATCCAGCTCGCCGACCGGGGATTCTGCACGCTGTCCACGACCTGAGCCACGTCCTCGAGGCGCACCGGCGAGCCGTTGCGGAACGTGACGATGAGCCGGCGGTACTCCCGGGCACTGGTCATCTGCCCGTTGGCCTCGACGGTCAGCGCCCGGTAAGGGCCGTACAGCACGCCGTTCGGCATGTTGACGTTCCCGGCGCTGATGGCGTTGGTCACGTCATCGAGGCCCACGCCGCGCGCCGCCATCGCCTCGGGGTCGAGGCGCACCCGCACCGCGTACTTCATCGAGCCGAAGACGTTCACCGACGCCACGCCCGACACCATCGAGATGCGCTGCGCCAGGAAGGTCTCGGCGTACTCGTTGAGCGCCGTCAGCGGGAGCGTCGGGGAGGTGAGCGCCAGCATCAGGATCGGCGCGTCGGCCGGGTTCACCTTCTGCACCGACGGCGGCTGCATGTCGCGCGGGAGCCCGCGCTGCACCCGCGAGACGGCCGCCTGCACGTCCTGGAAGGCGGCGTCGATGCTGCGGCTCAGGTTGAACTGCAGCGTGACGTTGGTGTTCCCCTGGCCGCTCGAGGATGTCATCTGGTCCACGCCGGGGATCGTCGAGAACTGCTTCTCGAGCGGCGTGGCGACGACGGCGGCCATCGTCTCGGGGCTCGCCCCCGAGAGCCCGGCGCCGACGCTGATGGTCGGGAAGTCCACGTTGGGGAGGTCGCTCACCGGCAGCAGCCGGTAGCCCATGACGCCGAAGATCAGGATCGCCGCCATGACGAGCGTCGTCATGACGGGGCGGCGGATGAAGAGCTCGGAGAAGTTCACGGCCGCGCCCCCTGGCGCCCCGCCGGGGCCGCGCCGGCCGGGGCCGCCGCCCCCGAGTCCGCGCCCGGGCGGCCACCCCGCCCGGCGCGGCGGCTCCCCGCCCCCAGCGCGGTGGCGCTGGTGTCCTTGAGTTCCACGCGGGCGCCCGCCGTGAGCCGGAGCTGCCCGTCGGTCACCACCTGCTCTCCCGCGACCAGCCCGCTGTCCACGACGATGTCGTCGCCAACCGCCCGCCCCACCGCGATGGGACGCGTGCTCGCGCTGAGGTCCGCGTTCACCACGTAGACGAACGAGCCCGCCTGGCCCGTCACCACCGCCTGGGACGGGATCGTCAGCACGTCCAGCTGGACGTCGAGGATGAGCCGCACCGTGACGAACTGGCCGGGCCAGAGGCGGCTATCACTGTTGGGGAACGTGGCCTTGAGGACGATCGTGCCGGTGGTGGTGTCCACCTGGTTGTTGATGAAGCTCAGCCGCCCGGCCATCGTCTGGGTGGTGTCGTCCTGCGAGCGGATGATCACGTCGAGCCGCCGGTCCCGGCTGTACCGCTGGACGTCGTCGAGGTACTGCTGCGGCACCGCGAAGCTGACCGCGATGGGGTGGAGCTGGTTGATGAGGACGAGCGCCTGCGCGTCCGCCGCCCGCACCAGGTTCCCCTCGCGCACCAGGAGGCCGCCGCTCCGGCCGCTGATGCGCGCCCGGATGGTGCAGTACTCGAGGTTGAGCCGGGCGTTCCGCACCGACGCCGAGTCGGCGGTCACCGCCGCCGCCAGCACCTCGGCGTTCGTGCGGTACTGGTCGTACTGCTCCCGCGAAGCCATCTGCGTACGCGAGAGCTCCTCGTACCGCGTCACCTGCTGCCGCGCGTTGGCGAGCTGCACGAGGTCCCGCGCCAGCACCGCCTGCGCCTGCTCGAGGGCCGCCTCGTAGGGCCGCGGGTCGATCTGGAAGAGGATCTGCCCCGCCCTGACGTCCTCACCCTCCTCGAAGCCGACCTGGACCAGAGTCCCGCCCACCTGCGACCGGACCGCCACCGCCTGGATCGGCGTCACCGAGCCGATCGCGCTGATCTCGTTCGGGACCGACCGCTGCGCGACGGTCGCCACCGTGACGGGCACGCGCGGCCGCTCGCGAGGCCGCGCCTCCTTGCAGCCGGCGGCCAAGGTGACGGTGAGCACGAGGAAGGGAAGGTGGCGCACAATCGGGGAACGGGTCACGGGAGCGCTTTCCGGAGCGGCGTTGGGGTCATCATCCAGTCCAGCATGAAGATACGTTCGCCCGGGGGGGTTCGTTGAGGGGCGGGGCGCGCCGCACCGCCGAGGCCGTTCCGCCGCGAGCCGGTCCCGGGGTACATTGCGGCGTGACCCCGAGTAGCGCCATGCTGGCCGAGGACCTCGCCGGGATCGTGGGGCAGGGCTTCGTCCGCTCCCACCCGACCGAGCTCCTCACCTTCGCCTCCGACGGCCTGTCGACGCACCGCCGGATCCCGGCTCTCGTCGTCTTCCCGGGATCGACGCGCGAGGTGAGCGCCGTGCTGCGGCACCTGCACGCGCACGGGGTGCCGTTCGTGGCACGCGGCGCCGGCACCGGCCTCTCCGGCGGCTCGCTCGCCGAGGCACCGGCCGTGCTGGTCACTCTCACGCGGCTGGCGCGAATCCTCACCGTGGATGCCGCGAACCGCCGCGCGGTGGTGGAGCCCGGTGTCGTGAACGCCGCGCTCGCCCGGGCGGCGGCGCCCTTCAGCCTGCACTACGCCCCCGACCCCTCGAGCCAGACAGCGTGCACCATCGGCGGCAACGTCGCCGAGAACGCGGGCGGACCTCACTGCCTCAAGTACGGCGTCACGACGAACCACGTGCTCGCCTGCGAGGTGGTCCTGGCCGACGGCGAGGTGGTGCGGCTCGGCAGTGCGGCGGGCGAGCCGTGGGGGCCCGACCTGGTGGGGGTGTTCGTCGGGAGCGAGGGGACCTTCGGCGTCGCGACGGAGATCACGGTGCGGCTGGTCCCCGTGGCCCCTTCGGTGCGCACGATCCTCGCCGACTTCGCCTCGCTGCGCGCCGCTGGTGAGGCGGTCTCGCGGATCATCGCCGAGGGGATCGTGCCCGCCGCGCTCGAGATGATGGACGCGAGCGCGATCCGCATCGTCGAGTCGTCGGTGTACGCAGCCGGCCTGCCGACCGATGCGGCGGCGGTGCTCCTCGTCGAGTGCGACGGGCGGGAGGGCGGCGTCGCCGAGGATATCGCGCGCGCCGAGGCGATCTGCCGCGAGGCGGGGGCGCGCTCCATCCGCGCGGCGCGCACACCGGCCGAGCGCGAACGGCTCTGGCAGGGTCGGAAGAAGGCCTTCGGCGCGATGGGCCGGATCAGCGCCGACCTCGTGGTGCAGGACACGACGGTGCCGCGCGCCTCGCTGCCGGACGTGCTCGAGCGCATCGCCGAGATCGGCGAGCGCCACCGCCTGCGGGTCACCAACGTCTTCCACGCGGGCGACGGCAATCTCCATCCCAACCTCAGCTTCGACGCCCGGGACCCCGACCAGCTGGCACGGGTCGAAGCGGCGAGCCGCGAGATCATGGAGGTGTGCGTCGCCGCGGGTGGCACCATCACCGGCGAACACGGCGTGGGCGTGGACAAGCGGAAGTACATGCCGTTCGTCTTCGGCCCCGACGACCTCGGCCTGATGCGCGCCGTCCGCGACGTCTTCGATCCATCGGGCCTCGCCAATCCAGGCAAGGTGCTGCCGGCGGACACGGGCCCCTGGGGCCCGTGGAGCGCGGCGTGAGCGCGCCGATCCCGACGCGCTGGGTGACGCAGCTGCACGGGCAGCTGTCGGACGCCGACCGGCGCCTCACGCTGGCCGAGCGCCGCCTCGCCGACGGCCAAGGCGGCCGCGCCCTGCAGGAGGCCTATCCCGGGGTGATGGCGGCGGCGCTCGTGAGGGTGTGGCTCGCCGACGAGGCGTGGCACCGCTCGCGCAGCCTCCAGGAGTACACCCGGATGCTCGGAGCGGAGCTGCCCAGCGGCTTCGCCACCCTCGCCGAGATGAAGGGGGACTCACAGAGCTTCGCCGGGTGGCGCGTTGAGGACGCGAGGCCGCTGGTCCAGGAGGCCCGCGCGTTCGTCGCCTCCGTGCGGGAGGAACTCGACCGCCGTCTCGCCCCCCCGCCCTCACCGCAGGGACCCGCAGTCACGGAGCCCCGGTCTGCCTGACGTGACGTGGGCCTTCCCCGCCCCGCTCACGCCCGCGGCCTCGGAGGTGGGCGCGGAGATCCGCCGCGCCATCGCCGGCGCCGCGCCGGTCCAACTGCGCGGCGCCGGCAGCTGGTGGCCCGATGTCCCGCCCGGCGTCCGGTCCCTCGGCCTCTCGCATCTCACCCGGGTCAGCGGCCTCCAGTCCGCCGACCTCGTCGTCACCGCCGGCGCGGGGTGCCCGCTGGATGCCCTCGCCGCCACGCTCGCCGAGCACGGTGTGTGGCTCGCGCTCGACCCGCCCGGCAGTCCCTCCCGGACCATCGGCGGGGCGCTGGCGTCCGGAGCACCGGGGCCGCTCGCGACGCGTTACGGCTCGCCGCGCGACCAGGTGCTCGGCCTCACCGTCGTGGCGGGCAACGGCACCGGCGTGCGGATGGGCGGCCGCGTGGTCAAGAACGTCGCCGGCTTCGACCTCGCAAAGGTCGTGGTCGGCGGGCACGGAGCGTTCGGGGCGATCGTCGAGGCCCACCTGCGGCTCCGCGCGCTACCCGCGGCGGACCGGTCCCTGGCCTGGACGGGCGCGCTGCGCGAGGTGGCGGCGGTGACGACCCGCGCACTCGCCGCCGGCGCGGTACCCGCCGCACTCGAGATCCTGAGCCCGCCGCTGGCCCAGACCCTGCTCGCCGCCGACGGCTGGGCGCTCGTGGTGCGGGAGATGGGCGGCCGCGCGGCAGTGGACGAGGACCTGCTGGCCGTCGAGCGGACGATAGGCACCACGCTCCGCCGCTGCGCGCTCGACGCGGGTGCCGCGCCGTGGCGGAGCTGGCGCGGCGTGGTGGGCGACTGGCCCGTGCTCCTCCGCATCGGCGCCGACCCCGCGGCCTGGCCCGACGCGGTCGCGCTCGCCGGGGAGCACTGTGGCGGCGCCGCGGGCGTGAGCGTCTCGGCCCTCAAGGGCACCGTGCGCATCGGCCTCGCGACCGTGGAGCCCGGCGCGGTGCTCGCGCTGCGCGCGTCCGCCGCACGGCGCGGGTGGCCGGTCGTCCTGGACCGCGCCGACGCCGGCGTGCGCGCCGCCGCCGGAGTGTGGGGCGCGCTCCAGCCAGGCACCCGACGGCTCACCGAACAACTGCGCCGCACCTTCGACCCCAACGGCATCTTCGCCGTCCCGCTCCTCGGATGACGGCGCTCCCGTTCGCCGGGCTCGATCCGTGCGTCCACTGCGGCTTCTGCCTGCCCGCCTGTCCCACGTACGAGGCCACCCTCGACGAGAGCGACTCGCCGCGCGGCCGCATCGTGCTGATGCGTGCGCTGCTGCACGGCGACGCCACGGCGACCGACGCCGCTCTCACCCTCCACCTCGACCGCTGCCTCGGCTGCCGCGCGTGCGAGAGCGTCTGCCCCTCCGGCGTATCGTACGGGCCGGCGATCGAGGCCGCCCGCGCCCGGATCACGGCGGTGCGCCCGCTCCCCGCGGCCGTCGCGGCGGGGCTCTGGATCCTGGCGCGACCCGCGCGCCAGCGGCTGCTGTGGTGGGCGTCGCGCGTGGCCCGCGCGTCCGGACTGCCCGCGGCCCTCGCACGCGGCGCCGGCGCGAGCGCACCGCCGCTCGCGCAACTGCTGGCGATGCTGGCGGCGACGAGGCCCGGGGTACCGGGGTACCGGCGTACCGGCGTGCCGGCGTACCGGCGTACCGGCGTGCCGGCGTACCGGCGTACCGGCGTGCCGGCGTACCGGCGCACTGCGACGGCGACCGACGGCTCCACAGCGCTGTTCCGCGGCTGCGTGATGGACGGCCTCTTCGGCCACGTGCACGACGCCACCATCCGCACGCTGGCGGTGAACGGTGTCGCGACCGTCGAGGTCCCGCGCCAGGTCTGCTGCGGCGCACTGGCGGCCCACGCCGGCCGCGACGACCAGGCCCGAGCACTCGCCCGCGAGAACGTCCTCGCGTTCGACGCCGCCGCCCCCGGCGCCACCATCGTCACGAACAGCGCCGGCTGCGGCGCGATGCTCAAGGCCTACGGCGAGTGGCTCGCGGACGACCCTCTGGCTGGACGGGCGCACGCATTCTCCGCACGGGTGCGCGACATCAGCGAGGTACTCGTCGAGCGCGGGCCCGTTCCGGCCGGCAGGCTCCCGCTGCGCGTGGCCTACGATGCCCCGTGCCACCTCCAGCACGCGCAGCGCATCACGACCCAGCCGCTGCGGCTGCTCGAGGCCATCCCCGGCCTCGAACTCGTGCCCCTCGAAGGCGCCGACCGCTGCTGCGGCAGCGCGGGCCTCTATTCCCTCGTGGAGCCGGACCTCTCGCAGGCCGTCCTCGCCCCGAAGCTGCGAGCCATCGCCGCGTCGGGCGCGAAAGTGGTGACCACCGGGAATCCCGGCTGCCTGATGCAGATCGGCGCCGGCGCCCTGCTCGCCGGGATGGACGTGACCGTGCTCCACCCGGTCGAACTGCTCGACCTCGCCTACCGCGCGTGACCGACGCCCTCCTCTTCGACTACAACGGCGTGATCGTGGACGACGAGCCCCTGCACTGCGAGGCGTTCCGCGCCGTGCTCGCCGAGGAGGGCCTCGCCCTGACCCGAGACGAGTACTACGCCGAGTACCTCGGCCTCGATGACCGCGCCTGCTTCCGGCAGGTCCTCTGCCGCGGCGGCCGGCCGCTCGTCCCCGGCGACGTGGCGCACCTCGTGGCGCGGAAGGGCGAGCGCTACCTCGTTCTCGCGGATCGGTCTCTGCCGCTGGTGCCGGGCGCGGCCGCTTTCGTGCGCGCGGCGGCCCGCGCGCGGCGGGTGGCGATCGTGAGCGGCGCCCTGCGGCGAGAGATCGCGCTGGGGCTCGAGCGCGCGGGGATCGCGGACGCCGTCTCCACGATCGTCACGAGCGAGGACATCGCCACATCGAAGCCCGACCCGGCCGGCTTCCGCCTTGCGCTGCGCCTGCTGGCCGCACGGGAGCCGGGGCCGTGGCGCGCCGTGGTGATCGAGGACTCGCTCCCCGGACTCGCCGCCGCCCGCGCCATCGGCGCGGGCTGCCTGATGCTCGCGACGGCGCACGAGGCGCGCGCGCTTGCCGCGGCCGATCGAGTCTGGACATCGTTCGAGCTGCACCACCCCGACGAGCTCGAGCCCCTGTTCCACGAGGTCGCCGTTGATCGCGAGGTTTGACCCCGCCGTCCCGTTCGCGCCGCGCGGCGCCGTGAGCGCCGACGCGATCGTCCACCCTCCGCCCTGGCCCGACGCATGAGGATCTTCGTCACCGGCGGCACCGGCCTCGTCGGCCGACACACCATCCGGCAGCTCCGCGCCCGCGGCGACGATGTGCTCGCCCTCGCGCGGAGCGATGAGGCGGCCCGCGCGCTCGACGCGCTCGGCGCCTCCGTCCTCCGCGGCGACCTCGGCGACGCCGCGGCGCTCGATCGCGGCGTGGCCGCTTGCGATGCCACGGTGCATGCGGCGGCGATGGTGATGGATCGGGCGGGATGGGACGCGTACCGCGCGGGCAACGTCGCGCCCACCGAGGCCATCGCAACGGCGGCGGCGCACCACGGGAAGCGGCTGGTGCACCTCTCGTCGGTGGCGGTGTACGGCCGCCGCAACACCTACGCGGGCGGCCCCGGCTCCGTGACCGAGGACTTCGGGCTCGACCAGCCGCCCTTCCCGGGAGACCACTACGCCCGCTCCAAGCGCGAGGCGGAACTCGCGCTCTGGCGCGTGGCCGACGCGACCGGGCTCAAGGCGGCGGCGCTCCGGCCGTGCGTGATCTATGGCGAGGGAGATCGGCAGTTCTCACCGCGCGTGGCGTGGGCGCTCCGCATCGGCGGAGGCTTCGCGCCCCTCCTGGGCGGTGGCACCAGCACGCTGAGCGTCGTCTACGCCGGCAACGTGGCGGCGGCGGTGCTCGCGGCGCTCGACCGCCCCGCGGCGACCGGGCCATTCCTCATCACGAACGACGGCGCCATCACGCTGCGCGGTTTCCTGGAAGGCTTCGCCGCGGGACTCGGAGTGCGGCTGCGTCCGGTGAAAGTGCCGGCGGGGCTCGCCTGGGCCGGCGCGTGCGCCCTCGACGGCGTCGTCCGTCTCGTGCGGCCGCGGGGGCCGATGACGATGGTGAAGGGTGTCGTGCAGTTCCTCGCCAACGACAACCCCTACACTTCGGAGCGCGCCGAGCGGGAACTGGGGTGGCGGCCGGTCGTGCCGCCGATGGAAGCGGTGGAGCGGACGGGTCGCGCCTTCCGACGCGCGGACGCGCGGATCCCCTAAGCACGAAGACCCGGGCAGAGCCCGGGTCTTCGCACGACGATCGAGACAGCCCCTACGCCTATCTCCTCTTCGTCGTATCCGCCGGGACCGCAACCGCCGTCGTATCGACCGCCGGAGCGGGGGCCGCGGCAGGAGCCACAGCCGTCGTGTCAGCGGCCGGTACAGCTTCTTGCTTCGCGCACGCCATCAGACCCAGAACCGCAAATGCGAAAACCAGGCGCTTCATCATTTCTCCTTCGACTGTAGAAAAAACCAGCGGAACACATCACGAGGTCCGTGCGCCGCTGCCGCCGGCCTCAACAACCTAAGAAAGTAGCCAAAGTCGTGGAGGAGTCAAGGGTTATGCTCTGGCACTGAAAGCAGTCGCGATGCCCTCGTCCGCCCAGAAGCACTCCCACCGCACACGCCACATACCTTTGTCGTACAATAGGTTACCTGAGATCGGCCGACGCGGCTGCGCGGGGCTGGGCTACGTGGCCTCGGACGATTGCAGAGCTGGCGTGGATGCGCACTGATGCGCATCAAGACCATAGCGAGAGGCTTGCCTCGCCGCGGCCGGCGCGCCACGTTCGATGAGCGGGCGGGCGGCCACCGCGTGTCCGGACACCTGTGAGCTGGGGGCTCCGATGGGCAAGCTGATTCTTGGGGCGATCAACCCGATGGAGCCGCCGCGCTGATGGCCATCGTCACGATCAGTCGGAAGTATGGCGCCGGCGGGTCCGAGGTGGGCCGCCGCGTGGCGGAGCAGTTGGGCTGGACGGTGATCGACAACGAGTTCGTGAGCGCGGTGGCGACGCAGGCGGGCCTGCCGGCCGAGGAGGTCGCAGCGCACGAGGAGCGCGTGCCCTCGCTCATCGTCCGCCTGGGCCGCGCGCTGGCGTCCTCGTCGCCGGAGATGTTCGTGCCCGGTGCGGCGCCCGCCGAGCCGGAGGAGGAGCGGCTCGTGGCGGTGACGGAGCGCGTAATCCAGGAGGCCGCGGCGCACGGCAGAGTGGTGCTGGTGGGGCGCGGCGGACAGGCGCTGCTCGCGGGTACGCCGGAGCCCGAGGCCCTGCACGTCTACGTCACGGCGCCCCGCGACGCGCGGGTCCGCGTCGTGATGGAGCGGCTCGGCCTGCCGGAGATCGAGGCGGCGCGCACGGTGGACACCACCGACGCCGACCGCGACCGCTACGTGCAGCGATACTACCGCCGGCGCCGCGACGACCCCGCCAACTACCATTTGGTGGTGAACACCGCGCTGCTCGGCTACGACGGCGCCGCCGACCTCGTCGTCGCCGCGGCCCGCCGCCGCGGCTGGCGTTAGCGCAGGCGGGGCACCTCCGGCACCAGCCGCCACAGCACCAGCGACCCCAGCACACACACGAGTCCGCTGGCCGCGACCGCGGCCTGCACGCCCACGCGCCCCGCGAGCCAGCCCGCCTGGAACGCCCCCAGCGGCGCCATCCCCACGAACACGAAGGTGTAGGCTCCCATCACCCGGCCCCGCAGACCGTCGGGCACGATCGTCTGGAGCAGCGTGTTGGTCACCGCGTTGTTGGCGATCATCGCGCCCCCGCTCACGACGAGGATCGCGACGGCGAGCGGGACCCACGGGGTGAGCGCGAACGCCGCGATCGCGAGGCCGAACGCCGGGCCGCCCCAGACCAGGAGCCGGCCCTTCGGCAGCCGCGGACCGAACGCGGCCACCCCGAGCGCCGCCACCACGGCGCCGATCCCCACCGACGCCATCAGGAAGCCGAGGCCCGCCGCGCCGACGTGCAGTACGTCGCGGGCGAATACCGGCATCAGCACGAGGTAGGGGAAGCCGAAGATCGAGAGCAGCGCCGTGTTCAGGACCAGCGCCCGCGTGGCCCGGTCGCCGAGGATGAAGCGCGCGCCCTCGCGGAACCGCGCCAGGCCGTCGCCCGCCAGGGGCGGCGGCGACCACGCCGGCAGCCGCATCGCCAGGAGTCCCGCGATGACGGCCACGTACGACACGCCGTTGAGGAAGAAGCAGGCGGCGATGCCGATGCCGCCGATGAGGATGCCGCCGATCGCCGGCCCGATGATGCGCGCCGCGTTGAACGCCGAGGAGTTCAGCGCGATGGCGTTCATCAGGTCGTCCTTGCCCACCAGGTCGAAGATGAGCGACTGCCGCGTCGGGATGTCGACGGCGTTCACGAGTCCGAGGAACACCGCCGCGGCGGCGACGTGCCAGAGTTCCACCCGGTGCATCCAGATCAGCCCCGCCAGCACCAGCGCCTGAACGAGCGCGAGCGCCTGAGTGGCGACCACGACGCGCCGCCGGTTCGATCGGTCGGCGAATACGCCGGCGGGGAGCGAGACCAGCAGCACGGGCAGGCCGCCGAGGGCGCTCACCAGGCCGACGTAGTACGCGGAGTTCGTGAGCTGGAGGACGAGCCAGCCCTGGGCCACGTACTGCATCCAGGTGCCGACCAGGGACGTCGCCTGCCCCAGGAAGAAGAACCGGAAGTTGCGGTGGCGGAACGCGGGGAATGGCGTGGACGACGGACGGGACATTGCCGGAATCTGTGGCCCGGGTGACCTTACGCGGAAGCCCTGATGACCGCCTCTCTCCTCCAGTTCCTCCGCGTCCTGGTCCTCGCCGCGGCCGCGGTGGCCGCGGTGGCGGCGCTGGCCGTGATGGCGGTGCACGCGCGGCGCATCAACCCGTTCGGCCGGGCCGGCCAGTGGATCCGGCGCCTCACCGACCCGCTGCTCGTGCCGATCGAGCGGCGGCTGCTGCGTACCCGGTTCGACCCCCGGCACGCGCCGTGGTGGCTCGTCGGCGTCACCGTCTTCGGCGGCATCCTCCTCCTGACGGTGGTGGAGTGGCTGGCCATCGAGGTGGTGACGCTGCGCGCGGCGGCCGACGCGGGCTCCCGCGGTCTCCTCTACGTGATCCTCGACTGGGTGTTCGGCCTGCTCAGCCTCGCGCTGATCGTGCGGGTCATGGGTTCGTGGATCGGGGTGCCGGCGTCCAACCGCTGGATGAGGCCCTTCGCGCTGGCGACCGAGTGGCTGCTCGCGCCGCTGCGCCGCATCATCCCGTCGTTCAGGATGTTCGACGTGACGCCGCTCGTCGCCTGGTTTCTGATCCAGCTCCTGCGCACCGTGGTGCTGCGGGCCTTGTGAGCGCGCGGCTCACGCTGCACGTCCAGCCGCGGGCCAGGCGGACGGAAGTGGCGGGCCTCCACGGCGACGCGATCCGGGTCCGCCTCGCGGCGCCGCCGGTGGACGGGGCGGCGAACGACGAGCTGGTGCGCTTTCTCGCGGAGCGGCTCGGCGTCGCCCGACGCGCCGTCCGGATCGTGGCCGGCGCCACCGCGCGCCGGAAGGTGGTGGAGATCGACGGCATCGCGGCCGACGAGGCCATGCGCGTCCTGCTCGCGCCGGCGCGCGCCGCCGAGGCGGTGGCCCCGTGACCGGCTTCCGCGACCTGCTGGCCGATGGGCGCGTGCACGTCTTCGACGGCGCGATGGGGACGGTGTTCTACGCGCGCGGCATCTTCATCAACGTCTGCTTCGACGAGCTGAACCTCCGGCAGCCGGAACTGGTGCGCGACGTGCACGCGGCGTACCTGAAGGCCGGCGCCGAGGTGATCGAGACCAACACCTTCGGCGCGAACCCGGTGAAGCTCGCGCACTACGGGCTCGCCGAGCAGACCGGCGTCCTCAACCGCCGCGCGGCGGAGCTGGCGCGCGAGGCGGCCGGCGAGCGGGCGAGCGTGGTGGGCGCGATCGGGCCCCTGGGCATCCGCCTCGAGCCCTTCGGCCCGACGTCGCGCTTCGAGGCCTTCGAGCACTTCACGGCCCAGGCGCAGGGGCTCCTCGACGGCGGCGTGGACGGCTTCATCCTCGAGACCTTCTCCGACGTCGAGGAGATCCACGAGGCGCTGCGCGCCGTGCGCGCCATCTGCGACCTGTCCATCGTCGCGCAGATGACGATCCAGGAGGACGGGCTCACAGCCTACGGGACGTCCCCCGAGGTGTTCGCTCGGGCGCTCGACGAGTTCGGGGCCGACGTCATCGGCGTGAACTGCTCCATCGGCCCGCAGGGGGTGCTCGAGGCGATCGAGAAAATCGCCCGCGTCACGGAGCGGCCGCTCTCGGCGCAGCCCAACGCCGGCCTCCCGCGCGAAGTGGGCGACCGCCGCATCTACCTCGCCTCCCCCGAGTACACCGCGACCTACGCCAAGTCCCTCGTCGAAGCCGGCGCGCGCTTCGTGGGCGGCTGCTGCGGCACCACGCCGGAGCACATCCGCGAGATCGTGAAGTACGTGGCGAGCGTCTCGCCGCAGCGGGTGGTGCACGTGGTCCCCGGCGCCGTGGCACCCGCGACCGGCGTGGACCCGGTGCCGCTCGCCGAGCGCTCGGCGTGGGGCGGGAAGCTCGCGGCGGGGGAGTTCCTCCGGACCGTGGAGATCGTGCCGCCCAAGGGCGTGGACGCGCGCCAGATGCTCGAGGCCGCCCGCCAACTGAAGGCCGCCGGCGTGGATGCCGTGAACATCCCGGACGGGCCGCGCGCCCAGAGCCGGATGGCGGCGGTGCTCGCGTCGCTGCTGATCGAGCGGGAGGTGGGGCTCGAGACGGTGGTGCACTACACCTGCCGGGACCGCAACCTCCTCTCGATGCTCTCGGACCTGCTCGGCGCGGCGGCGCACGGCCTGCACAACCTGCTGCTCGTGACGGGCGACCCGCCGAAGATGGGGCCCTACCCCGATGCCACGGCGGTCTTCGACATCGACTCGATCGGGCTCACCAACCTCGTCTTCCGGCTGAACCACGGCCTGGACCCCGGCGGCAACCCCATCGGCGAGCCGACGGCCTTCGTCATCGGCGTCGGTGTGAACCCCGCGGCGCTGGACCCCGAGCGCGAGCTCAAGCGGTTCGCGTGGAAGGTGGATGCGGGCGCGGAGTTCGCCATCACCCAGCCGGTCTTCGACCCGGCGCAGCTCGAGGACTTCCTGCGGCGCGTCGAGGGGTTCCGGATCCCGATCGTCGCGGGCCTCTGGCCGCTCGTATCCCTGCGCAACGCCGAGTTCCTGGCGAACGAGGTGCCCGGCATCTCGGTCCCGGCCGCCATCGTGGAGCGGATGCGCTTGGCGCAGGAGCGCGGGAAGGAGGCGGCGCTGGCCGAGGGGGTGGCGATCGCCAGGGAGATGCTGGCCCGGGTCCGGCCGCTCGTGCAGGGGGCGCAGGTGAGCGCGCCGTTCGGCCGCGTGCCCATCGCGGTCGAGGTGTTCGGGTAACCGTGTCGGGCAACCGGCGTTTGTACGGCTCAGGTGGTGCTTGGCGGAGTGATGGGGGGCGGTGCGGTTGCAGTCGTTACGCCGGGTCCGGGCACTGGACAGCGTAGCGTCAGGAACTTCAACACTTCGTCCTTGCTCAGTACTAGCGTTGCGTCGGCCTGGCGGACAAGCGTCGGCGCCTGATTCTGGTATCCATGTAGCGGCGCGACTCCGACCAAGGTGACCCGGACGCCCATTTCTTGGGCCTCGGCCACGCCTTCCCGAAGGTCATCATCCCCGCTCAACAGAACCGCTTCGGTAATTGCTCTGTGATAGCTCAAAACGATGAGGTCGCGCACGATCCTGGAGTCCACACCTTTCTGGCGCCCCTGTGTAAGTCTTCCGAGGCGCAGTTGTACCCCCTCGACGGATGCCACCGCGATATGGGTTGGCGTCGGCTGGGCGTCAGTAGCGGCATCGTACCAGTAAGTGCGGAGCGGTTTGAGCCCACAGCATCCGTTACAAAGGGATCGCAAGTCATCTACCGCCTGTTGAAAGTCGAGCTTCAGTTGCGCCCTGTTCTTCGTGCCGTAGCAGAGTTGGCCACCCGCCGCGTACAGGTAGGCGGCATCTACAAACAGTCCGTACCGATCCATAGCAGGGCGCCTCCAGACCAAAAAAGGGGTCCCCGAGGGGACCCCACCCCCTCAACGGGGGCAAATATCTACTGGCACCACGGTACTGCGAAACCCCGGTGTTGTCAACATGTGAGGACATGCTGGCGATGACGGACCCGGCGAGGCCGATCCGCTAGACTTTCTGGCCCTTCGGGGACGGAAGATCGTCCAGGCGGGATTCCCGCCGAAAGGAACCGACCTCGCCACGGCTTGCTGGGCGTCGTTCGATGTCTTCGCAGACCGTAAGGAAATCGAGAGGGCGGGCCCGTAACATTCAAACTGGCCCACCACCGCCGTAGCGCCGGCCTTGCCGCCCGGCGCAACTTCCCACAGAATTACCGGTTATAGTGACAGCGACAGCGCCTCGAGTCCGCGCACGGACGCCGAACGGGTTCGTGTGCGCCTGCGGCGGCTCCGGCGCCGGGACAGCGATGCGACCTTCCTCCCACGAGGACGAATGCCCGACACCATCCCCGGCCGGCTTCTCGATCATCGAGGCCGTGATGGTGCTGCTGGTCGTCGCGACGATCCTCGCGGCGCTGACGCCGGGCGTGATCCGCACCATGGAGCACGCGCGGGTGAACCGGGCCGCGAACGTCGTGGCGGCGCAGTTCTACGTGGCGCAGTCGCTGGCGGGCCGCCAGCGGAAGCCGGTCAAGTTGACCGTCAGCCCGGGGGCGAAGACGATCACGATCACGGACGCGGGGAGCGCCACCCGACTGGCCATCCGGTACTTCGGGAGCAACTCGGACTTCAATCTCCGGTCGCTGACCGCCACGCCGGCCAGCGTCTACATCCTGCCGAACGGGATGGCCAGCAGCGGCGACACGGTGTTCGTGGGGGACGTGAGCTACCGCCAGAAGGTGTACATGAGCAGGGCCGGGCAAATCCGCATCCTGCGCTGACCCGCGCGGTACCCGGCGGCTTCTCCCTCGTCGAGATCATGATCACAATGGTCATCTTCTCCGCCGTGATCCTCAGCCTGGCCGGGCTGGCATTCCAGATCGCCCGGCGTTCCACCCGCGCCACCGACCAGACCCTGAGCATGGGGGTGCTGCTGGCGCGGGTGGACCGGGCGAGCACGATCAACTACGACAGCCTGCCCACCATCGCGCGGTGCGACACCACTGCGAGCGGGGTGGTGCGCATCTACGGCTGCATCACCGTGGACAGCCTGTCCAACGTGCTCCGCCGGGTGCGCGTCATCGTCCGCACCACCATCTTGGGCTCGCGGCCCGACACGATCACGTTCCAGCGGGCTCGCGTGCGCTACCCGATCCCGCTCAAGTGACCGCCCGCCGTCCGGGGTTCTCGCTGGCCGAGCTGACTGTCGCAATGCTCATCGGGGGGATCATCGGGATCGCGCTCGCGCGCCTGATCATCAACCAGTCCCGGTTCGTGGCGATGCAGGACGCGATGATGCGGGCCCGCTCCGGCGCCCGCGCGGCGCTCAACGCACTGAGCGGCGAACTCCGGGCCGTGACCGACGGCGGCCTCGTGCAAGCCAGCCCCGACTCCATCACGGTGCGAGTGCCGTACGCGTTCGGCGTCGCCTGCCAGACTTGGAGCCCGTGGACCATCGTCAGCCTGCTGCCAACCGACTCGGCCATCTACAGCGCCTCGACGGCGAGCGGCTATGCGTGGCGGGACAGTACGGGC
>Ga0315287_10000117_pt1 | contig 64693 bp, 51 predicted proteins | sample YL17G11_0_MG_FD_205037 | JGI IMG/M metagenome (GOLD analysis project Ga0315287, IMG submission 205037) | Sediment microbial communities from Yellowstone Lake, YNP, Wyoming, USA - YL17G11_0 | ecosystem: Environmental > Aquatic > Freshwater > Lake > Sediment | place: USA: Wyoming | collected...
AGAATCTGAAGAAATGTTTAAAAAATCTATTGATCTTGCAATGACGACAGATACAGGTTCAATTGAAATAATTTTGAACGATTATTTAAATGCAAAAAAATATAAAAGAATTATAAAATATAATGCTAGGGAAAAGCTAAATGTTTTGGATTAATTATGGTATTAGTAACACTTTGACCGGGGCTAAGCAGTTATCCGCTTCCTTTAATCCCGATCTCGAGATCACCGCAGTCCAGCACACCTTCCCTACTACTTTTACCGAAGCCTACACCTATGACCCCCGCGGCAACCGGCTCGCTTCCCTGTCCAATACCTTTGCCTATAACGATCTCAACCAACTCCTGGAATCGGCCACCCATACCTATGCCTATGATGCAGACGGCAACCTCGTCCAGGAGAGAAACAAAACCAGCGGCGAGACCAAAAAGTACTTCTACAACTCCGAGAACCGGCTCACCGGCTATGAGCACTATGCCAATGAGTTTACCTCCGTTGACCAGATCGCCCAATACACCTATGACCTCTACGGCCGCCGCATCCAGAAAACCGTTAACGGCATGGTCACCAACTTCTTATGGGATGAAGACAACATCTCCCTGGAATACAACGACAACAATCAACCCTGTCAAGAGGCGTTGATATCTACGCACTGGATCGGCGCAAATTCCGGCGGAGTTGGGGATAGCTTGGGCGTGGAAGGGGAGGGTAGAAGGCTGTTATCAATAGCTATTCGAGTATCTTTTCCATTGGGTAATGGTCAAGCATGGGAGGCGGCACCGGGGGAGGGCCGTTTAACACCCTGCCGGGTATGGGCTGTCGGGCACAGAAGAACCGGGGGGCATTGTGGTAAAAGAGCATGTGATAAAACGGTTCTCCGGTGTCCTGGAAAGTGAATGCTGCCCGGCAGGAGGATCCTGTCAAGATGTGGGAGAGAAAATTCCCCTGGCAGAAGAATTCTATCAGGTTCCGGGAGATGATTTTTCCCCGGTCTAACTGTTCTGCCATCTTATAAGAGGTAAATTTTCCCCGGCAAACCCGAACTGTTCGGACATAAGAGAGAAATTTTCTCCGGCATTCCTTAACCGTACAGGAAGACCGGAGAACTTTTCTCCAGGATGTGCCGGCAGTCAAGATAAATATGATAACGGCCGGGAAGGATGAGATAGTATTTCTCTTCCACATGATGACTGTTCGGGTTCATAAGATAACGGTTCTCTTAAATGAGGTGATTTTTCTCTTCCATGAGATGACGGTTATCTTCAATGAGGTGATGGAACAGCAAATTTTTTTGGCAAACATGAATGGCAAGGTGCATGTGCCGCTGGTCAAGGTGAATGTACTAACTGCCGGGGAAAATGAGCTAATCCTTAGCCATGCTGAACCGGGCGGTTAAGGAGTAGGAGATAACCGGACCCCAGGATGACCGGACCGTTCAACAAGATTGGCCAACCATTCAGCAACCCTGGTTAACCGAACCGCAAAATGACCCAACGGCAAGCATTGCCGCTTAATTTTGCGGAGACTGGTTGCAAAATCGAGCGATTTCATTTAAAATAGGGTCATGCGTAAAGATGGATTCGCGGAATTATTCAAGCACCGGTCAGAGGGGAGACAACCATGAACAAAGTACAGAAAGAGCAAAATAGCCGGCAATGGGTCGAGCCGGATATCGTCGTTAATCTGGTCAACGACGAGCCGGTAGACCAGGATGCCCTGGGCCGGACGACACCGATCGCCGGGCTGGTCTCTGCCATTAAAAACTGCCAGACCCCCTTTGTCATGGCTATAAACGGCGGCTGGGGCACGGGCAAGACCTCGCTGCTCAAGTGCCTGGAAAGGGAGCTCAAAGATAAAGAAGGGGAAAAGATTCGCACCGTCTGGTTCTCTTCCTGGAAATTCCAGTTTGAGGAATCCCCGGCCGTCTCCTTGCTCCAGTTCATCTGCCATACGGCCTTACAAGAGAAATGGATCAAGAAGGGAAAGATCAAACGAAAAGCCTTCAAAATCTTTGAAATGACCTATTCTTTGGCCGGTGAAGTGGCTTTAAAGGTGGCGACAGTCGGTAATATCGGCCTGGATGATTTGAAAGAAAAAAGATCGGGCCTGAAGAAGAAGTACTTAGAGGCCAAGCAGTTGATCACCCGCATGCAGGAGGAATTCCAGCAGGCCATCGGCGGGCTGGTCGGCCAGGATGGCCGGTTGATCCTATTTATCGATGACCTGGACCGTTGCCGCAGCGCCAATTCTTTACGGCTCCTGGAAGCCCTAAAGGTATTTCTCAATGCCGGGCAATGCGTGTTCGTGCTGGCCATCGACATGGATAACCTGGTCAAGAACCTGGAAAAGGAGGGTCTCGGTATTAAAAACGCCATCGACTACCTCGATAAGATTTTCCAGCTCGTTTATACGCTGCCGGCTACCGGGGCCGATAAAGAGAAGCAATTGGTCAAGGACATGATGGATCACGATCCCGGTTGTCCCTTTAAAGAGGAAGTGCTGATCCGCATCGCCCAGGACCTGGCCCTATACATGGCCGATAACCCCCGGGCCATCAAGCAGTTTTGTAACCGCTTCCGCCTGGAGAGCGCCATCATTGAGAAGGAGCTGGGTGCAGGCTATAACCCCAATTACCACGTCTTCTTACAGTTCCTCCAGCACTGTTTCCCGGCCGCTTTCAAATTGTTCCGGGAACGTCATCAAATCCAGGTGTTAAGGACATCCCCAAAGCACTTCGATAAATTCATCTGGAATTGGGCCCCCTATTTACCCGGCTATGATGCGAAAAATCGGGATACCGCCATGATTAGGCCGGGCGATTTCAAGCTTTATTTTCCTTTCCTGCCCAGTTCCGATGTTCACCACAGCCTGTTCGAGACCCATTGCCGTTTCGCGACCGTGGACCTGATTTCGGGACAGAAAGTTCTGGTTTGCCTCGAGGATCTACCGGAAAATGAAAAAATGAGACCCGAAGCCAACCTGAGCGACATAAAAGACCTAGCGAATACGGTTCTCCGGGACATCGACCTCTCCGGCTGCCGGCTCGACCGTTGCCACTTCGATGGCGCGGACCTGCGCGGTGCAAACCTATCGGAAGCCGATTGTTCTTTTTCCGGTTTCAGGATGACCCGGTTCGAAGACGTCAATGCCCAGAAAACAGACTTTTCCAATAGCGATATGACCGATATCAGCTATGAAAGTGCTGTGTTTAGCGAGGCAAGTTTTGAGAAAACGATAGGCACCGTGAGTCTAGAGGATTACATCAATAGTCAATTGGAAAAGGGGAAGCAGGTAAAGCTAAAAAAACCGGTCAGCAAGGATGAGCCATGATGGATAAAACAGATAAAAATGTTTGGTGCGGCTATTGCCGAAAGCTGCTGGAAAAATACCAAAATATCGAGGCCCTGTCCATACCGGATTTATCCGAGAGTGGGAGGATGCCGCTTAACAAGCTCTATGTGCCCCTGACCTTTTCTCCCCGGCATGGGAAAGAAGAGGAAATCTTCGCCGAAGAAAAACTCCTCGATGAAAAACTTCTGGTCATCCTCGGCGACCCCGGGTCGGGCAAATCGACCTGGGTGGCGCACACCATCATCGGCCTGGCCGCGGCATACCTGGAAAAGGGACAGGGCCGGGTGCCCATACCCATTATCCTGCGCGATTACATGGCCCATCACCGGGACAAAGACCTGGCCGCGCATTTCTTCGAGCGGCTGCAGACCGACCTGCAATTGACCGGCCCGCCCACAGAGGCCGATCTCAAAGAACTATGCCGGGCAGAAAACGCCCTGGTGCTGCTCGACGGCATCGACGAGCTGGGCGGCAAACAGGCGCGCCGGGCCATTAACGAGAAGATCGGGGCCTTCTTAAAGGAATTCCCCGGGACCCGTATCTGCTGCACCTCGCGCATCGTCGGCTACGATGAAGCGCCGCTATATGCCTATCAAGATAAGAATCTATTTGCTGGCGACGCCTTCATGGAATCAGCGATAACAGCAATGAAGCCAAAGGCCGCGATTACAGGTAATAAGGCCCAGGCCATAGGGAAAGATGTATTTGACCACCGGGTGATCCGGCCGTTTGAAAAAGAGCAGATCGGGCAATTTATCCGCCACTGGTACGAGATCCGCGAGTGGAACCCACGGGAGCGGGGCGAGCGCACCGAGACGCTGCTCTCGGCCATAAAAGCCAATGAGCGCATCGGCAAATTGGCCTCAAATCCCCTCATGCTGTCGATGATCGCCATGGTGCACCGCAAACTGGCCCGTTTGCCGGAAGAGCGGGCCGAGCTCTACCGGGTGTTGACCGAGTCGCTGCTCGAGCACTGGGAGCTGCAAAAATACAAGAACATCATACCCGGCGGTCACCCGTTAAATGTCAAGCTGCGCCGGCTGGAGCACCTGGCCGAATACATGATGAACCTCGGGCCCAAAGATGATGATGAGGAGGAGCGGGCCATCCTGGTGTCTGAAAAAGCGGTCAAAAAGGTCTTTAAAGATGCCATTTTACGAACCGAGCACCCCTACCGCGACAAAGAGAATGAGGCCGGCCTGGAGGCAGAGAACTTCTTACACTACATCCGCACCCGCACCGGTTTATTGATGGAGCGGGGCCAGGGATTGTACGCCTTTGTCCACCTCTCTTTCCAGGAATACCTGGCGGCCGCCTTTTTGAAACGCTATTACCTGAACCGCTGGCCGGCATTTATCGATAAATACGGGGATAAACTGACGGCCCCGGCCTGGCAGGAGTCCCTGCTGCTCTTCTGCGAGATTACGGCCGCCAACGACGCGCAGGGTTTCAATGCCTTCTTTCAGGCACTGCTGGAGATGGAGACCCAGCCGCTGCACCTGCTGGCCGTTATCCTGCCAGCGCGGCCGGAATTATCCGCTAATAACCGGGAACAGGCCGTGGATCTCCTGTGCCGGCAGGTGTTAAAAAAGGAATATACTTACGGGAATCAAGCCCAGGACGATTGGCAGGCAGTGATCGAATTTAGCCGGGGGCATGAAGAATTCTCAATTATCGGCGCTGATTGCCGGCAGAGTTTTTTCAAGCAGCAACCGAAGAAAGGAGGTAAGTCCTTGCAGATATGGGCCGGGCATTTTATTAATACCGACTCCTGGGTGGAAGACCGGCAAGAGAGCGAGCGTTTCTTTGCTGCCCTGTGGCCCCAACGAGCCGATAATGCCCTGTTATCTTACCTGGCCGCCATTTACCCGCACCTGGCGCCGGCAAACCAGGAGCAACTGAAAGAATATATGGAAGATTTTTTTGGGCCCAGGCTGGTAAAATTGGCTGAAGATGACCTATTGACACCGCTGATTTTTTCATGGCATTGCCCCGATTCGGCCCTGGGCCCGCTGTGGATTGGTACCGATTTCTTTGCCCTGATGTACCTGGCTCTGGATCGGGCTCTGGATCGGGCTCGGGATCGGGCTCGGGCTCGGGCTCTGGATCGGGCTCGGGCTCTGGATCGGGCTCGGGATCGGGCTCTGGCTCGGGCTCTGGATCGGGCCCTGGCTCTGGATCGGGCCCTGGATCGGGCTCTGGATCGGGATCTGGCTCTGGATCGAGATCTGGATCTGGCTCTGGATCGGGCTCTGGATCGGGCTCTGGCTCGGGATCGGGATCTGGCTCGGGATCGGGATCGGGATCGGGCTCTGGCTCGGGATCGGGATCTGGCTCTGGCTCGGGCTCGGGATCGGGATCTGGCTCTGGCTCGGGTTCGGGCGGTAAGCGATTTCTCTATTATGGTCGAGGACCGGGAACGGGGGGGGGGGGTAAGCCCCAAACGGCGGGCCGGTTTCTGGATGACCATCGGTAGTTTTTACCTCCTCCTGGATGAAGCGAATAAAAAAAGGTTAGATAAAGACCTGGCCGCATCGCTGGCCGAACCGGCGGTTCAGCCCGATATGGATAATCCCTGGGAGCGCTTCGGTTATACGCTCTATCGCCTGGGCAAAAACCCCAAAGGAGAAAAGGAGCAGGCCGATTTAGAGAATATCATTAAAGACCCCGGCGACGCGGACCTGGAGCGCATGATCCGCTTCCTGAACCTGGATAAGGGGTAAGGCCCCGGAGCGGCAAAGAGGGTGGGTGGCATATTCGGCAAATAGTGGTATAATAGAGCGATATTCAGCAGGTGCCCTGTCCGGGAGGGGAGGTTTCCTGGCTGATAATTTAAGGTATACATACCATGCAAAAGTGGATCTACGATTTGTCCGTCCAGGAGCTGAAAGAGGAGATTATTGCCCTGTCTATGAAACCCTACCTGGCCGGCCAGGTGTTTTCCTGGCTCTACAAAAAGGGGCAGCCGGATATCGGCCGGTGGTCCAATATTAGCAAAGCCAACCAGGAAATCCTGGCAAAAGTTTTCGACACCCAGGTCACCCCGGTGGTTAAAATCGTTGCCGACCAGGCCGGCACCAAAAAATTTCTCATCGGGCTGCACGATAACAACCGCATCGAGGCGGTATCCATCACAGAAAAAGATCATTATACCTTTTGCCTCTCCACCCAGGCCGGCTGCGCCCTGGGGTGCCGGTTTTGCGCCACCGGCGCGGTGGGGTTCAAGCGCCAGCTCAGCAGTGGGGAAATCCTCTGCCAGGCGCTGGCTCTCAAGAATGATATCCCGGGCTACAAGGGCAAGATCAATGTCGTGTTCATGGGCATGGGTGAGCCCCTGCTCAATTACGACAACCTCAAACGTGCCCTTTTAATCATGACCACCGAGAAGGGCCTGGGCATTTCTCCCCGGCGCATCACCGTGTCTACGGCCGGGATTTTAAAAGGCATACGGGCCATCGAGCAAGATTTCCCCAACCTCAAGCTCAGCCTCTCGTTAAATGCCGCCGATTTTAAGACCCGGCAGGAGATCATGCCCATTTCCGCCACCGAGAAACCGGCCGATATCCTGGCCTATTTCAGGGGTAGCCGGCGCAAGTACCGCATCACTTTCGAGTATGTGCTCCTCGGAGACGTCAACGACAGTCTGGACCAGGCCCAGCGATTGGCCAAACTCTTAAAGGGCCTGCCTTGCAAGATCAACCTCATCCCTTTTAACGAACACCCCTCCCTTCCCTACCATACCCCAGCCGTGGAAACGGTCGAGGCCTTCGCCGGATTTCTCCGCAGCCAGGATTACACCGTTATCGTCAGATGGTCCAAAGGCAAAGAGATCGCTTCGGCCTGCGGCCAATTAACAGCAGGATAGACATGGAATACCTAGAACAAGATTTTAAACTCGACGATTTCCAGGAAAAAGCCATTGCCGCAGTCGGCAATAACCACTCCGTGCTCGTGGCTGCGCCCACCGGTGCCGGTAAGACCCTGATCGCCGAATACCTTATCAAAAAATGCCTCAGGCAGGACCAGGGCATCATCTACACCGCCCCCATCAAGGCCCTGTCTAACCAGAAATACCGCGATTTCGAGCTACTCTTTCCCGGCAAAGTCGGCATTATCACCGGCGATGTCAGCATCAACCCCAATGCCCCCCTCTTGATCATGACCACCGAGATTTTCCGCAACCGCATCCTGGAGGCGCCCTGGGGTTTAGAGCAGCATCACTGGATCATCTTCGATGAAATCCATTATCTCGATGATCTCGAGCGGGGCACGGTCTGGGAAGAATCGCTCATCTTCCTGCCCGTTCACATGCGGTTTTTGGGTCTCTCCGCCACCATCCCCAATGCCCGGCAGTTTTCTGCCTGGCTGCGGGAAATCCATCCCCATACCCTGACCGTTATCCAGGAAAATAAACGGCCCGTGCCCCTCCATTTCATGTTCCAGTGCCAGGGGCGGGTATGCAATTCCCTCAATGCCGTCAAACAGGTCGGTTATACCGGTCAAAAGAAAGGCGGGATGCGTAAGAACACACCCCTCTCCCTCATCCAGCACCTGCTCGAGACCGACCGGCTCCCCTGCATCTACTTTACTTTTTCCCGGCGGCGCAGCGAATACCTGGCCGAAGATGCCCTCATCAATAATTTTCTCAGCGACGCCGAGCGTAGCGAGATATTGGGTATTTTCGATAGCCACTGCACCCTGTACGGCCTGGAAGCAGAGGAACGAACGGCCGCCATCCGCAAATTGGTGGCCCGGGGTATCGCTTACCATCATGCCGGTGTCCATCCGCTGTTAAAAGAAATTTTAGAGCGGCTCTTTACCAGCAAGCGTATCAAGCTCATTTTTACCACCGAGACCTTTGCTTTGGGCATCAATATGCCGGCCCGCACCGTGGTGCTCGATGAATTGCGCAAAAATTACGGGAAATTTTTCCGCGCCCTTAAAGTACGCGACTTCTTCCAGATGGCCGGCCGTTCCGGTCGCCGCGGCATCGATAAAGAGGGTTTCGTCTACAGCCGCGTCAATCCCAGGGATATCTCTTTCAGGGAATTGCAGCACATCATCACCTCCACCCCGGAAATTATCCAGAGCCGCTTCAATGCCTCCTATGCCACCATTCTTAACCTCTACGAGACCCACGGCGAGCAGTTGGTCAAAATCCATGCCCGCTCTTTTCACTACTTCCAGGGAAAGCACCAGGGCAAGGCCGGGCTCAAGCAGCTCGACCAGATGAAAGCCCGGCTCGCCATCCTCAAGCAATTCGGTTATATCCAGGACGAACAGTTGACCGAAAAAGGGCATTTTGCCAAGAAAATCCACGGGCACGAGCTCCCCATTTCCGAGCTCTACAGCCTCGGCATCTTAGACGGGCTCTCGGTCGATCAACTCGGTATCCTGGCACTGGCAGCCGTGTTCGAGCTAAGGCCCGGCACCAGCAGCAAGAAATTTCAAGGCGAGGTGCGCAAGCTCCAGAAGCTCACTTACGATGTTATCCGGCGCATCCACCAGCTTGAAAAGAAGATGAAGATAGACCCCCTTTCGAAAAAGTTCTATTTCGACCTCTCCGAATCCATCACCAACTGGATGAAGTTCCACTCGTTCCAGGATATTTTACAACAGCTCCAGGTCGATGAAGGCGAGGTCATCCGCTATTTCCGCATGAGTATCCAGATTTTGCGGGAGATACTCGATACGCCGGCGGTCAAAGATTTCAAGAAAAGGGTGCATGAGGCCATTTCTCTCATCGACCGCGGCGTCATCGATGCCGAGGCCCAGCTGCGCCAGACCATCGAGTGGTAACCCCCCGGCGGTCCCAGGTGTTCGCTGCCGCTATTCCTTTTTGAGCCGTACCAGGCTCCTATTTTCATGCAAAATCGCCTGCTTAATGGGGCTGGTCTCCTCCAGGTGAATATGCTCGTTTTTCTGCGTCACGGTGAATACCCTGCGGCTGTGCCCCTTTTCGGTCGAGATATCGATGGTCACCGGGAATACGAAGGGCCGGTCATCGGCCTGATCGATATAAATATCCAGGGTATGGCCGTCTAAATGTGAACGGATACTGATTTCCGGGATTTTCCGGGAAAATACCCAGCCATTAAAAAAGCGGCTCAACACCTCATCCCCCTGGCAAAACGTCTTGATGAAAGTGGCCGAGGTAACGCTCCGGTACTTCAGCTTCTCTAGGGTCTGCTGCAAGCTGCTTAAAAATTTTTCCTCGCCCATCATATCTTTGAGCATCAAAAAGATGAATGCCCCTTTGTTATAGACAATGCCCTGGTAGGCCTCATAATCCTGGTTGATGCTGGAGAGCCTGGTGCCATAAATCAGCGGGCCGTGCTGGTTGTGCTTATAGACCCATCTTTTCATCCGCTCAAGGACCTGGGAAAATTTCCTTTCCGAGAAGCGGTGCTCCAGGTAAAAGAGCATGGAAAATTGGGCCAACCCTTCGGTAATCCACACATCCCGGTACGTCTTCCAGGAAATCTGCCCGCCCCACCACTGGTGGGCCAGCTCATGGATCAAATTGGAGGTCGGCTCAATATCGAGCACAATCGGCGAATTAAGCCTGATCATCTTGGCGTATTCGCTGTCCGGGTTAAACCGGAAGAGGATAAAACCTTTTTCGCTGACCCCGCCCTCCCCGGGGGAACGCTGGAACAACAGGTTGATCTCATCCAGGTCTAGGCCGCCGAATTTATCCAGCAGGAATTCCCAGGCATCCTTGAGCTTTTTAAAATCGAAGAAGCGGGCCAGGTAATCGTAAACGGAAGCACCCCGGGGAAGCCGGTTTTTATCGCCCCCGGGAAACCCGCCCTTTTTGGTTAAATCGGCGCTGTACACGCGGATAGGAACAAGCGATTTGATGGTTTTACGCAGGTCAAAATCGCCGCACACCAAAGAGAAACCTTTGACCCCAGGGCTGCTAAAAGTAAATGAGTTACGCTCGCCCCGGGTGTCGCCCAAAAATTTCCCGGACGCCAGGCAGTTTAAATTCCCGGGCACAGAGACCGTCGCCTTCACCTCGGAAAAGTCGATAAAGCTGTTCGGATAGAAGTCCTGGGTGCGGGATAAAAAGAAAAACCGGTCGCTAACCGTCCGTTTCGGGTCGATGACCTGTTTCTTGAATACATCGGCGCATTCGTCGGTCGGGCCCAGGTAACCGCTGTAAAACAGGGAGCTGGTATAGACGGCCGGGCCCAGGAAATAATAGAACCCGCCTTTTCGCACCACCGATAAGCCACGCGATTCCTCGTCCAGGTTGGCCCGGATTTTCAAGCCCGTATTTAGGTTCAGGACTTTTAGCGGGGAGGGATTCTCGAAATACAAATAGGTTGTCCCGGAAATGAAGTTGGTTACCGGGTTAAAAAAAAGATTGAGATTAATCTTCGTCATCCGGTCCGCTTCGGCAAAAGAGAGCTTGACCGATTTGCCGGCATTGTAGCTGAGCACGATATCGTTGTTCTCGGAGGTAAAAAGCATGGTATCGGGATTAGCCGACTCATTAAAGCTATAAAAATAGAGGACATCCTGATCTTTACTGAACAACACCAGGTTATCCTCCGCTTTAAAGGGGAGATACCAGTGTTCATCGAACTGTTTGATCTTGATGCCGAAATACTTAATGTAAATATCCAGGGGCTGAATAATCTCCGCCCCGACATTTTCCACCAATGGGCCGGGGGCCAGGGACTTGATAAAATCCATGTCCGGCAGGATAAACACCCCCCAGTCGCTGGTCTTGGTGAGCGCATCCTTCTTGAATTGATACTCCAGGGTGAGGCGCTCCTCCTCGTCCGAGGGCCGCAAGGAAAATCGCCAGGTCCCCTTGAATAAAAAAACCTGGCCAAAAGGGAGCACCTGGTAGAGGTCCCCATCCTGGAAGTATATTTCCGCTTCTCCCAGCCGGATGGTTAAATCCCGGACCGCATATTGCCGGAATTTCTCAATAAAATACAGGGGTTTGATCTCATTTTCGATACGCAGGTTAACGTACTTGCCATCCTTCACATCATAGGTAATGGTGCCGATCTCGGCGTAGTCGCTAAACTTCGTCTTATAGGTTAATTTGCGGTCCCCGGCATAGGTGACAAATTTGATGGACAGGCTCTCGGCAAAGTATTCGGGCAAGATTTTACCGCTCTCATCGGCAAACAGGGCCGGTAAAGACAGCCACTTCTTTCCAGAGATCAAAGCGGCCAATTCTTCGCCGGCAAAAAGGCCCGGGCCGGATAACGAGAAAAACAATATCAACAACCATAAACAGGCGACCTTTTTGTTTTTCATACGAAACATTATACCCTGCCCGCCGCCAAACTGCAACCGTTATACCATCGCCGTCCTGTTCCAGACACAGGATCTCCCTGGCCGCCGAATGGGGCGAATGCAATTCGCCCCTACGGGCTATGGGCGCCCGGATACCGGGGCAGCTTCATCAAAAAGCGATGCAAGAGCCGGTAATGCCGGGATTTTTTGGATTGCGGTTGAAAAATTGGGGGAATGCTATTCTAATAAAGCATGGAACAAACAAACGGAAGTTGCCTGCCATGAAAGCAGGGACCGATAAAATCCATGAGGTTATGGAGCAACAAGCCGAGTTTGTGAATTCAACCCACCAGCAATTACAGGCGTGTGAGGATAGTCTCAAAGTGTACCGCGACTTAAAAGGGGTCATCGATACATCCCCTGATGAAGGATATGACGAGGGTGGTTGATCGTGGCTGGGGTTACCTCCGGAGGCGCTCGCAACGAACCCAGCGCTCGTCGTCATGTTTGCGCACGAACATAACCATTTCCGACTCGAAGCGGATCTCGAAACCCTTGGCCCGGTCTTTGTAAATGACCATGGCATTGCGGGGGTCGCGTAACTCCAGTTTTCCCCGCTCTTCGCCGGCGGTGACCGTCATATCCTCATGCACCATGATCACTATGGGCTTGGGTTCTTCCCGGAAGATCACTTCCCGGCCCGGCTTTTCTCTTTCCGGTCGCTCTCTTTCCAGCCGTTCTCTATCTACCCTCTCCCGGGCTATTCGCTCTTTTTCCGACATTTTTTCCAGCCGCTCCCGGTCTACCCGCTCCCTGGCCTCTCTCTCTTCCGGCAATACCGCTTCGCGGCCCGGTCTTTCCATTTCCGGCCCGATCAATTGTACCGCCCATTGCCCGATGAGCAACCGGTGGAGCTGATCGATATTCTCGACAACAAATTCCTTCTGGCCATGTACCTGTAAACCAAAAACCAGGATTAAAGCCAGGGCCATACAAAACAAAACCAAAAATCTTATCTTTCTTTTCATGGTAATTACCTCCTTTAAAAACTCACCAGCCGCAGCTCATGTCGCCTGCGACCTGCATGTCTGCTTTATCTAACCAGATACAACACTGTGACGAAGTTTCGGAAACCATTTTATACTGGTAGGCTGCCGGCGGATCCGGTACAGACATGCACAGGGTCAGGGTAATGGTCAGCGACGGGTAATAGTAACTCTTGCACGTCAAATCGTAAGCAGACCAACCGCCACCCATGCACGTTTGTTTGATGATGCCGTTCAGCTCGTTGTTTGTTTTCGGGTAAATAGTGGCCTGGAAAGTTCCTTTACCGGCCCGCTGCACACCGGTTGGGTAATGGATAGTGCCGCAGCTCTTGAGACAGGCATAGTTGCAACCGCTAATCTCGTCCTCCACGGCCTGGTCGTTCTGCCACTTCCAATTTTTGATCGTGTAGGTCAGGATCATAGAACCCAGGTCGGCATTGCATTTCCCGGTGATGGTCTTACACAGCACAAAATCCTTTTTAGCCTCATACTCGACCAGCACATTGACCGCATAGATTTTTTTACCGACCGCCCCATACGAGATATCGGCGATGGAGAATTTTCCCTCCAGCAGATCGACGCCCGGCTCGATGGAAAAAACCCCGGACGTATTCGTGACGCTGCTGGTGTCGTGCTTGATGCGGATAAAGTAATCCCCGGCCTGGACCGTGGGGGTGGTGATGGTGTACAGAACCGGGGAGCCATTATAGGGACAGGGATAGACAATGACTTTCCCGGAAGAGCTGTTGCCGGTCCACAGGGTAATCTTGACATCGCCGCTAATACCGGTGCTCGTCCAATCGATGGTGATGGTATCGCCAAACTTGAACTTCTGCCCGGCGGTCGGGGAAGTGACCGTTATACTCTGGGAAAAGAGCAAGCCCGCACCGATTCCAAAAAGCAAAACCAGGATCAGTATCTTTCTCATGTTACCTCCTTATGCTCACCAACTGCAACTGGTATCGCCGACGATGGTTAGATCGGCTTTTGCCAGCCATATCGTGACCGTGGCAGAGTCTGAAACCATTTGATATTGGTAATACTTGGGTGGATCCGTATAGGACATACACAAGGTCAGGGAGACCGTTAGCTCCGGCCGGTAATCGTCCCACAGCATCCAGTCGGTCCAGCCTTCAGACACACAGTATTGATTTCGCACGCCGCTCAGGTCGTTATCGATCTTGGGGTAGATGGTGATAATGAAACTACCCTTGCCCGCCTTCTGTACGCCGGTCGGGTAGTAAAGGGTGCCGCAGGTCTTGAGGCAAGCATAGTTGCAGCCGGTTACCTCGTCGGCCACGGCCTGGTCGTTCTTCCAGGTCCAGTTCTTGATCTTATAGGTGACGATCATGGATCCCAGGTCGGCGTTGCATTTCCCGGTAATGGTCTTGCACAGCACAAAATCTTTTTGGGCCGTGTAATCGACCAGCAAGTTGACGGCCTGGAGTTTCTTACTGCTGGTTACATACGTGACCTTGGAGAGGGAGAAACTCCCATCCAGCAGGTCGATACCGGCCTCCAGGGAGAAGGTGCCCGAAGCATCGGCCACATTACTGACCGCATGCTTGACCCGGATAAAGTAATCGCCGGCCTGGATATTGGACGGGATGGTATACAGGAGCGGCGAGCCGTTATAGGGGCAGGGATCCATGATGATTTTCCCGGTCGTGCTGCTGCCGGTCCACAGGGAAACCCTGACATCGCCGCTAATACCGGTGCTCGTCCAGGAGATGGTGATCGTATCGCCAAACTTGAACTTCTGCCCGGCGGTCGGGGAGGTGATGGTTATGCCCTGGGCAAGAACCATACCGGTACTTACCGATAAAAGCATCGCTAATACAAGCATTTTTTTCATGGCGATTTCCCCCTGTTACCAGCCACAACCGGTCTCGCCAACCACCTGCATATCCGCTTTCGAAAGGCCGATAATACCTGTCGATGAAGCGGAAACCATCTTGTACTGGTAAGCATTCGGGGGATCGATAAAGGATGAGCACAAGGTCAGGGTGACGGTCAATTCCGGGTCGTAATAGTCGCAGGAAAGGTATTCGTCGCCCCAGGACCCGTGGCAGTGTTGGTCGCACACACCGCTGACATCGTTATTCGAGTTCGGGTAAATGGTGATGATAAAGCTCCCGGTGCCGGCCGGCAGCGTGCCTTTCGGGTAGTAGATGGTGCCGCAGCTATTGATGCAGGTAAAGTTGCAGCCGGTTGTCTCGCTGGCCACCGCTTGACCGTTTGACCAGGTGTAGTTTTTGATCTTGTAGGTGGCAATCATGGAACCCAGGTCCTTCGAACATTTCCCGGAAATGGTCTTACACAGCACAAAATCCTTTTTGGCATTGTACTCGACCAGCACATTGACGGTATGGATTTTTTTGTTGCTGACCCCGCAGGAAATCTTACCGATGCTAAATGACCCTTCCAGGACATCGACAGAGCCATCGATGGTGAAAGTACCCGATTCACCGTACACCGAGCTGTTGTTGTCGGTGACCCGGATCCGGTAATCCCCGGGCATAATGGTGCCCGGGATCAGGTAATAGATCGGCGATACATTGGCATGCCAGGGGTCTTTCAAGGTGATGACGATGGTGCCGGTGGTGTTACGCAGGGTGATACCCACATCGCCGGTAATACCGGTACACGTCCAGGAGATGGTCATCAAATCCCCGGTCTTAAGTGTCTTCCCGGAAGTTGGGGAAGAAACCGTAATGCTGGCCGGGAAAGCCAGCCAAAAGCAGCCCAACAAAAACGCAGCCAGGATAAAAATCTTTTTCATTTTACCTCCTTTAATACGCGATAAACCTCATTTTTTTCAAAGTTTCCCCCCCCTCCCCCTGGAGCAGACGGATGATAGAGCGATCGATTTTCTCCGGTTTTCCTTGTTCTATGTAATCCTGATATAGGAATCGATACATGCTAACTCCTGCGTATGGCATTATAGCATATAAATTTTTTCCTGTCAGCAAAAGATGTACGTGAGGCGTTGCGCCGGCAGGATTTGAAATCTGCCGGTCGGTACGCCCGTGAATAAACTCTGACCCCGGTAGCCGTCTAAAGTAAGGTTAAATGGTCTTGATTGTCAAGACCATTATAAGAAACATAGGCGTGGTTACCCCGGATCCGAGTGTAAGTCATTGTATTCTTCAGAATCGGAAACCGAAAAGCCCACCATCTTCCTTCGCGTCTGTTAGCACAACAGGTAGGATGTGGTCATGAACATCGAAACCTTCTATGGTTTCCTTGAACGCATCATCTTCGTTTATTGTGAGAATGTACTGGAAACCGAGTTCTTCCGCTGTTTCGGCTCCGACTTTGAGGGCGCTAATAACTTGACGGCCGTCCACACCGTCGAAGATGTGGCTGTCGTGGATGAGGAAGCCTGGACCGATACCACGCCTGGCGCAGAGGCGCATGAGCATCATGTCGAGGCAGAAAATCTGCATGTTTGTAATACCCTTGCTGCTTGAACCCTGTATGGGGAAATTGAATTGGGGGCCGTTGGAGGTTACGTCGATGGTCATGCTGCCCGCCGATTCGTAGAGGCGCTTGGAGGTTTCCTCGAAGGCGAGGATGGCATCGGAGAGGCGTTCCTTTTGCTCCGCGAAGTCCCGGCGGAGGCGGAGGGTAAGGCGGCTGCGCTCGATATCGAGTTCGTTCTTGGTGCCTTCTAGTTGCTCGGCGGCCGCGAAACGTTGGCGCAGTGATTCCACTTCGGCTTCTTTGCGGGTAGTTTCAGCTTGCAGCTTTGAGAACTGGTCGAGAGCGCCGTGACTCCTGAGGAGGTTCATCACCTCGGCACGTCGTTCGTCGAGACGTTGCTTTTCCTGCTCCCGTGCCGTGACGCGCAGCCTGGCGGCTTCAAGTTCACCAGTGAGATAATCGCGGCGGTTGCGGATGACGGATTCGTGGAAGGACCGCACCTCGTCGTAGCGTTTGATGGCGAGTCCGGGTAGTGAGACTCCCGCCTCGGCATAGATGCCTTCCAGTTCATCGATGGGGGGCGGGGCTTCTGACCGCATGGCGGTTTCCAGGTCTCTGATAGACCCTGCGTCGATGACATTGGCGTTTGAGAGGTTGTTGATCTGATGGGTGAGTTGGTCTGCTTCGGACTCAAGCTCGACGTATCGGGGCAGAACGCGGAAATCTGCTAGCTGGCTCTGCATTTCTTTGAGACGGGCCTCAGCGACTGTAACCTGGGTACGTAGTTCGGATGCTTTGCCGATGATGCTGCCAAAGGCACCGGCTCCCGCCGCCTTTCTTAGTTCGGTCAGGGTCTTCTCGCGGTCGCGGACCTTCTGCCATTCGCTGGCGATCTGCCAATCGAGACCAAGAAGGTAGAGCAGGGCCACTTGGTAGTCGCCCGCTTGCTGCATGGTGGCCTGCCTTTCCGGATATTTACTGAAGGCTCCGTTATTTTGACGGCGCACAAAATAAGCGAAAAGGGAGCGAAAGGTAGGTGCGTAGCCCTCGTTGTCGGGAAGCCTGTGCAACTCGAATATCTTTTCGCCGAGCGACGTTGTCCACTCGGTGTTGGATAGGCGGGTCTTGCCGTTCAGAAAACTAGCCCCTTCCACATGCAGTTTCGACTTGTCCTTGCCGGAACGCTCAGCTGTGACCTTTTCGCCGCCGAGATCGAAAATAATACCAAAAATTTCATTGACAAGTGCTTCACAGCGAAAAAGGGAATCCTTTCCGGCATCCGCGCCGGTGAGGAAGTGGATAATCTCGATCAGGCTAGTCTTGCCCGCCCGGTTACGGGTCTGCCTGTCGGTAGACCCGGCTTCCTTTTTGGCAATAAGGACATTCAGGCCGGGGCGAAACTCCAATTCCTTGAAACTGGTTAGGCTGCTGAATATACGTTGTATCATGGTGCCTTGCGTCTCAGGAGACCATCATGAATTTCAATCGCCCCCATCAGAAACAGGAGGTCTAGAGTAAGTACATAGGCATCGTAACGTAACACAGTCTTTTTGGCATCCCCAGTGATGGGGGTGTGCGAGATTTCTTCCCAGAGCGCGGAAACCGTCTTGGGCTGAGAGAGGCGTTGGAGAAGCCGAGCCCCAACGGTGAGCAGGGCACGATCCCTGGAAAGATGTTTTGTTGGTAGAATCATGGCTTATTGCCTATAGGTTCCTCAAAGATATCGCATCGCTCAAAATAGTAAGCCAGTACGGTCAGCACCGCCATTTGGTGCTCAGGGGTACCGAGTTGGCTACCGCCAATCCATGCTTGAAGCTCGGAGAAAATCTGGTTAGGGTGCAGTTCCCCTCGCAGTCGCTCGTATTTCTCACGAAAAGCGATAGCTAATCGTTCGCCCAAAGTCTCATCGTGCCAGGATTCAAGGAACGAAGAAACCAATGGAGCCTTGGTCATACCACTCTTAATAAGAGTGGCCACGCTGTTGGACAGATCATTGGCTTCGATCTTGCCGGGCGGTACGGCTTTGACGGTGGCACCGGAGAGGGCCACTTTACATACCAGCGACTCCAGCACGACTTGAATGTCTTTGAAGCCGAGTCTGGCCTTGGTCTCTTCGGTAGGAGCATAACCAAGCCAGGAGGCGAGATCTTCCGGGGAAAGGCGGCGAAAAACCAGCCGGAGTTCCTCAAGTCCCCAAGTCTCCAATCTGATACCCGCATTGGCTTTCTCGAAATCGAGGATAAGCGTCTGGACGTGGGGTGGAAGTCCATCTATTGCGTTGTGTACGAAGGACCATCTGTCAAAATGCGTGCCCCAGTAAACTTTCGCCCCCTCAAAATCCTCAGTGATCTTAGCGATGGTCTTCGTAGCATTTATCTCATAAGGCGCATATACCTGGAACAAACGTCGCTCCGATTTCAGAAATCCGTCATTCTTGCGGTCTCCTTGTTTGCCCCACGGACGGCAAGCCATAAAATCCGACTTATAAGCTAATCCCATCAGTCGTTCAAAGAACGTCTGGAACTCGTCGCCCTTCGCTCGAAGAAATGCGTTCTCGAATTTTTGTTCGTAGTATGCTTTTTGCAGGTTCATGATTTATGCGACTGCGGGATTCGTTTTCGATCTACTCGCCTTTAGGTTTAAAGCCAAATAGGTCATTCGCAAACCCACGCCATACATCGTCGGGGCCATAAAACACTTGTCATTGGCGGAACTTGCCTGTATAGTTTTCACTTGAATAATTATATAATCCTCTTTGTTTCGCCCTTTATTAGAGACTCGTTTTGCATCCATGGATCAATGATATCGAAAGATGATGCCATTGTCAAGGAAAAATTTTAAAACGTGTCTATACCCTGATCCCGGTAGCCGTCTAAAGTAAAAATAGTCCGTCGCTCAATCCTTTTGCAGGCTGGAGACAGTGGAGACGAACATCACCGAAGGGATAGACATGAACAGGAAGAAGAGGCCGAACATGACATTGGAGCCGATCACCCGCTCATTGAGGAAAAAGGAATAATTGGGATAAATCGACATGTAGAGGATGTAGAAGGTGGCGGCCAGGACGGTGAGCGACCGCCACACAGAAAACCGGTAATGACGGCAAAAGAGCTTGACCAAAATAAAGGTAATCCAGAGCCAGGTCAGGTCGATGCCCAGCGACGTGGGCCGGGTGAAGAACATGATCAACGGGGTAAAAGCCAGCGGCGAGAAGAGCAATGTGCGGTAAGTAGAGCCCGGTAAGAGGTAATTGTAGGGGATAGATAGCCAGTCTGCCAGGCCATCGAAAAAGGGGATGAAGAGGTGGCTGACCTGGAGCAAGAAACAGAGGGACAATATCTCGTTGATCTTTACCTCCAGCTTTAACAACCGGGAAAAGAAATAGAGCAGGGTGGTGGAGAAGAAGCACAGGTAGACCGGGTAGCAGAGCATGGTAAAAAAGATATCGGGCTTAAGGGCAAACCACAGGTTGGCCCAGGCGCCGCCGATAGAGACCTCTAAAAGATTGCGGATTATGCCCAGCAATCCCAGCCAGAGGAGCATAAACGGCAACCCGGCAGAGAAATCCAGGAAACGGCCGGCCTCGGGGCTGAACGGATAGGCGGCCAGCCCCAGGTAGCCCCTGGCCAAAGCGGCCATTTTGCCCCTCATTTAATCCCCCGCTCCTTAAAGTAGAGCACCGGGCCGATCGAGCCCAACAGGTAAATCATCCCATAATAGAAGTTGTTGCCCTGGGAGAAAAAGAGCCAGTAAGTGGGGTAGGTCAGCACATAGATCACGTAAAAAATGCCCATCAGCAGGAGCAAAAACCGGCCCAGGGGAATGCGGTTGCCAAGGCCGAAGCGGATCGTGGCCGCCGTTGAGATCAGCCAGGCCGTGGTGATGCCCAGGGTGGACGCATAGGTGACCAGGAAAATCAGCGGCGTGGTGGCCAGGGGCGATATCGCCGCTATGGGGTAAACCCGGCTGGAGATGAGCGGTATCGAACAGGGGATCAAGAACTTCCGCTGGATAAATTCCAGGAACGGGATCAGGATATGCACCCCCTGTAAAAAGATAAAAAAGCCCAGGATTACCTGGCTATCGAGCTTGACCCGCCACTTACGGCAGGCATAATCGACGACCATGCCCGGGAATAAGGCCAAAAAAATGGGGAAGACCAGCATGGCAAAGACCACACCGGCGTCGAAGGTAAACCAGACGCCGCCGTGGAAGCGGATGCCGAGGAGGACGCTGATGATGGTGCGGCCAAGGCCGATCAAAGCCAGCATCAGCAGTGCCGGGAGCAATTTCATCGGCAAAGAAAAGCGTCCGTCATCGACGCGCAAAAACAGGGACTTGTAGATCGCCCCAAAACCCGATATCGCTTTAGCGGTCTTTTTTTTCATGGTACATTCCTTTGTCTGCCTTCATGGCCTCACCCCACTGACGATGATGTAACCCAGCAGTAGCGCCAGGCTCGAAAGATGAACGATGAAAACCGGCCCTTCCCGGTAATTTTCTCTCTTAACCAGGAAGAACTGCGCCAATCCAAAACCCAGCAGCACCGGTAAAAGGTGCAGATCAGGCAGGACCAGGTAGAGACCCGCATAACATAAGAAAAAAAACAGGGCGATCAGCCGCTTGGCCGTTTTTAGGCCCAGGAGCACCGGCAGGGTCTTGATGCCGGCCGCCTTATCGCCGTCGTAATCTTTGATATCGATGAAATTGACGGCCGCCGTAAAGATGGTTAAAAAGTAGAATGGAACCGCTACCGGTAAATCCGTATAGCCGCCGGTAGTGGTCATATAACCGAGCAGGAAGAGCAAAAAGGAGTTGCCGGAGATCGCCAGTTTGGAAAAAAAAGGGATACGCTTCAGCCGCAGCGGCGGCATGGAATAGAGGAAATAAGCGGCAATAAAGACGCCGATAAAGAAGAAATCCCGGAAATGGGCAGCGCCCGCATAGAGCAAGGCCAGGAAGAAAAACACCCAGGCCAGTTGGGTGTAGAGCGGGCGCGAAATCGTACCGGCCGGCAGCGGCCGGCCGGGATTGGATACCCGGTCGATCGTATCATCGGCCAGGTTGTTGGTCATCACCGAAAAGAGCCAGGCAAAGGTAATACTCACGGCAATGAAAAGCAATTGGAAAGGGCTTGTGGAAAAAATGGTCAACGGGTGAACGTTCGCTCCCATCGCCACGCCCAGGGCGGCCATCAGCAGGTAATGGGCCAATCGACCGGGCCGGATATCGGCGATAATCGAGCGGAATTTAGCCGGGTCGGCCCGGTAAAGGAGGGGAACCCCGGCCAGCAGGATGATTAGCAGGTAAAAGCCGACGAACTGCCCGTTGCTATGTAAGAACCTTAAGCCCAGGAACTTGAGCACCGGGGCCATCAGGTAAGGCAGGGCCAGGTAAAAGAAGAGCACCAGGTAGGCCGCCAGGGTAAAGAAGAGGCCCCTTAACCAGCGCCCGGTTTTGGTATAGATAAAGAGGAATGTTCCCAATAACACCAAAGCCACTTCCACCCGGATACCCGGCGATATGCCGCGTTCGCCGAAAGGGCCGAAAAAAGTCAGCAGCCGCGGCAGTAGCGGGCCATGGCTGTTTGGGGAGAGGTAGGCGATGTTATAGCCTTCTCCCAGGCTCAACAACAAATCCAGGAACGGCACCAGGCAGAGGATCAAAAAGGAGGGCAGTACCACCCGGGCCGCTTTGGCCACCGGCGTGCGTGTGCCCAGGTGCAGGAGCAGGATAAAGAGCATGGCCAGCGCCACATACGAGAGGTCGTAATGGAAGAAATTACCCGGGCTGATGACGCAGTCCCGGTCTGAGAAGATTTCCAGGAAATTCCTGATCGTGGTGGCAAAGAAGAAGGTCAGGATAAAGTAAGAGAAAGGGGCCGGCGAATTTTCCAGGTGATCGATGGCCCGGCCAAAGAACCGGGTGCTTCGTCCTTGTCCTGCCTGTTTTTCCATGATGACCGGCCCTTGCCCTCCGTTTCCCAAAATGGCCGGGGGCGCAAATCCTTGCGCCCCCGGGGATTTATTTAAGCTTTACTTCAATTCTCCGGCAAAGTACTGGGCGGTCAACGGTTCGCCGGTGGCGTTCTTGACAAACTCCGGCCAGGCGTAAGAAGCGCCGGGCTCGAAGACCTTCTTCTTCAAGAAATCGCCAAATTCCTTGTGCGCGCCGTAATTCATGGTGAATGTCGGCCCTTGGTGGTTGGCCAGCTTGACCAGGGTGGCCCGCAGTTGGGCAGCGAACAATTCGCCCAGGATGTAGTTGTGATAATAGACCGGGGCAATGGTAAAGTGCGGTTTAGCCGCCCAATCGGCCAGGTTACGGTCTTGTGGCCGGGTGAGCAATTGGAACCGCTCCACGTAGTCGTACCAGAGTTTGTTTAAATCCTGGTCCGGGTTTTCGTAGAGGGCCTTTTCAAAGTTGAGCATGACCAGGCCCCAGCGGGCAAAGATCAACTGCTCCCGCCGCCGCTGCTCCAGAATGTTGCCTTCGGCCAGCTTGACCTTTTCCGGGTCGATACCGGCATAGGCCACGATCCAGGTGGGGTTCTTGGACAGGGCGCCGAAGAGCTGGGCTATACCCTCGGTGGTAAACGCATGGGCCGCATCCCGCAGGTTAAACGGCATGGTAAAATCATGGTACTTTGAATAGACCGCATGCCCGAGCTCGTGCAGGCAGGTGTCCATCCATTCGGCCGTCGGTTTGATATTGACCAGGATACGGCAATCTCCTTTGCGGTCGATCGAGGTGCTGAAAGCGTGCTGGTCTTTACCCGGCCGCTCGTACAGGTCGGAGCGGGACACGATATCGCCGGTTTGCAGATCGATATCGCTGTATAATTTCTGTGCCAGTTGGATGATCTCTTCTTTCGGTTTGTCCTTGTAAAAGTCATCCAGGTTGAGCTTGTCCGAAGGCGGCGCATCCTGGAAGAACGGGTTGTCGTAATGCCAGGGCATCATCGCTTCGGCTTTAACTTTGAATTTTGGGGCAATCTCGCTGTCGAGCTTGGCCTTCATCTGCCGGAAAGGCTCATCCGTGGTCTTTTCGAGCTCGGCGAAAATGGCCACCAACTGGTCCGGGTCATGCTCCTGGAGCCGCACCTGCATGTCCCAGTAATTCTTAAAACCCAGGGTCACAGCCGCTTCATTGCGCACTTTGGCCAGGGCGATCAGCTTCGGTGCCACCGCCTCGCCCGTCTGTTTGAGCGCCTCCCAGGTTTTCTGCCGCTCCGCGGAATTAGTCGATTTGGCCAGCATCTCCAGGAGCTCGTTGTTGGAATACTCTTGGCCGTCGATTTTACCGCGGAAGGTGTTGAAGGTTTGCTGGATATCGGACGCACCTTTGCTCAATTTTTCGATCATCTCGGGCGATAGCTGGTTGCCCTTAAAAGCCAGCTCAGCCACTTTCAGGGAGCGCAGTGTCAGCGGTTGGAGCTCCCCGGCATGGGCCAGTATCTCGGTTAATTCCTTGTACCGTTGGGGGTGGCTGTGCAGCTTTCTTAAATCGATCTCGGCCGTGGCCGAAGCAGCGAAATCCTCTGCCGCCCCGGTGTTGGAAGCCTTCCAGGAGATGGTCGTATAGACCAACTCGAGTTTGGCGTACTCATCCAGGTATTTGGCCAGGAAAGCATCGGCCTTCTCCTGCCAGTTGACCTTGCCGCAGCCGGTGATGAAAAATAATAACAATGCCAATGTCAGCATTAAAACCATGAAGTATCTCATCCTTATAGTCCTCCTTAGCCCGAACTGATTCTGTCCGGTTTTATTTTAGATTATCATTTTAGCCCATATCCCCCCATTTGTAAAGCCCCATCTTTTTAAACTTCCCACGTGTTTTTTCCTATCCCGGTAAAATGACATCAACCGGTAAAACCGGGCGTAAGCAAAAACTGGCCCTGTCATACCCGGTCGATCGCTTCCCCGGGCAAAGTGCCGCGGTCGAAGTCATGAGATAAATAGCCGGGTACTCACATATATCCATATAAAAAAGGAGGAAAAATGAAAAAGATATTGCTTCTTTCACTATTCTTAGGATCGCTCCTGCCGCTTGGGTTATCCGGAGCCCTGACCCTGGTCGAGCCCCATGGCGGCGAATCCCTTCCCCTGGGCAGCATGTTCACCATCCGCTGGACCGCACCGGCGGCCGAGGGCACGCAGCAGGTAGCCATATTCCTGGGCGAACAGCTCATCGCCGATTCATCCATCAAGAGCGACGGCTCTTATAACTGGACAGTCGGGCGCTTAAAAAACGGCTCCTTTGTGCCGCCCGGTCATTATAGCATCGTTTTAGAGTCCCTGGATGGGGATGCTTTCGGGAACAGCTTTACCATCATCCTGGTTATACCTGACTGGCTGAAAAAGATAAACAAGCTGGAATACAAGCGTTGGCCCGAATGTCCTATGTGTTTCAATTTTGATCTGAGAAATATCAAAGCATTCATCGTATACCCCAAAGAAGCCCAATATTTACAGCTCTTCCAGGACAACAAACTGCTGGTCAAATTGGGGCAGTTGGGCGGGGGTGCGTTGTTGCCCGATTCGGTCGAGCTCAAGCTCCAGTCGAAAAAATCCCCCCTGTTGCAGAATATGCAGGCATCCTCCTGCGAATTAAGGCTCTTCGATTCTAAGGGCAATTTGCTGGGCAAACAGCCGGTGAAGTTGATCGAGAAAGGGCTCGGTAACCGCTAACCCCGCCCCGGGCCTGGGACATGGCAGATCCGCTAGATCGAGCGCGGGCAAAGCTGGGGAAAGCAGATGAGACTGTCCTCTCACGGGAGGTCATCGCCGAATTGATGGAGGCGGTTCTCCTGGCCGGGGCAGACTTCCGTTTCCAGGCATTGGGTGCCAGTATGGAACCGACTATTGCCGGCGGCGACCGGCTGACTGTCTCCCCATTAAAAGGGACAATGCCCTTTGCCGGCGAGGTGGTGGCTTTTCGTCACCCCCATTCCCGGCAGCTCACTTTACACCGGGTGCTGCGCCGGGACAAAGGGGATTTTCTCATCCGTGGCGATAACCCGGCCAGTACCCGGGACCGGGTATCTCCTGCCGCTATCCTGGGCCTGGTCACCGGGGTCGAGCGCCGGGGTAGGGCCATTGCCTGGCCGAACCGTTTCCGCCACCCTTTGCTATCCAGGTTTTTTTTTGGTGCTACCCTTTTTTTTCAGCGCCTCAGGCGCCTGTTCAAACGCCGTCAGCCGGGTCTATTACCCCCCGGCTTAGCGGTTTAGAAACACGGGCAGTACACCTTTAAGGAGGGTGATGTGGGCATTGCCGACCCCGGGTATAATATCGCCATCGACCTGGATATCCAGTTTGCCGGGAAAGGAGAGTTGCAAAGAAGGAAAGGGAATAATGTCAAAACCGTGTGTTTCCCGGTGCCGGTGCCTGAGCACCCGCCAACCGAACCGCAATGTCCGGGGAAAAGACCGGGTATGAATGATGACTGCCTCCATCTGGCCGTCAAAGGGGGTGCTGGCCGGGGAGAGACTGAGGCCGTTGGCATAAAAGGGGATGTTGGCCACCAGCAGCAGGGAAAAGGTCATATCCTGGGATGAACCCGGGGTGTCCAGGCGGGCCGTTAGCGGGACCTGGTGCCGGGAAAAGGCCCGGTAAATCCCCATCAACCCGGGCAGGACCTGGCCGCTGATGGGCGATCTCCGCAACCAGCGGTGGCGCCGGCTAAAAGCATCGATATAGCGATTGACGAAGGCCCCGAGCCCGATACTCAGGTTACCCAGGAACAAGACCGGCTCCGGTTGGCTGTCCACCTGTAGGCAGCCCACATCCATGTCCTTGACCAGGCCCTGGCGGATGGCCCGGCACAGGTCGGCCACTTGCTCGATGCCGAGGCTGCGGGTGATATCGTTGGCCGAGCCGGTGCCGATCATGCCCAGGACCGGCGGCCGCTGCGATCTGTCCCGGCTGTTGGCGGCCAGTATTTCCCCGGCCACGATCTTAAACGTGGTATCCCCGCCCACGGCCACCAGGTAGGGGTACTTTCCCCTGGCCCGGCGCACCAACTGGCAAAGATGGTCTTCGCTGGTAGATACGAAAAGATCATGGGGAAGACCGGCCCGCAAAAAAGCGCCGCTGATTTTTTCCTTTGCCTGGAGCGATTTCCCCTGACCGGCAGCGGGGTTCAAGAATATGGCTGTTTTTTCCATGTCCGGGTTAGAAGCGCATCGTTAACTTGATCTAGAGGAATAGGGGCGGCCTACAGGTGGATGGACAAAAAGTCCATGGCCGACTTTTCTGTCAACAGGTCGGTTGCTTCCACCACGATGTTGTAATCCCCGGCCTTTAACCAGGCGAAATCTATGCTCAGGGTGACCACTTTTTGCCGGGTGTCGAGATACCTGTTCTTGTCGTAAATAACCCGGTCCTGGGTATCCTTGATGTGCACCCTGACCTCGAGACGGCCGCGGTTTCCCTCTTTTAACTTGTTCATCAAGAAGTCCCGGATGTCCAAAGAGAGTTTTCCCTCCTTGAAAGCCACACTGCCGAGTAGTACAGTCGGGCTCTCGGCCCGGCGCTTGTCTATGTATTCCTTGATGTAATCTTCCCGCATGTGGCTGTCATAGAGAATTTTGTAATTCTTGCCCTCCCGGTTATTCACCTCCACCCGGATCTTGCCGATTTTCTGCGCCTCGGATGGTTCATAGGTAAGAACGTAATATACATCTTCTTTCTCGCCGATGGTATGCAGGGCAGATTCCAGGTCACCCGATGCAATCAAGGTGCCGCCGGTATTGATGGTCACTTCCCGCAGCACATTCTCCACATCGGAATTGACCTGCCTGAATTCCAGGTCTTCGGACAGGGCTTCTTTCTGGATACCGCACAGGATGGAGTGGCAGGTGGCTTCCACTTTGTAAAAGAGTCTGCTCAGCTCTTCCACCGGGAAATCGGAGGCGACATTCAATTCCTTGTCGATCTGCGTCAGTAGGTCCATCAACAGCTGGGAGTAGGCATAATCCTCGGAACGGGAGGCCATGATCTCATTGATCAGTTGTTCGATCTGCTGCCGCAGCTCGCTCGAGACCTTCATCTTGGGGAACATCTCGACCTGGTAAAAATTGATCACCCATTTCTGGCGGCTGATTTTCTCTAAGAAGTGGGCAAAATTGTAGTAGCGGTCGATGTCGGGTAGCAAGTACCTGATTTTATATTCTTTCCAGGTGCCCAGGTACCTTTGCAGGAAATCGAGCAGTTTATCGGGGCGCGACGATACCGGCGTCAGCTGGGAGCTAGCGACATCGCGTTCCATTTTTATTTCAAGCTTGGTGGCATTCAATTGCCGCTGGATCAAGGAAAAGTAGGACATCAGGCGCTGCAAGGCTTTCACCCCTTCTGTTCTTAACATCTCCTCGACCACTTTTTGCCGGTCCAGGCCCTTAAAGCTCTCATCCATGAACAGGGTGCGGTCATTAGCAAAGATGAGTATCTGGTCATCGGGGCGCAGTACTTTGGTGAAAAGAAACTCCACCGCTTTCTTCATGCTCTCGTTGTAATCGATAATGCGGAACACCAGCACGAAATAACGGAGGTTGGCGTAGGCCTGGCGTCCGCCGGTGTTGATCAGGATATCCTGGGTGTTGATCTTTTTACGTTTAACGAAAAAACCGTTAATGGTCTGTAGCTTATCGCCCTCGTACAACCTGAAGTCGTTCCTGGTCAGGTTTTCTACCGGCTGGCCTTTATAGAAGACCCTAAGCGGCACCTCGACATTGGTCACCAACACAGTTTCTTTTAATTTCTCGGTTTGATCCTGGGCAAAGACAGATAAAAAAGTTGCCCCCAAAATCATGACCCCAAGGAATGCCATTTTTTTCATGTTGCCTCCTTGATTAGATATTTTCTTATCGTCACATCGTTTATACGGAAAAAATTTAAAAAAGACAGCCCCATCTAGAAAAAAAATTACTTTTGCCGTTAAAAGGAAAAGGCCCCACTTCCCCGGGTGGTTTCGGCAGATATTGTCATCCAATCGCTCCCCATCGTCAAGCGCCGCAATCGATCTATTTTTTCCCCCGGTAAACTTGACTTTTATTCGCAGCTGTAGTATAGATAAATTTCCGGTAGATCCGGCGATGTTAAGATGGCAGACAGGTGAGTACGATCCAGCCGGAAGGGATAGAAAAGTCCGCTGAAGCTTTTTCTTACTCAGCCAGCCATCAGGAAGTAGGTTAATTGATAGTGAGAATTTATTGAATGGCTGATCTAAACCTTACCCAGGCAGAGGCCGATATCTTGATTGCCATGGAAAAGCACCGGACCAACGATGACAGATACGATTTCCCTTTAACCGGTTCGCTTACAATCGACCTGCAATCTCCCGATAAACGTGAATTTTTCATACTCGATATCAGTCGAAGCCGAATAGACCTCCAAAAAGGCAAGTTCCAGAACCGGGCACGTCAAGTCATTGCGCTGGTCAGACTTGATTTTGGCGGTTCATTGCATCGTAACCCCGACGGTGAGGAAATATCATGTCCTCATCTGCACATCTATCGCGAAGGTTACGGCGACAAATGGGCGTTTTTCCCACCTGGCGACAAGTTCAGAGATACCTCGAACCCCTGGAAGACGCTTGAAGACTTTATGCGGTACTGCAATATTACTCAGCCGCCGCATATTGAACGGGGGATGTTCTCATGATTAGCGAGATCGAAAAACTCCTGGATGATTACCTGGCCTGGCTAAGGGATAAGACCACGCTTCGCCAGGTCGATAATTGGGTGGAGATTACCACCCCTTACCTGGATAGGCACAATGACTACATCCAGATATACGCAAAAAAAGAGAACAGCGGCTTTGTCCTGACCGACGATAGCTACACGATCGACGACCTGGAGCAGTGTGGCTGCAAATTGCACAGCCCCAAGCGGCAGGATCTACTCAAAATGACTCTAAATGGTTTTGGCATCCAACTCCAGGGCAGCCAGCTTACTGTTCATGCGTCTACGGATAATTTCGCCCTGCGTAAACACAATCTGCTCCAGGCAATATTAGCCGTCAACGACATGTTCTACCTGGCGACGCCAGTGGTGGAGAGCTTATTTTATGAAGATGTAGTTGCCTGGCTCGATGTTCAAGAAATACGGTACACACCGGGCATCAAATTCCCCGGGAAGACCGGGTTTGACCATCATTTCGATTTTGTCATTCCAAAGTCGCGCCGCCAGCCCGAGAGGATCATCCAGACGATCAATAGACCCAGCCGCGATAAGGCCCAATCGGTGGCTTTTGCCTGGGTAGATACCAAAGAGGTTCGCCCAGTTGATTCCAGGGCATACGCTTTCCTCAACGATAACGAGCAACGGGTCTCGCCCTCAGTACTGGATGCCCTAAAAAACTATGATGTTAAACCTATTCTCTGGAGCAAGCGCGAAGAGGTTCGGGATGAACTGGCCGCCTGAAGTCAGTTACTTTTGGGGTGACTGACAAATGATTTTTTCTATGTTATATCTATCTATTCCGGCTACCCAGGAAACCCAAAAATGTTGAGAACAATTCTTAATGAGGCATGGAACGGAGCATGAAAAAACATAAAGTAGTTGAGCAATTGGGACATAAGAATTTGGATATCCTAACCATTTTTAGCAGATTGATCTCACTACCTGTGAAATGGTTTCATTCTATTCGTCATAGCCCCACATTCAGGAAAAAAATTCCCGGATTATGGGTAATAGTTGTTTATGTAATTCTTATTGTAATTAGCTTCTATCTTGCCCTAACCTTCAGGAATAAAATAGAACCTTTCTTCTTAGATAAGAACAACTTAGACAGCCTGAAAACATTGTTTATTACACTTGGAAGCGTTCTCTTTGGAGCGGCTGCCATTGTATTTTCGCTTATCATATTTGCCATGCAGGTTAACCTCGAGCGATTGCCTATCGGCCTTTTCCGAAAGTTTGCGTCAGATAGGAAATTGTTTATTATTTTATGTTCCACATTTTTTCTATCCATATTAATAATGACCTTTTCTCTTTTTTTAAACAGATCATCTGTTACGTCTTATATTATTATTATATCTATCTATATGGTTTTATCGATTTTCTATATTTTCTATAAGGCATATCGACGCGTCTTAAAACTAATCAATCCAAAAGAGCAATTAGATGAGATTGTTAAAAGTACCCGTAAAAATTTGCAAAATTGGGATATCAAAGCAGGACTCAGCAAGAACGATGTCCCACAGAACCAAATTGATAACATTCAATCATCATCTCATGACCTGAATCGACTCGCATTTTTTTCATCGCATCCGGAATGGACAGGTGAGGCAAGGAATGCGATTGATTATTCCATCTCATTTGTGTGCCAATATGCCGAGAAAGGAGACTATGAAGTCGTGGAAATCGCTTTAGATGCAATAGTAAATATTAACGATGCATATATCCAGGCAAAGGGTAAGACATTCTTCTCAACAAACGGATTATCTCTTACTCCCCTGAATTATGATTTATTTATCGATTACACACTTGAAATTCTTCGCCGAAATGTTCTGATCGGCATTTCTCGTGGCGATGAGCGGCATATTACAGAGATATATATAGCTCTGCAAAAGGTTTTTCAGAATTTACTAAAGATAGATTATTCAACTGAGAGGGCTTCTAATACATATGCCGATATTGCTGTTGGGTATCTAGCAGAATCTATTATTGACGTTATCCCCCATAATATGCCTAATGTTGTTCTTGATGGCACCAGGAGGTTGAGCGAAACGGCCAAGTTCATGATTAATCAAACAGACATTGATAGGATAACGATTGAAATCATCATCAATAAAATTACATCCATTATTGATAGAATGCTCAAGAAGGAGCAATACCAAGCTGTCATTCTTGATGGAGTAAAACAGCTCAAAGATGTCACTCTCGCACTCATAGTTAGTAAACATCGCGACAATGATTATTTATTTCAGGTTATTAGAGAAAAAATCAGTGTCTTGACGATACGTTCTCTTCAGACTTCTGACCCTTCAATTCTCTATTATTATTACTCTTTTAATCTCGACTGTCTGCCGTCCGGACTTTCACTTTTGGTGAATAAATTGGTAGGCGCTAAAGAAGATAATGAATTCGCAAAAGTAATAACTGATCATATTTCCCAATGGGCTGACGGCCTATTCTTGCCCATGGAAGATATATTTTTGACTGCCATAAAATATAGATCAAGCTATACTTTTGAGATATGTACCTGGATTTTTACTGTAACAAAAATTTTATGTGTGGCTTCAAACGCGCCGGCCTGCGAAGATATGACTAAAGAATCGCTCAGGAAAAGCGCTCTTAAGCTAATTTTAAGGGTATCCAGTATCCCTGACGATGAAAAAACAATTGATTTTATTGAAAATAAATCCCAGATAACAAAAGAGATATTCGAAATGGCTAAATTTGCTCACGACTGTTCTTGTGAAGATATTTCAGAGGAAGTCAGAAAGATTCTATTATCCTGGACTTTTAAAGCCGGTAAATACTTGAATAATCACGGGATACTTGGAAATGCGTGCTTCTATCTGGCAAAATTGGATATTATGTGGCGAAAAAATGAATCGTCTTTGATTAATGAAGTAAAGAGTCGATTAAAAGAAGAGAATGCACCGGGTCAGGAAGTTTGTTTTTATGCTTATAAACGGCTCAACGAACATCTACGAAGAATTAAAAATTGGACATCTCTTAGTCCTGTGGACGAATTATATCAAATGAACAAGGATGATAAAACGAAGCTAACCTTACTGGTTCAAGAAATTGCTGAAATTTTAAAGTTAAGAGAGTCATGAAGAAGGAACTTTTTGGTCGAGGTTGAAAACTAGCGGGAATACTATTATAATTAGACATGGAACAAACAAACGGGGCACCGGCTATGAAAGCAAGATTCTTTAAACCAAACCAGGTGTGGGGATACGAGGATAGTATCAGCGTCTACCCGGATTTAAAAGGAGGCATCATGAAGAAAGCCAGGGTTTTGCTTATTTTATTGGCGCTCGGCTCTTTTTTTTCACCGGCAGTCTGGGCAACCCGCCAGGAAGCTTTAGACAAGCATTTGCGCTTGCAGCAGGCATCGATCTTCCGGCATCTCCAATGGGAGGCACTCGGCCCCTATTTTACCGGCGGTCGGGTCAGCGACATCGAGGGCTATGCCAGCCGCCCCTACAAATTCCTGGTGGCCTCTGCTTCCGGCGGCGTTTGGTTAACCGAGAACAACGGCACCACCTGGACGCCCATATTCGACCGGGAATCTACCGCCTCCATCGGCGATATCGCTGTCTCCCAAACAGATGAAAACCTGGTCTGGGTGGGCACGGGCGAGGCCAATTCTTCCCCCAACACCTATGCCGGCACCGGTGTCTTTAAGAGCATTGATAATGGCCGCTCCTGGAAAAACCAGGGGCTGACCGACAGCCATCACATCGGCCGCATCATCATCGATCCGCGGGACAACAACACGGTCTATGTGGCCGCCCTGGGGCATTTGTACTCGGTCAATGAAGAGCGGGGGGTGTTCAAGACGACCGACGGGGGCAAAACCTGGCAAAAGATACTCTTCATCAGCCCGCGCACCGGCGTTATCGACCTGGTCATAGATCAAAAAAACCCGGATACCCTTTACGCAGCGGCCTGGCAGCGGGAGCGGCGGCCCTGGAACCTGACCGGCGGCGGCCAGGAAAGCGGGATCTACAAAACCACGGATGGGGGGAAGACCTGGGCCAAAAAAATCGCCGGTCTACCGGATAGCATTTACCTGGGCCGCATCGGGCTGACCATCAGTCCCGGCAATCCCCAGGTTCTCTATGCGGTGGTCGATAACCTGCAATCGCGCATCTTGAAAAAATTGGAAGACAAAGACGCCGAAAAGGATGAATTGACCATCGAGAGCCTGCCGGGGATGAGCGTGAAATCTTTACTGGAGGTGAACGACATCAAGCTGGAGAGGTTATTGAGAAGGTATGGGGCGCCGGAGTTGTACGAGGCGCAAATGCTCAAAAGGTTGCTCAAACAAGGCCAGATCACGCCCGGGGACGTGGCCCGGCTCCTGTCCGAGGCCAGGGAGAAAACCCAGACCATGGTGCTGGGCGCCGAAGTCTACCGCACCGACGACGGTGCGCAAACCTGGGCGCGCACCCACCCGGGTGCGCTCAGTAGCGATATCTACAAGACCTATGGCTTCTTTTTCGGCCAGGTCCGGATCTCTCCGGAAAACGATAATATCCTCTATCTCCTGGCCATTCCCCTCCTCCAATCGGTTAATGGTGGCCGCACTTTTTCCGAAATCTCGAAATCGGTCAGGGGTTTGGGCGGCGATGAGGTTCATGTGGACAGCCATGCGCTCTGGATCGATCCCCTGCAACCGAATAGGATGGTGCTCGGCACCGATGGCGGGATCAATATTACCTATGACCGGGGCGCCAGTTGGCAAAAGCTGGAAAACCTCCCCATAGCCCAATGTTACACGGTCAACTACGACCTCCAGAACCCGTACCGCATTTATTCCGGCCTGCAGGACAACGGCGTGGTGGTCGGGCCCCGCAATTACCGCTTCGGCGCCAGGGGCAACCCCTGGGTGATGATCCTGGGCGCAGACGGCGCCTCGGTGGAAGTGGCCAATGACAACCCGGCCATCATTTACGCCGCCTCCCAGTTCGGCAACCTCTTCCGCCTCGATTTACGGCAAAACCGGCCCTTTTTCATCAAACCCCAGTCTGCCGATGCCGATACCCCCTACCGGTTCAATTGGCTCGCCCCCTTCATCATCTCCCGTCATCAACCGGCCACCCTGTACATGGGCGCCAATAAGGTGCTCAAATCGATCGACCAGGGGGATCATTGGGTCAGCATATCGCCCGATATTACCGGCCAACTGCATACGGATGGCAATGTTCCTTATGCCACCATTACCGCTTTGGCTGAATCGCCTTTGGATCCGGCTTTCTTATGCGCCGGCACCGATGACGGCAATCTCTGGCTAACCCAGGACAGCGGCGAAAAATGGGTAGAAATCGGCGCCGTGCTGCCGGCCAAATGGATTTCCCGGGTGGTCGTCTCTCGATTCAAAAAAGAGCGGCTCTATGTGACCATGACCGGCCATAAAGAGGACGATTTTAAGACCTATATTTTCGTCAGCCATGATGCCGGTTTGAATTGGGAATCCCTGGCCGCCAACCTGCCCGATGAACCGGTCAATGTCATCCGCGAGGACCCGGGAAACGAATCGCTCCTCTATATCGGCACCGATCTGGGGGTCTACGTCAGCCTCGACATGGGCCATTCCTGGCATTCTCTGAAAAATAACCTGCCTTCAAGCCCGGTCTTCGATCTACAGGTGCAGCCGCGGGAGAGAGAACTGATCATCGGTACCCATGGCCGGGGGGTGTTCATCCTACCTCTTAAGACCATCCAGGAAATCGTGCGTCCCCCCACCACCCACGATTAAGTTGAAGTAAGCGATAGTGGATGATAGAAAATGAAAAACAGAAAAAGAATTCCCATAAAAATAAAAATGTGTTACAATCAATCTCCGGGTTAAGGAAAGCATGAATGAGCGATAGACTCTCTGTTATCGATCTGTTTGCCGGTGCTGGAGGCCTTTCGGAGGGTTTTCACCGGCATAATTTCAATTTTGTCTCTTACGTGGAAAAAGACCGGCATGCCTGCAATACCTTACTAACCCGGCATATCTATTGGTGGCTGAAACGGGAGAAACAAGACCGCTACTACTATAAGTATTTAAGGGGCGCTATCGACAGAGATACATATTACGGTTATCTGAATGGCTTCAACCCGGTTATCCACCGGGAAATATCCGAGAAAACCCTACCGGACATTGTGGCGGCCATAAAGGAGAATATGAAAAAAGCAAGCGTGAGGGGTATCGATGTTTTTATCGGTGGCCCCCCCTGCCAGGCATACTCCTTAATCGGCCGGGCGCGAGATAAGTACAGGATGGAAAAAGATCCCAGGAATGTCCTGTACAAATACTATGTGGAGTTGCTTAAAGAATTCAACCCCAAAATCTTCGTTTTCGAGAATGTCCCGGGAATTCTCTCTGCCGGGAATGGGCAATTATTTGCCGACGTTTGTCGTCTTTTTGAGGGTGCCGGATATATAATAGATAAACGAATGCTTGACGCATCAGACTTCATGGTTTTACAGAAACGCAGGCGGGTCATCTTAATGGGTTGGAAAAAATCCCTGGACTTCAATTACCCTGAGTTTGATCCTATACCGAATACGTATTGCGTAAAAGATATCCTTGCCGATTTACCCCGGTTAAAAAATGGAGAAGGTGTCGAGCCAGGGGAGTATACCGGAGCTCCATCAGAGTACTTGAAAAGAGCGGGGATCAGAAATGGCAAAGGTGTTCTTACCCAGCACGTTACCAGGCTGGTAAGAGACCTGGATCGGGAGATTTATCGGTTGGCGATACTGAAATGGAACCGGGAACAAAAAAGGCTCTTTTACGACGCACTGCCGGAAAGATTAAAGACCCATAAGAGCCGGAAATCCTTCCCGGATCGGTTTAAAGTGGTAGCCGATAATCTACCCTATTCCCATACGGTGGTCGCCCATATCGCCAGGGATGGACATTTCTATATCCACCCGGATATCGACCAACTCCGTTCGCTATCGGCAAGAGAAGCGGCCAGGCTGCAATCTTTTCCCGATGATTATTTTTTTGAGGGCGCCCGGATGAGCGTACTGGCACAGATCGGGAATGCGGTCCCGCCATTGATGGCCGAGACCATCGCCCAAAGGATTAAGGAAAGACTTTATGAGCAATGATAATACCTACCGCATCCGACCTGCCGGGCGCCATATTTTAACCATCGGTAGTGATTTGATTAAAGATAGATATGCGGCAGTGGTTGAATTGGTGAAAAATGCTTACGATGCCGATGCCGGCCTGGTTACTATCCGCTTTTCATCTATGGGAAAAAATGGCGAAGAAAAGCCCATTCCCTATATCAAGATCGAAATCACCGACAATGGTCATGGTATGAGCTTCGATGATGTGGAACATAGATGGCTCGTACCGTCCACCGACAATAAACTCAAGAGGATTAACAGTCCCGGGGGCAGGAAATTACAGGGAAGGAAGGGTATTGGCCGCTATGCCGCCTCCATCCTCGGTGACGATTTCATCATGGAAACCGTTGATAAGAACCATGAAAAGACCGCTCTTCATTTGAGATGGAGTGATTTTAAAACAGCCGGTTACCTGGAAGATGTGCCCATCGCACTAAGTAAATCTCATAGCGACGAAAATTCGGGAACCAGACTCATTATCAGTGGAGATGATGAATATCTCAATCTGTGGACAGAAAATGAAATAGGCAAGCTGATAAAGGAACTGAAAAAGCTATTAGCCCCAAAAGTAGAAAATGATCCAGGGGAATCATTCAAGATCAAGCTGGAATTTAAAGATTTTCCTGTATCGGGGTATCGTGATTACTCCGAGTTTATAGAGCCTTTCCCATTGCAGGCACTGTACGATTATAGAATTTCCGGCACCGTAACCGAAGATGGCAAAGCCAGCTTGATCTATCACAATAACACAGTTCCACACTCCTTACCGGAGAATATTTCCCTGGATATCCCGATTAATCGTCAAGAAGCAGCTTTTTGCGGTAAATTGGATCTTGATTTCAGGGTATATGACCGAGACAAAGGTAGTTCCCTGGAAAAAAAAGAAGCCCTCGCTATTCTTGATGAACATCATGGCATCGGCGTATACCGGCATGGTTTTCGGATTAGGCCGTTGGGAGATCCTGGATACGATTGGCTGGAGCTCGATAAACAGCGTGTCCAGCAACCGGCCATGAGAATAGGCAGCAACCAGGTAATCGGTTCCGTTCATATTCAATCCGAAGAGGAATCGGGGCTCGAAGAAAAAAGCGCCAGAGACGGTCTAAAAGAAAATCTGCACTTCGAGGGACTAAAAATAATCTGTAAACAGGTCCTGCAAAAACTGCAAGAAAGGAGATTCATTTACAGGGAGAAAGCTCATTTAGGAAGAAGAAAAAAACCGCTGGAGAAACGAATTCAAGATATTTTTGTGGAGGGCGATACCAGAACGGAACAGAAACTGGATGAGAAATTCGATGACCTGGGAATACCAGCGGAAAAACGGGAAGTTTTTTATAAATTGATCGGACAGCAAAATGCCCAGAAATTGAAAATCGTAGAAGAGATTGAGGAAAAATTAGTTATCTATCAAGGGCAGGCTACACTGGGAAAAATCGTCAACGTCATCCTTCATGAGGGGCGCAGTCCTCTCAGCATTATCAGGAATGAAACGTCCATTCTACACGACTATGGCCGAATGATTTTGGAAAAATTTTCTCAAGATTTGGTTGCTAAAATTGCGAAGAGTTGCGAGAAAACCGATGAACAGGCGCTGCGATTCGTGGAGCTATTCAGGAAAATCGATCCCCTGGCCGCTAAAAAAAGGTCGTCCAGAAAAGAGTTCGATGTTTTAAAGGTTATTAAAGATATCTTTGCTGCTTTCGAGAGTGAATTAAAGGGGGGAAATATTTCCTATCGCATCGATTGGGCTACCGATATCAGATTCAATGGCTGGAAAGAAGATTTTATGGCAGTTTTTACCAACCTGATCGACAACAGTATTTACTGGTTGAATACTTCGTCAAAAGAGAGTAAGGAAATTAAGGTAACGGGATACCTGGAAGATAACCGCTTCATCATAGATTTCATCGATAATGGCCCCGGCATTGAAGAATATCTGATTGAAAACGATATCATCTTCGAGCCGGGATTCACCCGTAAGCCCGATGGGGGTTACGGCCTGGGCCTGGCTATAGCCGGTGAAGCCATCGGTCGGAATGACGGGCAACTGGAAGCTATTTATTCGGAATCGGGCGCTTTTTTTAGAATTACCCTTAAAGGAGAGAACCTTCATGTCGCATAAAAAGACTTTAAGATTGCTGCTGGTGGAAGATAATAAAGAAGAGATTGAGACCTACAAAGACCGTATAGATATCTTTAAAAAAAATAATGATCTTGAAATCGAACTTGTGGTCAAAGATAGTCTTCAGAAAGCCCAACCGTTTATAGCAGATCAGTTTGATGCCGCAATCATAGATATCCGGTTAAAAGGAGATACCGGGGATGAAGAACCGGACGGGCCTATCCTTATTCGTGAAATCCTTGAGAACTTCAGGATTCCAATCTTTGTTCATACCGGCAATAAAGCTTTCCTGGACCAATTCGAGGGTTCAAAAAGTACACTGTTCAAAACCTACGTCAAGGGCGAGGTCAAATTCTCGGAGATTCTCAAAGATATAAAATTGGTTTTCGATTCAGGCATCACCAAGATCATTGGGCCCAAGGGCCAGATCAACGAAATGCTGAATTCCATATTCTGGCACCATATCGCCCGCCAGCTTGATCTTTCGGGTCCTCCCGCAATCAAGGAAGAGAAGCTCACGCGGTACATCGCCGCCCATCTTTACGAATATCTGGAGCTGGATGAAAGCGGCTCTCTCGTGAATTTTTCTCCAGAGGAAGTTTACATCAAACCCCCAATTAAAAATAAAATTTTTACCGGTCATATATTGAAAGAGAAGCAATCAGGTGAGCATTTTATCGTACTGACACCCGCATGTGATCTGGCCCAAAGCAAAGCCCCGGATATTGTAATAGCCCCTATAGAAAGCTATAGTAATTTTTTCACTAAAGATGCTTATCCTGACCTGTTTTTCAACACTGAAAATAAGAAAAAGGATGCGGAAAAGAAATTGGAAACATCTATGAAAGAAAAACGCAAATGTACCAAGTATTATATTCTCCCCTCCTCATCATCCTTTCAGGGCGGATTGATTAATTTCCAGAGAATCCAGTCTCGCAAGAAAGATGAGATAGATGAAGGTTATGAAAAGATTGCCTCTATATCTTATCCTTTTATTAAAGATATCATTGCTCGCTTCTCTACTTACTATTCCAGGCAGGGTGCACCCGATCTCGACATGCCTGAAACCCATGAGAAATTGCTCAATCACCTGAATAGAAGCACATAGAAAGATTAAGAGATAACCGATGAGTACGCTTCAGGAGAAAATCATCGAAGATGGATTAAGGTATTACCGGGAGTTTCCCTGGCGGCAGTACTGCAATCCCTACCGCATCATGATCGCCGAATTCATGCTCCATCGCACCAGGGCCGAACAGGTAGTGCCGGTTTACGAAGCATTTTTAAAGAAATACCCAATCATCGATTCTCTGGCTGAGGCCAACGAAGAGGATATAAAGAAAATAACCGAGCACCTGGGCCTTCATTGGCGTAGCGGTCATTTCATCAAAGCCGCCCGCTATGTGGTGGAAAATTTCGCCGGCGAGTTTCCCGTCAATCGGAAAGATTTACTGAAAATCCCCGGAGTCGGCGACTATGTGGCCGGAGCTATCTTGACCGTCTGCTTCAACAAACCGGAATATGTCATTGACAGTAATATCGCCAGGTTTATCGATCGATTCTATGGCCTGGAGCTAAAAGAAGAATTAAGACGCAGAAGGCCGATCATCGAATATGCAAAGGAACTTTTTAAAACCGGGGAACCCGGCACTTTTTTGTTTGCTATTCTCGATTTTACCCATAAAATATGCAAACCGCAAAAACCCGATTGTCCCAATTGTCCCCTCAATAGTTCCTGCAAATGGGAAGCCGGGCACAGGGTTTTATCGAGAGATAGGATGGATTGATTACCCTTTTTCCTGGAGGGTGTGAAAGAGCTGGATGTAGTCGGATACGACTTTTTCCCAGGTGTAGACCTGGGCGATGCGCTCACGCGACCGGGCGCGGAAATCCGCCAGAGAGGCCGGGTTCTTTTCCAGTTGGTCGATCATGTCTTGCAGGTGGCCCGGTGCTTTAGAGAAAAAGAGGCCGTACCGGCCAGCGAGTAGCATCTCCCGGTTAAAGACCGTATCCAGGGCCAGGACCGCGCAACCGTAAGCCAGGGCCTTGAGCATGGCCGGGTTGGTGCCGCCGAATTCATGCCCGTGGAAGTAGGCGAAACAGTGGTGATACAGCTCGGCCAGTTCGTCCGGGTCGGTCACGTAACCGGTAAAGACCAGCCTCGGATCGGGCACGGCCTTGATTTTTTGCGCATAAATATCACGGTACGGCACATCGCCGACAATGACCAGCTTCTTGTCCGAGGGGCCGGAGATAAATTCCCGCACGATCAGACCGGCGTTGTTGTCCGGGATCAGCCGGCCGACGATGAGGTAGTATTTGTGCTTTTCCAGGCCCCAGCGCCCGATAAGATGTTCCTTTTGCGGAAAACGGATATTGGCGCCGTAAGCGATCATCCGGGAAGGGCAGTTAAACTCCCTGAGATAGATTTTCTGCATCTCGAACGAATCGGTGACCACCGCATCGTAGAACCGGGTAGCCAGGCGGGAAGCCCAATAAAAGTACTTCGAGCCCAGCCCCCGCCACTTGGGCCGCTGCCACTCCAGGCCATCGACGTTGATGATACTCTTTTTACCGGCGAGCTTAAAAAACAGGCCGAATGGGCCATTGGCCGAGTTGACCGCCAGGACCAGGTGATATGGCCGGAAACAGGCGTGGATGGCGGCCTGGAAAGAGTGGATGAATTGGCTCAAAGACTTCTTCTCGATGGTGCGAATATAGACCAGGTCGATGCCGTTAACCTGGGCCGGCCGTTCTTTGAAGAGGTTCTTGTGGCAGTAGACGGTAACGGCGATATCTTTTTTGACCAGCCTCTCGGAGAGCTCTTTGACAAAGGTCTCATACCCGCTGTACACATAGGGGTAGCCGCGGGAACCGATGATGGCGATGGAAAGCTTTTTCTTCTCCTTCTTTTCCTGGCCGGGCTTTCCGCCCTCTTCCCGGTCGATCATCCGTAAGACATAAAACAAGGAAACGCAAAAAGTGACGATCTCAAACCCGACACGTGCCCAGACCGCACCTATTGCCCCAAAGAGCGGCACGGCCGGGACCAGGGCAATGACAAACAAGATCGTCAAATAGAGGCTGAATCGGAAGCGGAGCTCCTGGTACTTCGATGAGCTTAACACCGCACCGAGCAAGTAAATACCCATCTTAAATGGCACCATAAAGGAGAGGATCAACAGGAAAGGCGATGCAGAAGGGATGAGGCCGGGGCTGAACAGGGATATCAAGTAATCCCGGGTAAAAAACAAAAACACGCCGAGCAAGAGGCCGCTCAAGATGGAGAAGATAAAAAGATAGCGGAAGAAGGTCTTTAACTGTGTTTTTTCCTGCCCACGAAACACCCTGGAGATGAATGGGGTCTGGGCCTGGGCCAACACCTCGATCAGCAGGTTGATGGTCAGGTAAATACGCAGGGACAAGAAGTAACCGCCCAGCAGGGTTTCATCGATAAACCAGGACAGGATAAAGACATCGATCTGCCGCTCTAAAAAGACGACCACGGTCAGGGCCCAGAAATACGCCACTTCCTTGAACTGTTGGAATTTGGCGACGATTTTGGCCGTGGGTAATCGGCGGCGGATGAAGAGGGCCTGGCCGGCCACGCTGCAAAACAGGGCCGAGGCGCGGAACAAGAAAACATTTTCCAGGCTCAAGCGATGCCGCATCAAGATGAGCAGTGCCAGGTTTAAGAGAAAAGAGAGCATCATGAAAAAACTGTTGATCTTTATCCTCTCCTGGCCGAGCAAATATGCGCCCAGGTTGCGATCGAAACCGTAGAGCACCCCGGTCGCCAGGGTCAATAACAGGAGGGTGAAGGAGAGGCGGTGGTAAAAGGCGCAGAACAGGGCCAAAAAGACCAGCGATAGCAACGTGCCATAGATCACGGCCTCCATGACCTGTCCAAAAAGCCCCTTCAGCTTGGCCGGATCATCTCTCTGATAAGCCACTTCACGGCTAATAAAGGTTTCCAGGCCAAAATAAGAAATGACGATAAAAAATTGGAAAAAAAAGAAGGCGATGCCGTACTCGCCCAGGTCCTGGGCGGTCATGAAACGGGAGATAAAGAACATGATCACCAGGTTGGTGCTGGTGGAAAAGAAGCGGGAAATGAGCGAAAAGGTGGAGGCTGAGAATATCCGGGCCAGCATCTATTCCCCGGGAGATTGGCCGGCGTCCGGGTCGAACCGGGGAACCGGCCCCGGGGCCGCCTTGAAGAAAGGGACACACTCCTTTAAAATAGCCATCAAGTCCCTGGGCCGGTCGAGTGCCCCCTCCATGCGGCCAAAAATTTGTTTGATCTCGCCTTTATCGAAAGTGGAGTGGTTTTTGGCCACGAAGATCTTCTCGTGGCTGGTAACCAGGGTGCCCTCTTCGGCCATCAACACTTCCTCGAAGAGCTTTTCCCCCGGCCTTAAACCGGTAAAGACAATATCGATATCCTGGTAAGGGATCAAGTTGTTCAAAAAGATCAAGGTCTCGGCCAGATCGACAATGCGCACCGGTTTGCCCATATCCAGGGCAAAGACCTCACCGCCCTTACCCAGGGCCGCCGCTTGCAAAACCAGCAGCACCGCCTCGGAGACCGACATGAAATACCGCTCCATGTCCCGGTGGGTCACCTCGATGGGGCCGCCCTTCTTGATCTGGTCCAAAAAAATCGGCACCACACTGCCCCGGCTGCCGATGACATTGCCGAAACGCACCGATACCATCGGGGTGGAGCGGCCGTTATAAGCCGTGCAGATCATTTCTGCCAGCCTTTTGCTGGCCCCCATCACGCTGGATGGGTTGACCGCCTTATCGGTGGAGATATTCACCAGTTTTTCGCAATTGAAAGAAAGCGCCGTCTCGACCAGGGAAAAAGTGCCGAAAACATTTGTCTTAATGGCCTCTTCCGGGAAATCCTCCATCAGCGGCACATGCTTGTAAGCGGCCGCATGAAAGATCACCTGCGGCCGGTATTGCTCGAATACCGCTTTTAGTTTTCTCTTTTCACGCACATCGCCGATGACAAAATGAATCTCCTGGCCGAAGCGTTTCAACCCCTTCAGCTCCCGCTCCAGGTTAAACACCTCGGTCTCATCGATCTCGAAAGCGATGATACGGCCGGCATTAAAACTCATCAACTGGCGAACGATTTCCGAGCCGATCGATCCGGCAGCGCCGGTCACCAGCACCACTTTATCCCGGATATAGGCCTCGATCTCTGCCGGCGAGATTTGCACCGACTGGCGGGAGAGCAGGTCTTCGATATCCAGTTGTTTGATATTTTTGGGCTGGAAAGTGTAAGGCTGGTAATCGTCCACCCGCGGCACCACTTTGATATCCTTGACCTTCAGCGGTTTGATCATATCGAACAAGAAGGCGATCTTCTGGTGGGAAGCCTGCGGCAGGTTGATCAGGATGCTCTCGATTTTATGGGCCTGGATAATCGCCGGTAGCCTGTCAAAGCCACCCATCACCGGGACGCCGCCGATGCGGGTGCCGATTTTCATCGGGTCCTCATCGACGATCACCACCGGGTAAGACCGCTCATGTTTCGAGGAGATCAACTCTTTGATCAACCGCTCGCCCGTGTAATCGGCGCCGATGATCAAGGTTTTCTTGCCCACCCGGCCCCCGTTTTTAAATTGCATGTACATCCGTTTGGATATCCTCAAGATACCGATCATGGAAAAGGCGAGCAGGGCCTCGATGATGATGATACCCCGCGGCAGGTCCCAACCGGGTAGATAGGACCGCACCAGCAGCAGGTTGGCAAAAAAGAGCGTCAGCGTTACCATCAGCGCCACGGCCAGCAGGTTTAAAAGCTCGGTCAGACCGACGAACCGCCAATTGATCTGGTAAAGACCCATGGCATAAAGGAGCCCGATAGTCAAGAGCAAGATGATGCCCAGCCAATACCGCGATAAGGGCAGGTACTTGTCCGGGAAAGTGAAGCCGAAGCGCAGGTAAAAAGCAGTATAATAGGCCGTCATGATAATGACTATATCGGCTAGAAGAAAGAAGAGGGTTCTTTTCAGCCTGGTGGGGGCAAACAGGGTGACGAGCAAGCCCGGGAGTTTTTCTTTCATGCCCCTCATTTTAACCCCTTCTGCGCTGAATTGCAACCCTATTGAAGCCAAATCATGGCCAGGGGGTTTTGTTTCCGGTAAAGCGAATAATTATTCGGCCCGGGTGTATTTGATCTCGACGGGCCCAGCTGAAGGTTCGATAGTCTCACCGCATCGCTTCGCCCGGGAACCTTCTAAGACAGGGCTTCATGTTTGCACGAAATTCTTGAAATTTACCCCCCTCTTTACATGAGGGCCGGGATAGGGTAAAATGTATGCCTGTTTTAAGAATCACCATCATAAAACAAGAAAATTTAGGAGTAATAAGATGAAGAGAACAGTTGTCTTAATGCCGGGCGACGGCATTGGAAAAGTAGTCTTACCGGAAGCGGTGCGGGTCTTAGAAGCGGTCGGGTTCGATGCCGATTACGTGCACGCCGATGTCGGCTGGGAATTCTGGTGCAAAGAGGGCAATCCCCTTCCCCAGCGTACCCTCGACCTCCTGGCCCAGCATAAACTCAGCTTATTTGGGGCCATTACCTCCAAACCCAAAGCAGACTCCGAAAAAGAGCTGGCAGACGAGTTGAAAGGCAAGGGTTACGTTTATTACAGCCCGATCGTCGGTATGCGACAGCATTTTAACCTCGATATTTGCATCCGGCCGTGCAAGAGCTTCCCGGGCAACCCGCTAAACTTTATCAGGCGGGGTAAAGGCGGCCAGGTAGAGGAACCGGAAGTCGATGTGGTCATCTTCCGGCAGAACACCGAATGCCTCTACTGCGGTGTGGAATGGACCAACCCGCCCGATAACGTCTATGCGGCCTTAAATACCCACCCGAAGATGAAGGCTTTTGCTAAGGTTCCCAAAGAAGAGCTGGCCATCTCGCTACGCATTTTCACCAAGAAAGCCACGGAGAGAATCTTGCGGGCCGCCTTTGAACATGCCAAAAAATTCGGCTATAAGTCGGTCACCGTTTGCGAAAAGCCCAATGTCATCCGGGAAACTTCCGGCATGATGCTGGCCATGGCCAAGCAGATGGGCAAAGAATACCCGGGCATCGCCGTCCAGGATTCCAACATCGATGCCCAGATGATGTGGCTGACCAAGAACCCGGAGACCTACGGCGTGATCGTGGCCGGTAATATGTTCGGCGACATCGTATCCGACGGTTTTGCCGGCCTGGTGGGCGGCCTCGGTTTTGCTTGTTCCGCCAATCTGGGAGAAGAGGTTTGTATATTCGAGCCCACCCACGGCTCGGCCCCCAAGTATGCCGATTATGATCCCCCCATCATCAACCCGATTGCCATGATCATGTCGGCCTGCATGATGCTCGACCACATCGATGAAAAAGAGAAAGCGGAAAAGATACGCCGGGCCATCTCCCAGATCGTCCTGGAAGGCAAGGTGCAGAGCTATGACATGATGAAGCTCGCCGGTTCGCCCGATGTCGTCAAGCAGGGCGCCGCTTCTACCAGTCAGATGACCGATGCCATTATCGCCCATCTGAAATAACCGGGTAAATAAGTGTATAGAAGACATACTGGTTCCAACGGAGGACAGACATGACAGCACAGAAAGCGACCAATGTCGTATGGCACGAACACCGGGTCAAACAGGAAGACCGGGAAAAATTGCTCCATCAAAAGGGCGTGGTACTCTGGTTTACCGGCCTTTCGGCCAGCGGTAAATCGACGGTGGCCAACGAAGTCTCCTTCCAGTTATTCGAGAAGGGGAAGATTTCCTATGTACTCGACGGCGACAATATCCGCCACGGTTTGAATAAAAACCTGGGTTTCTCCCCGGAAGACCGGGAAGAGAATATCCGGAGGATCTCGGAAGTAGCCAAACTCTTTGCCGATGCCGGGCTCATCGCCATTACCGCCTTTATCTCCCCTTACCGGAAAGACCGGGATTTTTGCCGCACCATCTGCGGCGCTGGCCGGTTCATCGAGATATTTGTCAAAGCCTCGATCGATACCTGCGAACAGCGGGATACCAAAGGCTTTTACAAAAAGGCCAAGAGCGGCGAGATCAAGGAATTTACCGGTATCTCCGCCCCCTATGAAGAGCCGCTAAAGCCGGAGATCATCCTCGATGCCGACACCATGACCATCGAAGAGGAAGTAGAAGCCGTGATCTCCTACCTGGAAGAGCAAAAAATCATCTGAGCCGGCCAGCTTGAATTGCCCGGCTCACCCACCATGATCGGCCAGGTGCAAGTCGTTTCTAAGGGGGGCCAGGGCATCGTGTTCCACGAGGGCCGGCCGGTATTTTTAGCCGGCGTCATCCCGGGTGAGTGGGTCGAATTTACGGTCACCGGGCAGAAAGGCGCGGTCGGCTTCGGCTCGCTCGCTCGTATCATAGAGCCTTCGCCCCAGCGCCGGGTACCCCCCTGCCCCCATTATGAGCGATGCGGCGGCTGCAATTTCCAGCATATCGCCGCTGCGGAACAGGTTGTCCTCAAACAAGCCATCCTCATCGATAACTTAAAACGGCTGGCCCATGTCTCCCTGCCTTTTGTGCCGCCGGTTTTACCCTCGCCCGCTTTTCGCTACCGCACCAGGAGCAGCTTAAAGATCAGGGACCATAAGATCGGTTTCTATGAGCGCCAGAGCCACCAGGTGGTCGAGATTGAGACCTGCCTTTTGCTGCCGCCGGCAGCGGAAAGTTTTTTAGCGGCACTCAGGCAAGACCCGCTCATCCGCGATATCGATAAAGGAGAAGTACTGCTCCTCTGTAACGGCCCGGAGGTATCTGCCCTGGCGGTGGATCACCGGGGCGACCTTTACCTGACCCCGGCCCGGGACCTCGCCTTCAGGGTTGGGTCATTCGTTTTTCATTATGCGCCAAAGAACTTTATCCAGGCCAACCTCTTTACCCTTCAGACCATGATCGACCTGGTCGCCGATGCCCTGGGAGAGTTCCGGCCAAAAACGGCGGTCGATCTCTTCTGCGGCAGCGGTTTTTTTACCCTGCCCCTGGCCCGCCTAGCCGGCAAAGTCGTGGCCCTGGAGATCGATAGCGGTAATATCGGGGCCCTGCAAAGAAATCTGGCCACAAACCGGGTGGAAAATGTCGATATCATGACCGCCGACATCATGAAAGCCCCGATCCCGGCAGCAGATATTTTCCTGGTCGATCCACCACGCGCCGGCCTGACCCGGCGGTTGGTGGCGAAAATTATCGCCCATCACCCGGCCGCTATCCTCTATTTCTCCTGCGATTCGGCCACTTTTTGCCGCGATCTCTCCTATTTCCGGGCAGCCGGTTACAAAATCGCCGACTTAAAAATTATCGATAACTTTCCCCAGACCGATCACTTCGAGATATTCTGTCTCTTAGAGCTTTAACCAGCGCAGCCGCAAGGCATTACCGACCACGCTGATGCTGGAAAAAGCCATAGCCAGGGCGGCCAATATGGGATGCAGTTGCTGCAAAAACCCGGGCGCCCAGGAAAATGGGGCCAAAATACCGGCGGCAATCGGGATGAGCAGGATGTTATAACCAAATGCCCAGGCCAGGTTCTGTTTGATGTTGCGCATGGTGGCCCGCGACAGTCTCATGGCCTGGGAGACGCTGCGCAGGTCGCCCCGCATCAGGGTAATATCGGCGGTTTCAATGGCCACATCCGTACCTGTGCCCAGGGCAATACCGACATCGGCGGCAGCCAGGGCCGGGGCATCGTTGATGCCATCGCCGACCATGGCCACCCGGTGCCCCTCCCTCTGCAACTCAATCACCCGGCCGGCTTTCTCCTCCGGCCTGACCCGGGCAAACACCCGCTCGATACCCACGGCTGCGGCAATACCCCGGGCCACCGCTTCATTATCGCCGGTCATCATGGCCACTTCGATACCCAGGTTTTTCAATTGCGCCACCCCTTCCCAGGCAGAGGCCCGGGGCACATCGGCTACGGCCAGCAGCGCCTCTGCCTTGCCGGATACAGCCAGCCAAAAAACGCTCTGTCCCCGTTCTTCCATTTCATCGGCCTCTATTTCAAGGTCCCGGTTGGATATCCCCAGCGATTGGCACAAGGAACGGCTGCCGACCACGATATCATGACCATCGACCTGCGCCCGTATGCCCTGGCCGGCTTGGGCCGTAAACGCAACCGGCTCGCTTAACGAAAACCCTTTAGCCCGGGCAGCAAGCACCACGGCCTGGCCCAATGGATGCTCCGATCCCCGTTCGGCAGAAGCGGCCAACCGCAACAGTTCCTCGGCAGAAAATGTGGTTCCCGGTGCCGTTTTCATATCGGTCAGCTCCGGTTTACCGCCGGTAATGGTGCCGGTCTTATCCAGCACCACCGTATCCAGCCTGTGGGCCAGTTCCAACGCGGCGCTGTTTTTAAATAATATACCCTTTTGCGCCCCTTTGCCCATACCGACCATGATCGACGTGGGCGTGGCCAACCCCATGGCGCACGGGCAGGCGATCACCAGCACCGCGGTCAGGCGGATCAGGGCCGCTACGAAACCGGCCCCGGATAAGAGCCAGACCAGGAAGACGGCCAGGGCAAGACCCATGACCATTGGCACAAAAAAAGCGGCCACCCGGTCTGCCAGGCGCTGTATAGGCGCTTTACTGCCCTGGGCTTGCTCGACCAGGCGGATGATCTGGGCCAGGGCCGTCTCTTTGCCGACGCGCATGGTTTTCACTTTCAACAGCCCCTGGCGGTTAATCGTGCCGCCCACCACGCTATCGCCAATACTTTTGTTAACCGGCAGGCTCTCGCCGGTAATCATACTCTCATCCACTGCCGATGCCCCTTCGAGCACCTGGCCATCGGCCGGGATGCGCTCTCCAGGCCGAACGATCGCCAGGTCGCCGACGAGTACGGCCGCGATCGGGATTTCTATTTCCCGGCCGTCACGTACCAGGCGCGCCGTTTTCGGTTGCAGGCCGATCAGCCTCTTGATGGCCTCGCCGGTGCGACCTTTGGCCCGGGCTTCCAGGAGCTTGCCGAGCACGATCAGGGTGACGATGACCGCCGATGTCTCGAAGTAGACATGGGCGCCCAGGGCTGAAGAGCCGAGCGTCCGGGCGATGAGCACGGCCAGGCTGTAAAAGTAAGCCACCGACGAGCCCAGGGCCACCAGCACATCCATGTTGGCGCTGCCGCCGCGCAGGCTCTTATACCCGCCCCGGTAATAATCGAGGGCCACATAAAACTGTACCGGTGAGGCCAGCACGAAGAAGAGCCAATCGACCCAGGGGGCATGCGACCAATGGCCGAGAAAGCCGATATCCCGGAGCATACTGAGGGTAAACAAAGGGATAGAGAAGAGCAAGCCGACGAGCAATCGCTGCCATTGGTGGCGCACCTCGGCCTGCCGGGCCTTAGATAGGCTATCTTCATCGTCATCGACGGGCGGCGTTTCTATGGCCTCATAACCGGCCCGCTGGATACTGGCGGCCAGGGTCTCCCAGGTGACCCGGCCGGGGTCATAATCGACAAAAGCTTTCTCATTGGCCAGGTTGACTGCGGCTGCACCGACCCCGGGTACTTTTTTTAGCGCCCGCTCAACGGCCAGGGCGCAATTGGCGCAGGTCATGCCCAGGACAGAAAAAGATAGGTGCTGCTTCTCTTCCGTGCCCATTGCTTAGTCCGTTATCTCGGCCGGGTAGTTGATCTCCTCAAGCAAAGAGGCGATTTTGTCCCAGGTGGCCGGTTCTTGCCATTCCACCGTTACTTCCTTAGTTGCGGCGTCGGCCTTGACCGCATTGACCCCGGCCAGCTCGGCCAATTCCCGCTCGATGGTGCGTGTACAATGCCCACAGTGAATAGTGGGTATTTTAAATGTCTTGACCATATTTCATCTCCTTTAAGCTATTTTCATCCCCATTTTATCCCACATCCCCCCCCATTTCAACTAGCCCAGCGCCACTTTTCCTATAGCATCCCCATATATCTAAGGATGATTCTTAGGTAATCAGATCAAAAGGTAAATCGCTGATATCCCTCAACCTTTTTTATTTAGATTTTGGTGATATTCTGTACGTAATTTTTCAATAACCATCTTATCTCTCAGGGTTTCCAGAGTCAAAAGGGAGGGCTGTTATATTCTTTGCCGGAAGGCGGGGAGGCCGGTGATGTGCTGGCCGATGATCAGGGTGTGGATGTCGTGCGTGCCTTCATAGGTCCTGACCGATTCCAGGTTGCACAGGTGGCGTATGGCCGGGTACTCCAGGGAAATGCCGTTGGCGCCCAGGATATCCCGCGCCTGGCGGGCAATGGTTAAGGCCATATCGACGTTGTTTTGCTTGAGCATGGAAATATGCTGATACGCGGCTTTGCCCCGGTCTTTGAGCCGGCCGATGTGCAGGGCCAAAAGCTGGCCTTTGGTGATCTCGGTGATCATGCCGGCCAATTTTTGCTGCACCAACTGGAAAGCGGCAATCGGGCCACCGAACTGGATGCGGGTTTTGGCATAATCGAGCGCCGTTAAATAACAATCCATGGCCGCACCCAGCACGCCCCAACCGATGCCGTACCTGGCCTGGGTCAGGCACTGGAGCGGCGCCTTCAGCCCGTCAGCCCCGGGCAGCCGGTTCTCTTCCGGTACTTTGACCTCCTCGAAAATCAGCTCGGAAGTGATCGAAGCCCGCAGACTGGCCTTATGCTTGATATCTTTGGCCGAAAAACCGGGCATCCCCTTCTCCAGCAAGAATCCCCGGATACCGTCCGCGCTCCTGGCCCAAACCACTGCCACATCAGCAATCGAGCCATTGGTGATCCACATCTTGGAGCCATCGATAAGCCAATGGTCCGACTGCTTGACCGCGGTGGTCCTCATGCCGGCCGGATCGGAACCGAAATCGGCCTCGGTTAAACCGAAACAGCCGATCAGCTCTCCTTTGATGAGCTTTGGCAGGTACTTCTCCTTCTGGGCCTCGGAGCCGAAGGTAGAGATCGGGTAGATCACCAGCCCGCTCTGCACGGAAGCGAAGCTGCGAAAGCCGCTGTCGCCCCGCTCAAGCTCCTGCATCATCAACCCATAGGCGGTATGGGAAATGCCGGCCCCGCCGTACTCCTTCAGGGTGGCGCCGAAAAGGCCGAGCCCGGCCATCTCCTTGACCAGGTGCAGGGGGAACTCCCCTTGCTCATAGTAATCGGCGATAACGGGTTTGACCCGGTCGGCGACAAAATCGTAGACGGTCTTTGCGACCATCTTTTCCTCTTCGGTCAGCAACTCTTCGAGATGGGCAAAATCGACCCAGCCTTTCATGGGGGCCTCCTGGTCTTTAAATTATAGTGGAATTAATTCGTTTTATCCTGGTAGTCTTTTAAATCCCCGCTGTCTATAAAGCTGACGAAATCGATTTTCTTGTCCGCATCGAAGTACAGGGATTTCAAATATATCTTACCGCCGCTGATCTCGATACCGGTGATTTCGCTGTGAAAGCCACAACCGGTATTGAAATAGAACGGGTCCATCGGTGCTGTGGCATTCAATTGTTGGTTTTTAATGGCCAGATCCCGCTTCAAAATCAGCTTTTCTTTTAGCTTGGCCTTCATCGATGCGGACGGTTTTAACGATTTATCTGCCTCTTTTCCCTCGAAAATATCGTTAAAGAAGATGTGTCGCCCGCTCTCGATATCTTTGAGCATCACGTCATACAGGTGTGGATCGGGGATGGAATTGAAGACCGGGATATGGGTGTGACCGGCAACCAGGATCTGGTATTTTTTGTTGCCGGAAGCATCTTTTTGGTTAAGGGTCCAGTCATAGACCATCTTCTCATGCTTTTCCAGGTCGTCCTGGATGGCCGCCATTTTCTCATGGAGATCTTTCTCGGATTTCAATTTTTTCGGGAATATCTCCAGCCACCAGTTGTATTTGACGTAAACGCCCCAGGAAGCCAGCTCGTCCCCGGCATCGTGCAGTCCCTGTCCCTGGCAGCCGTGGGTGATAAACATGTTGAACTTGTTCGTCTCGTCCGTGAAAACCACGGCCGGAAAGACCCGTTGCAGGTTGGGGCCGCCGACATTAAGCCATTGACCGCGGAAAAAATCGTCGTGGTTACCGTAAACCCGGTAATAGCGATTGTCTGCCTGGAATTTCTTCTCCAGGTCAAACTCTTTCCCATGCACGTCTAGAATTATCGGGATGTTGTCCCGCTGGAACCCCCAGCCCTCCTCGAGATCGCCGATCAACACCAGGGTAAAGCCGTTCTCATAATAATATTTCAATATCTGCTCGAACAGCTCTGTGTTCAGCTTAAATACGTCTTTATCTCCCATGCCCCGGTGCAGGTCGCTGAACATGATGATCTTAGACGTCTCCATATCGAAGGGCACCTTCGGGCATATCGTTGAATGAATGGTCAGCAATTCATTGGTGCGCGGCTGCGATGTCAGGAAATGGGTCTCTACGCACGAAAGGGTCATAAAGACCAAATAAACCAGCAATAAACCAAATAACGTTTTCTTCATGGGTAACACCTCCTATCGACCATGAGCATATCGCAAAGAGAAATCTTTGTCAAGATACCTACCACAAATTTGGGGGAAGAAAAAAATTCCCGGCCCGGCTGCTTGAAAAAGATTTCCATCCCGGTGTATACTATGGCGTGAAAAAAAATGAGAGAAACAGGTGAATGCGCATGAAAAAGAGACTATGTCATTTAAATGGTCTGCTGGTGGCCCTGGCCCTGGGGTTGGTACTGCTTACGCCGCCGGATTTGGCCGGCCGGGAGAGCGGCTTTAAATATTTCAAAAACTACAGCTACCGCGATGATTACGAGCATCAGCCGCAAAACTGGGGCATTGCCCAGGCGCCAAACGGCCTCATCTATGCGGCCAATAACGGCGGCATGCTCGAATTCGACGGCGTTTCCTGGCGGCTCTTCGGTATACCCGGGTTTTCCATCGCCCGGTCGGTGGCCAGCGATGATGACGGCACCATCTACATCGGCGGCGGGAATCAAATCGGTTATTTTAAGCCCGACGACAAGGGCTCACTGGTTTACCGGCCGCTGACCGAATACACAGAAAAGCACAAATGGGACTTTGTCGATATGCGGCGGGTCTATGTGACCCGGGACGGCGTCTATTTCCAGGATAAAAACTACCTATTCAGATGGGCGGGAGGGCAGATGACCGCCATCATCGCAAAAAAGGCCATCGATTCGTCCTTTCTATGCCGGGGCGACCTGTTCGTCCAGATAAAGGGTACGGGGCTCATGCGGGTGGTTGGCGATTCCTTGCAGTTGCTCCCCAGAGGGGATATCTTTGCCGATAAAATTATCTACCTGATCGCCCCCTTCGGCAACGGCAGCCCGTCCCAAACCCTGCTCATCGGCACGCGGGAAGGTTTTTTTCTCTATGAACGGGATACCTTAATTCCCTTCAACACCGAAACAGGTGACTATATCGACAAAAAGCAACTCTATCACGGCATCCGCTTATCCAACGGCGACTTTGCCCTGGCCACTTTGCGCGGTGGCCTCGTCATCATGGAGACCACCGGGAAAATCAAGCATATCTTCGATAAAAGCAGCGGGATCCAGGACGACAACGTCAAATACGTGTTCGAAGACCGGGAAGGAAACCTGTGGCTGGGCCTGGATAAAGGCATATCCCTGATCGAGTATAATTCCCCCTTCTTTCACTATGATGAAAAATACAACTTACCCGGGCTGGTTTTGACAGTAACCCGCCACCAGGGCGACTTTTATGCCGGTACCAACCGGGGGTTATTTGTTCTCCCGGCCCAGGATAGGGCCTTCCAGGTAGCAGCCGGTCTAGACAGCAACTGCTGGAGCTTACTCTCCACCGGTTCATCGTTACTGGTCGCCACTACAGACGGTCTTTTCCAGGTCGATGGTTGGGAATCGGCCCGAAAAGTTCTTCAAGGAAGGGCCTACAGCCTCGCATCTTCCACCCGTTTTCCCGGTCGCACCTGGTGTGCCACCAATACCGGCCTGATCCTCTTGACCCAGCAGAATGGCCGCTGGCAGGAAGACAAACGATTTGCCGATATTACCCAGGATATCCGTTCCATGCTCGAAGATCCGGCCGGACGCCTCTGGCTGGCCCCTACCACCAACGGTGCGATACGGATCGATTTCCCAACCGGCCCCGACCGCCCCCAGGTCCAGGTTTATGGTGAAGAGAGCGGGTTTCCTCCAGAAGAGATTTACCTGGCCGGGGCCGCCGGTCATGTCATATTTGCTACAACCAGTGGTCTATTCCGCTTCGACGAGGCAAAAAATGCCTTTATCCCGGACCCCATCCTGGGAACCCCATTCACCGGTGGCCCGGCTGGCAAACCCGTATTTCGCCTCGTCGAAGACAAAAACCGGGATATCTGGATTCATTCCGAATCCCGCAATTACCGGGCCATTCCCGGAGCCAACGGCTCTTATACCATTCATTCCATACCTTTTAAGAGAATTCCCACCATCCAGATGAATGTCATCTACCCGGACCCGGACGAAAAAAACACCTGGTTTGGCGGCTTCGACGGGCTTACTCGCTACGATAAGACTTTCCAGGAAGATTACGGGCAAGCTTTTCCCACCCTCATCCGCAAGGTGATGGCCAACGACCGGTTGGTCTTCAACGGCTATCAAGACAAGACCCCCATTTCCCCCAGGGCAGCGGTACCCAGGATTCAATATAAGAATCGAAACCCCTCTTTCGAGTTTGCCGCGCCTTTTTTCGAGGCAGTCAACGAGACCCGGTATCGCTGCTTTTTGGAGGGATACGATAAGGTCTGGTCAGACTGGGCCAAAGACAGGAAAAGAAATTACACCAACCTCGATTCCGGTAAGTACACATTCCGCGTCCAGGCGCAAAATGTCTATGAAACACCGGGCCAAGAAACTACTTTCCCATTCAGGGTTCGCCCCCCCTGGTACCGCACCTGGTGGGCATACATTATCTATTTTATCGGGGGTCTTATCGGTCTTTTCGGCATTATCAAATGGCGATCCTATAAACTCGAGCACGAAAAACAGAGACTCGAAAGCCTTGTAAAAGTACGAACCCGGGAAATCGATGAGAAAAACCAACAGCTCGAGACCCAGACCCACCAGTTAAAAGAGCAATCCGAGAAACTCCAGGAAATGGACCAGGTCAAATCCCGCTTCTTTGCCAACATCTCCCATGAGTTCCGTACCCCCCTGACCCTGATCATGAGTCCCTTAGAAGACATGCTGGCCGAAAAACCCGAGCGCAAAGAGAAAAACCGGATAGACCTCATGTTGCAAAATTCCCGGCAGCTCCTCACCCGCATCAACCAATTGCTCGACCTCTCCCGCTTCGACAGCGGCAAGATCAAGCTGCAGGCGGCACCGCAAAACATCGTCCTTTACTTAAAAGGGATCGCCAGCGCCTTTCAGCACCTGGCCCAGCAAAAAGATTTACACCTGGAGTTTCAGGCCGCTGAGGAGGAGATCAGCCTCTATTTCGACGCCCCCAAAATAGAAGAAGTGATCAATAACCTGCTCATCAATACCGTCAAATTTACACCGGAGGGCGGCAAGATCACCGTTTCCATAGCCCGGCATACACACCAGCAACCGGGTGACCCGGAGCCGGGAAAATTTCTCCCCGGTTTCGTGCAAATAACGGTAACAGATACCGGCATAGGTATTCCCAAAGACCAGCTTAAAAATATCTTCGAGCGATTTGTCCAGGCCGACAATATCCGGGAAGATGCCTACAAAGGCACCGGCATCGGTTTGGCCCTGGCCAAAGAGATCATCGCCCTCCACCATGGATCCATCGATGTGCACAGCCAGGAAGGAAAAGGCACCGAATTTGTCATCAAGCTCCCCCTCGGCCATAACCATCTCAAAGCCGATGAAATCGTCACCACCCATCTAAGCCCATCTCCGGCCCGAAATTTTTCGGGAATAGAGAGCCTCTACCCGGCCAGCCAAAAAGAAGCCCCTGGATGCGATCAAGACGAAGAAGAAACGGAAGTTCAAACCGAAGAACAAAGAAAAAACGTCATCCTGGTGGTCGAAGACCACCCGGATATGCGCAACTACATCTGCTCCTCTCTTAGCCCACTCTATACCGTAGTCGAGGCCGCAGACGGCAAACAAGGCATTGCCCGGGCCAAAGAGATCATCCCCGATCTCATCATCAGCGACATCATGATGCCCGAAAAAGACGGCTATGAACTGTGCCGCACCCTAAAAGCAGATATCGATACCAGCCACATCCCCATCATCCTGCTGACCGCCAAAGCCTCGGCAGACAGCGCCTGCAAGGGCCTGGAGACCGGTGCGGACGACTACATCACCAAACCCTTCAACACCCAGATGCTCCAGGTGCGCATCAAGAACCTCATCGACCTGCGCCGCCAGCTCCAGCTCAAAATCCAGCGCCAGAAAACGCTCCTGCCAGCCGAAATACAGGTATCTTCCCTGGACGATCAATTCCTCAAAAAATTCCAGGGCATCATCGAAGACAACCTGGACAATTCCGATTTCACCATCGACATCCTGTGCAATAAACTCAAAATGAGCCGTTCCTCCCTATACCGCAAGATACAGGCCCTGACCGGTGAGACCCCCAACCAGTTCATCCAATCCTACCGCCTCGAGCGGGGCGCCCAGTTGCTCAAACAAAACTTCGGCAATGTCACGGACGTCGCATTTGCCGTCGGCTTCTCCAGCTCCACCTACTTCTCCAAATGCTTCAAAGACAGGTTCCAGCAGTCCCCCTCCGACTTCCAGGCCGCCCAACCCCCACCCGGCCCGCCTATAACTTAGGCTCCCCCCAAATTGCCCGCCGCTGGCTGCTCTATGACCGGGGAGGCCTGTTGAGAATCGATGGAAGCGGGGATTTCTTGACAACACCCCTTTTTGTGCTAAAATGGATGCGTGCATTGAAAAAGTAAAAAAACAAGGATATCAGGTGAGCCATGTTACATGCAACGGTCAGGACCAGGATCGTCAAGATCGGTAATTCTCAAGGTATACGTATTCCTAAACCTGTGCTCGATCAACTTGGTTTTAACGAAGAAGTCGAGCTGGAAATTTTACCCGAGCAACTGATTGTTCGGATACCCCGTCTCTCCCGGCAGGATTGGGAAGACCAATTCAAAGCCATGGCCGCGGCCGGCGATGATAAACTGCTCGACGAGTCCCCCATCAGCTTAAGCACCTGGGATGAGAAGGAGAAATTAAAGCTCTACCCATACTGAGCTTCCCCCTCCACTATTCCCTAATCCCCAAAACTCTTTTCCCATAATATTCTCCCCCCTGAGACTATTTTTAACGCTTTTGACACTATTTTTAATGCACTATAAGCAAGGCTCTTCTATAATGCACTCAGATCGTTTGATCAGGAGGTAAAAAAATGGCTGACCGATCTGGATTATGCAAAGCTATTAAGTTTAAGTAAAACATAGACTTTAATTTATACAAAAAAGGAGGAAAATAAAATGGAACGAACAGAAAGTGTCGTTATCCAGGTTGCACCGTCATTTGAGAATGTTAAGATTAAAGAAATGGAGATGTTTGGGTGGAATCTCCAGGGCCGTCAAGAAATCCACGAAGAAGGGGAGGCATATGCTAAAGAAAGTTTGCTTAGCAGTGGTACTTATGCCGTAAAAACAAAAGTATCCAAATATGTAAAGCTCCATTTTGTCAGGGCATTGAACATGCTAAATCTGGAAAAAATAAAGCATATCGAAAATCAATATTTTAACCTCCCTTTTCCGGAAATTCCAGGTTTCAAATCCTACCTGGGACCTCTTTTCTTTGTTTTTTGTGCGATAGTCTCTCTCTCTGATTCGCAAGGAGGAGGCAGCAATATCGGAGGTGCTATCGTTTGTCTCGCTATAGGCATAGGCTGGGCATATTTTTTGATCAATAAAAGACAGAAAAACCTTGCCGTTTGCATGGAAAGTATAAAGAAGAGGGAGGAATTAATATCTCAATTGGAATCACTATCATAAAATTGACGATCTTTAAAAAGGGGATTGTTAAGTTAAGATAAGGAAGAGGATCTAAAGGCTTGCTTCTCAAATTTAAGAGGAAAGATAGCAAGCCTTAATCCCTTTCTTTCTCTAATATTTGCTTTTATACATAAAAAGGTGATCAACGACAATTAAAATGCACTAAACGTTGATTATTTTGTATCTCGTGAAATTTGCAGGGAATATCCAGCACAACCGTTAGGGGGATTTATGAAGAGGCGGAGAGAGGTGAGCGGTCAAGTAGGGGGGGGGCATGGTGTAGAAGGGCTATATGAGGGGTGGTGAAGGATAGTTGGATGTTAAAAAGGATAAAAGGGGGATATGCCGGGGACGGAATTGATTAAACACGACGGGCGACCGGGGGCGGGCTGGGGGCAGGGTTGAACTGCTGGGCATTGGAAGGTTTTACTTGAAAAATCTCCATTTTTAATCTATAATATTTCCATGCAAGAACGAAAAATGATCAGAACATACGTCGATACTCTCTATATCTATTTTTTCTCCATGGGAGGTCATAAGATATGATTAAAAAAAAATTCGACTGTGTCGAGATGAAGCATAAAGGTGCGGAATCTATCGCCAGGGAAATCTCCGGGTTTTCCCCGGCAGATGAATTGGCTTTCTGGAAACTCCGCAACCAACAATTAAAAGACAGGAAAAATGCGATGGAGACCAAACCTGCAAAAACAAAGCGGGTATGATGTCTTGGCTTAGGTGAAATGGGAATTTTCAGGAGTTGATTTTAACGTTGTTGAGCAGGCCGGGGATTGCTGTGGGGAATGTTAAGGGTTAGGTGAACATTTTTTGGGTGGCGGCGGGACTTAGGCGATGTCGTGGAGGGCCTCGGTCAATTTGCGGTAGATCTCCAAAAGGTCTTTGTTCTTCTGGACATCGTACTGGAATAGGAAAACGGGCTCCTGGCCGCCGATTAACCAATTGAGGTTGACGCGGCACATCTCCCAGAGCTGGAATAAAAACCGGGAATTCTAATTGTCGTCAGGCAGGAGTTTTAATTGTCGTTGATCAAGAAGAAAGCCGGATGGGGCGAATGCAATTCGCCCCTACGGGCTATGGTCGCCCGGATACCGGGGCAGCTTCATCAAAAAGCGATGCCGGGGCCGGTACGGGGTTTGCCCATGAGGGTAGACCGGGATTGGCCGGCGCACCGATAGGCGAAGGGGTTTTATGTCATGGCCGCTTTAAGTTCTTGAGCTTGTAGCGGTGCAGCTTTAGGGGCAACACATTGCCCTTGTCATCGAATACCGAGTCTTCCACCACAAATACATCCCCATCCCGGGCATAAGTAATCCACCCGGAAAAGGCACATGGAGTCCGCGGGCATAGGTCACCCCATCAAGATCGTGAACATTGACGTAGATGTTACCTCCCCTATAACTTTCTTCTAAGATAGAAATAAAAATTCCCTTCCCAATGTAGTATACTGAAGTTGGGATTAGGGATTTTTCCAGCCACTCGTTTTTAGGTATCCCGGCTTGAACACATCCAGCACCCTGAAGTCTTTGTCCAGGTAAAAGAAGAAAGGGGTATCGATCAAATCGGGTTCCGTGATCTTGAGGGCTCCGAATAAATCGGTTTTCTTCATAATCTTGACCGGGAAGAACAAAGCCCCTGAATGATGCAGCCCGATGATCTCGGATTCTTCCCGTTTATCCTTTATCCCGGGCATAGTAGGTCATTTTTCACTTTTCAGCATCTTGAAGCGGTACAACTTCGGTTCTTTCAGCGGCTCGATTATATAGAGGTTATCTTTTTTGTCTATATGAAAATATTGCCAGTCTTCTAACGGTTTTACCCCTGAGTAGAAATTCCCCAGGTACTGACCCTCTGGGCTGAATATATCGATTAAAAGCCCTTTTTCTGAAGCCATCCAGCCCCAGAGTACATAAACATTCCCTGTAGAGTCTACGGCAATATTCTGGATAATGATGTCACCTTTTATTTCAATCCATCCTGGTTGAGGATTATATTTCCTGATCGGTTGGGGAGTTTGAGGTAAATTGCGGGTCCAGGTCTTGAGTAGTTTCCCGGAAGATGAGTATTTAAGTATTTTATAATCTCGATTATAAGATACATATACATTATCCTGGTGATCTACGCAGAATTCGATACCATTTCTCGCTTCCCGTAAGAACCGATCTTTTTCTTCGCTAAAACCGGCTTCACAAAATGCCGTGATCTTTTCCCCACGCGGACTATATTTTTGTATAAGAAAATCCTTTAAGCGCCAAAGGAAATTAACATAGATGAAATCCCTGGAATCGACCGCTATCTTTATGGGATAACCGTCTATTACTTTGAATTCATCGACAAAATGACCTGCACTGGAGAAAATCATGATCTTTCTGTTGTTTTGATCAACGATAAAGACCTTTCCCTCTTGTCCGACGGCCAGGCCTACCACCCGCATAAATTCACCGGGCTCCTGCCCCTTCTGACTCAATTCCCACAAAAATTGCCCATTCTTATCGAACTTCCTGACCACGCTCAGATTGGGATCGAGGATATATATATTTCCTTGCTCATCGACGTTGGCGGACAATATGAATTTAAAATCCTGGTTGATATCCTCTTCCGAACCACCAATGGTCAAGTCCTTTTCCAGTTTAATATCGACGGGCTTGTACTCTTCTTTACCGGAACAGGCACTCATGACAAGGACTATTAATAAAGTCCCGATAATCCTTAAAAGCTTCATTTTCATTTGACCTCCTTTTTAACCAGGTTTTCGTATTTATAAGCCAGGATACCCAGCATACCCTCCAGGTTATACCTCCAGTGGGTGCAGTTTTTCTTCCCCTTCATGGCCGCTAAGACACAGCCCCCGTTGCACATGGGCAGAAATTTGCAATCCCCGCATTCTTGATCATCTTTGGCATCCCAGTTTATCCAGCGTAACTGCTGTTTGTTGATCATTTCAGGTTTCGCCAGGTGAAATACCGCCTCTTCCCTGATACCGATCACCTCCCAGCACTTATAGACATACCCGTCCGGATCGATAGCAAAGGTTCCGACATTAACCGCCCCACAGGGGAGAACACTCGGATTGGGATAAGGAAAACCAAGAATTTTGTGATTTGCTCTACTATTCATAGATATAATACTCCCTGGATGGGGGGGGTGCGTATGGGCATTTAGGATCCGGATAGTCCCAGTTGTCATACCCAAAGGCATACAATACCTCTTTCCAGCATACCCCCCTTTGCCGGTGGCAGGGGGAAAAGGCATCGCAATTACGGCAAAGACTCTCTTCCCGGACATGTCCACGGGACAGATTATAAAGTCCCATTGCCTTTTCGGAGTTCCAGACTTCTTCTATCGAGTTTTTTGTTAAATCGCCGATAATGAAGCGGGGATGCCAGTAAAGCTCTTCACAAATGGTTACTTTCCCGTCAGGTAATATAACGATGGCATAAAAATTAGCCGAGCACCTGGCCCTCTGGCCAAAGTTTTTCTTTTTTTCTTCTATAGTTGCATCTACAATGTCTTTCTTACTCGAATAACCTGAAAAATTCAACTGTATTTTGCCTTCATATTTAGCTTTTAACTCTTCTATGCTGGCCTCTATTTTTTTTACCGTATCCAGGTTGAGTCTAAGGCGTTTATTGACGCCTTCATCCCGGTAAAGGGAAAAGGCGGCAGCTCCAATATTTATGCGTTTGATGTTTTTAAGATTTAGTAAGAACTCTAATAATTCACTGATCCGCGATTGATTCAAAGACATAACCTGGGTATTGGTATATATATCGAAACCGGAAGAATCCAGGTAATGGAGGGTTTCCATTAAGTTTCTATAGTAATCATCACCAACTCTTAATATCTCTTTTAGCTCTTCTTCTATGATTGAATCAATCGAAACCTGGATCTGTTTAATACCGATATTTTTTAATTTTTCTATATTACCCGGACTTATCGGCATCTTGGTTGAAATGTAAGGTTTAAAGCCATTGGCAATAAGCTCGCCCAGGAATTCTTCCCAATGCCTGTATAAAAAAACTTCGCCGCCGGTTATATCGAAACTGCGCATATTAAGGCTTCCAGCTTCCCTGATCAATTCTTTTAACCGCTTTATGGGTATCCGGCAATCCATTCTTTCCCGTCGGTCTGCGTAACAATAGATACAGTCGGTTACGCAAAGCGTGTTGACCATGAAAAGAATATCCAGCGGCTTATGCAATCGCCAGGTATCCATATCCAATTCATTTTTGGCAATCAAGAAAGATTTCCAATTTGTAACTGGGGGTATAGGTCCTACGGGTCTTTTTATCAATATTTTTTTGGGAAAGTTAAAACCGTTACCCTCAAAATTAAAATACAAAGGCTCCGGATTTTCGAGCAGCGGTTTGATTATGCGCTCGATTTTATCCCTGTCTTTCATCAATAGCTTTTCAATCTCTTCTTCGACGACCGATAATTCTTTTTGTCCATCGAAAAGAGCGATCATAGCAGCATATACAGGATGAACCACACCGATGAAACTCTCGTTTAAAGGCCCTCCCTGCCTATTGGTTAAAATGGGCCTATTCTTATCGAGCCTGAGATCATATTCCGGGTTTAAGATGTAGATGTTGTTTTCTTCCGACATATTATTTAATTACACTGATGATTTTCTCATTCGCCTCTTTTTCAGGCATCTTGACGATCACGTATTCATCTTCAGAAATAGCATGTTTAAAATAAAAATACCCATTACGGATAGTGATCAAGAAATAATTTTCTTTAAAATCGATTATAGAGGTTTTTCCGTCTCTTAAATTAATCCTGGCCCATTTATCATTACCCTTCGATTCATAGCTCATGTTATAGATATTACCGCTTGAATCGGCATGTATTTTCCCCCCACAAACCGGTTTGTACCCGGGGAACGGGAGGCGTTTTCTCCAGTACTTCAAATCGAACCATCCCTCCGCAGTACCTTGCTTAACCAACGGCGTGGTTTTCATCCAGGCTTCCCAGTCATCGATATCTTTGCCGGTTACTTTTTCTCTCTTGAAGGGCATAGGGTATTTCTTTATCAGGTTTCCTTCCTGGTCGAAGAGGCTGAAATAATCGTTAATACTTTCCCGGACAATAAGCCGGTCTTCATACAGTGTCCAATACAAATAGTTGAAAAAGGGAATGGTGATGTTCCCTTTCCCGCCTTTATCGGCAGATAAATCTTGTTCCATCTTATAGATATCTTTAATCGATTGACCGCCTGGCGATAATTTCAAAAGGCGATTCACACATTTGCCGATCGAGAAGTCTTTATATGGTCTGTAAATGGATTTATGGCTCTGCACGTACATATTGCCTTGGCTATCGAATTGAATAAATGATAGGCCATGACATTCATCCCAATTAAGATTCATTTTGGGGGTCGAGATGTTTTTACCTTCAGCGGAGAAAACCGATATCCATTTGTTCCCTTCCAGGAACTCGGTGACATAAATATTATGATCGACCGGGTTGATGGCGAACCAGCCCATTCTTTTAATATCGCCCGGACCCTCCCCGGCCTGGCCGAATTTGAATTTGAATTTACCGTCGGCAGAGTAACAGGCAATGGAATTCAGGTCGTTATCGACGAATATGTCGCCGCCGGCAGCGATTAAAAATACCCGGCTGAGCGGGATACCTTTTATAATCGTTTCCGGGTTTAAAAAAACAGAAAGCAAAAAAAAACTTACAATCATCCACATGTTCTGTTTTTTCATAACATACCCACTTCTCTTAGTTGGATTCATTGATCGGGAAAAATTTTAATGTTCGTTCATTTCATTAGTTTTGTATTACACCTCCTGAGCTGCAGCCCGGGAGGCATGTACCGCACCCATTTGTACAACCCGCATCACACCCCTTTGTATTGCAAGTTTCACAAGGGGTCAGGCGAATGGTGGTGAGCGAATAAACTACATTATCAAGACTTTCGAGGTCATAACCCAAATCCTGCATAGCGTAACCTCCTTAAAATTTATCTCTTCCTGGAGATAAACTGATTTTACATTATACTAAAAAAAACCCAAAGTCAAGGAATCTTCAAGATAAAAGTTTAGCCTGGGCGGGTGCAGATGGGGATGTCCTGGCTGAAATTGACAGGAGGGGGAAATGGTGGAGGCTATGGGTGCCCGGGATTACTGGCTGAAGGTCTTTAACCGAGACGATGATTCATGGTATGAAGAGATCGAAGACTTTTTTAGCCACGTTAATACCATGTCATGCAGCAGGGCCGTGTTCATGGAGGTTGACGAATGACAAAAGGGCCGGGGAAATTTCTTTTAATATTTGACCGTCTTTTCCACATGTCTTACGGGCTATCTCAGGTGTCGAACCCCCAATTTTTTATAGGTGATCCCTTTCCCCACCCCTCTTACCGGCTTCCTCGATGCCCTCACCGACTTTTTTTTATCTCTCACCAACTTTCTCTATGCCCTCACCGACTTTTTTTTATCTCTCACCGACTTCCTCGCTGCCCTCACCGACTTTTTTTTATCTCTCACCAATTTCCTCTATGCCCTCACCGACTTTTTTTTATCTCTCACCAACTTCCTCAGTGCCCTCACCGACTTTTTTTTATCTCTCACCAACTTCCTCTATGCCCTCACCGACTTTTTTTTATCTCTCACCAACTTCCTCGATGCCCTCACCGACTTTTTTTTATCTCTCACCAACTTCC
>Ga0315287_10000119_pt1 | contig 64456 bp, 71 predicted proteins | sample YL17G11_0_MG_FD_205037 | JGI IMG/M metagenome (GOLD analysis project Ga0315287, IMG submission 205037) | Sediment microbial communities from Yellowstone Lake, YNP, Wyoming, USA - YL17G11_0 | ecosystem: Environmental > Aquatic > Freshwater > Lake > Sediment | place: USA: Wyoming | collected...
TCACCATTATTATAGATAATATTATTTTTTATTTTGCCCCAATACATATTGCCAAAATATGCGTCATTTTTCTGATTATGTATATAAATTCCTTTTTGGTTAAAATTGCGGATTATGAAATTGAAGATATGTGTCTGAGCGCCTGAAGTGCTATCGTTTTTTATCTCAAAGCCAATGTTTTTATCACTATCTTTATTGCCGTCTAAAATTACCCAGCCTTTTTTATCGGGAAAATAAGTAGATTCGTTTTTGAGGTCGCCTTTGATTGTTAATTTTTTGTTATTAATTACAACAGATTCGTTATAAGTTCCCGGCGCCACCCAGATTGTGTCTCCGCTGACAGCAACCAAGACAGCAGCTTGGATAGTGCAGTATGTATCCCCATTTGCTGAGCAAGTATGATTTCCGCCAGTAAAACAGCCTGTTTTATTTTCCACGCACAAACTACTGGCTGCATTTGTTTTATCAGCCGAGTTAATTATAAAATAAGCAATTAAGACAATAGCTATTAATAAAAAAAATAATTTAATAATTTTATATAGCATAAATTTTTTTATTCTGTTTGATAAGCGCCGTTCCATTGCGAATCAAAAGTATAATTCCACCAAATATAATTTACAGCTGGATTTGGCACGCTAAAATCAAAAACTTCTGATTCGTAAGAGCCAGAATCGGCATATTGCAGATATTTTGGCGGAGTACCTCCATCAGACATATAGATTCTTTTAAGCCTGATGCCATTGTCTTTTTTAGTATTGCTTTCAAATGTGCCTTCAAAGGCTTTATCTATCAATTCAATATTAGGCCAGGCAGAAACATAAGTGGAAAAAGATACTGATTGGTTTTGTCCGCCATAAGATGACGGCCAGCTAACAGAAGATGTTATTTTTCTGATATTTGGGTCAAAAGTATTATCCGCGCTTATATCTGAAATCAGATTATCTGAAGTTCTATAAAGAGGAAAAATCTTGATAAAGCGGGTAAATTTATCGTTAAAAGTGTCAGAATTTCCTTCAGAGCTGTCAAGAAAAGTCCAATGGCTGTTAGAGCTTTCTTGGGTTGAAGTCAGAGCCACTCTGACGCCGTCTGAATCGCAATCCAAATTAAACCATTTTTGCCTGCTGATGGCTTTGACAGCTTCCAGGCCTTCTTGCGCCACGCTATAAGCAACAGCTGTGTCATTTGTCGTTGAAATGCCCTTAAAATTGCCTGTCATTAAAAAAAGCACAGCTGATGAAATAATTACAAAAATAGTAATAGCTAATATCAGCTCCACTAAAGACTGGCCTTTTTGAATATTTATTTTTTGTTTTCTTATTGGCATCGGTCTATTTTGCCTAAAGTGCTGATTGTAATGGTAACTGCCTGTCGCTTAGAAAGCGGACAATCGCTTGCCTGCTGGCCCAAAGACTCATCAGCGCCTGCGTCCCATAAATTATTACTTGGCCTTTTTTGATCATCTATGTCTTTGGAAAAATAAGCTGATAAGTCAGATCCTTTTTCTTTTGCCTTATCATCACCGGATTTTAAATGAAAATTTGTTGCTAAATTTATAAATGCGCTAATAAGATCTTGATTTTTTTTATTATTATTTAAACAATCAGGGGGAGGCACAAGATTGGTAAAACCCGTCGGGCATTCATTAGCGTATGTAATATTATAAGACGCCCAAGAAAAACTGCCATCATACGCATCAGCGCCATAAATTAAATTATTAACGATAGTTGTTTCTACAGATCCAAAAATGCCTATAGTATTATTTGCCAATGTGTTATTGAAAATTGATGCAATTGAATTAGATTTGATGCCGTAATTATTATTTCCACTAAAATTATAAATAATATTATTCCAAATATTGGCTTGTGCGCTAGCGCTTAAGTAAATTCCTTGCGCTCCTGCTTTGTTAGCGCCTTTTATAATATTTGACAATATATTATACTGGCCGTTTCCAGATGCATTTATCGCAGCAGCAGTATACATATTTGCAAATATTTGTAATCCTTCGATCGTTGCATAAGGCGTTTCTAAATAGAAAGCTGGAATATACTGCGCTGTTTGCTGTAATCTATATTGATTATCATTCCAGACGCCGCTATGCCGGGCATTTCCCACGGTGTAAATTTTGATATAATTATTTGCGCTGGTAGTCCATACAGAAGAATTTAAATCTATTCCAAAGCCAGTTTCCGGATAAGTCCAATCGCCTTCTATTTGAGCGACTTCTATCTGGCCAGATCCTTGTTGAGTTAAATCTCTGGCTCTTTTTGCATTCCAGTCATATAAAGATGTGCAGCAGCAGTCATCAGGCGCAACGGGATTATATGCTTTGCAATATTCATCAGTACCGCATAAAGGAGTGTCGGGCTGTTTTATTTTACAAACTGCTACTGTTACGTTTTCAGGCGGATTTAATATTCCTCCTTTGATCACTTTAGGCAGATTGTCAGCGCCTTTATTGGCGATTCTGATCCAGGCTTCATTGGGCAGGTTGCTTTGGCCTGAATATTTGGCAAAAGTAACATTGTCTTGCCCGTTAAGTTTGTATTGCGATATCTCAAGGCCGGCTGGCAAAACATAGCAATCGCCATTGGAGTCGGCTTCGCAAACTGTTTGGTCTGCGGGTTTTGTATTATCAACGCCTTCTTCAAAAAGATCAAAGAAATAGGAGCCATCAGCGCCAAACTGACCGAAGTAAATTCCAAAATTATGGTTGTTTTCACCGGCTTTTGCCTTGATCTGGGCTTTGCGCAGAGTTTGGATAATTTCATTAGCTGAAGAATCCAGCTGCTGGCGGTAATAAAAATTAAGATAAAAAGGCGCGGCTGCAGCGGCGATAATAATTATAATCGCTATTACGATAATCAGCTCTGTGAGGGTATAGCCCTGTTGTTTTTTTGAAATAGTTTTATAAGCCATAAGCAGAACCGCCGCTTAGTTTGTAAATCGGAGTGACAATGGCAATGGCCATGCCGCCCACAGTCAGGCCGATGACCACCATCAAAAGCGGCTCTATTATTACAGAAAGGTTTTTAGTGGCAGCATCAACTTCTTCTTCGTAAAAATCAGCCACAAAGATCAAGGTGTCGTCAAGCTTTCCGATTTTCTCGCCGATGCTGATAATGCTGGTGGCCAAAGGCGAAAAAAGTTCGCTTTCTCTTTCTAAGATAACAGAAATAGGAACGCCTTTTTGGACTTCAGCCACGGCTTTTTTTAAAGTGCGCTCGTAAATAACGTTATTTAAGCTGTCAGCTGTGATAGTTATAGCTTCTAAAATATGCAAGCCGCTGCGAAGCAATGTGCCTAAGGTTCGGCAGAACTGGGCCATATTGGTATTGCGGCTGAATCTTGAGAAAATAGGCAATGAGAGAATTATCCGATGCAATATGGGCCGTCCTACTTTGCTTTTTGAAAAAGCGATAGTGCCGAAAATCAGGCCGAAGATGCCGCCAAAAATAAAAATGCCGTAACGTTGCAAGCTATTGGCGATAAATAAAAATATTTTTGTTGACAAAGGCAGTTCCACCTGAAAAGAGTCAAACAGGCCTGTTAGTTTAGGCAGAATAAAAATAGTCAAAAACATGGCAATAGTTACTGTTACAACTAAAATCACAGTCGGGTAAATCATCACTCCTTTTATTTTTCTTTTCAGCTCATAGCTTTTCTGCAGTTCAAAAGACAGCCGTTTTAAATTTTCGTCCAAAGTTCCGCCTTCCTCGCCGGTCTTGACCATATTGCAGAATAAATTATCAAAGATTTTGGGATGTTCAGCCAGACTGCTGTATAAGCTGCGGCCTGCTTTGGAAGACTTGATAAGATCGTCCAGCACCTGTTTCATTTTAGGATTAGTAGACCCCTTTTTTAAGATTGACAGTCCTTCGCCTAATGATACTCCGCCGGAAATCAATGTGCTTAGATGCTTGGCGAATAAAATTTTATCAACAATTTTAATCCGTCCGAATTGGCTGAAAGACGACTTTAAAGCCTCTTGCAATTTTGACTGTTTTTTTTTCTCAACAGAAATAATCACCAGGTCGTTTTTCTGCAAACTTTTAATTAAAGTTTCCCGGTCCGGAGCCTCAACTAATCCTTTTTTTATTTCGCCCTCCTGCGTTGAGGCGATATAGAAAAATCTAGGCATATTTGATTTAATTATACTATATTATAAGAACAAGATAAATATAAGTTATTCACAGTTGAATTTTTTTTAGCTTAGAAGAATATTTAATTATTAATTCTTTGGCCATAACTAGACTTTCAGGATAAATTTTTGATTTTGGCCTGATCAGAATAGATGGTCCGGGAAATTTCCTTGACTCTATAAAGATATCTTTATTTATTAATAAGTTTTTCATGGCTAAATTTTCTTTATGATTCCTGCCAATTATAATTAGATTATCTTTATGCCAAAAAAAACGTCCCAGTTTTAATAATAAAACATCTTGCCCGTCGCAATCAGGCCATTTGTCAAAAAGCCCTTTTAATTTTTGGCCGAAATATATATCAGTTAATAAGCAGCCGCCAGCAGGCTGGGGATATTGATCTATTTTGTATTTTTTTGCCAAGGCCATTTGTTTTTGACGGCTGCGGCCGGAAATATCTTGAAGCTTTTCACGATTAATTAAATCCTTTTTTTCTAAGATGGTCGGTTTTAATAATCGGGCTGACAAAGGCCTTAATAAATAACCAGAAAGGCCTGATTCTTTTTCCAAAAGATCCAAAGCTTTTTTATTCTGCGACATTGGCCGTTCGCCTAATACTTCGCCTGTTGCTACTAAGTCATATTTTTCTTTTTTCATAATTTCTTTGGCTTTTTTAAGCATCATAAGATGACAATCAATGCAGGGATTTAAAGCAGAGCCGTAGCCATATAAGGGTTTTTTCACCATGGCTAAATGCTGAACAGAAATATCTATAATTTTTAAATCTAAATTTATAGCTTCGGCTGATTTTTGGCCGATTTGGGCATTAAAAAAATAACTGACAAAAGTCAGTCCCAGTACTTCCATACCCTGCTCTTGCAGCAGTTTGGCAGCTAAAATAGAATCCAGGCCGCCTGAAAATAGCACTAAAGCCTTTATCTTTTTTTTCAGCATAAAATTATTAATATCACTCAATTATTTTAAATACCTGGTCGTTTTCTCTGACTGGCTGGTCGGTTTTAAGTCCGGCTGCCTCTCCTTTTTTAGCTTCTTGAACGCTTTGATGTTCTATTTGCATTGAGGAAATCTTTTGCTCAAAGTCAGTAGAAGCGCCTTTGATATGAATAGTATCTCCGACTTTTAAGCTGTCTTTAGCAACTTCAATCACGCCCACGCCGATATTATTAAAATAGTGAGTTATTTTGCCTATTAATTTTTCTTCCATTTTTTTTCACCTCCCTTCGCAGTAGCCCCAACCGGAGTCGAACCGGTGTTGCTTGGCTGAGAACCAAGCGTCCTAAACCACTAGACGATGGGGCCGTTTTTTATTTTACCAACAATTTATCATCCTTTTCCGGGTGAGCCATCAGTTCCTTGACCACTTTTTCCATTTTCATAGCACGCGAACCTTTAACCAGAATAATATCCCCTATTTTTAATTCTGCCTGCACTGCTAAGGCCGCGTCTTCAGGCAAATCATATTCAAAAATTCTTTCTTCGTAAAGCCCCTCTTTTTTTGCCTGATCAGAAATAAATTTGGCTCTAGCTCCTACCGCATAAAGCAAATCCACTGTTTGTGCTGCTTTTTGGCCCACTAGGCGATGGCCGTCTTCTGTGTATTTGCCCAGTTCCAGCATATCAGCCAGCACTGCAATTTTTCTTCCATTTTTAAATTCAGCCAAGGTTTCCAAAGCGGCTACAGCCGCGGAAGGCGAAGAATTATAACTATCATCAATAATTATAGTTTGTTTGACGCCTTCTATCAGGTTTGTCCTGCCAGGCAAAGATTTATATTTTTTTAAAGAATTGGAAATTTCTACCAGATTCAGACCCAAGGCCAGCCCCGCAGCTGCTGCCGCAGCTGCTGCGTAGGCCTGCGCCTTGCCTAATGTTTTTGAAATTCTAAAAGGGACTATGCTGCCCTGATACTGGATTTTAAAACTGATGCCTGATTTTTTAAAATCGGAAAAATAATGGCTGAAATTTGAAATCTGGATATCAGCTCCTTGTCCAAAACCATAAAAGATTCTTTTAGCGTCTTGAGGAACATTTTCTCTCATCTGGCGCACGGATAAATCATCATAATTTAAAATAGCTGTGCCGTCTTTCGGCAAGCATTGGACTAAAGCTGTTTTTTCTTTTATCAGATCGTCTTTTTCCAAAAAAAATTCCAGATGGACCGGAAACTGGCCGATAGCAGTGACTACGCTGATTTTCGGACAAGCAAAATCAGTCAAGTATTTGATATCATTGGGCTTGTCAGCGCCCATTTCCAAAACCAGTATTTGTGGATAATCTGTCTGCCAGAGTATTGCTGAAAAAGCTTTTAAAAAATTTCTTAGCCATTTAAAAACAGATTTTTTTCCTGTTTCCAGCCCTAAAATAGTTAAAGGCACGCCTAATTCATTGTTATAGCTTTTGATATTGCGCCGAACTTTAAAATGAGATTTCAAAACAGCGTAAACAGCCTCTTTGGCTGATGATTTGCCCACGCTTCCAGTAATGCCGATTATCATCGGCTTATAGCGCCAAAGAGTAATTTTAGCTAGAAGTTTTAGAATAAGTTGCAGAAATTTTTTCATATCACTGCGGAGGGATTTCGAAATAATTAAATAAATACTGGGCGATTTCCTTGAAAATAGGAACCACCGTGGTTTCAGCCCAGCGCACGCCTTTTGGCTTGTCTAATTTGACTAAAACCGCAAATTTAGGGTTAAAAGCCGGAGCAAAACCGATAAAAGTATGGTTGATGTCTTCGGAATAACCGGGCTTATCAGGGTTGGGAACTTCAGCAGTGCCGGTTTTGCCGGCAATGCTATAGCCCGGAATTTTTGCCAGTTTGCCATGTCCGTTTTCAACCACCTGCACCATCATTTTAGTCAGCTGGTCAGCTGTTTTCTGGGAAATAACCTGGCGCACTTGCGCAGGTTCGGTCTTTATTTGCTGATTATCGGCAAAAATCTTTTTTTCCACCAGATAGGGCTTTAATAATCTGCCCTGATTAGCTATGGCAGAAGCGGCTGAGATAAGCTGAATAGGCGTTACAGCAATGCCCTGCCCGAAAGAAGCTGTTGCTAAATCAATTTCTCTTTTAGAAAATAAATTAGTAATACTGCCTTCTATTTCGCCGACTAAATCTATTTGGGTCTTGCTGCCAAAGCCAAAGGCCTGAAGATAATCCCTGAATTTTTCTGAACCGATTTTCTGCTGGACATAAACAGCGCCGGTGTTGATTGATTTTTCCAGAATCTGGCTCATTGACTGGACGCCATAGGTCATATCCAGAGCATTTTTTATTACTCCGCCTGCTAAAGCCACAAAGCCTTTATCTTCGTACGTCTGGTCAAAAGAAATACTGGCTGAATCCAGGCCAGCTGCCATGGTAAAGATTTTCATAACAGATCCTGGCTCATACATCATTTGATTTGCGGGATTTAAAAAAACATTAATATCTTTTACTTCTGAATAATTATTAGGATCAAAATTCGGATAACTGGCCATGGCGTAAATTGCGCCAGTTGAGGGATTTGAAACAATAATTGTTCCTTTATCCGCTTGCCATTTATCAATGGCTTTTTTTAATTCGTTTTCCGCTTTGAATTGGATATTTTGGTCTATGGTTAATACTATATTAACTCCATTTTCAGCCGGCTGGTTTTGCTGGTTAGCAGTCGGTATAAAGCGGCCAATCGTGTCTTTTTCTCCGGATAAAGATCCAAGCCGGCCTTTCAAGTCATTCTCATAATATTCTTCTAATCCGTATTGTCCAGTCTTTTTGTCGTCTTTTACTCCTAAAAATCCGACTAGTTGGCTGGCCAATGTTCCAGCCGGATAATAGCGGCCGGTTAAAGAAGCCAGTTTGACGCCTTTATTGTCAAGGTTTTTTATCTGGCCAGCCACAGCGTCGTCTACTTTGCTTTTTAAGGGCTCGTAAGGGTCATCGGGTTTTGAAAGGCGGTCAAAAATAATTTTTTGATCTAAATCCAATAAGCTGGCCAGGTTTTTTGATAAATCTTCTTTTTTGTCTTGAGCAATGATTCTAGGCACAACATAAACCTGCTGATACTCTTTATTGACTGCTAGAGCAATAGTTTTGTCGCTTTTTAGGTCCTGAATAAAGATTTCTCCGCGTTGGGGAAAAAGCTCTTTAAAAAAAGAATATTGGTCCTGGGCCAGGCCCGCGTAAAAATCATATCTGATAATCTGGAGCCAAAATAAGCGGGTAATAATCGCCCCGCTTATAGAAAAAATAATCGCTATTAAAAAAAAGATGCGCCAATGCTTTTTCCAGTTCATAAATAAGCGTCATAGGCCTAATTATTAGTTTGCGGATTTTTTAAAGCCACGTCAGCCGGCTGTTTTAAATATACTGAATTTTGCGCTTCTACCATATTAAGTTTTTGGGCGATTTCCGCAAGATTTGCCGGGAATTGCAAGCGAGCTGTTTCAATTTGCAGTTTCTGGTTGTCCAGCTGCAGTTTTTCTATTTGTTTTTCAATTTCTCTTAAATTATAACCCTGGCTGACAACGCCATTAGCCTGAACAATATAAAAAAAACTTATTAAAATAATAGCAAAAATTATCAAGATGCTTAAGACTACTCTGCCTTGGCTGTGATTTAGTTTTGAACTGCGGTGTAAATTCATATTTTTTGGGCAGCTCTTAGTTTGGCGCTGCGGCTGGAAGGATTTGCTCTGATTTCTTCAAAGCCGGGTTTAATGGGTTTTTTTGCAAGAATCTTTAATTTATTATTTTGAGCTTGGTTTTTAAAAAAGTTTTTGGCAATTTTATCTTCAAGACTATGAAAAGAAATTACTATTATTCTGCCCTGGGGCTTTAAAATTTCTAAAGCTTGAGCCAGGGCTTTTGACAAGTTATTCAGTTCGTCATTAACTGCGATTCTTAATGCCTGAAAAATTCTGGTGGCAAAATGGATTTTTTTATTATGATAGAAATTAGGCGTGGCTTGTCTTATAATTTCAACCAGCTGGCTGGTGCTTCGGATTTCTTTTTTTTGCCTTATTAAGCAAATTTTTTCAGCTATTTTTCCGGCAAATCTTTCCTGTCCGTACTCTGTAAAAATTTTTATCAAATCTTTTTCCAGCCAGCAGTTTATGATTTCTGCGGCAATCAGCTTGCTATTGCCGAACCTCATGTCTAATGGCTCGTCTTTTTGAAAAGAAAATCCCTTTTTGCTTTGTTTTAGCTGCCAAGATGACATTCCCAAGTCCAGCAAAATGCCATGTACTGGCTGAAAATTATATTTTTCAACAATTTCTTTTAAATGAGCGAAGCTATTTTCTTCCAAAATCAAATTTTCCCTCTTTTGAATTTGTTTAATTGTTTCAAGATTTAATTCAATGCCCAGTAATTTGCCTTTGGGGCCTGCTTTTTCCAATATGGCCAGTCCGTGTCCTCCGAAACCAAAAGTGCAGTCTATAAAGTTTTGTCCAGGCTTTATGTCTAAATAATATAAAACTTCTTTTAACAATACTGGCCTGTGTTCCATTTTAAACTCCTAAGTCTCCTAGTCTTTTAGCAATATCGCCGACATCTTTTTCTACATTATTTTTGTACTCCTGCCATCTTAATTCATCCCAGATTTCCAAGCGGTTATATACGCCGGCAATAACAATATTTTTTCCCAAGCCAGCGTATTCTTTTAAATAATCAGGAACCAGTATCCTGCCTAAAGAATCAAATTCCACATCTGCTGCCCCGGCTAAGATAATGCGGTTAAATCCTCTGGCATCTGTCTGCCCTTGAGGCAGTTTGCTTAATTTATCAGCCATAGTTTTCCATTCTTTTTGAGGATAAAGAGCCAGACAATTATCCAGCCCTCTGGTTAGAACAGCTCCCTTGCCCAGTTCTTTTCTGAATTTAGCAGGAATAGCCAGTCTTTTTTTTGCGTCAATTGTATGTTTATATTCGCCGATGAGCATAGAGGTTATCCACAGTTGGGCCTAGTTATTAACATATTTATCCACAACTATCCACTTATTAAACATTATATTCCACAAACATATCTCTGTCAAACACAAAAATAAAAAATAAAAAACAGCTTATTCAAGCCATTTTTACGATTTTAAGCCGAAATTCTATCCACATTTTGTCCACATATAAGTGGGTGATATTGGATTTGAACCAATGGCCCCTGCAATGTGAATGCAGTGCTCTAAACCGCTGAGCTAATCACCCCTAAACCCTAAGTTTATTAATCAGTTTTTCGTGCGGACGCTCAAGCACATCGCGGATAAAACGGTCAAACATATCATAGCGATATTTGAATTCTTTGGAATTCATAATAACGTAATCTATTTCTTTGCCAACCTCTGCTTCCAAATCTTTAAGAAAAACAGCCAATTTTTGCTTTTTCACGTGGTCGCCCACTACTAATAGATCCACTCTGGGATTTTCCAGATTTATAAAAATGCCTGACAAGATCACCAGTTTGATAACGCCTAATCTTTTAATGCGGTTGAGTATTTTCTTTTTGGATGCCGGGCTTGATTTTAAGATTAAGACGCTCAGCTCATCATAGAAATCAAATTCAGGATTTACAGAGTAAGCTTTAATTTTGCCCCGCAGCTTTCTTTCAATCAGCTTAATGCTTCGGAATTTATCAATATGATAGCGGCAGGAATCAGAATTGCTTCTGACTCTTTTGGTGATTTCTTTCATTGAAAAGCTTCTGCCCGGGTGGCGCAAAAAAAGCTTGAATAACCTGACTTTAAGAGGCGAATCAAAAAGTTGTTCTAATATTTGTTCTGCCATGATAATTGATTTCTTATTTCAGTTCAACCACAGCGCCGGCTGCTTCCAGTTTTTTCTTCATTTCTTCAGCTTCTTCTTTTTTAACTCCTTCTTTTACTGTTTTGGGCGCGCCATCAGCCAAATCTTTTGATTCTTTAAGTCCCAAGCCGGTAATTTCTCGAATCACCTTAATAACATTTATTTTTTGCTGGCCAGCTGATTTTAATTCCACATTAAATGAAGTTTTTTCTTCAACTGGCTGTGAAGCCGGGCCTGCGGCCTGCGGCATGGCCATAACTGGCGCGGCAGCGCTGACGCCGAATTTCTCTTCTAAGATCTTTACCAGTTCTGCTAATTCTAAAACGCTTAGTTTTTCTATTTTCTCCACTAAGTCTTTATATTTAGCTGGAACTTCTATTTGTTTTTTTTCTTCTGACATAGTTTTGTAAAACTTATTTTAATGTCATTCTGACCCCGGCGTTAAGCCGGGGGAAGAATCCCGTGGAATAAAGACGAGATCCTTCGGTCCGACTTTCGTCGGACCTCAGGATGACAGAATTTTAAGCTTTTATTTCTTGTTTAATATTATTTAATAGATAAATAAATGATTTAAGATTTCCCTGCAAAGCATTTAAAAAGCCGGACATCGGGCTTGATATGCTGCCAACTAATTTTGCCAGCAGCTGCTGTTTAGAAGGCAAATTGGCTAAATTTATAATATCTTCTGCTGATAAATATTTGCCATTTATAATCCCTGACAAAATTTTTAAAGCTTCGTTTGCTTTAGAGAACTGATGCAGAGTTTTAGCAGGCATTATTTCATCGTCATAGCCGAAAGTAACGCTGATTTGCCCTTGTAAATCCTTTGGACTGACGCCTTTGATTCCAGCCTGTTTTAAAGCTAAGCCAATTAGAGTTTTTTTAGCAACCAAATAATCTATTCCGGAGTTTTTTAAGCTCTTTCTTAAGCTTCGGACCTGATTTACGCCAAGTCCGGTAAAATCAGAAAAAATTACAACTTTCTGTTTAGACAGCTTATCTGTTAAATTATTTATTATCTCTTTTTTTTTCTCTTTTGTGATCATAAAAATAAAAAAATCTATGTAAAACCATAGATTAAAAGCATTAAAAAATCTTTGCCTCAATAGGTCTTAATTTTGCGCCTATTATCTATGGCTGTTTATATATTATTAAAATCTTGGATTCTTGTCAAGTTTTTTTATAAGGCATCAGCTATTTCTTCGCCGAATTGGCGCGCTGCCTTGGGCCCATTGGCAGTAATAATTCTGCTGTCAATAACTATATCCTGCTTTAGATAGCGCGCATCATGCTTTTTCAGTATTTCAATTGCGCTTTGGTCTAAGCGGCTAGACCAGACTGTGGCTTTTTTCCCGCCTAAAGCTTTTGATTTGGCAAGAATTACTGGCGCGATGCAGATAGCTGCCAGAATCTTATTGTATTTTACAGCATCTTGCGCTATCCGATAAGAATCCTGATTATCCAAATGCTCTAAAGCGCCCGGTCCGCCGATAAATACTATCGCGTCAAACTTGTCAACATTAAGATTATCTAAGGTAGTTTCCACATTTACATCTGCGCCGTCTATGCCGCGGGCAATGCCCATTTGGTCGCTGATGACTGATACAGTTATGCCATGGTTTTCAATCGCTTCCTTGGTGACAAAAAATTCCTCGTCGCGAAAATTGCTATATGCGATAATCATCGCTATTTTATTGGACACTATTTTTTTATTCATTGCAGATATTTTACTATATTTTGGTTATGTTCATCAAGGGTCTTGGAAAAAACTGTCTGGCCGTCGGATTTTGAAAGAAAGAAATAATAATCTGTCTGCTGGGGATAAATAGCAGCTTTGATGGAAACCAGTCCCGGATTGCAGATAGGTGTTGGCGGCAGTCCCAGATTCTGATATGTATTATACCGGGATTTGATTTTTGTATCCTGGACTGAATAGCGCCATTTATCAACATTCAAAATATAGGCAATAGTAGCGCAGGATTGCAATGGATAGTTGTCTTTAATTCTTTGCCAGAAAATTCCAGCCGCGATTCGGCGCTCCTGTTCTGTGCGGACTTCTTTTTCCAAAAGGCTGGCCATAATTATTATATCATAAATAGTTCTGCCTTGTTTAGTAATTTGGGCCTTTAAATCTTCATCCAATTTCTTGTCAAAATTAGCCAGCATTTTTTGGACGATCTGTTCTACAGTTGTGTTTTTTGAAAATTTGTAAGTATCTGGAAATAAATAGCCTTCCAGGCCCCTGATGTCCAGCTTGGCAATATCAAAATTTATAAGCTCTGCTGGCTTGATCAGCCCGGCAGTTGCTAAACGCTGGTCAATCTGTTTTACGCTAAAACCTTCTGGAATTGTTATCTCTATATCGGTTTGTTCTTTTATAGTTTGTCCGTTTGCGATTTTAGCGGCAATCAAGGGAATATTTTGAGAGGCAGACAGCTCGTATTGGCCGGCCTGCAGGCGCGCGCCCCAGCCTTTTAGCAGGACATATAAAACAAACCATCTGCTATGGCTGATGAGATTTTCTTTTTGCAGTTTCGGGCCGATATCAAAAACGCCGTCTCCTTGAGCCACTATAAATGTTTTTTCCTCTGACGAAATTTTAAAAGGAGTTTTTATTTTATCAAGAGCATATAAAAAACCAGCTAGAAGCATTAAAACTAGAACTATAAAAATTATTGCAATTTTAATTATTTTTTTCATCTGTGATCAAAGGCACAAAAACAAAACCCGGATGTTCCTTTTTGCTTATAGAGCCATCTTGGTTTTTGATAAACAGCCAAATACTGTTTTTAATAGGACAGACTAGCCGGCCATTTGGCTTAAGCTGATCTATCCAAATATTAATAAGTTTTTTTGAAGCAGCCGCGGCAATAATTTTGTCAAAGGGCGCTTTTTCTGAAAGCCCTTTTGAGCCGTCAGCGCAAATAAATTCTGTATTTTTAAAGCCATATTTAGCCGCATTTTGCCGGCCGAATTCTTTAAGCTGCTCAATGAGCTCTATAGCATAGACAAATCCTTTTTGACCGGCTATATATGCCAGCAAAGCTGTTTGCCAGCCAGAGCCAGAACCAATATCTAAAATCTTATCGCCTGCTTGAGGCTGTAAAAGTTCCAGCATAAAAGCGACTGTCAAAGGCTGGGAAATAGTCTGGCCAAAGCCGATGGCCAAAGGCGCGTTATAATCAGCTATTTCTTGATCGCTATAATGCCTTTTGATTTTGACCGTTACAAAATCAGCTCTTTTAATACTTTTAAACGCAGCAATAATATTTGTAGATTTTAAATATTTTTGTTTAATAAGTTCGTTTATCAAATGACCGTTCACTTTCCAAATCTCCTTTCTCTTTGTTGAAAATCTTTTATTGCTTTTTTAAATTCATCAGGCCCAAAATCAGGCCAGCAAAGAGAAGTAAAATAAAGCTGGGCATTACCGCTGTCCCACATTAAAAGCCCGCCGCTTAAATGAGGGTCATTTTCCACGCCGGTGCGGATTATCAAATCAACAGATGGTAAGTCTTTGGTCCAGAGATTTGCCTTAACTAAGTCTTGAGTAATTTTTAGATCTTTTTTCTTTTTTGATTGGCTAATAATTGATTTTATAGCGCTAAGAATTTCATCTTTTCCGTCATAAGCAATTAAGAAGTTAAGATGTCTTTGATCATGCTTTTTTGTCGCTTCAATTACTTCTATCATCGGTTTTTTAATTCTTTCAGGAAAAATTTGGGGCCATGCGCCAAAAATATTAACTTTAATTTTTAACCTATATAAATCTTTTTCTTTTTTTAATTTAGCAAACATTACTCTAAAAATCTCCAGCAGATATTTGACTTCTCTGCTTGGCCGTTTTTGAAAATTGTCTTTAGACATGCCCCAAAATGAAAAACAGCGCAAATTCAGATCGCGCACTGTTAAAAATATCTTTTCCGCTGTTTTAACTCCAGCTCTATGTCCCAACCAGGGATTCAAATGTCTTTTTTTTGCCCAGCGCCGGTTGCCATCAGGAATAGCCACCACATGCTGAGGCATGTTGTCTTTTAGGCTCATATGCTTGCTTTATTTTCTATTTTACGATATTATAAATAAAAGATCAAGGCAAGCTCTTTTAATTTAAAATATAACTATTTTGGGTGGCAAAGGGAGGTGAGTCAAATGAACACAGTAAAAAAGCCTTTGTTAAGAACATTAAGTTTCGCCGAAAAAGGAAGAGTTTTTCATTTATTAGATGAAATCGCTGATTACCTTTCAGATCTTAAAGAGCATAAAATTACAGAGGGCAAATTGGAAAACGCCTATTGGAAAAATCCCAAAGATGATGATGTTTTAGCTGCAGAGAGACTGCATAATTTGATCGAAGACTATCTTGAAATGGAGTCTCTTGTTTCAAATACTGTTTTACTGAAAAATTCCAGAGTATTTGACATTAAGATCAAGGTTCAGTTATTTCTCAAGACTTTGAGATTGTGGGAAGACTTTAAAGAAGACGGCATAAGACTGTTACGCAGGCTGGCAGTAAAATCCACAAACTAAAGGAGAAACAAATGAAAAATTTCAGACCCACCCAAAAGAACTAAAAAGCGCTGGTGTAAATTTATACCAACGCTTTTAAATTTGTTTTACTCCGATTTTGCGTCGGAGATAAAAATAGTGCAGGGGCGGCAGGGCTCGAACCTGCAGGACTGGTTTTGGAGACCAGACGTTTGCCAATTAACGGACGCCCCCTTATTTCTTCATTTCTTTATGAGGAGTGTGTTTTTTGCACCATCTGCAAAATTTCTTCAGTTCTAATTTTTTCTGAATATTTTTCTTATTTTTAGTGGACCAGTAATTGATCCTTTTGCATACTGTGCATTGTAATTTGATTAAATTTTCTTGAGGCATAGATTTTATATTTTCCTTTGAGCCGATGCTCGGATTTGAACCGAGGACCTACTCCTTACCATGGAGTTGCTCTGCCAACTGAGCTACATCGGCGCGAATTTTACTTGAATGTATCTGTCCCGTCATTCGACGGGACACTGATTTTTCTTGCCAATCGCTTCGCTCTTGGAGAAAAATCGTGTGGGCGGTGAGGGACTCGAACCCCCGAAGTCCAAAGGACGTCAGATTTACAGTCTGAAGCAATTGCCGCTATGCGAACCGCCCGAGCCGTCTGTCAGAGTTGAACTGACAACCTACGGTTTACAAAACCGTTGCTCTGCCATTGAGCTAAGACGGCATACTTTCAGTTGTATTATCGTTTTTAAGCTCCTGAAGAATTTTTTCAACTTGCTTATCTTTTGACCCGAGTTTTACTGCTATTTTCAGCGAAGCTCTTGCGTCTGTAAAGTTTCTCTGCTTGAAATAAAATATTCCCAAAGCTTTATAAGCGGAGATATTTTTGGGATTTTCAACAATCATATCTATCCATTTCTGCTCTTCTTTGATCGGTTTTTCCAAATCAGCTATGGAAATAGCAGTTTTTAGTTCTGGCAGAATCTCTGAAAATTTTTCTTGTTCGGCTGAGGGGCTTTCTTCTGAAATAAATTTTTCAACCTTGCTGATTGCCGGCTCTTTCGCTTTTTTGATTTTTTTGCCAATCCATTTAATAAATTGCATAAGTATTTCTCCTATTTCTATTATGCCCAGTTTAAACCATTCAGCAAACATTTTTATATCATTATAAATACTTTTGAAAAATTGCTGATATTTAACAGCTTTGATTTTTGATGCTATTCCTTTTATCTGTTTTTCCGGTAATTTTTCTAATCTAGAAATTCCTCTGCTTAAAATTACCAGGATTCCGACCACGCTTAAAAAAATTATTAGATATAAAATGATATTAATAATCATATGTAGATTATATCTCTAATCTAATAAATTTGCCTATTTTAATATTTTCTCCCAATTTTACTATATAATCGTTTATTGTGTCTTTGATGGTTTTTTCGGGGTTTTTGATAAATTGCTGGTCAAGCAGCTGGCTGGCGTCTTGGGCGTTTAAAGCCGCGATTTGCATGGCAATATTATGAGCTAATTCCTTGAATATTTTATTGTTCGCCACAAAGTCGGTTTCGCAAAAAAGCTCCAGCAATACCCCGACTTTTCCATTCTGATGGATATAGGCTTCAATAATGCCTTGTTGCGCCTGGCGTTCTGATTTTTTTTCCGCCTGGGCTTGGGTTTGAGCGCTTAAAATATTTATGGCTTTTGCTTGATCGCCTTCTGCTTGCTCTAAGGCCTTTTTACATTCTAATACTGAAAGTCCGGTTTTTTCCCTTAGCTCTTTAACTATTTGGGCAGTAATCATTTTTTTAATAAACTTTTATTTTAATGTTTTTGCAATAACGCCAATAATAAGCTTTAAGCAAGAACTGGCGTCGTCATTGGCGCAAATAGGATAGTCAACTTCAGTTGGATCAGCATTAGTGTCGCAAATTCCAATAACAGGTATTTTTTTAGCTTTAGCCTCCCTGACAGCTGTTTTTTCGTGCTTTATATCAATTATCAGCAGCGCGTCAGGTATTTTTGTCATATTTTTTATGCCTCCGAATTGCTGTTGCAGTTTTCTCAGCTCAATATCATAGTCATGCTGTTCCTTTTTTGTGTATTTAGCAAGGCCGCCTTCTTTCTTTTTTGATTCCAAATCCCTGAAATACTCAAGCCGTTGTGATATAATTTTAAAATTAGTCAATGTTCCGCCCAGCCATCTTTCAGTTACATAAGGCATTTCGCACTGCTTAGCCGCGCTAGCGGTAATTTCCTTGGCAGCAGCTTTAGTGCCAACAAAAAGAATTGTTCCTTTTTTGGCTTTAATGCTGGATACAAATTCAATTGCTTTTTCAAGGCTTTGATAGGTTTTTTCCAGATCTATAATATGGATATTATTTCGCGAAGTAAAGATATAGGACTCCATTTTAGGATTCCATTTTGACGGCCGATGGCCGAAATGCGCCCCTGCTTTGAGCATTTCTTCCAAGCTGGGCAATTCTATTTTTGTTTTAGCTGTTTTTTCTTCTGTCATAATAGTAGCCAGTATAGCATATTATAGAATTAATTCAAGAGGACGGGCTTGATTATTTTATTTATTTCTATTATTATAAGCTTAATAAATATATGAAAAAAGATATTCATCCAAAATATTATCCTAAGGCCAAAGTTACTTGCGCCTGCGGCAATAGCTTTGAAGTCGGCTCCGCTCTAGAGCAGATTGCAATAGAAATTTGCTCTCAATGCCATCCTTTTTATACTGGCAAAGAAAGAATCATTGAAACCGGCCAAGTGGAAAAATTCAGAGCCAGAATGGAAAAGACAAAGAATAAAAGCATTAAAGCTTTAAGGAAAAAGTAAAATGGATCAAAATAGCGTTATAATGGAAATTCGCGCTGGCACAGGCGGAGAAGAAGCAGCCCTTTTTGCGGCTGATCTTTTTCGCATGTATATGCGCTATTCTGAAAAACAAGGCTGGAAAACAACTTTATTAGATTCAAGCATGTCCAGTTTGGGCGGTTATAAAGAAGTAATTTTTGAAATCAAAGGATCTGATATTTATAATTTATTTAAAAACGAAAGCGGCGTGCATCGAGTGCAGCGTATTCCCAAAACTGAAAAATCAGGCAGAATTCATACCTCCACTGCTTCTATAGCGGTGCTGCCTGAAGTGACAGAAGTGGAATTTAAACTTAATCCCAGCGAGTTAAGAATCGATCTTCAAAGAGCATCAGGTCCGGGCGGCCAAAATGTCAATAAAAGAGAAACTGCAGTCAGGATTACCCATCTGCCGACTGGAATTTTTGTTCTAAGCCGGACTGAAAGAAACCAGCATCAAAATAAAGAAATCGCTATGAAACTTTTAAGGACAAGGCTTTATGAAAAAAAGCAGCAAGAAGAATTTTCTGCTCGTGGCGCTGATAGACGTCTGCAAATCGGTTCCGCCATGCGAGCTGAAAAAGGCCGCACTTACAACTATCCGCAAAACAGGATTACAGACCATCGCATTGGCAAATCTTGGCATAATTTAGACGCTATTTTAAACGGCGATTTAAATTCGATCATCAAAGCTTTTTTAAAAAATAAATAAAAAGGAGATAAAAAAAAAGTCCTGATTAACTCGGGACTTTTTTTATTTTATTAAATCTTTTATTTCTTTAAATTTTTCCTTCATCAATTTATCAGCATTAGCTTCTAAATTTAAACGCAATAGCGATTCAGTGTTAGAAGGACGCAAATTAAACCACCAATCTTTAAATTCCACAGTTATGCCATCAAGATGATTTATTTTGCCTTGCGTATAATATTTTTCCACTTTTTTTATAATTTCATCTTTATTTTTAACTTCAAAATTGGTTTCTTCTATAGATAAATATTTTTTAAAAGGCTGGATAATTTCTGAAATCGGCTTTTTTTCTCTAGTTAATATTTTTAATATAAATAAAGCAGTAATAAAAGGAACATCTCTATAACACAAATCTTTTAAGAAATAATGGCCGCTTCGCTCGCCGCCAAAAAGTATTTGCTCTTTATCCATTTTTAGTTTGATAAACGAATAGCCAGATTTGCATAAAACAGGCTGACCGCCATTAGCTTCAATCGTTTCTTTCACTATTCTGCTCGATCTTGTATCGTATAATATTTTTTGGCGCGGATTCTGAATTAAAAGCTCTTTTGCTATTAATGCAGTAATCAAATCGGGTTGGATCATTTGACCTTTCTCGTCTATAAAAATTATACGGTCAGCGTCTCCATCTGTGGCAATGCCTAAATCTGCTTTTTCTGCAATTAACCTTTTTTTCAAATCAATAGTGGTTTCAGCTAATAAGGGATTAGATTGATGATTAGGAAAACTGCCGTCTATTTCCCAATATAAAGGGGTAACTTGGCAGCTTAGCTTATCAAAGATTTTTGGAAAAACCATTCCAGCCATACCATTGCCAGTATCAACCACAATTCTTAAATTGCTAATTTCTTGAGGCGTAACATATTTAAAAATACTTTCTATAAATTCGTCTATGATAGTTTTGTATGATATTCCCCCTTTTTTAATAACAGCTTTGAATTCGTTTTTCCGCATGATGTCCGCTATATCCAGTAGCCCAGTATCTTGTGTGATAGGCATAACACTATTTTTATCCCGGACTAGTTTAAAGCCATTGTATTCTTTTGGATTATGGGAAGCTGTGATATAAATTCCGGCATCTTGCTTGTATTTGGCATTAGCAAATAAAAAAACCGGAGATGCAGAAAGGCCAATATCAATAATATCAGCGCCTTGATCTAAAATGCCTTTAATCAAAGACTGATTTAAACTTTCAGACGACAAGCGCATATCCCGGGCTACCATTACTTTCTTAGCTTGTGTAAAAACCACAAAAGCCCGGCCCAATTTATAAGCCAAATCTTCATTTATCTGGTCAGGATATATGCCTCTGATGTCATAGGCTTTAAAAATTGTCTGATCCATATACTTATTATATCTAACTTAAATAAAAAAAACCAGTTAGGCGAACATTAAAAGATCTGGCTTGAAAATCAAAAGCAGGCCTAAAAGAAGAATGATTAAGCCCCCGACCAAAGTTGACCAGCGGCTGTATTTGTCAGTAAAGCCGATTTTGCTTAAAGTAATAATTGCCACTGTAAAAACAATGATATCATCCAGCATATAGAAGAAAATATATAATAAAAGATAAAGATAATAATTTAAAGGATTTAAATCGCTTAAAGATAAAACTCTGGTGTAAATAGCCGGCAGGCCTGCGGAGCAGAAAAATTCAATAAAATTGACAGCAAAAGCCAGCGCAACAATGCCCAAAAAGGTTGCTGGCAAAGCAGCTGGCTGGGTTATTTTTTTTATTCTGTCTATTAGTTTTTTATGTTTTTTTTCGTCATTGCTTGTCACTTTGCAGACGCCTGGCTGATACGTCATAAAGCTTTTGATTTGCCAGACACCGACGCAAATCGCAACTATACCGATAGCCATTCTGGTTATGTTGATATAGCCAATAGCTAAAAATAAATTCAGCCAGGCAGCCATAATCAAATAATAGACAATGCCTGAAGCTAAAATGAAAACTCCGCCCACCCACAGCATTTTCTTGCGCGATTTGACATTAATCAAAAGCGCCAATAACAAAACCAGCACCCACATAGCGCAAGGATTAAATCCGTCTAAAGAGCCCAGCACGACTGTCAAAACCGGAATCGACATTTTGGAAATATCAATATCGCCTAAAAAAGTGGAAATCAAGGCAGGCGGTTTTTCTGTTTCAGTCGCGCATTTTTCTACTTTAGCCAAGGGATTAGGGCATTCTTTTTCCAGGCAATTTTTAATAGCAGTTTCAATTTCTATGCCCGTGGTCTGGTCGTTTTGATACCCGACAATTACCTCGTCCCCGATAAAAGTAGCTGGGACAATCACCTGTTTTTGCCTATTGCAGGCTTCAAAAAATTTTAATAATAAATTAGCGTTTTCAGTGCTGCCGTAAACTTCATAAGCATTGATTTTTAAAGACGGATATTTTGATTCAATGCTTGCTAAAAAAGTCTTTTCTTTTTTGCAATGAGGGCAGGTTTCTCCAAAAAAAAGATACAACTCAACTTGATTCTGCTGGCTGTTAAAAGAAGTATTTTGAAATGCTTGCTGCGTTAAAAAAGCAGTTCCTTTTAAGCTTGCTGCGCCAATAAAAAGTCCTGCTAAAATTGCGATGATAGAAATTGTCCAAATTAATTTATTGTTCATAAGATAATCCCTCCGCCCAAGCAAACATCTTTTTGATAGAATACAGCCCATTGGCCAGAGGTGACCGCCCGCTGAGGTTTTTTAAAGATTAATTTAACTCTGTTTTTATTTAAATATTTTAATAAAGCTATTTCTGCTTGCTGGTTATATCGAACTTTAGCTTTTATAGCAAGCGGTTTGTTTGGCATTTGTCCAGAAATAAAAAAAGGATGATCTATCACGACTTCTTTTTTATAAAGCTTTGGATCATCTTGATTATTAGTAATTATTAAAATATTTTTTTTAATATCTTTTTCAATCACATACCATGGTCCTTGCCCTAAATTTATTCCCTTTCTCTGGCCAATGGTATAAAAATGAAGACCTTGATGAGTCCCTAAAATATTACCAGACAAATCTTGAATTTGTCCAGATTTTAGGCCAATCTGGCTTTTAAGATAATCAGGCATTGACTTAGAGGAAATAAAACATAAATCCTGGCTTTGCCTGGTTTTCAAATAATAATCAAAGCCGTAATTTTTGGCAATCTGATATGCTCTGTCTTTATAGATATTACCCAAAGCAAAGACCAAATATTTCAGTTGCCTTTGGTTTAAAATACTTAAAAAATAACTTTGGTCTTTATTTCTATCCTTAGCTTTTAAAAGCTCGAAAAGTCCGGTTTTTTTATTAAACCGAGTTTTAGCATAATGCCCAGTAGCTATATAATTTATTTTATTTTCTATAGCAAAGGCAAATAATTTTTTGAATTTTAAATCGCGATTGCAGATAAAACAGGGACTGGGCGTTTGATTATTTTTAAGCAGTTTTAAAAAATAGTTTATTACTATATTTTCGAAATCTTTTTTGCAGTCTAAAACATAATAAGGCGCATCAAGTTTCTGGCAGATTTGTTTGGCCCGATCAAAAGACTTTTGAGAGCAGCAGATATTTTCTTTTAATTTATTTTTTTTATCCTGCCAAACCGCAAATTTCAAAGAAACCCCCACTGGCTGCCAGCCCTGTTCTTTTAACAATATCAAAGCCGCAGACGAATCAACTCCGCCTGACATGCCCACCACAATTTTTTTATTTTTATTATTTGACATATTAATATCACCATAACAGATATGGCTGTTTTTTCCAAGAGTTAAAAAAAACCGGCTTTTTATAAACCGGTCTAAATATTTAAATTATTTTTATATTATATGCTATGGGATTTTTACTTTTGGGTATGCGGACTGTTTTGAACTCAACCCGCTGGTCCACTAATAATGCATCGAGATATAGATGGAAATAGTAATTTATGAATTGCCAGTCGTAAGCTGGATTGTCGCTAACGAATAGCGGTCTGAATCCTTTTTCAATGACAGATACGATCTATTTGTCGAAATCTTCGAATTTTTATTTCGTTGCCCCTATCACGAATATTAAGTTTTTGATGATTTGGTTTGTCATTTTATATTCCGATTTTCCAATCGCCCTTTTCGATAAATGCCTCAATGGTCTGACGCTTGGCTTTATTAAGGGCGTTTGAATGAGAAAGACGACTCTGCTTGGTATATTCGGAAAGCGTCACGATTTTTTTGTGTTCCAAATACGCCAATCGCTTGTGATAACTGTTAGTGAGCGCGCGACCAACAATTTCCTCCATGACCGTGGTTTTACTGTTTGTTTGAAATTCTTTGAAAGCATCATAGTATCTGGCACGATCGATAAACTTAATATTGATGGGCACGTATCCTTCGCGGATAAGCAGGTAATTATTGATCGCTCGGCCGATTCTGCCATTGCCGTCGATAAACGAGTGCGCGTATTCGAAAGCAAGATGTAGTCGGGCGATCCTTCGCACGATATGTTCATGGCTCGAGGCGTTGTATTCCGCGAGCATCATTTTCATGAGTTCGGGAATTTCTGATGCATGCGGTGCGATATGGGTACCTACGCGTACACGCTCTTCATCCGTGCGGAATCTTCCGGCGATGTCATCGCGGATATTGGAAATGAGCATTTTATGCAAAAACAAAATAACCTCTTCAGATAGTTCCTGTTCTTTCGCTCGCTTGTCGATGTATTCCACCACCCGCGCGAGATTTTTAGCTTCAAAGATTTCGCGCTCGGAGACGTATCGATCGAGATCGATCTGGAGAAGAATCTTTTCCGTCTCTTCGAGAGTAAGCGTACTGTTCTCGATGGCGTTGGAGTTATACACCTGCTCCGGAATTTCTGCTTCCGTGATCATCTTGAGCAACGACTCTTTCCCAGGTGAGACACGGTAATAGCGCTCGCGGAGTTCGATTATTTTTTTGTATATGTTGAGTATTCTGGCCATATGGCTAAGTATAATAAAGTTAACCATTATTGTCAAATAACCGTGAATTATGATAAAAAATCTACTTATTTCACGGTATATAGTCCCTTTTTGCATAGTACAGCATAGAAACTATGCAATTAGTACAAAAGTGTACTAATCACAAAACGTGGGATATCTGAGTCATATTTGCTTACTTTTTCAAAAGTTAAGCAAATCGCGCCAAGCTCTCAAATTTGGTTTTACGGCTTGTCAGGATCGCAATCGGTGGCAAACTCTTACCCTCGGCACAAAGCTTGCCCCCGGGGCAAATAAATGGCAAATTCGGGTAACACAAAACCGCCTTTCGGGCGGTCTTGTTTTTAAATCGTGGCAACCGGCATTTTCGATTGTCGTCCTCTCTTGTGCGGTTCGAACTTCAGCAGACCGAGATGTATTTGAAACGAAAATCCTTCATTCGTGTATGTGGCTACCACTATTTTTTTATTACTTTTTTCTTTTGACATATTAATATCACCATAACAGATATGGCTGTTTTTTCCAAGAGTTAAAAAAAACCGGCTTTTTATAAACCGGTCTAAATATTTAAATTATTTTTATATTATATGCTATGGGATTTTTTCCTTTTGGGTATGCGGACTGTTTTGAACTCAACCCGCTGGTCAACCAATAGAGCATTGAGATGTATATCTGTTTTTGCTACTTCGCTGCGAGGCACTCTATAAACCTTGCCATCATCACCCTTTATATAAAAATTTGGCATTATATCATGTACCCTAATTGGCCTATTGCCCTCAACTTTTTCATATTCTTCTGCTGATTTACATAGCGGATCAACTACAAAAAAAGTTCCCTTTTTTTCTATATTATTTCCTTTCATCTTTTTTCCTCCTTTTAATTAAATAAGTAAATAATATTAAGAACTAATTAACTAAAAAACAACATATCATATTAATGCTGTTCTGTCAATGATTTATAGGTTTTTGAGATAGCTGTAGGCAGAGTTGGCGGCGATAGCGCCCTGGCCGGCGGCTGTGATAATTTGTTTAAAGGGGGTGTCAGTGATATCGCCTGCGGCAAAAACGCCTGCTAAACTGGTATTTTGATGCTTGTTAGTCCAGATATGGTCATCTTCGGTTTTTAAATTTAAATCTGCGCATAAATCCAAAGCTGGCCGTCCGCCGATTTCAATATAAAGCCAATCAGTTGCAATTTCTCTTTTAGTGTCCAAGATTATTTTTTCCAGCATCTTTGCGCCAGACGCTGTTTTGACATTGGCTGAATAAACTATTTCAATGTTTTTATCTGCTTTTACCTTTTCCACCAAAGCTGGCGCGCCCCGAAATTCATCCCGTCTATGGATTAAATAAACTTTTTTAGCAATATGTGACAGCTTTAAAGCTGTGGTTAGGGCTGAATCGCCGCCGCCTACTACTGCGGCTGTTTTGTTTTGAGCCAAAGGCGCGTCGCAGGCAGCGCAATAAGATATACCTTTGTTTAAAAACTTCTGTTCGTCTTTAATATCAAGCTTCCTGACTTTTTTGCCCATGGCCAGAATTAAAGCTTTGGCCTGATACTCATTTTGCTGATAAGTAAAAACAGAAAAAGTCTGGTCAGTATTTTTTGAAATTAATTTAACATCTTCTTGCTTAATTTTATCTTTTTCTATCTGATCAGAGAATTTTTTCATAAGATCAGGCCCGGAAATAGAATTAAAGCCCGGATAATTATCAACAATATGCGCTTCCAGGCCTGTGCCGCCGATCAGCTGGCCAATAATAATAAAATCAAGCTTTGTGCGCTGGCTGTAAAGACCGGCAGTCAGTCCTGCGGGACCTGCGCCAATAATTATTAATTGATATTTAGTTATAGGCATTTTTTTACTGCTGCGGCTACTTTTTTTACGATATTTTTATCAAAAACTGATGGAATAATTTTATTAAAAGCCGGCTTTTTTACAGCTTTAGCCAAAGCGTAAGCCGCTGCTAATTTCATCGGTTCGGTAATTTGTTTGGCTCTGCTGTCCAAAGCGCCTCTGAAAATTCCCGGAAAAGCCAAGACATTATTTATCTGATTGGCAAAGTCGCTGCGTCCGGTAGCCACAATTTTGGCTCCAGCTTTTTTAGCGATATCTGGCATAATTTCTGGCACAGGATTTGCCATGGCAAAAACAATGGCATCTTTATTCATAGACTCGATCATATTAAAAGTAACTAAATCAGGTCCGGAAACGCCGATAAAAACATCAGCGCCTCTCATAGCTTCTTTCAAATCCCCTTTTAAATTATTAATATTAGTAATTTGCGCTATTTCTTTTTTAGCGAAGTTTAAATTCTCTCTGTTCTGATAAATTATTCCCTTGCTGTCCAGCATTATTATATTCTTTATGCCGTCTTTTAAAAAGATTTTGCAGATCGCAATGCCTGCGGCGCCTGCGCCTAAAATTACTACTTTAATTTCGGATTTTGTTTTTTTTATTAGTTTTAAAGAATTAATCAAAGCAGCTAAAACCACAATAGCTGTGCCGTGCTGGTCATCATGGAAAACTGGAATATCAAGATCTTTTTTCAGCTGTTCTTCTATTAAAAAACACTCTGGCGCTTTGATGTCTTCTAAATTAATGCCGCCAAATCCCGGAGAAATCAGTTTGACTGTTTTTATAATTTCATGGGGGTCTTGGCTGTCTATGCAAATCGGATATGCGTCTATGCCAGCAAAATTTTTAAAAAGCACAGCTTTACCTTCCATAACTGGCAAAGCTGCTTTAGCGCCGATATTGCCCAGTCCTAAAACCGCAGAGCCGTTGGTTACCACTGCCACGCTGTTTGCCTTAATAGTATATTTATACGCGTCGTCTGGATTTTTAGCGATATATTTGCATGGTTCAGCCACGCCCGGCGTATAAGCCACGCTTAAATCAGTTTTATTTTTTAGGGAAAATTTAGAAACAATAGCTAATTTGCCTTTTTTCTTTTTATGTTCAGCTAAAGATTTTTTATAATAGTTTATTTTTTGAGTCATATTATTTTATTCATACCTCAATGCTCTGATCGGGTCAAGCTTGGCAGCTTGTCTGGCCGGATAGATGCCGAAAATAAGGCCTAAGGCAGTGGCCACCCCAACTGCCCAGATAATCGCTTCCCAAGAAATAGTAATCGGCCATTCAGGCAATTGAGTTCTGATTCCCAAGCAAGAAATAATTGAAAGCAAAATGCCAGCCGCAGCGCCGACTGCGCCGCCCAAGCCCGTAATAATCAAAGATTCTATTAAGAATTGACTAAGAATATGTTTGCGTTTGGCGCCTAAGGCTTTGCGCAAGCCGATTTCTCTGGTCCGTTCAGCGACAGATACCAGCATAATATTCATAATGCCAACACCGCCTACCAGCAAAGAAATAGCAGCTAAAAAGCCTAACAGCAAATTAGTAATCAAGCTGACATCAGCGATAGTTTTTACCACTTCATCCATGGCTGTAATTTGAAAATCATCCTTAGACGGATCTAAAATATTATGTCTTTGCCGCATTAAGCGGGTCAGCTCTGCTTTGGCTTGGGGAAAGTATTTGCTGTTAGTTACTCTAAGATCTATTTCCATTAAATGATCTATGCCCAATATTAGTTTATTGGCGGTTTCTATTGGGATATAAACTATGTCATCCATATCAAAACCAAAAGTACTGCCTCGGGATTTGAGCACGCCCACTACTAGAAGAGACTGGTCTTTAAGTTTTATTTTTTTGCCAATAGGATCTTCTCCGCAAAATTGGCCTTTGGCCGTGCCGATAGGACAGGGCTGGCCGAATAATTTTTCAGCTGCTTTTGAACCAAGCACAATGCTGCGAGCAGTAATTGATGATTCTTCCTTGGATAAAAATCTGCCTTTGTCTATTTTCATCATTGAATCAATATTAATATAATCATAATCTGTGCCCATCATCATTGAATAATCCTCTTTGTCTTTGTAGCTTATCCACTGCTGGCCGACGATTAAAGAAGAAACACTTTCAATATAAGGAAATCTGTTTTTGTCGCGCATGGCTTCAGCGTCAGAAGTTTTTAAAGTAGTAATAGTAATGCCTTGGACTATTGACGCTATGGTGCCCATTTTTTCTTTACCCGGCACTTTAACAGCCACTTCCATTACCCCTTGGCCAAATTGGTTGATCTGATTCATAACCATGCCTTTCAGTCCCTGACCCACTGACAAAATAATAACCACCGACATAACTCCAATCACAATTCCTAAAACCGACAGAGCTGTCCGCACTTTATTTGCTCTTAAGGCAATAAAAGAAAGTTTTAGGATGGAAGAAAAGTTCATTGTATTTTATTGTCATCCTGAGCGAAGCGAAGGATCTCGTCCCTATGCCACGGGATTCTTCGGTTCGACTTTTGTCGAACCTCAGAATGACAATCATCATTCGTATCTTAAGGCCTGCATTGGCTCTAATTTGGCAGCTTTTTTAGCCGGCCAATAGCCAAAAATAAGGCCGATGGCCCAGGCTACGACTAATGCTAAAACAACAGAAGTGGGAGTGATGATTAAAGCCCATTGATATCCATAAGCAGAAACGCCAAATGAAATCAAAGCAGCAATAATAATTCCTAAGATAATGCCCAGTATCCCTCCCAAAGAAGTTAAAATAACCGCTTCTACTAAAAACTGGTTTAAAATATGTCTGGGCTTGGCGCCTAAGGCTTTACGCAAACCAATTTCGCGCGTTCTTTCAGTCACTGCCACCAGCATAATATTCATAATGCCAATGCCGCCCACGAGCAAAGATATGGCCGCTACCATGGCTAAAAAGATTTTTAGGCCTTGGGTAATAGCGCCTAAAATATCCAAAGCTTGGGCAGAACTTCTGACTGTAAAATCGTCTTTTTTAGGATCCTTAATATGATGATTATAGCGAAGCAAGGATTCAATCTGCAGCATAACTAAGCTCATATTTTCTTCTTTATCAATCTTAGCTCTGATTACTGCTACATGGTCAACATGCAAAAGCAGTTTTTGGGCAGTTCTTAAAGGAATAAAAACCAGCTCATCCTGATTGGAAAAACCCTGATTGCCTCTTTTTTCCATCACGCCAATGACTTTAAAACTAACCTGTTTGATTCTAACGGTTTTATTTAAAGCATCATCAGCGTTAAAAAGATCTTCTTTGACCTGGCTGCCTAAAACAATTACTCTGGATAGACTATTATTATCCTGGTCTGAAAAAAAATTGCCTTGCGCAATATCAGCCTCTAAAACATCAACGTATCCGGATGTAGTTCCTGTATAATCATAATCTTTAGATTTGTTTAAATAAGTTACTGTTTCATGGCCGGTTATATAAGAATAAACGCCGGTTACATGTTCAATGTTTTTCATAGCATCAGCGTCTTCATTTTTTAAAGAAGTAATTTCAGTGCCAAAGACTGCTGCGGGCGGCCCCATTTCTTCGCTTTTGCCCGGCATTATGCCGATAATATTAGTGCCTAAAGAATTTATCTGGTCTAAAATTAAACTCTGAGCCCCAGCGCCTACTGCTACTACGCTGATTACCGCGGAAACGCCGATAATAATACCCAGCATAGTCAAAAAAGATCTGAATTTATTCAGACCCAAACTGATTAAAGCTAATTTAATTTGGTTGATAAGATACATACGAATTTTGTCTAAATTTTTGAGGTCGTTTTAGACGACCGAACAAAATTTAGTTATAAAATTCAGTATCCCGCACATAACTTGACAAAGCAAGTTATGTGCGGGATAAGGTTTGGTAACAAAATTTCCAGTGGGAAATTTTGACCAAGCCCTTACTTTAAAATTCCCTTACTAGCGTCTTTCTGGGTTATTTTTTCATCGCGGATAATCAAACCGTCGCGCATTTCTATAATCCGTTTAGCGCAAAGAGCGATTTCGTGTTCGTGAGTGACCATTATTATAGTATGGCCTTCTCTGTTTAATTTCTGCAAAGTCATAATTACTTCCTGGCCTGCTTTAGAATCCAAGTTGCCAGTCGGCTCGTCTGCCAAAATCAGACGGGGATCATTGATTAAAGCCCGAGCAATTGCTGTGCGCTGTTGCTCTCCTCCTGACAGCTGATTAGGCCGATAGCTCATTCTATGAGCCAGCCCTAATTTAGTCAGCGCTTCTTTGGCTTTTTTGACAAGCTTGCTTTTGTCTTGTCGCGGCATATAAACTGTGGGTAATAAAACATTTTCTAAAACTGAAGCCCGTGGCAAAAGATTATACATTTGAAAAATAAAACCGATTTTTTGATTTCTAATCTCGGCTAATTTATTATCGTCAAATTTAGCAGTATCTTCCTGTTCAAAAAAATACTGGCCTGAAGTGATTTTGTCCAAAAAGCCGATTATATGCATTAAAGTGGATTTGCCAGAACCAGACGCGCCCATAATAGAAACATATTCGCCCTCTTCTACATCAAAAGAAACCCCGCGCACTGCCGGGGTTGAAGATCCATCATCTACATAATTTTTCACGATATTTTCCAGTTTAAGAATCATTTATTTTGCGCCTACTATTACCTGCTGGCCTTGGGTCAGGCCTTCTGTGATTTCCACATTGGTTTCTCCTTCCAAGCCAATACTTATGGTTATTTCCTGAATTTTATCGTTTGTTAAAATTTCTGCGTATTTATGATTATTTTTTGTTTTAATAGCGTAAAAAGGCAGATATAAAACATCAGATTTTTTTGCTGTGATAATATCTAAATTCACCGTCATGCCGGATTTTATTCTGGGATCTTGCGATTGAAATATAGCTTTTATTTTATAGTAAATTACGCCCGAGATAACAGTTTCTGCCGGATTTATTTCTGTAATTTTTCCCTGAAATTTCAAATCCGGGCCAAAAGCATCTAAAGTCATCACTACTTCATCGTCCAGTTTTATTTTTGAAATATCAGTTTCCGAAACATTAGCTTCTATCTGGAAATAATTGGCATTGATTAAAGACACTGCTACCTGGCTGGGTGAAACAGTTTCTCCTAATTCAAAATTAATCGCAGTGACAATGCCTGATATAGGCGCTGATAAAGTCGTTTTATTTAATCTGTCCTGGGCTTGGGCCAAATTAGCTTGAGCTTGGATTACTTCTGCCCGGGCTAAATCCATATCAGCTTTTGTAGAACCAGCTTGTTTTAAAGCCAGCTCGTTTTCAGCTTTTTGCAGATTGCTTTTAGCCGTGTCTAAGTCTTTTTTTGTATTATCTAAAGTTGCCTGAGCAGTATTGATGCTTGCCTGATTGGTAATTTTTACAGAGCTGATAGCTTGCTGAACCGATGTGATAGTGGCCAAAGCAGTATCAGCAGCTGTTCTTTCTGCGTCAATGCTTGTTTTGTCAGCTGAAGTGACAGAGGAAGAAACAGTCGGGTCGTCCATTGAACTGCGCGTATAAGCCAAAGCGTCTCTTATGTATAAAAGAGAATTTTTTAAATCAACCAAAGCCAGATCAATGTTTTGCTGAGTATTATTGATTTCTGCTTTGTCCAAGGATGTTTTAGCTTTGGCAATATTATTTTTAGCGATCAGCTCTTTGCTCTGAACATTAAGACTAAGCTGGCCAGACCCGTTAAAATAAGAATTGCGGATATTATTTAAAACCAGCAGGGAATTATCAGCTTTAGTATAGACGCTTCTATCAGTGTCAAAAGCATCGTCATAAGCCTGGATCAGATCCTGATCAGCATCAGCTTTTACATCTGTTAAATTTTTTTCAGCATTTGTTATGTCAACTTCTGCGGCTGATAAAAAATCCTGGCTGCTTTGAACCGCGGCTTGATAAACTGCAATTTCTTCAGGACGAGTTCCCTCTAAAACCTTATTTAATCTGGCCTGCGCCATTGTTAATGAGGCGGAAGCAGATTGAACCTGGGATAAAAGCTCGTTGTTTTGCAAATTAATTAATACCTGTTCCGGCGTTACGCTGTCGCCTACTTTAGCGGGAATTTCTTTAATCTTGCCTGATATTTCAAACTGCAGATTAATAGTCTGGTCAGAAATAATACTGCCGGTAACAGAAACCTTCTGTATAATTTCGCCTTTTTCCACGGACACTAAATTATACAGCGATTGGGCCGGCGGCTTATTAAGCGCTTTGTATCCCAAATAGGCGCCGATAAAGATAATAATAATACTGATGATTGTCAGTATTTTTTTCATAAATTTATTTGTTTTTAACTATACTTAGGCTACCTGGTAATGCTAATATCGTCAATTAATTCTCCGGTAGAGCTGACTGTAATGCGAGAGCTTATTGCATCTTGCCTAATAACATAGACAGAATTATAGTCAGCGTTGCAATCTGTAATATATGAATTGCCTAAAGACGGATTAATAGGCAAGGCAGCGATATACAAAGGCACCAGACAATCGCAGATATCCAAACCAGCGCTGGAAATCGGCGTATTATGAGCTGGAAGACTTTGTCCCGGGCACTTAAAGATCCCTTTATTGCTTATTAAATTTTCTTGCACAGCGTCTAATATTGCTTTTACGTCGTTTTGCCTCTGGGTATCGCGCGCTTGGGCAAACTGCTGACCGGGATTTATGGCAATAATCACAATAGCGGAAATAATAGCTAAAATCCCAATCCCGATCAGCATTTCTATTAAAGTAAATCCGCTTTTGCTATTACCCATTTTTATCTGGTCACAGTTATCGTTTCTGTTAATTCAGCGTCTGGAGCTGAAACAGTAATCCGGTGGTTTGTTGAATCTTCTGATATTAAATAGCCGGAGTTATAAGCTGTACAAGGCGGAGTTGTCGGGTTTGTGCCTGTGCTTGGGTCAATAGGCATAGCCGCAATATATGTATCAACCAGACAGCTGCAAATATTATAATTGCCAACGCCATCAGACATTAATCTTCCGGTAGATGAAGCTGTTCCTGGCAAATTATGACCGCCATTGACTGTGCAGGTCCAAACGCCTCTGTTTTTAACCATATTCTGGTTAACAGCGTTTAGAATTGCCTGGACATCGCTTCTTCTCTGGGTATTGCGGGCCTGGGCAAACTGCTGTCCAGGATTTATGGCAATAATGACTATAGCGGACAAAATTGCTAAAATGCCGATTACTATTAAAACTTCGATAAGTGTAAAACCTTTATATTTTTTCATATAAATTTACCTCCTTTCTATTTATTATTTTGTGGTTGTTGCGTATTTGGAAGATATCCAACCGACCTTTTTATCCTTTAATTCTATTTTAAACCAATTTTGGTTTTTCTCCAAGAGCGGATAACTCTCTTGGGGATAAACCTTGGTTATAATATCAGCATTGGTAGAGGGCTGGCTTCTGACATTAAGCCAGCCAGTTTCTGTCTGGATAATTTTTATCTGGCCGATTTTTGCAGTAGTGGTAGCAGCGCTTTCTGTTTCTTCTTTTTTTATTTCTTCTTTGACTAATTCTCCAACTGCAGTTTCTTTTTCAGTGGCTTCTTTTATTTGCGTAGATACGCCGCTAGGAATCACCTCAAAACTGCTTGAACTTGGAAAATTTTTGATTATCTTCGCGTAAACTATCCAGCCCAGTATCGCCAAGCCAACCACGCCAAAACAAAAACCAATGTATTTAAAATATTTATTTTCTCTGATTTTTTTATCCACAAATGATGATTTTGGCCTGTTCTTTAAAGGCAATAAGTTTATTCCTGATGTAGCAGGATGTCTTTTTATTCCCCTTAAAGCCAAACCAATAACCGTATTATATAATATTGATTTGTCTTTTAATTGCTTGGTTATGTCTGAAAAACCAAGATTTACTTTTAAACCAAGATTCAAGGATAAGAAATCAGTTATTTTCGGCAATAAAGCAGAGCCGCCCACTAATAAAATTTCCATTGGTTTTTGGCTTTGCTCCAAGCCTTGATCATAATAACGGCTGATTTTTTTGATTTCATTAATAATAGGACTGATTTCTTTTTCTAAAACAGATCTTATTTCTTTTTTTTCTTCTCCAAATCCGTATTTTCTTTTTATTTTTTCAGCTTCTTTTAAAGAAATATTTAAAAATTCTGAAATAGCCTTGGTAAAATGATAACCAGCCACTGGCACAGCGGAGGTTAGCTTTAAGTTGCTGTAATTATCAAAAATATTTATATTAGTAGTTCTGGCGCCTATGTCCACTATCAAAATACTGTTTTTTGTTTTCGGTTTTTTTAAAAGCGCCCTGGACAGAGCCAAAGATTCAATTTCAAAAGCAACAGGTTCCAAGCCGCTATTGCTCAGAACATTTATATAATCATCAATAATTTTTTTTAAAGTGCCGATATATAAAATATTTTGCTGATTTTTTTCGTCTGAATATGAAATTACCTGATAATCCCAATGAATATCTTTTTGTTCCAAGGGCAGGGCTTTGGTTGCTTCGCTGATAATTGCATTTTTTAATTCTTCGTCTTTTAGATTTTTGGGCAGATTGATAATATGGGAAAAAACTTTGGATTCAGGCAAGGCTAAAATTACCTGGCTTGTTTTTGTTCTGGCTGCTGATATTACTTCTTTAACTTTTTCAATCAGTTTTTCTGAATCAAGGATAATTCCATCTTTTACTATGCCGGCTTCTAAAAGCAGACGGCCAAAAGCAACTGGCTTTTTTCTTTTATTTAACTGAAGAACCTCTATAGAATAATCCGAAATGTCCAAACCAAATGGCGATTTTATAAAAAACATAATAATTTTTATTAAAATTAAAAATTCGCAACTTCCTGCCAAGAAAGAATTACTGTTTGTGGATTTATCTGCGCCAGCTTAACAACGATTTTACGATATTGATCATTTAATCTGCTTTCTGTTTTAATAATCCGATTTTTATTGCCTGTTCCTTCTATTGGCAGAATAACGCACTGGTTGTTGTTTATGGCAATATTTTCATTGCCGCCGTAATTAAGATTGTTTTTTAATTTTTCCAATGCTATTTCCGCGCAAGCTGATGCCAAATAAAAACTTTCAGCTGATCGGCTTTGTTTCAAGGCCATTTCAGATTCAGAAATGCTTAGCTGGCTGGCGCTAATAACTATCAACAAAACCACTGCCATTATAATTGAGACAGTAATTAAGGCAATATAACCTCTTTCAGATGATAAATAAGTTGTCATTTATATTATACCTTTAATTAAAACTTATTTCCATAATTAATTTCCAAATAAACTTGAGTTAATAAAACATAATAATTATTAGCTAAGGATTTTAATTTGGCTCCGATTTGCAGATTATTAATATCGTTCCAGGTCCAGCTGTTTTGAGTATTGGGATTATTTTTCCAATAATATACCAGATCCAGCCATGGCTTTGCAGAACCAGCGCCATAATCAGAAAGATTATATTCCAAACTGTCATAAGTAATATTATTTATCCTTAAACTGGCTGCGCTAAATCCATGATAATGAAAACCATAAATTCCGCCTAATACTCTTAAGTGTATGCCGATAAAATTTATAGGCCCGCTTGCTTGTTGAGGGTCAGCTATATTATAGAGGTCTCTTTGAAAACTGCCGCTATTTGTATTGCCCGCATAATCAACTGTATCATTTGGTATTTCTTCATTAACAGCCTCCCAATGAGCTGTATTTAAAGGATAAACAGAGTTAAAAGCTGTTTCTGAACCTAAAGCATTCGGCCTTAAAATCATGGCTCGAGTATTATGGTTTAAACCAGTTGAAGAGGTTAAATCAGTCTGCCAGTCGTACAGAGGATTTTGCGACAGGTTATTATAAGCTAAAGATATTATTGTTTTAATAATCGCCGGCTTATCAGCATAAGACAGATTGGAGAATTTAAGATCAAGGGCTTTAACATCATCTGGCAATAGACGATATGCAGGACTTGCGCCTTCTTTGATATAAATACTATTTTTTAATAAATATATATCAGTGGGAGTGGTAGCTGGATCATCAGTAGAAACCTCAAGGGTGCTTAGCCAATATCCGGTTCCCGGAGTATTTACTCGCACAGCGTTTTTTAATATTCGATTTATCTTTTCCATGACAAAACGGCTGCTTTGCTGAACCTGGCGGCTGTTTGAACTTATATTATCGCCCTGAATAATATCAGAGATAAAATTTATAGCCAAAACCAAAATCAAACTGACAATGCTGATATATATTAATAATTCAATCAAAGTAAATCCCCTGTTTGGTTTTAAATTAAAAAACATAAAATTAATATTGAGGCGCTAAAACTATTACTTCGCTGCTGTTATTAGCTGTGGCCGCAAAAACCCGGTTTTTAAACTCATCATAATAAACGCCATATATATTATCAGAATAATTATACTGGCTAATTATCGCAGGACTTATACCGCTATTAATAGTCTGAGAAATATCATAAATCTGCAGCTTGTGGACTGTCTGATAATTTGAAGCTATAAATAAATACTTATCCAAATCGCTAGTTTCGACAAATAAATCATTAATGTTATAGCCAGGTCCGATATTAAAATTATTTAATAAGCTAAAGGACACATTAGAAGGCGAAATGGGACTATTGGTGTTATAAAAATATAGATCGCCGTTATTTCTGCCTAGAATAATAATATTATTAAAACCAGAAATTGAAACAGCGTCTGAAGATCCGCTGGGATTAGCTGTTCCTCGCAATTGAGGATTGGCAGATGACGATATGTCAATTGCCTGTAGTTCCCCGCTATCGCTTGCCGTAGATAGATAAGCGTAATTGCCCAGCATAGCTATATCACTTGCCGCGCTAGATAAGTTCAGACTGCCTAAAATTTGAGGAGAACCTGAATTAGCCGCATTAATGATAACAAATCTATAATCTGTGACCAAATATACGATTGAATTTCTAACAAAAATGCCTTTGGCATCGTAGGCAGATTTGGGAATATCAAATGATGTCACAGCATTAGTTGATAGATTTACAATTTGCAGCTCGGCATTATTACTAGTGGATGAAACATAAGCATAATTGCCCTCTATGGCAATATCAGTGGGCGTGCCATCAAGCGTTATCATGCCTGTGGAAATTTCTACAGGCAGATCAGAATTAGAAATATCTATAATCTGAAAATCAGGATTGTCATTGTCTCTTATCAGATAAAGATAATTATCCCGGGTTTTTAATTTCAAGCCATCATGCTGGCCTTGCGCGTCTAAAGAACCTGATTGAAAAATATTGTTCCATTTAGCCTGCCAATTGGAAAAATACTGGATTAAAGAAATTTCCTGCTGATCGCCAGAAGAAAAATCCCAAATTATCTTAGAAGTGATTTTTTTTAATTTATTTGCCTCTTCTTCAGCAACCTCAATTGATCTTGCATATTTGTCATTTTTGTCCTGGGTGCCGGCAAATACCCACTGATTGCTGGAAATAGCCAATCCATGCCAGCCATTAGTTAAATTGCGCCAGTCATTATCTCTGATGGCCTTGGCCGCTTCCAGCCCTTCTTCAGCCAAAAAAGTAGCTTGAGTTATTTCCAGTCCCAAACGATTGGCTGTATATGAGTCAATAATCAAAAAAGCCACGGCTGAAATCGTAAAACTAAAAATCGCAATCGCTATTAATAATTCTATTAAAGATTGCCCTTTTTGCTTTTTGATCTTATTTAACATCCAAATAGCTGATTTCAGCATAGATTTGATAAGCATTGATATAATACAATTGGCTGCCTGCGCATTTTATTTTAAAGCCGATTTCTAAATTGTTGATATCGCTTAATTGCCACTGCTGGCCGTCTGGTTTTTGCGTCCAGCGATAAAACAGATCTAAAGGCGGCTGGCCTGATAAATTCTGGCCATAAGAAGAAAGATTGATTTCACTGCCTTCAAAAATTGTTCCATTATATCTGATAACAGGCACTACCCATCCATAATATTGCTTATTTAAAACACCGCCGTTAACGCGAAAATGAATATCAAAATAATTTATAAAATCCATATCTGCCTGGAAGTAATCAGCTATGTTATATAAATCTGTTAGATAGCTTGTTTGCTGCCATAAAAAAACAGAATCATTATCAGGATTTATATCTTCATCAACGCAAGTATAATGATTAGGGCAAGCTGAACAATTAGACTGGCCTGTAATATTACAGCTAAATCCGGGGCTATTAGGCCGCAAAACAACATTTTTTAAATCAGCAGTCAGCAGAGTTGTTACTCCCGCTTGATTAATATCAAGAACTAAATAATCCTGATTGTTTGAAATAATAATTTTGCCGATCTGAGACGGCTGACCTGAAATTTTTGAAAAATTTAATTGAGAAAGGCCGGAAAAAATAATATTGCCAGCTGGTTCAAAAACTTCATCATATGCCTGATCCCTTAAGTCAAAGCTTTGGCCCTTATACAGGATATACTTATTTTCTGATAAATAGATGCCGAAATTAGAATCAAACTCACCTGATATAGCTTTTGAACGAGCTCTTGCTAATGCCTGAACCAAACCGTCAGCTGTGGTGTCAAGCTGCTGCGATCTGTAAAGCTCAAGCCCTAATGGAATACATAAAAAAGCTAATAAGCCGATAATGGCAATTACCAGCAAGATTTCAATAAGAGTAAATCCTCTCATATATTATTATTTTATCCTTAAACTGCGGGTAATTTGATAAATAGGCAGAATTATGGAAACAGCCACAAAAGCCACTACTAATCCCATAGTAATCAAAAGCATCGGCTCCAAAATAGTTGATAAATTCTTTGTCGTATTATCTACTTCTTTTTCGTAAAATTCAGCCAGATACTTTAGAGTTTCTTCCAGTTTGCCGCTTTTTTCACCGACCCTGATCATTTGCGACACAGTAGGCGGAAATAGTTTCGGATTTAAAACCAAAAAAGAAGAAATTGATTTGCCTTTTTTTATTTTAGCTGAAGTATTATGCAAAATATCTTTATAAATAAGATTAGAAGTGGTTTTAGCAGTAATTTCTATAGTTTCCACCACAGTAATGCCGCTTTGCAGCAAAGTGCCCAAAGTTCTGGTAATTTGGGCTAAATTGGTATTTCTAACTAAAATTCCTATAACAGGAAAACTTAAAAATAATTTATGATAAAATTTTCTTATAATTTTTATATTGCTTAAAAACAAGATTAAAATAATAAAAATCGTAAAACCTAAAATTACAAAAAACCAATATTGCTGAATAGTTTTAACAGTAAGCATTAAAATTCTGGTTGATAAAGGCAGTTTGACTTTAAAGCTATCAAAAAGCGGGACTAGGCGAGGTAAAATAAAAATTGACAGAGTGCCGCCTAATCCAAAAGTGGCTATTAAAATCAAAAATGGATATAAAGATGCTGAAAAAACGCGGCTGCGCAGAGCCTGGCTTTTTTCCAAATGGTCGGCTAAGTAATTTAAATTCTGCTCCAAAGTGCCGCTAGATTCGCCGATTTTAACCATATTAATAAAAAGCTCATTAAAGATTTTCGGATAACGGGATAAACATCCTGCCAGCGGTTCGCCATTGTCTAATAAGCTGATAATATTTTTTAATATCTTTTTAAAATTTTTGGAAAGAACCTGTTCTTCAATAGTAACTACAGCTTCTCTGATAGTCAGGCCGGCTTTTATCATGACTGCCATATGCTTAGCAAAAAGCATTTTATCAATATGAGAAACTTTGCTGATAATCGGAATTAAATCAACTACTTTAAAAGTTATATTTTTTTTAGCTTGCTTGATTAAAAGAACGGTAAAATCTTTTTCCAGCAATTCTTGTTGAGCCTGAGCTTTGTCAGCGGCCTCAATTTCGCCTGTCTTGATTTTGCCCTTTTTATCTGCAGCTTTATAAATAAATTTCATAAAATTTATTCTCTAATCGCCCTTAATATTTCATCAATAGATGTAATGCCTCTAAAAACTTTTTCTAAACCGTCTTGGAGCATTATGCTCATGCCGTTTTTAACTGCCAAATCTTCAATCTGGTCAGAATTGGCTTTTTCCATAATTGAGTTTTTTATATTGTCTTCTAATTCCATTACTTCAAAAATGCCGATTCGGCCCAAATATCCTGTCTGATTGCAATCTTTACAGCCTTTGCCGCGATAAAAACGCATTTTATGCAAAATTTCTGCCGCTCTTTTAGCTCCCAGCTGATAAGTAATTTTTTCTATTTCAGAATTAGTCGGGGTATAAGTTTCTACGCATTTAGTGCAAATTTTTCTGACCAGGCGCTGGGCAATGATAATATTAACAGAAGAAGCTACTAAAAACGGCTCAACGCCCATATCAATTAAACGCGGCAAATTAGTAGCCGCGGTATTAGCATGCATAGTGGAAAGCACTAAATGCCCGGTCATAGCTGAATTAATTGCTATTTTAGCAGTTTCTGAATCGCGGATTTCGCCTACCATAATAATATCCGGGTCTTGACGGACAATAGAACGCAGTCCTTGGGCAAATGTTAAATTTGTTTTGGGATTAACCTGTATCTGCGCCACTCCTTCGAGTTCATATTCAACCGGGTCTTCAATGGTTGATATTTTTACTTCGGGCTTATTTAAGATTTTTAGGATCGCGTAAAGAGTAGTAGTCTTGCCGCAGCCAGTAGGGCCTGTTGCCAAGATCATGCCATAAGACAGTTCCATGGCTCTTTTTATTTTTTCTAAGTTTTTATCCAAAATGCCCAATTCATCTAAGACAATTTTTCTGGATTTTTCAGAAAGCAGCCTTAAAACTATATTTTCTCCTTCTGTAACCGGCACAATAGAAACCCTGATATCAAAGGTTTCTTTTTCAAAATTTGCCTGAAATTTTCCATCCTGGGCGGCAAAATGCTCGTCAGTGCGCAATTTTGCCAATACTTTTATTCTGGTTATCATAGAATCTAAAATATCCTTGGGCAGCACAACTGCGTCATGAAGCACTCCGTCAATCCTGTACCTTACCAGTATTTCTTTTTTAAGCGGCTCTATATGAATATCAGACGCGCGATTTTCATAGGCGTATTCAATAATAGTATCAATAATTTTTATAATCGGCGGGTCCTGAGCTTTAGCGCCTTTTTCTTTTGCTTGCTGAACCTGATCGCTTATGATATCGGCGAATTCTTCTTTAAGCTCTTTTTTGTAATATTTTAAGGCTTCTCTGATAGCAGAAGGAGTGGCATAATAAATCTGCAGCTCAAGGCCTGTTTTTTTTCTTAGCCATTGAATCATCTTATAATCGGTTGGATCAGCCATGGCGACTTTTAACCCCAAATTGTTTTTTTCAAAAACAATAACTTGCTGCATTTTGGCAACCAGCCCCGGAATTATTTTTAAAACATCTTCGGAAATTTTTTCTTTTCTTAAATCAATAAAATTAAAACCAAGCTCCTGGGCTATCAAAGCTCCAAGCTGCTCGTCTTTTATCAGGTCTTTATCGATTATTACCTCGCTTAAGAATTTTTTTTCAATTAAAGCCTCTTGTCTGGCAATTTCAAAATTAGCCTCTGATAAAAAACCGGGCGCTACTAATATTTTTTTCAGCTGATCTGAAGATACCTCCATATTAGAAAATGAGAACGATAATTGCCAAAAAACAAACGATTATCAATCCCAACCATCCTTCCTTAAAAGTAAGTATTTTTTTATTATGGATTTTTTTAAGATGCAAATTAGAAATAGGCTTTAAAAAACTGATATTAAAAATAAAATTAATTAATTCTATTCCGTCAGGCAAAACTGCAGCAAAAGCTCCTATTAGTAATAGATTTATCGATGGCTTAAAAGATAATAGTAAAACAATAGCGAAAACGCTGATTAATAAATCAAAAAATATTTTTTTTCGGTTGCTTGGTTTTTTAAGATCGCTAAGCGTACCAATATAATCCCAATGTGAAATACTATCCAATAAATAATGGCTGCCAAGCCCTAAAATAAAAGCAATAACAGCATTCGGCGAATGAGCTCCAATAGCCGCTCCTATTAGCATATGCGGAGTTAAAATCATACTTTCTTTTTATCTATTAAATCCTGATAGATTTTTATCAGCTTTTGGGCTTGGCTGGTTTCAGAATATTTTTTGGCTGTGTCCTGCGCTGCTATTGAGAATTGTTTATAAAGCTGCTGATCGTCAAAAAGCTGAATGATTTTTTGAGCATACAAAAATACTGATTGCCTCGAAACCATAAAGCCGTTTTCATTGTCTTTTACCACATTGAAAAAAGCGTCATCTTTTAAAGTCACCACTGGAGAACCGCAAGCCATTGCTTCCAAAAGCACGATTCCTTGAGTATCAGTCAAAGACGGAAAACAAAACAAATCAGCTGCCTGGTAATATTGAGAAACAGATTTATGCGGCACTTTGCCGACAAATTGGACAAACTGACTAATATTCAATTGATTTATTTTTTCCTTTAGCTCTTCTATCAAAGCGCCGTCGCCTGCCATCAGCAGTTTAAAGTCCTGCCTTTTTAAGGAAATTTCCTTTATCACGTCAATCAAAAACTCCACATTTTTTTCTTTATTGATCCGGCCGACAAAAAGAAGAATTTTGGTTTGTTTGGGAATATTAAGCTTTTCTTTTATTTTTTGGCCTTCTTGGGCAGAAGGTTTAAAAATATCCAAATTAATGCCCGTTAAAACCACCTGAATCGGTATTGTTTTTTTAACGCCGTAAGTCCGCACCATTTTCTTTATTTTTTCTGAAGGAGCAATAATAGTGTCAGCCATATTGGCAAACCAGGCGCAGTATAATTTTGCCAATTGGGGCAGCAGTAATTTTTCCTTGAAATAAACTTTGGCATATTCAGGATAATGGGTATGATGAGTATAAACCATGGGAATTTTCTGCTTTTTGGCGATATATTTAGCCAACAGTCCCATGGAAAACGGCGTATGGGCGTGAGCAATGTCAATTTTAAACTTAGAAGCCTCTTTAAAAGCATCTTGGGGGAAAACCGGAAAAGCAAAGCGCATTTCCGGCTCTTTGACAATCTTGACTGAATTAAATCTAAAAACATTAGGATTTTTATCTTTGTAGCCGGGCACATGAGGCGCGTAAATATAAACTTGATGCCCCATTTTTTCAAAAACTTGGCGAAAAGTCTCCATGGAGATTTCTACTCCATGGATAATTGGCAGATATGTATCAGTAAAAAAACCTATTTTCATGGTTGTAATATATCTTCTGTCCGGCCGTCTATTGAAATAACGACCTCTTTAATAGATAAAAATTGTTTTAGAGTCTGGCTAATTTGACTGCTAATAGCCGCTACTCGACAAGAGCCGCCTACCTGAAATTCAAGCTGCTTATCAAAATCAACCTTTGCAATATTATTTTCTATAATTAATTTTTGAATTTTTACACCGCTATTAATGCTGGTAAAATATCCCTGATCTTTTTCTACTTGTGTTGGCCCTTTTAAAAGTTCTAATAAAGCCGCCCTAGCTACACCTTCGATCTTAGCAATTTTTCTTTCTATAGGCCAAACTACATTACAATCATTTACTTGCGGATCTAAATTGCTATTGCCAAAATATAATTTTACAGTCATTGTTTCCTGCTGCTGAAATTTAATTGGAATTTTAAATTCTTCGTCATTTTCAGGCAAACCAGAAGGATTATCTCTTTTTAAAATTAAAGTTCCTTGTTCTGTGGAGGGCAAAGCAAAAGTTAAAGTTGCTTTAAAAGGCGCAAAATCTTCAGTCATCCAGTCTGACTGGGCAGTAGCATAATATTCTGCAATTAGATTGCCATTGGCATCAAGTAATTCAATAGGAAAACTGCCTTCAAAATACCAAGTACCTCTGGCTTGTCCTTCTATTTCTAAGGGGCTTGAAATTAAATCATTTGGTTTAGGCGTATCAACGATAATCAAATCTGGCTTATCATTATCTGTAATTGGCGGACCACATTCTGTAGCAGGAATTAGCGCAGATGGATGGCCGTGTTTGACCCATTGGCCATCTTGACAGATCCAAGTATCCTCTGGAGATAATAAACGAGCAGTTACGATAAAACCGAAAATAACTATTATAATAGCAATAATTATTATATATAATTTTTTCATATTTTTTTCTCCTTTCTATATTCTAAATAAGAATATATATAAATATATATAGTAAATATAAGAACAGGGACAATAGTAAACCAAATAGCCCATTGCCCGGCAAAAAGCCCGATTAAACAGATGACAGCCGCTGCTTTGAATAATTGGCCGCCTAATTTGTGAGTTTTGTCCCAAACTTTGTCGGACGACAGAGTCCATGGAGTTTTAATGCCGACAAACCAATTTCTTTTGACTTTTTCTATTAAAAGGCCGCAGTAAAAAAACAAAACAGCAAAAGCCGGCACCAGCATTTGAATCATGCTGAATCTGGCTTCCATATTCCAAAAGATCGTCAATAAATAAACATAAAACAAAAAAGCAATCATCAGCAGAATTAAACCCTCATAATAACTTCTAAAATCTTTATAATTCTTTTTTAAAGGGTCAATATGCGGCAAAAAAATAAACAGTAAAAACATTGCTAAGCTTAAAAAGGGCATTAAAAACAAACCCCAGAATTTTGACATATAGCCGTCAACCTGGCCTTGGCTATTCCAATGAGACGCTACTTTGGAGGGCATCATCGGATATAAAATAGCCGCAAAAATAAAGCTTAAGATAATAATTATTAAAGCTGCAATTCTTGTTTTATTCATATTTTTATCCCCTGTTTTTATTATATCACAATCAAGTAATTTAAAAAACAGGCAGTCGTTTAAAAAGACTGCCTTTTTTGTTTTTTATTTTTTTTGACTTTTTGCAGAAGAACTATCCAAGTATATAATTTTTGGCACTTTAGGTTCTTTTCCTTCCTGTACTTCTAAAATTGCTTCAACTGTCAGTGTATATTTCTCATTCATAAAACATTCATCGCAGACATAAGCTTCTTTGCTGTCTCTGCTTTCTTCCGGCTCACCGCAAATAGCGTAATTCATAATTGCCATTAGCTCCTCCTTTTTCAAAGCATTAGACTAACAGGTTTGTTTACTTTGCATTTTTTCAAACAGCTGCAGTTTTGCCAAAATACTTTCGTCAAAAGTTGCTAAAGCGCAGGTATCTATCAATGATTTTATTCTTTCAATAATAATCGGAAGAGCTGTTACAGTTAAAACTACTGAAGTGGAATTTTTCTCCATTGTTATGCTTATAATCCTAAAAAAATCATTTAATGTCGCTTTTAAATCCTCTGCTCGTTGCTCAAGATTTGGTATTTCATTTCTTAAAGAAATTCTTAACTGATCCATTTTTTCACCTCCTTTTTAAATTTGTTTGGTATTAAATTTTAAAAAAGCTGAAGGGCGCAGAAGGAATCAAACCTCCAATCTCTCTTGGGGTGACCAAGAGCGCTTTTTATAAGCTATGCGCCCAATTTATTTAAAGAACTATAAATACTTGGCTGTCCAGGTGGAAGATTTTGAAAGCTGGCTAGCTGTGCCTTCAAAGACGATTTGGCCGCCTCTGTCTCCGCCTTCAGGGCCAAGCTCTACAATCCAGTCAGCTTCCTTGATTACATCAGGATTGTGCTCTACTGTCAACACTGAATTGTTTTTTTCCACCAATCGCCGCAAAACCAAAAGCAGTTTTTTGACATCATCAAAATGCAAGCCTACTGTGGGCTCGTCCAAGATATACAAAGTATGGCTGGTTGAGCGACGAGACAATTCATCTGAAAGTTTTATTCTCTGGGCTTCGCCGCCAGACAGGGTAGTAGCTGGCTGGCCTAATTTTATATAACCAAGGCCAATGTCTTGTAAAACTTTCAGCTTGTTTAAAACCGCGCCGAATGCTTTGAAAAAAATTAAAGCCTCGTCCACTGACATTTCCAAAATCTGGGCGATATTTTTATCTTTGTATTTTATTTCTAAAACTTCGGAAGAAAATCTCTGTCCTTTGCAGACTTCGCATTCCACATAAACATCAGGCATAAAATACATCTCTATTTTTTTATAACCCTCGCCTTTGCAAGCCGGGCACTGCCCTGTTCTGGCATTAAAGCTGAAATAACCCTGATGATAACCTCTGATGCGCGATTCCTGAAGCTGGCTGAAAATCTGGCGGATAGGAGTAAAAACTTGAGTATAAGTGGCGGGATTTGAACGCGGAGTTCTGCCGATCGGGCTTTGATCAATTAAAATTACTTTGTCTAAAAACTGATCGCCTTTTATTTGATCGTGAAGGCCCGCGGAAATTCTCTGCCTGTGGATTTTTTTTAACAAAGCTTTGGCCAGCACTTCAGTAATCAAGGTGCTTTTGCCGGATCCAGACACGCCTGTAACACAGACAAATCTTTCCAAAGGAAATTTAAAATTGATATTTTTTAAATTAAACTGCTTGGCGCCAATTATTTCTAACCAATCTATCTTTTTTTCCATCCAAACATTTTTATTAAGTCTAACTGGTTTTTTTTCGAAATAGGTCTGAGCTGAAAGCTGACCAGAGAGATAAAGCCCGGTAATAGTCTTTGATTTTTTAAGCTGGTGCGGCAAGCCTTGAAATGTCACATAGCCGCCTTTATCGCCTGCTTTAGGGCCGATTTCAATTATCCAGTCAGCGCTGTCAATTACTGCCTGATCATGCTCTACTACCAGCACAGAATTTTTTAAATCTCTTAAATTTTTTAAAGTTCCGATCAAACGGCTGATATCGCGCTGATGCAGGCCGATAGTCGGCTCGTCCAAGACATAGATTACCCCGGACAGCCCTGAACCCAAATGAGTGGCTAATCTGATGCGCTGGTTTTCTCCTACAGACAGCGTAGCAGCATTGCGGTCTATGGAAATATAATCAAGGCCGACATCTGTTAAAAAATTAGCCCGCCTTAAAATTTCCTTGATAATAGGCAAGGCTACTTTTTTATATTCTTCTGTCTTGTCTTTAAAATCTTTTTTTATTTCTTTGCTAATAAAATTGATCAGCTCTAAAACAGACAAAGCAGATATTTGAGCAATATTTTTTTGTTTTATTTTTAAAGCCAGAGCTTCGGGCTTAAGCCGAGCTCCTTGACAATCAGGGCATTGCTTTTCCACCAGATATTTTGACATTTCCTGGCGGATATATTCGGAAGAGGTCTCATAATAAAATCTTTCCAGTCTTTTTACTACTCCTTCAAAGCCATTTGGCTCTCCGTATAATACTTTATCCTGAACTTCTTTTGATAATTGATGAAAAGGCTGAAGACAAGTATAGCCGTGTTTTTCCACAATTTCTTTTATTTGTTTTTCAATCCAGCCAGCGCCTGCTGCCCGGCCTAAAAACCGGCTGACAGAAAAAAAGGGAATTATGGCGCCTTCAGCAATAGACAAATTAGGATTTAAAACTATGCTGATATCAACTTCCTTGGTTCTGCCCAAACCATGGCAGTTTATACACGCGCCATGCGGGCTGTTAAAGGAAAAAAGCCGCGGCTCTATTTTAGGCAGATTAATGCCGCATTTCAAACAGGCAAAATACTCGGAAAAAAGCAAGTCGTAATTTTCTTTCCCTCTTTCTTTTATTTGCGCTATCAAGATGCCATTGCCTATCTGCAGGGCTTTTTTTATCAAATCCAAAATCCTGATTTTTTCTTCTTTTACCAATGCTTTGATTCTGCGCGCTCTGGTTTTTTGCGCTTGCTGTTCTTTTTTGCCAAATCCCCTGTCTTTTTTTATTAAAAACAAATCAGCCAAAGATAGCCGCCCTACTATTACTTCAATGCTATGCTTTTTATTTTTAGCTAAATCCAGATCTTTAGCTTCAGAAACGGCCCTGATAACATTATTTATCCTGACTTCAGGCCAGCCATTTTTATAAATCTCTTCTATCACTGCCTGATGAACGCCTTTTTTAGCTGAAACAACGGGCGCTAAAATAGTAATTTCTGACTTGGCTGATAAATTAAAAATCTGCTCTAAAATCTGCTGGGGCGTTTGCCTTGAAATAGGCTGGCCGCATTTGGGGCAATAAGGCATGCCTAAGCGGGCAAAAATCAAACGCAGATAATCATAGATCTCGGTAATTGTGCCGACAGTTGAGCGCGGATTAGAAGAAATAGTTCTTTGGTTAATAGCCAATGTAGGAGAAATATTTTCTATTTTATCCACTTCTGGTTTTTTCAATCCCCCTAAAAACTGGCGGGCATAAGAAGACAGCCCTTCTAAATAGCGGCGCTGGCCTTCGTTGTAAATGGTGTCAAAAGCCAGCGAAGATTTGCCAGAGCCGGACAAACCGCAAATCACCACCAGTTTATATTTGGGAATATCCAAATCAATATTTTTCAGATTATGCACTTTCGCTCCGCGAATTTTTAGGTATTGCTGCTTCTCCATCTTTTATGTCATTGCGAACCCCGACGAATAGTCGGGGTGAAGCAATCCCGTGGCTATATGGCTATACTACGGGATTGCCACGCTCGTCTCGACATTCGTCGGGACTCGCTCGCAATGACAAAAATAATAGCACAAATTTATTTCTTTGTCATATTTTAAAAATAAAAAAGCAGTCCGTTAGACGGACTGCGGGTTGATTATTTTAATGATTTGCTCTGTTGGATCTTGGCTTTTGATTAAGAAAACTGTTAATAGCAAATTCAGTAGCCTTGCCTAAAGTCATGCCAGTAGCTGATGCTAAAGCATGAATGCAGCGCTGGTTTCTCTGCTGACATTCTTCTATAGAGGTTTGCAGTTGTTCATTTAGGACTAATATTTCATTGTGTTCAATAGAAATCTGGTCTAAAAACTTGATAAGAGCTTTAGATAGGCTTGATTCCTGATAGTGCTTCGGCAAATTCATTACTGCTTTCAAAATTTTTCTGTCCAATGGCTTTTCAGTGTCAAACAAAATAGTAATTTTTTGTACGGCCATTTTTTTCTCTCCTTTCTTTTTGTTAGCGTTTAATTTTTAAAAAACTATGCCGATATTTGCTATTTTGGCAATATTTTAATAAGATGTCAATATGAAAAATTATCTGGCTTTAAAAATAAATAAATTAACGCAAGAGGCTGGAGTTTATATTTTCAAAGACAAGCAAGAAAATATTTTGTATATCGGCAAAGCTAAGAATTTGAGAAAAAGAGTTAAAGACCACTTTTTAAAAAAATCCGGCCATTTTTTGGATTTTACGCCTTTTGTTCAAGATTTAGATTATATAGAAACAGATTCTGAGCAAGATGCTTTTATTTTAGAAGCCCAGCTGATAAACAAATACCAGCCCAAATATAATATCCGCTTTAAAGACGACAAAAGCTATGTTTATGTAGCAATAGCGAAACACGGCTGGTGGCGCGTTTATACCACTCATCAGCCTAAAGCAGAAAAAGGCGAAAAAAAAATAATCGGGCCATATATCAGCTCGCAGGAATTAAAATTATTCTTAGCCAAGATTCGTAAGATTCTCCCTTTTTGCAGCTGTCTTAACTTAAAAAAATCTTCCTGTTTATATGCAGATATCGCACTTTGTCCTGCTCCTTTTAAAAAAAACTTTGATCCAGTCCTATATTTAAATATTTTAAAAACTTTAGAAACTTTATTGCGGCTTTACCGCTTTGGCGAGAAAATAAGAGTGGAAGCATATGATGCATCCAATATTTCCGGGACTGCGGCTGTCGGCTCTATGGTGGTTTATCAAAATGACAAAATAGACAAATCGCAATATAGAATGTTTAAAATTAAAACTATTCAGGGGCAAAATGATGTCGCTTCTTTGAGAGAGATTTTATTCAGGCGGCTTAAACACAAAGAATGGCCTATGCCTGATCTTATTATTTTAGACGGCGGCAAAGCCCAGCTTAAAGCAGCAGCCCAAATAAAAATACCTACTTTGGCCTTATCCAAAATAGACAGATCCTCTGGCAAACTGCACAGCAAATTTTCAAAATCTTCTATTTCTTTAAACAGCCTGCCGCAGCTTTTAAAACATATCTTGCTGAACTTGCGCGACGAAGCCCACCGCTTTGCCATCACCTATCATAAAAAAAGAAGGTTAAAATTAATAAAATAATATGTCATTTAAATTAATATCGCAATTTAGGCCAACTGGAGATCAGCCGCAGGCGATTAAAAAGCTGATGGCAGGCCTTAAGAAAGGATATCAGTTTCAGACTTTGTTGGGCGCCACTGGCACTGGCAAGACTTTTACTATGGCCCAGATTATTGCCAAGACCCAAAAACCTACTTTAGTTATCTGCCATAATAAAACTTTGGCTGCCCAGCTTTATGAAGAATTTAAATCCTTGTTTCCTAAAAACGCTGTGCATTATTTTGTCTCTTATTATGATTATTATCAGCCCGAGGCATATATACCCCAAACTGACACTTACATAGACAAGGATATGAAAATAAATCAGGAAATTGATGTCTTGCGCCACAAATCAGTCCAAGCTTTGACTTCTAGAAAAGACGTAATTATCGTAGCTTCTGTTTCTTGCATTTATAATCTGGGTTCGCCCCAAACTTACAAAAAATTTATTTTTACTATGCATCAGGGCATGAATATAACCAGACGAGAGCTTTTTCAAAAGCTTTTAAATCTGCAATACGAAAGAAACGATTTTTCTTTTAAAGCTGGCCAGTTTAGAACCAGGGCTGATTATATTGACATTTGGTCAGCTTCTGAAGAGAAAATTATTAGATTAAAACTAATAAACAATCAGATTAGAGAAATGTTAGAAACTTCTTCTATTTTCCAGAATTTCCAGCCGCAAAGATTAACCACCCTTTATTCTGCCAAATTCTGGCTGACAGAAAAAGAAAAAGTTGTTAAAGCGCTGGTTAATATCAAACAAGAGTTAAAAAACAGAATTAGATATTTAAAAAAGAAAAAAAAGCTATTAGAGGCGGAAAAAATAAGGCGCAGAACAGAGTATGATATTGCTTTGCTGGAAGAAATGGGCTGGTGTCCGGGCATTGAAAATTATTCCAGCCACTTGGAATTCAGACCCAAAGGACAGGCTCCTTATACTTTAGTAGATTATTTTCCCAAAGATTTTTTAATGTTTATAGATGAATCGCATAAAACAATTCCCCAAATATACGGCATGCATCAAGGCGACCATTCGCGCAAAACCACTTTGGTGAATTACGGCTTTCGCCTGCCTTCAGCCATAGACAACCGGCCTTTGAAATTTGAAGAATTTAAAAAAAGGATTAATCAGGTAATTTTTTCTTCTGCTACGCCCGGACCTTATGAGCACAGACAATCAAAGCAGCTTGTCCAGCAGCTGATCAGGCCTACTTATCTTTTAGACCCGACAGTGGAGATACGGCCTACCAAAAACCAAATAGAAGATTTTATTTTAGAAATCCAAAAAAGAGTTTTAAAAAAACAAAGAGTGCTGGTTACCACTTTAACTAAACGATTAGCTGAGGCTTTATCTGAATTTTTAAAAGAACGAAAAATCAAAGCTACTTATCTTCATTCGGAAATAGATACTTTGCAAAGGCCTAAAATCTTAAAAGAATTGCGCCAGGGCAAATACGATGTACTAGTAGGCATTAATCTTTTAAGAGAAGGATTAGATTTGCCAGAAGTATCTTTAATCGGCATTTTTGACGCTGATAAAGAAAGTTTTTTGCGCGATCAGACTTCTTTAATCCAGATTATGGGCAGAGCTGCCCGGCATAAAGACGGCCATATAATTATGTACGCTGACCGCAGTACCAGCTCTATGAAAGCGGCTATTTCAGAAACAAACCGGCGGCGCAAGATTCAAGCCGAATATAATAAAGAGCATCACAAAACGCCGCAGCCAGTTATAAAACAGATTTTAGAAACCTTAGCTCCCGCTGACATGGCTGCGCCAAGTCAAGCGGGCAGGCCTTCAGATGACTTTAAGGCAGAATATCTGCGCGAACTTAAATTAAAAATGGATCTGGCCCAGCGAAACCTCCAATTTGACAAAGCAGCTATGATCAGACAGGAAATTGAAAAAATAAAGAAAATATAAATAAAAAACCCTCGCATAAATTTGCGGGGGTTGTGTTTTTTTACTTGTTATACTCTATCTTAAAAAAAATCTTCTTTGCTTGTTCTGGCTTTAGCTTTAGTATTTTCTCTGGGTCGCTGAAATCTTTTTTTAAACTGTAGAAATGCGCTCTATCAAGCATCAAGACTGCGCTAAATGATTTATCCATAATATCTTTTTTTAATTTAATAAAATCTTTCAGGATATTCAACGCTTTTTTAAATACAGCATCTAAAGTGTCAGCTTTAATGTTTATAACAGTGGTTTTTTCCTTTACAAATCTAAAAGCAAAACACCAAACATCTGTAGCCATATTATCACCTCCTTATTATTTCTTGGTCATTTTTAGTCTGGAATTTGAGCCAAATTCATAGACAGAGCCAGTTTTAAAGTTAATTAATTCATCACGCATTCTTTTTTTTATTTCTCTTCTTTTTCTTTTCTTTCGTTCTCTTTCTTTCGTCATCTGCGCCTCCCTGTTTTAAATTAAAGAACTTAAGCAATAAAAACCTATTTTAAAAGTCTATTCTATTTTTTTATCCAAGTCAATGCTTCTGTTCTGTTATTAAATATTTTTACCTGTTCTGATTTGCCAGTAACTTTTGTCATAATATTAATCATAGTTTCCAAAACCTGATTTCTATAAAGAATAATAGCGGTTTTTTTTATTTGTTTTTGTTTAAGCATCCGCATATAAAGCTCTTTGCTCTTTTCAGAAGCCAAGTCCCCGCTGGTTTTTCCCATTTCAGCAAAATCAATCAAAGCATCAAAACTTTTGCTTGAATTTTGATTTAGAATGCTTAATATCGTTTCTTCCACCAGTTCTGTTCTTCTAACGCTATTAATAATTTCGTATTTTAAAAACGACAAATTAATAATATCGCGGGCCTGGTCTAATGATACCTGAAAGGTATCTTTTAATTGCTGATCTGTTTCTTTTTCCATATATGTTTATTATATCATAGATTGCCGCTTTTTTGAATCTGTGTTTCCTGACTAATCATATAGCGCAGGGTTAAAAAGACAAAAACATCAATAAACAAGCCGATTAAAGCAATAAACTGCTCTTCGTAAAAAGCGAAAAATTGGGTCAAAAAAATCGAAACCAGCACAGCGTATTTAAAAATCAGATAAGCCTTCAAACGCGATTGCCGCATCGTAAAAGCGCCAATAATTGCCAAGATGCCCGGTATGGCTGAAAAAATTAGATCACCCCATTGGATAAACGACAATTTGGAAAAATCAACAATAAACATCATCAAAGACCTGAACAAAACTATTACTGCGTGAATTATAAAAAACACGATTACCGCATCAACAAAATGCTTTCTTTTAATCAGCCAGAAATAAAATTTGTTTAAAAATTGCTTGGCTTTGGCTATCAGGCTCAATCTTTTTAAAGACACGGCGTCAAATTGATGAAGTATCTTTTTTAATTCAATAACCACTAAATCATCGCTGCCGCTTTTTTTCAAAAGCTCGAAAGTCATTTCTTTTTCCTGGTCGCTTAAATTATTTAAAATCGCCTCTTTTATATATTCTAAAGCGTTAACCGTGTATTCTTTTTTTGACAAGTTAGTATAGCGCCTAAAAGTTCGCAGAGAAAGATACAAAAAAATAAAAATAACATATATTATTGCCACGGCTGGCTGGAAAAAATAATCATTATCTTTGGTGATAAATTTTCCCAACTCATCAATAAATGCGCCGAATCCAATACCTCCGATGACAGCAGAAATTTTATTTATCGGCTTTGACAAAAAAACCAATAAAAGAATTAAGGCCATTGTCATTAACAGCCCGCCCAAAATAATATGAGAAAAATGAATGGATTTGCCGCCTATTTGCGGATAATCGGTAATTCGCAAAAAAAAACGGATAGCCAGCAAAGAAGCAATCGCTGATACCAAAAAGCTTTCCAGCAAATCATCAGCGTCTATATTTCTGACAAAAATATGGCGATTAAAATTAAAAAACATAAAAAAATTAATCGATAATGCTAAATTCCTTATCTAAGTTAAACTGATAATCTTTTTGCTGCTTAATTTTTCGTTTTTTTCTTATCCATAAAGCTACAGTTAATACTAAAGCGAAATTAAGGATCAGAAACCAAGGCGTTTCCCAATCATAGCCGTTAAATTTAAAATTTGAAACAGGCCAAAAAATTGGCGTGGGATAAGAAGGAAAAGAATGAGTGGGAATATCCATTAAAACATGAATCAGCCAGCCGCCCATTTCCCAGACAATCCTGCGCGATACCAGAAAAACCAAAGCTGATATCAAAAGAAAAATTATCAGACTATGGCTGATATTGTAAAAAATCTGGATTATATTTGAAACAAAAATTGAGTGATTCGGTCCGACTGTGTCAGGCCGCGGCATCTGGGAAAAATCAATTGTTCTATTTATCAAACTCCAGATAATCCAAAAAAAAGAAATCCCGAATGATAAAAGATCAGGGATTACTGACCAAAAAACAGCCAGTTTTGTGTCTAATTTTTTTTTCAATTTTCTATTTATTGCGTAATAAGCAGTTCCTGCCCAAAAACCGTGCGAAAAAGTATCCATATAAATTTATTCGTTAATAATATAAATAATATCATCAGCTGAATTAGCATTATAATTATCGTTATCCTGAATAACTTTATCAGGCCCGAAAGATCCAAGCACTGCTGCAAATCTTTGTTCGTCTGTGGGATCCAGATCATAATTTGTGTCAAAAAAATATTCATTTGACCAGGGATCTTTGGGCTTGGATGTTAAATAAGGCCCTTTCCAATTAGGAAATAATCCGTCAGCGCTTCTTAAGCCCGCTCCGTCATCAAAGATGCTTATGCCGCAGTCCGGCTTCTGGCAAATTTCATTGCCAGAACAGCTGTTTGCGCAAATACCGGGTATCTGATGCCCAGGCCACTGCCCTGTGTCTATTTCCAAGCCGGCTATTGCTTCATAAAGAGTATGCAGCTCTGACTTGGCTTTAGCAATTTGCCCTTTTTGTCTGGCTGGATTTAAATTAGTCAAAACAATAGAAGCTAAAATGCCAATAATAGCAATTACTACTAATAATTCAATTAGGGTAAATCCTCTAATTTTCTTCATAATCTTTATAAATTATATCATATCATAAAATATTTAATTTTAATACAAAACTTCCAGAAAATATTTTTCTGGAAGTTATAAATAGCGATTAATTATCCGCTATGGACTGCAGTTAGCGGCGCTGGAAGCGTTTGCGTCAGTCCCTTCGCCAAAGCCTGCAGACGGAGCAATAGAAGATAATTCTTTATTGCATTCCTCTGGCGGATTATTAAAAGCAGAGCAAATTAATTTCAATAAGCTGGCAGAATCACGGGCAGAAGATGATTGAACGCCGTTAATAATCAAAGTCGGCGAACCCTGAACGCTATATTTTGTTACATCATCTTTATTAACATCAAAAGGCGGATACTGGCCGCTTGACCAAGTGCTTTTATCCAGGGCTTTTTCTTTTACTTTGAACTGCTGGTCAGTGATAGCAATGCAGCTGCTTAACTTATTTGCGTCAACGCCAGATGATTTAACGCATTCTTCAGCTTTGCTTTCTTTTAAGAAGCATTTTAAATAAGCAAATAGCTTTGCTGGCTCTTCTTTCTGAATGCAATACTGCCTTAAATTTTCGTCTATTTCTTTATCGCCATGCATAGCGTAATCAACAAATTTCATACTAAAATCTATTTTTCCGGCTAAAGCTTCCGCTGCCGGAATAATGCCTTTCTGTATTTGAGTGCCATAAGGGCAATAACTCATAATAAAAAGCTCTACTTTTGGCTTATCGGTTTTAGATATTTCTTTTGGCTGCTCTGTCTGGCCTGCGGTTTGGGCGTCCGCGCTTTGCTTTTCAATTTCTTCTATATCCATAGCATTGGGAAAGAATTTCTTTCCGTCTTTAGTCAAATAAGCGGTAATATCCTGCCCGTTAAAACTTAGCAATACTTTATACAAATTATTTTCCTCTATCACTTCTTTGATGGTTGCTGTAACACCCGGCTGCATTAAATTCTCGTTTACAAATTTTTCAACCTTGGCTTTGGCCGCTTCAATGCCAATACCGACAATTTTAGGCCCTTGCTTATCATAAAAATAAGCCACCCCGATTAACACGACAATTAAAACGATAAAAACAAATAATTTCTTCATAATTTTTTTAGTTTATTTATATTAATATTATAATCGATCTTTTTCTTTAAACTCTTTTTTATCTTCTGTTGTTAATGATGTCAGCCAGATAAGAAAAGGCCTTCGCAGTTTATCCATTGACCAGATATTATCCTTAAAAAGAGAAGATTTTTCTTTTTTAAAACAAGTCAGCAGAGCTAAACTTGCCTGCAAGTTAAAAGGTGATAACTTATTATGATCTATTAAAAATTGCTGCTTAGAAGTCATTATTTCTATCATAGCACCTTCAACATAAAATAACAAGCAAATTAAGCTATTTTATAAATAATCCGCAAAAGCATCTGTTGTCTTTTGCAATCTCGTCTTTATAAAAAGCGCAAGGGCAGATTTTTTTTGAGTCTTCTTTTTGATTTCCGCTTAATCTTCTGCAAGGGCAGTATTTTTTGCCGTGCTTCTTTTCGTTTTTAAGCAATCCATTGATTACTCTTTTAACATTTTTTCTGTCAGGATTTATTTGAAAGCCGTTCTTTTTCGCATATTCTGAATATTCTTTGATTATTTCTTCTATTGCCATATTTCTTGAATTACTTTTTCCAGCCATTGCTTAATCGCAGGCTCGGGCCTAAATCCAATAAAAGAGCTGACTGGCTGTCCGCCTTTAAACAAAGCTACCATTGGAATACGGTCAACCTTGAACTTTCCAGCAGCAAGCGGGACATCATCAATATTAGCTTTCAACAAAACAATTTTTTCCTCAAATTCCTTTTCTAATTTTTCTAAAACCGGCGCGATCAATGAACACGGTTCGCACCAAGCCGCGTAAAAATCAACCAAAGCAAGCTTGTCTGTTCTTTGAGTTTCTTTTTCAAAATTTTGATCAGTTAAAATAATAGGCATTTTTTTAAATTTTATATATATGCTTATTTTATATTTTTTCCCCAAAATAGTAAAGAATCAATAATCAAAAAGAATTCCAGCCGCAGTCCTGCCAGCTCTTTTTGCGTCAATTTCTTTTAAAAGCGTTTTTCTTATGCGCACATTTTTAGGCGTAACTTCCACTAATTCATCGTCTCCAATATATTCTAAAGCGTCTTCCAATCCCATTGTTCTGGGAGTATTAAAATGCACTGTGTCTCCTTCTCTTTTTGATCTCATATTTGAGAGCTGTTTTGTCTTGCAAGCATTCACTCTCATATCCTCTGATCTTGAATTCTGTCCCACTACCTGGCCTTCATAAATTTCTATTCCAGGCCCAAAAAATAATACTCCTCTGTTTTGCACGTTTTTTAAGCCATAAAGATTGGTTGGCCCTGTCAAACAAGCAACTAAAGAGCCGTTATCTCTTTCTTTCCAATTTCCCGGATCAGGCAAATATTGAAAAAAAATCGCGTTAATTATTCCCAAGCCCCTAGTATCTGTTAAAAACTCTCTTCTGTAGCCAAAAAGGCCTCTTGTCGGAATTATAAACTCCAAAAAGATTACGTTGTTGTTGTTTCTCATTTCTTTTAATTCTGCTTTTCTGCTTCCCAATTTTTGTATTACTGTTCCTTGATATTTTTCAGGCGCTTCAATAAAAATTTTTTCGTATGGAGTTATTTTCTGCCCGTTTATTTCTTTTGTAATAACCTGAGGCCTTGACGCCTGGAATTCATAGCCTTCTCTGCGTATTCTTTCCATTAAGATAGCTAAATGAAGTTCTCCTCTGCCTGAAACAATCCAGTTTCCTCTGTCGGTTTCTTCAACTTTCAAAGAAACATCTGTCTCTAATTCCTTAAACAACCTTTCTCTAATTTGCCTTGATGTTGAAAATTGTCCTTCTTTGCCGGCAAAAGGAGAATCATTTACCATAAAAATTATTTTTACAGTCGGCTCCTCAATGCTAATTAATGGCAAAGCCTCTGGATTGTCCGGATCTGCTATTGTTTCACCAATCGTTATGTCTGGAATTCCAGCAATAGCAACAATGTCTCCGGATTTCATTTCTATTGTTTCAACCATATTTAATCCTGAAAAAGTCATCAAAGAAATTATTTTGTATTTCTTCTTTTGACCCTGCCTGTTTATATGAGTTACTTCCTGGCCGGCCTTTATAACGCCGTTATAAATTCTGCCGATTGCGATTCTTCCCTTAAAATTATCGGCGGATATCGAGGTTACCAGCATCTGCAAAGGCCTTTCTGCTTCCGCGATAGGAGAAGGAATATGATCAACAATAGCGTCAAAAACCGGATTGATATTTTCCATTTTGGATAAATCCGGCTTAACGCCCGCTTTTCCGTTTTTGCCAGACGCATATATTACAGGAAAATTAAGACTGTAGTCGCCTGCTCCTAATTCCAGAAACAATTCAAAAGTTGCTTCTAAGGCAAATTCCGGCTTGGCGCCCTCCTTGTCTATTTTATTTATCACCACAATAATTTTATGGCCCATTTCCAAAGCTTTTTTAAGCACAAACCTTGTTTGAGGCATAGGGCCTTCTTTCGCGTCAACTAAAAGCAGACAGCCGTCTGCCATATTTAAAACTCTTTCCACTTCGCCGCCAAAATCAGCATGGCCAGGAGTATCAATTATATTTATCTTAGTATCGCCATATTGCACAGACGCATTTTTAGAAAAAATGGTGATTCCTCTTTCTCTTTCTAATTCGTTGCTGTCCATTATGCACTGCTGGCCTGAATCATCTTTATTTAACTGAGTTTTTGACTGGCGCAAAAGCGCGTCCACCAATGTGGTCTTACCATGGTCAACATGAGCAATTATTGCGATGTTTCTTATGTTATTCATGATATATAAAAATAATTCTATTTAAAAAACCATAAAAAAATCCCCAATTAAGGGGATTTTTTGAATAAAAGCCGCTTACCAGCGATCGCTGCGTCCGCTGCCGAATCCCTGTCTGCTGTCACGGTTATATCCGCCTTGGCGAGGAGCTCTAGGCTCCATAGGACGAGCTTCATTCACTGTAAGAGTTCTTCCATCAAGCTCTTTGCCGTTAAACATTTCAACAGCTTTTTGAGCTTCTTCGTCAGAAGACATTTCAACAAAACCAAATCCCTTTGAACGATTAGTCATTTTGTCAATAATCACAGTTGCCGTTTCAACAGTTCCAGCTTCGGAAAACTTCTCTTTTAGTGTTTCTTCGGTGGTATCATAAGACAATCCACCGACAAATAATTTTTTTGCCATATTATGTGAACGTAAGGAATGATTATTCCTTGCGCTATTTATTTATGAGTAAGCCGACCGCTGTTTTTTATTCTCTTTCAAAACTTACATAATTAATAAATACGCAAGGAAAGGAAAATTAACAGAAACTTACTTTATCAGAATAGCGCAGTGCCGGCAAAAAGTCAAGTGCTTGGAGCATTTTATTGAAAATTCCCAATAGATATTTTTTTACCGGCATAAGTTCCTGCTGCAAATCCGCTTGACCAGCAAATTTGCAGATTATATCCGCCGGTTGGACCATCAAGATCAATAATTTCTCCGGCAAAAAATAAGTTGTCTATAATTTTTGATCTCATGGTCCGAGAATCAATTTCTTTTAAATCCACGCCGCCATTGGTGACAATCGCCTGGTTAAAACCCTTTAATTTTTTAACTTTAGTTTTCAGGCTTTTTAAAATACCAGCTATTTTTTTCCGGTCTTGACGGCTAATAGCGTTTAATTTTTTACGAGCGTCTATTCCGCAAAATTCAATAAATGTTTCTATTATTTTTTTCGGTAAAAGATCTGGCAAATAATTTTTAAAATCTCTATTAGGGTTAGCAACAAAATCGCGCCGCAGCCTTTTATCCAGTTGAGAAATATCCAAGGCCGGCTTTAAATCAATCTCTATGATTACCTCGCCTTTAAGCAACAGTTCTCCAATTTTTTTACTTATATCAAGTACGATCGGCCCGCTTAATCCAAAATGAGTAAAAAGCATCTCGCCGAACCGAGTATCCTGTTTCTTATTGTTTTGCCAGAGATTAAGCCGGATATTTTTCAGGCTTAACCCCTGCAAATTTTTCGGCCAAGCCTCTTTTGTCTCAATTGGAACCAATACTGGGACAGGATTAACTATTTTATGCCCCAAGGATTTAACCCAATTATATCCATCGCCAGTTGACCCGGTTGCTTGATATGCTTTGCCGCCAGTGCATAAAATAAAAGACTGCGCGCAAATATCTTGATCAGCTAATTTTACGCTAACAATCTTTTTATCTTTAATATTAAATCCAAAAACTTTTTTATCTGATAATATTTTAACTTTCTTTTCTCTTAAATATTTTAGCAAAACGTCGAGTATTTCCTGAGCTTTGTCTGATGCTGGAAAAACCCGGCCTCCGCGCTCAACTTTTGTTTTTAATCCCCTGCTTTCAAAAAATTTAATTATTTCTTCCGGTCCGAAAACAGCCAAGGCCGAAAAAAGAAACTGGCCTTTTTTGCCTAATTTTTTTATAAATTCCTGATCATTAAACTCAGCTTGAGTGATATTACAGCGACCCTTGCCGGTTAGCAGCAGCTTTTGGCCAAGATTATGATTTTTATCAATAATTATTACTTTAGCGCCCAAACTTGCTGCTTGACCAGCTGCCATCATTCCAGCTGGTCCGCCGCCAATTACTACTACATCAAATGACATAATAATCATTAAATAAATTAGTATTTTAGCTTTATTATTTCGCGCAGTATTTTTTCCACTTGTTTTATGCTTTCATCGTCAATTATTGAAATCGGGATAATCTTTTTATCTATCTCTTTAAATTCTTCAAGCTTTTCTTTAAGTTCTTCTTTGTTTAATAAATCTGATTTGCTCAAAAAAACATATTCGGGCTTGTCTAATAATTCTTTGTTATAAGCGGCAAGCTCTTTTCTGACGACTTGATAATCTTCTGCTGGCTCGGCTGATTCGGCGGAGATAAAGTAAAAAAGAGTTTTAGTGCGCTCAATATGGCGTAAAAACTTAATGCCAAGGCCTTTGCCTTTTGAAGCGCCTTCAATTAAACCGGGGATATCAGCTAAAATTAATTCGTAATAAGCGCCCAAATTCGGATCCAGCGTGGTAAAAGGATAATTAGCTACTTTGCTTTTGGCGTTGGTCAGCTCGTTTAATAAGCTTGATTTGCCGACATTGGGCAGGCCGATAAAGCCGACATCAGCGATTAATTTAAGCTCCAGATGCAATTCGCATTCCTGGCCGGCCAGGCCCTGTTGAAATTCGGTCGGGCTGGTATTTTTAGATGAACGGAATTTATAATTTCCTTTGCCTCCTTGACCGCCTTTGGCTATTAATAATCGCTGGCCGATAGAAATAATTTCATAATTTTCTTTTTTTGATAAATTATGCACAATTGTGCCGATTGGCACTTTCAAAATCAAATCATCGCCGTTTGGCCCGTCATTAAGCTGGGCTCTTCCGTTTCCGCCATTATCTGCGGCTAATTCTTTTTTATAACGAAATTTAATAAGCGCGCCCAAATCAGGCACGCCTTCAATATAAACATCTCCGCCATCTCCGCCATTGGCGCCAGTCGGACCCAGGCTCATTTTTACCCCGCTAAAAGCCACAGCTCCGCTTCCGCCATGTCCGGCTTTAACCTTGATTTTTATATCATCTATCAGCATAAATACGTCTTTTCTATTATAATCCCTGCAAACCGCTATAGACAGACAGAAACTGAGGAATCACAAAAATCAATGCGATCAGAGGCAAAAAAAACAAGACAGCTGTTATTATCAGCGTCCAAAGAAATATTTTATTTAGCCGGCTTATTGAATGCTGAAGCTTGTCTATTTTTTTCTCCAGCTCTTCAATTTTTAATTGCGGCTGTTGTTGTTCCATAAATTTAATTTTTAAGGCTCCCTAAGATGGATATAAATATCATTCCTAATATTTCAAATTTTAGAATTCTTGATTTCATTAAAACCGCCTATAAATATAATTATAATTATTCTTCCTCAATAAATCCTATATCAGGATTATTTAGATGTTGTACAGTCTCCTGATATGTCTGCTTCAAACGGTTATAATTTGCCAATGAGAGGAAATTTGCCTGGCCTTGCTGATAAAGATCTATATATTTTTTGCTTGGCAGAATTTTATATTGATTTTTCCCATTTTCCTTGTACTGGGCCACCCAGGTAGGAATATATCTAATTTCTTTTAATCTCGTTTCTCCTTGTATTTTTTCAATTGTGTATTTTAATATCATTCCGGCATCCGTATAATGCTCGCGCTGGCCGCAATAAAAATTTCCCAAACTATAGGCGACATATACTTTTCTTCCGTCTGACGAATTTACCATTTCAACTGGCTGAATAACATGAGGATGAGAGCCGATGATCATATCAGCCCCATAATCTGCTATTTTTTGAGCTGTGTCTTTTTGCCATGCGCTAGGATATCGCTGGTATTCATTCCCAAAATGAAGCGCCACTATAACAAAATCTGATTGTTTTTTTGCCTCGCTGATATCGGATTGGATTTTATTTAAATCAATTAAATTGATCATCCAAGGTTCTGGTATTGGCAGGCCGTTCATGCCGTAAATATATCCAAGATAAGCAATTTTTAAGTCGTCCTTTTGGAATATAAATATTTTTTTGCTGTTTTCTTCAGTAGCATAAGCGGCAACTTGACTGATATTATGCGTATCCAAGATTTCTGTTGTGCTTTTCAATCCTTTTATTCCATAATCCATTGTGTGATTAGTCCGAAAAACAACATCCAATCCTATGTTTTGCAATGTATCAATTAAGGCAACAGGAGATTTAAATAACGGGTATCCTGCGTAAGGGCCTTTGGCATCCATAACACCGCCAAGCCAGGCAGTAGATAAATCAGCATTTTTAAAATAATCAGCCACAGGCAAAAAGACAGAATCAAAATTGTAAGATTTTGTTGAGGCGTTAAAAACGGAATTAAAATTAGTATCGTGAAGAAAAATATCTCCGACCGAGATAATAATTGCTTCAGTTTTTATTTCCGGCTTCTCGGTTTTATTATTGTCAATCGGCAAAACTATGTCTGCTGTATTGCTAATCGGCAATACTGTGCCTACTGTTCTATTCAACGAAAAATAATATCCGCATATAACTAATCCCAACATTACAAAAATTCCCAATATTATAAAAATTATTTTTTTAGGCATCAAATAGTATAAAGATTATTGACAGAATTCTCGGCGTCCAATATATAAATTTATTTATCTTTTTTGCCATATACTATCTTAATCACAAATTTATTTTGATAAATCTTTTCTAACATCTTTAAGGTTGCCTGTACTGATGGATTAGTAGTATTTTTTAATATTATTTGCGTATTAAATTCTTTTAATAAAGAACCTAAAAATTCATCGCCCCAAGAAGGCGTGAAAGTTATAACTCCTTCAAAATCAACAATAATCTCTTCATCTTTTTTTATATCCTTTAAAGATGGCTTAAACGCAGCAAAAGATTCCCGACCAAATTGCCGGCTATTTAAAGTAGTTCCAAATTTTTTTAGATAAATAATCATATTTTTTGTTAAAAAGTTATTTTAGCCAAACAGCCTTGTAAAAAAATTTTAGACTTTTTTACGACAATATTAGAATCGCCTTTTTTAATATTAAGTTCTGCATCGCCTGTTTGAAAAAATAAACTTATCTCATTTGTTGATATTACTTCTCTGACAAACTTTAATCCATTTCCTCTATATTCCGGCGACCGTCCAGAAATTATCTCAGTAAAAGCAACTTTTAAAGCTTCTTGGCAAGTCGACAAATCTGGTTTAGCTTTTTTTAAAGTAAATAAAATCCCTTGACCTCTGTCTGCTAAAACTATTTTTCTTATACTCAAATTATAGGCAAAAAATATACCAGGTACGTCAGGCCAATTGCCGAGATTGTGATCATAAGAATTATTGCCAATCTCACCTGTAATCGCAGTAATTAAAGGATATATTTCTTTAATCCTTGCTATTTTACCTAAATCTGTTTCAAGTCTTGACAGCCGCGCTTGAAACACAGAAATGTCTTGGCAATAAAAAATGGAAGGCAGAGCTTCTTCAACCTTGCTGGCTGCCCATTTTTTAGCTAATTTAAATAAATCTTTAATATTTTCCCTGATAAATTCCTCAATAATTTCTTCTTGATAATAACGATAACTTTTTTTCTTGCTGCGAATAGACGGTAATTTTCCAGCCTTGTCCCAACGACGTAATGTCTGAATAGAAACACCCATTAATCTGGCAGCTTGACCTATTGTTAATACTTTTTGCTTCATAAATCTATACAAATAATACTCGAATCTATACATTTTAAGTATATAATATTGGCTAAAGGCTGTCAATTATATACATATCAACTTATCCACAACCAAAAAAACCGCGCATAGTGGCGGTTTTAGGATTGTCCCTCGGCTAAAGCCTTACGATGCTGATATTTATTTTCCAATCGCTTCGCTCTTGGAAAAACTTCGCAGCTCGCTTGGCAGGACCCTTCGATATTACTCAGGGTAAACAGCTTTTA